>Ga0209489_100614_pt1 | contig 69076 bp, 39 predicted proteins | sample SiratrowhiteBW_FD_187527 | JGI IMG/M metagenome (GOLD analysis project Ga0209489, IMG submission 187527) | Root nodule microbial communities of legume samples collected from California, USA - Siratro white BW (SPAdes) (version 2) | ecosystem: Host-associated > Plants > Roots > Nodule | place... | reverse complement strand
TTATATATTATATTTTTAGCATATATATATATATATATATATATATATATATATATATGTGTGTGTGTGTGTGTGTGTGTATTTTTATTTTTATTTTTTTAAATGTATTTAAGTAAATACATTTAAAAGATACATTTAAATATATACAAATTTCAAGTATTAATATAAAATATTAAACCTTTTGTATTAACATGAACTGAAACTAAACCAAGCCTAAAGCTCAGTTGTTGTTCTTAAGCCCAATTTAATTACAAAAGTGATCACATTTACTAAACACAACCCAATATGATATTAACACCCACTAATGAGTCTCAAGCTAAATTAACACTCTTAAGTTCAATTTATTAACTCATTCTTAGGCCTAAAGTCCAATTGTTCTTCTTAAGCCTAAGTTAACTACACAAGTGGTCACATATAATACACAATCCTACATGATATTAACACCTCCTGTCATAACTGGGGCCACGACGGGGACAGCAAATAAAATAAAATTATTTTTTTAAAACAGAGGATTCGCCACCATAGTTTATATGGAAAACTATGGAAAAATCAAAAAATTGATAAAGCAAGTCTGCGAAAACCATATTTCAGATCCGGGAGTCGGTTACATGTGGGGAAGGTATCAGCACCCCCACAACGCCCGTCCTAAGACGGTACCTTTAATTAAACGAGTAAAATAAGTGTGATTTTGTAAAATGTTTATTTTCCCAAAGAAAAAAGACAAAAATACAAATAAAAATAAAGAAAAATATTTTTTATTTTTGGGAAAGGGCTCGCCAAGGTTTGACCTTGCTCCTACGTATCTCCATCAAGAATGGAGAATCAGGGTTACGTAGTTCTTTGGATAAATTGGTATGTTGATTGTTTTGAAATTTTAGAATTTTCATATATGTTTTTTTAGTAATAGAAATATTTTTAATTTTCGAAATTTTATAATTTTTTATTTTTAAAAAATAAATATTGTAAAAAGATATTTATTTTCAAAGTATCTAGAATATACAACCCCAAAGTTTATTTCCAAAGTTTTACATTAAATATCGCATGATGCGTACGGCTATTTGATTTTTAAAAAACTTTAGAATAATAACATTAAATATCGTATGACGTGTGCGGCCATTTGAAATCTAACATTATTATTAAAAAATATAATAATCCCAAAATTTTATTTCATTTCCAAAGTTTTTATATTAAATATCGTATGACACGTGCGGCCATTTGATATTAAAAAAATTTAGAATAATAATATTAAATATCGTATAAGGCGAGTGGCCATTTGATATTTACCATTACTAAAAACAATATAATAATCCCAAAATTGTATTTTATTTCCAAAGTTTTTAATATTAAATATCGTATGACGCGTGCGACCATTTGATATTAAAAAACTTTAGAATAATAATATTAAATATCATATGACGCGAGTGGCCATTTGATATTTAACATTATTAAAAAAATATAATAATCTCAAAATTTTATTTCCAAAGTTTTATATTAAAATTGTATTTTTATTAAAAACAAAAAGGAAAAAAAAAACATGCTAAATATAAATTTAAACTATAAAGGTACACAAATAAAAGTTCTTTTTTTTAAATATTGGGCTCACTCAAAACAACCCAAAATGATTTTTTTTATTGAGATAAGGGGTGTTACGGTAATATAGGAGGTGCGAATAGGAAGGCCCCAACTCCACAACCCTAGGCCATCATAACCTCAACCCTAAGTCACCACCACCTTACTCAAAACCCATGTTAGGTTTACCAACCCAAAGTGGCAGCGGTGACGGCGAAGAGGAACGGCAGCGATAGGCAGTGCAGCGGCGGCGGTAGGCTGTGCGGCGGCGGCGACAAGCGATGCGGGATGGTGCAGCGGCGGCGGCAGACGGTGCGGCGGCGACGCGAGAAGAACGGCGGGTGACGGCGGAGGTTGTTTTGGGGCTGTTTTGGAGTGGTTTTGGGAGCACAAAATACATGGACAAAATACAGAGAAGAATGTATGGAAGATGGAAGACGATGAATTTTTTTATTATTTAAGAAATAAGAAAAAAAAAAAAAAAAACAAAATGTCATAAAGAGCAAAAGGATCTCCTTTTTTATTTTTTTTATCTTTATATGAAAATGAAATGATGAAGAAATAAAAAAAAAACATCACAGGAAGATAAGAACACAGGATTTACAAATTTCAAACTTCAAGATCCATATGAAAATCTAAACCTTACAAATCATACGTGTGAGTGTTTTTCAAAAATGATAGCCTACTTTTCAAAAGTTCATTGCTTCTCAGTTTTAAACTAAGTGTGGATAGTAAGACAGAAGAATCAATCTTCTCTTCTTCTCTACTTTTTCTCTCTTTTTTCCTCCTTTTCTTCGTATCTCTCAAAGTGATTAATAGTTCCTTCTTAAGGTAAGAGCAGTTATCACTCAAATGAATCTCCTTTTTTATTATTTAATTTATTTTTATTTTGAAAGTAGTTCAGAGCAATTTTGAAAGATTGACTTTTTCTTTTTCTATTTTTTATTATTAAAGATGAAGTGTAGATGAACGTGAGATGAAACAGTTTGAGAATGGTCATATTTTATTTTTTATATTTTTTGTTATTGTGAAATGAGAATAGGGGTGGTTCAGAGCAGTTTTAAGATTGACTGATTCTTATTTTTTTATTGTTATTTTAAAGATGAATTAAACGTGCAGATCAAGAAGCAGTTTTAAAATAGTTTCAGTTTCTTTTTATATATTTTCCTTTTATTTATTATTCTGTTTTTATTTTTATGTTAATTATTTATTTATTTATTTGATTTTTCATTTCTTTTCTTTATTATTTTTTTATTTATTTTGTTTTCTATTTTTGTTAACTGTTATTATTTTTTATGTTTTGTAAAAAAGATGATAAATTCAAACCTCTTTTTATTTGTTTTATTATTTATTGTTTTTTTTAATAAAAACCTAAACTAATCAAGTGTATATATTTTTTCTATTTATTATTTTCTTCTTTATTTTTTATTTTGATTATTCATTTAATTGTAGACACATTTTTTATTTTGTTAATTTTAATTTATTTACCCGGACGAAATCAGGTGTTGACACCTCCTAATAAGCCTCAAACCTAATTGACACTCTTAAGTTGAATTTATTAAAGCATTCTTATGCCTAAAGTTGAGTTGTTGTTCTTAAGCCTAATTTAATTACACAAGTGTTCACATTTACTTTTTAACTTATTATTTTATGTACAAAATTTTTTCTATCTAAATTTTAAGCATTTTTTCAATTTTTTAACAATTTATTTTTTCAAAATTAAATATTTTTGTGAAAACTTTTGTACAAAATACTTTAATTTTTTTAATGTTATTTTATGTTATTTTCTTTTTTTTATCAATAAATTCACTCTTTTAAAACTATAATTATTAATATAAATTAAAAATAAATTAACTATACTATTTTTTTAATTATAAATTAAATATTTTATTAGAGTTAATACTTCTAGATCGTTTATAAAAATTTTGATTTTTTAAATTCTTTTCACCCTTGTGTGGGTCAAACCCACACTATTCTGGTGCGTGGGTCTGCCCGCCGCTTGATTGTATCTTTTTTTTTTAAAAAAATTTTTTGCGTTTTGCATGGGTTTAACCCACACTACATGCAATTAATAATCTCCCTACTATTTTTGTACATGGGCATAACCCTCATTCTATTTATTTTTTTTTTAATTTTTTTTCCATTGTGCATGGGTCGAGCCCACTCTTCCTGTAATTAATTAATTCAACAATATTATTGTGTGTGGGTTTGACCGCTACGTGGTTTTATTTTATTTTTAATTTTTTTTGAATTTTGTGTAGGTTAGGCCTATGCTGCCTGCAATTATTTAATTTCAGATAGTTTTTTATGTGTGGGCTTGACCCTCGCTTTGCTTTATTTTTTTATTTTTTATTTTTCTTTTCCATGTTGCGTGGGTTGTTTTGTTTTGGAGTGGGTTTGGCACACACTACTGTCGTGGGACCATTGTCTCACGCATTCTTTTTGCAGCTATTTTTGTTTTTTTTTTGTAGTGAGTTGTATTTAAAGTTAGAGTGACAATGTATAATAAATTATAATGCAGAGATCATATAATAGTGCGTTTAACATTTAGATGATTTGGTGTTGATAGTCTTATAATAGTGCGTTTAACTTCTACTCAATTTTCCAAATGAGCATGTGCATAGTATGGATGATAACTAACTTATAATGTAGAAATCAGATCAACTGTTGAGATCATTGAACATTTAGATGATCTGGTGTTGATAGTCTTATAACAATATATTTAACTTCTACTCAATTCTCCAAATGAACATGTGCATAGTATGGATGATAACAATTTTATATATCGGTGAAAGTTATATTTCGAAAGAGTTATGTGTTGTCTATATTTTCTATGATAGAAATGGTTAGACATAGTACTTTTTGTGATATGTTGTATCTTGTTGGATTTAATATTAAACCTTAGTTTAATACTAGGGATGTTTTGTATGTGGTTAAAACATTCTTTTATGCTTCTATTTATATTATGTTTTGATTATTAATAAAAGAAATAAAATTAATTAAGTTAGCTCTTTAATTTAATCAATTATCTAATGAAATCAATACTAATTTATTGTAGTACTAGATTTTCTATTTGTAAAACCATGAATTCAAATCAAATTAACTAATAATATATTTTTTATTTTTTATTATCATCTCTTTTACACATAACTTCACTTGCTTTCTCGTACCTACCTTATAGCTTTTTGTAGACAACACTCATGTTTTCCAGCATAAAACACCGATTTATCAAATTCTATTTACTTGACATAATACATAATACACAAAATATATCAAACTTTACTGTATTAAGATATTGCTTTTTCTTTTCTAGTTTATAGTGATAATAAAAGATATACAATTTTGATCATCAAATCAAAATGTTGCTAACTATTATTAGGAAATTAACAAAATACAAAAAGCATGAGATTTTAAATTTATCTTTTTATAAGGAGAATACTAAATATAGAATATTTGATAAAAAAAAAATAACACAATGTCTAATAAATCTTGTTATAATACAGAGCTCGGTCTTCTATAGATCAATCATGGAAATTGAAAGAAATTAACCAGCAGAGGACTAATAGTACTACAAACTGAAAATATATTATAGATAATGTTGCAGTGAAATTTTTATACATCGGTCACGGAAATTGTAAGAAGTTAAGGACTAATGGTACTCCAAGCTGAAGATATATTATAGATAATGGTGTGGTGAAATTTCTTTGATATTGAGATTAAATTGTTAATCATGATGCGAGAAACTTTATTCTTTATTTGTTAAGCTCAAATTTTATTGGATATTACATGTGAGGAGATATTTTCAAGTAAGTATGTTGTACAGATCTAATAGTTTGTATAAGTGAAAAGATAGTTTCAAGGATAGGGTTTGTAATAGAGTTGGAAAATGCTTAAAGTCCTCCCATTAATATTAACTCAAGCTATAACACAAGCTATATATAGTTTTCTTAAATCTCTCCAGAAGATGAAACTGTTTGTTTTTATTTGGTGTCAATCACACTATCCTATTGTGATTCTCCTGTTAATTCTTGACCACACGAACTTTACATGTAGTTGCTTCCTTCTCAAAGGTTGACAAAGCACGTGCATGTAGTTCTAATGTAGTTCACATTTTTTTTTTCTTTTTTTGGAATAGTATTGAATCTCTCAGATTTTTTTTTTTTTTTAGTTTACTTAATACCAACAGAATCTTATTTGTTGAAGAAAGAAACCTCAAATTATTATTATAACAAAAAGATGAAATCAATAAATGTACAAGTAGGTTGAGATAGATTAGATTCATTCCTTTTTATAAATCTTGCAATACACTAGGTTCTAAATTTATTTTTGGATGTACATAAATTTATAAGTTTATTTCAATAAACAAATATGACTTATGATTTTTTTTTTTTAATTAGACTACCGATTTTAATTTAGACGATGATAAAACATATACTATACAAAGCAAAAAATTTTAACGTTCAATTACATATTAAAAGGGGATAAAATTAACATTTATTGTTACTAAGACTTCACTTTATAATAAAAATATAAAAGTAAAATTTATACATATCTGATCAAGTTTTAATATTAAAGCATTCTTATAAGATAACTAAGAACATTAAAAATTGGGGTAATTGTTATAACATGATTATTTGATTATGATCCTGTTATAGTTTCTGATTCTTATCTTGTTACCACATGGAATTAATCTGAGCTTTAGTTTTTTTATCTTTATCGAATTTATTACCATCTAGTATGTCAACATCTGTGAATTGATGGCAAGAAAAAACAAATCCTCGTGGCTCTTAAATGTTTTAATTTAAAATATTTCTAATTTAAATTGATTCATTTATTAAATATTTAATTGATATAATTTATTTAAATTTATTAAATTTTAATTTTTTGAGCAAAATAAATCCAAATCAACAAATTATATTAACTTCTTCATGTTTTCTTTACAATCCAAATCAATTAAGAAAATATCACCTAATCTATCCTCCAAGAGTTTGACATTAAAAACAATATTGTAAGCAAAACTAGAAATAAGTGTGTATAAAAACATAATTTTCACCTACAATAAAGAAATAATACTTATATATTTCATCATAAGTTTAAAATAATAAAAATCATCACAACTTCAATAAAAAAAATATGTAAAAAACAAATATCATGTTTTGAAATATATTTGACAAGTACAATTTTTTTAACATAAAATCATGAAACAAGATTATTTATTTATTTATCTCTCTCTCTCTCTCTCTCTCTCTCTCTATATATATATATATATATATATATATATATATATATATATATATATTGAAATTTATCTACTTTTACAAAGTCAATGTAGGATTATACAATTGCATAAGAAAATTCTAGAAAGAAATACTTAATCTTGCTATGTGAAGATTGTTAGAATATTATTATCAGAGAGTATCAAATGTATTTATTCAGAATAATTTTTATATTTAGTTCCCTATAATTTTATATTAAGTGAGCTATTGTAAACAAAGAAAATGAAATTTAAGAAAAACCTTCTTCCATGTTACCATATTCTTTGTTCATTTTTGTTCATAAGTTATCATATCCTTGTCCAACCCTTCCTAACCCTCGATACCATCGTAAGATGATATCAGAGCGGTGTTAGATCCTGGGAACTCAGAAACCAACATCATTGTTCCATTATCCCTCACAGCCGAAAAACACAAAAAAGAAAATGTCATTTTCAAATGATGAAATTAGCAACAGCATGAATGAAAACCAAACTAACTCCTCAACCATTATTGATGAGCTAATTTTGCAAATTGCAAATATGCTTCGTAATGGCCTAGGGATTCAGCAAACACAAGCCAATCTTGAAAATTTCTCAATTAGTTTCAAATTAAATGGAGACAATTATCCATTGTGGACAACACTCATGAAGAAAGCTATCGGTGGCAGAGGAATGAAGAGTCATCTAACAAGTATACCCCCGGCACCAGAAGAGACAGAACAAGCATATGAGAAATGGAAATAGGCAAACCAAACTGTCTTCACCTAGATAATTTAGAATATTGAGACTAGTTTAATAAACAATGTTTCCCAGTTCTCAACTGCCAAGGCTTTATGGGAGGGATTGGCTACTACCTATGGAAGCAGACCACCAGGATAGGGACAGGGTGGAGTCACTCAAAAACCGCCTGACGACGCCTATCACAGCAAGATAAGGAAGACAAAAGTCACCTCCACTATACTCATTGCAGAATGAAGAAACACACCAAGAATGTTTGCTTCAAAATCGTGGGTTATCCCGAATGGTGGGAAGATTCCAAACCAAAAAATCACAAGGCTACCACCGTTGTAGGCATCCCGCAGACCACCAGTAGCAGCAGTTATGACACCAGAAGAGAGGAAGAAACAAAATCACAAGTCGTTCATGGAAGAGTCGTGGTCACTCATGGAGGTGAGAAAAGAGAGGAGAATACCAGCCCAGGAAAATCTGATCAATGGATTTTTTATTGTGGGGCAGCTGACACCATGACTCATAACCATCACGATTTTGATAGTCTCTCCACACCTGTTAAAACCCATATTGAAACAGGCAGTGGAGAATTAGTTGCGGTACAAAGAGGAATTAAAAAATTGTCTCTATGTTCTTGCACTATCATCAAAATTACTTTCTGTAAGTCAAGTTACAAAGGAGCTAAATTGTGTGGTTCTCATGTTTTCTAATTTTTGCCTTTTACAGGACATTCTTACGAAGGAGATCATTGGGCGTGGTACTGAACATGGAAGTCTTTACTACATTGATGAGGTTGTTCACAAGGGACATGCCATGCTTGCTCATGGAAAGGTTACAAGGCAACTCTAGTTATGGCATAGACATTCGGGACATCCTTCATTTGGGTACCTTAAGATTTTATTTCCTAGTTTATTTACTAGTAACACTGAGCCCATCAACTATGAAACTTGTATACGGGAAAAGAATCATAGGGTTACTTTTCCTCTTAACAACAGTAGAGTCAATTCTGTTTTTTCATTAGTACACTCTTATATGTAGGGCCCAGCTCCTAATTCCCACAATAATCAATTTTAGTATTTTGTGTTATTTGTGGATGATTTCTCTAGCATGACATAGGTATATTTTCTAAAACACAAATCTGAAATACCCGATAAGTTCTATGCATTCAATCAAATGATTCACACTCAATTTGACAAGAAAATCCAAGTACTTAGATCAGATAATGGTAGAGAATTTGTTAACAAATCAATGCAGGAATTTTTCAAAGAAAATGGCTTAATCCATCAAACGTCCTGTTTAAACACACCCCAAGAGAATGGTGTAGCAAAACGGAAAAATCGTAAGATACTAGAGATGACTCAAGCTATGATTTTTTATGCACAGGTTCTGACATGTTTTCGGCCCGAAGTTGTCGCTACCTCGACCTATCTTTTGAACAGGCTACCCTCTAAGATTCTTAACCACAAAACACCCTTACAGATCCTAACTATTCAGACTGATATCCCTCCTGTCCAAATGTTACCACCAATAGTTTTTAGGTGCTCTGTGTTCGTTCACATTCCCAAAGCTAACAGAACCAAATTTGATCTATGTCTTCATTGGATATGCTACACATCAAAAGGGGTATCGATGTTACAACCCAATCACTCACCGTGTATATGTGACTATGGATTGTGATTTTTTAGAATCAGAATATTTCTTCAGTAGCCAACTTGATGTTCAGGGGAGAAAACTAGTGAACCACCAAGTTGGTTAAGTAGCCTTAGTTTCCTAGAAACTGTTCAAAAAGAGTAAGTAGATGGAGCCAACGAGCATGTCTCTGTCAACGTAGGAGGGACCAGCACAACCAATGAAGATCTTTTTGAGAATTTCCAACAAGAGGTAAGTGATCTTCACTCTACTAAGTTATCACCTGTTATCAATGAAGTCACTAACAATGACAAGTTAGCACCAGAACCAGAGCCTTTCACACTTCTGCCAAGAAGAAACAAAGGGGTACCACCTGACCGATATTCTCTAAAACATGTTCCTCGGAATTTCAGGTATCCTATAAAGATAACTAAAGAAGGAGTGACAGACATTGCAAGAGCTTTTCTTACCTCCCTTTTAGTTCAAGACATTCCCAAAATAGTTCACAAAGCCAGTAAGAAGGGTGAATGGAGAGAAGCTATGAAAACAAAGATGGAAGCTATAGAAAAGAATGGAACTTGGGAGAAGTGCATTTTACCAGCAAGGAAGAAACCAGTAGGGTGTCGATTTATTTTCACCATTAAACACAAAGCAAATGACACCATTGAGCGATATAAGGCAAGATTGGTGGCAAAAGGCTATACACAGACTTATGGCATTGACTACTCAGAGACTTTCTCACCAATTGCAAAAATTGACACCGTTAGAGTACTATTTTCAATAACAACAAATAAAAATTGGCCACTCCACCAGTTTGATGTCAAGAATGCTTTTTTGTATAGGGATTTGAAAGAAGAAGTGTACATGGAAGCTCCTCCAGGGTTCTCTAAAGACTTCTAAAGAAATGAAGTCTGAAAATTGAAAAAGACACCCTATGGGCTTAAGCAGTCTCCACGTGTCTGGTTCGAGAGGTTTACAGTGGCCATGAAAAGGTACGGGTACAAACAAAGCAACTTTGACCATACTTTATTATTGAAAAGAAAAAGAGATTTGATGACATGCTTAATAATATTTGTGGATGACATGATCATAACCGGAAGTGATGTAGAAGAAATTGCACACTTGAGGAATAACTTGTTTAGAGAATTTGAAATGAAGGACTTAGGTGGACTAAAGTACTTATTGGGAATAGAGGTTCTTCGCTCCAACAAAGGGATATTTATTTCCCAAAGAAAGTACATTATGGATTTGCTTGCAGAAATAGGAATGGTCGATTGTAAACCAGCAGATACTCCTATGTAAGTTAACCATGGCTTAAAGTTCGAGGAATGAGTTAATCTGGCAGATAAAGAGAGGTAACAACGATTAGTTGGGAAATTGATTTATCTGTCGCACACTCGACTAGATATAGCATATGCAGTACGGTAATAAGTCAGTTTATGCATCAACCTCAAGAGGATCATATGGAAGCCGTCATAAGGATTGTCTAATACTTTAAGGGGACACCAGGAAGTGGGATCATGTTCCAAAAGCATGGACACTTAAAAATTTAAGCTTATACTAATGTTGATTGGGCTGGTAATCCAAATGACAAGAGATCTACATCGGGCTATTTTATTCTTGTGGAAGGTAACTTGGTGACATGGAAGAGTAAGAAGCAGAAAGTGGTTGCTCTTTCAAGTGCTGAGGCTGAATTTCGAGGAATTGTCAAAGGTATAACTGAAGTCTTATGGATAAAAAATTTAATAACCGAGATTGGCTTTCCACCACAACTACCAAGTCAGTTAAAGTGTGATAACAAGGCAGCAATCAGTATCTCAGAGAATTTTGTACAACATGACATAACCAAGCATGTTGAAGTGGACAAACACTTCATCAAGGAGAAGATTGAGGATAACAGTATTGAGCTTCCATTTGTAAGGTCAGAAGACCAGTTGGCAGACATTCTCACCAAAGTTGTTACAGACAGAGCATTTACCCATGTCCTCAACAAGCTAAGCATTGGTGATCCCACTACTCACCTTGAGGGGGAGTGTTAGAATATTATTATCAGAGAATATCATTAGAATATCAAAGAATATCAAATATATTTATTTAGAATAATTTCTATATTTAGTTCCTTAGAATTTTATATTAAGTGAGCTATTGTAAACAAAGAAAAGGAAATTTAAGAAAAACTTTCTTCCATGTTATCATATTCTTTGTTGATTTTTGTTCATAAGTTATCATATCCTTGTCTAACATTTCCTAACCCTCAATACCATCGTAAGAAAGATATTGTTAATTAAATGTTTGCACATGATCATCAATAAACTCGTAAAGTGGTAGGATTAACTTTCCAAATTATCATTTTATCTTCTTTAAAAAGGAAGGATGAAGAAGTGATTCACCCAAAGAATTATTTTTTAAAGTAATTAATTGAAGGGTTGAAATCAATCATCTCATTCTCGGTTAAGTTTATATTAACTCACTTCTTTCTAATAGATTTTATTCTCATTTTTTCTTAATCTATAGACAAGTTTGTATTCAATCAAATATTTTTAATAGATTTCATTCTCATTTTCCCGATTCCTAGCCACAACAGAAAGAGAGACTAAAGAGAGACTGAAATTAAGTTTCACATAAATCATATTATTTAGAGGTATGATGAAATCTTCTTTCTTGAAGGCACGTAACTAGGGAGAGTAGTCCATCATCAATACATTTATGTTACACAAGACATTGATCAGCGTTACAAAACACCAATTTAAGATGAGAAAAAAAATGAAGTATATTCAAAAATTCAAATAATTCAATGTGAAACACGTAAACAATGCAAGTAATTAAATGAGAAACACATAAATAATGCAAGACAGATGTTCTTTACAGAAAGATGAGAAAAGATGTAAGGTTAGATATGAAGGATATGAGTTTTAAAGAAAGTAAGAAGATGGCGATTTCAATGGAAAGATAAGAATTACAAATTAAATTTATATGTACCATAAAACTTTATACATTATAATTAATAATAGATGCCCAAATGCCCAAATTAATAAAACTAAATTTGTTTAAAACACATGCATAAAATCTTTTTAAATTTAAATACATTTGATTAACTCCTTTCATATTCTTAGATTGATAATACAATTCTAAACCATTAATATGATTACTTCAACCTAAATAAAAATGTTGACAAGAAAAATAAAAATAAAATCGAAAATTAGAACAATGGAGAAAAAAAATGTAGTAGTCAATACATCCAATGCATTTTTGATAAAAAAAAAAGACAAAAAATAGAGGATTAAAATGTTTATAGTACAATTTACTATAATGAAGCCTTTTAATACTTCAAATTCACTCATGAAGTCTCTATATCAATCAAATTAAGGAAGTACCAAAAAATTTTAGAAAAATAATTTCCTAATTATTTGATACTTCATTGATTGATAGAGATTATAATTCTTAACCCTCTTTTTGAGTGTCCTATTATATTTTGTTGAGCTACAATCTAAATACTTCAAATTCACTCAAGAAATCTCTATCTCGATCAAATAAAGGAAGTACCAAATAATTTTAGAAGAAATAATTTCTTAATTATTTGATACTTCATTGACTGGCTAAAATAGATCTTCAAATACATATTAAAATTTCTAACCATCTCACATTTTATTATATTTTGTGGAGCTACACTATGAATACTTCAAATTCGCTCATGAAATCTCCATTTCAATCAAATCAAAGAAGTACCAGATAATTTTAGAAAAATAATTTCTTAATTATTTGATACTTCATTGATTGACTAAAATAGATCTTCAAACATAGAGATTATAAATTCCTAACCCTCTCTTTGAGTTTCTTATTATATATTGTTGAGCTACAAACAAATATATATATAGGTATTAGGTCTAGTTAAGCTCGTGGAATGAGTCATGTGACCTCAATCCAGAAAAACAAAAAAATGAAAGGCGAGTTGGACATACCTGTGTTATATAGACATGTTCTACATTGACTTGTTCTATATAGACCTACTCTACATTTATATGTTTTAGATAGACCTATCTTACATAGACTTGTCTTACATAAACCTGTCCTAGATAGACCTATGTCAAATAATTATATATTATATTTGATAAATATACTACCGATATTATCTGTTATTTTATAATATTTTTGAGGTTTTCTATTCAAACCAAGAAAATTATTTAATTTTTTATTTTGATGCATTTTGAAATGAGTTACTTGTAGTATTTCTTCAACTTTTTATTTTAATGTATATTTATATGTTATTGCATTTTATCTTTGTTGGGATAACTATTTGTTTTATATATTAATTAAATTAAGAATATATAACTGAAGAAATATGCTATTTTAAAATGTAATACATATGAAAAGGAACAAAGTTTTGTTAAAAAATTGACATTAAAAAAATAGAGAGAACATTATTTAATTTTTATATAAATACTACATTAAATAAATGCATAAATTAAATAATTTTATATTAAATTTAAACTTATCATTCTTAAAAATATTTATAATAAATAAGGATTTAATGTGTTTATTTATGTTTTTTACCGATTAAATGTATACATTCATTAGAGTCATCTATGTATTTATAATATGAAACTATTTAGTGCATATACTTATTAAAACATGAATGTATCTTTTTTTCATGAAGTCAACATTCATAAATTTAGAGCATAATATATTAATTATATATTATATTTAATAAATATAATTAATTATATTATTTAATGTTTATATAAATAATAATTAGGCAAATATATTAATTAAATATTTATATTAATTTGTATTTATAATAAGAAAGTATTTAATAATGTATTACGCATTTATGAGAAGTTTGTGTGTATTTACTCTTTCATGAAAATATTTATTAAAAATTTGTATTTATTCAATTTTTAAGAATTAGAAATTTTATTTACGCATGAAAGTATTTATGTAATTATTTAATGTTTACATACATATTAAATGCTTAATTTATCTTGGCTACTGTGAAGGCCTATATATATAGAGGTACAAATCTCACCAACAAAATGTAATAAGGCACTTAATGGGTAGAATTGGGGTTTGTCCTCTTTCTTCTAGGTTTAGCTATTTGATTTTTTTCAGTTATATATGAAGATCTATCTTAAGCAATCAAAGAAATATCAAAGTAATTTTATAATAAGATTTATTTTTTAAAAAATACTTGATACTTCTTTCATTTGATTGAGATTTGATACATCTTTAAATAGGAAACATTTAAAGTGTTCATCGAGAAGATTGAGAATTTTAATATGATAGTAATTTTTAATCATCCAAATTTGTGGTTTTTTTTTATTGTTCACACGTATTCTTTTGTACATGTTTTTTTCTTCTGCCGTTGAAATCTTGATTATTTGATTAGTTTTTTATCTATAATGAACTGGTGATGTTCTATGTTTATATCAATTCAATAAATTAAAAAATATTTCAGTAGAACTAATTAAGCTTTTGGAAGAGGTACCTCTTATATGAATGCATGTGTTTGCTATAAAGTGACGAAGATCTCTAAATTTAACTGAATGAAAAAAATCTAAAGGTCTATATGATTATATTTAATGTTAAAGTGACAATGTATCGAAAATTATAGTAAGAGATCAGATAAAGATTAAGAATATTAAACATTTAGATAATTCAACGTTAATAGTCTTATAACAATACGTATAGAGGATTTTGATGATATGTTATATCTTATTGGACTTGAGAGTAAGAATAGTATTAAGAATATTTTGTTTTGGATTAAAGTATAAATTTTGTACTTCTATTTATATTATTGTTTATTAGTGACAAAAGAAACTAATTAAATTAGTTTTACTTTTTAGTTTCATCCCTTAACTCAATGAAATCAATATTAATTCATTTTAGTACAAAATTTTCGATTTTTAAAACTATGAATTCGAATCAAATTAACTAATAATGTGATTTTCTTTTTATTGATTATCATCTCTTCTACACATAACTTTACTTACTTCCTCCTACCTACTTATAGCTTCTTCTAAACAATGTTTGCTAACATAAAACACCGATCTATTAAATTTCATTTTCTTAAAATTATACATAAAATGCAAAATATATCAAACTTTGCTTTATTAAGATATTGCCAACTTCATTCTTTTTCAGTTTATAGTGATTGTAAAAGAGTATATAAATTTGATCATTAGTATAATTAACTACCGAGATTTAAAAAATATAAGATTCTTAATATATTTTGTCAGACGGAAAATACTAAATACTTGATATGTTCAATAAATCTTGATAAGTACTAATATGATATGATATTATACTAAAAAATTAAAATTAAAATTTTACTTAATTTTACAAAATTTATTTATTAAATGAGATTTATACTTATTTATATATTATTATTTGATTTTACAAATAAGTGAGTATCATGGCTCCACTGAAGAACATGTCTAGTCCAAGGGTCAGTTTACTATTCTCCAATTTCTTTTAAATAAAAATAGTGTATGTTGAGAGGGAATGCAAACAATATATAGAGTAAAGGTTTTTTTTTTTTACATTTTACATTTACTTTATATGTAAATTTTAAAAAATTTGTTTACATGGATGAATAATGTTTGGCTAAACCATTTAAAATAAAGAGACGATGACTCTAAATATGAATTTGAGTCAAATAATTTTTTTAAGTAAAAATGTTTCAAAACACAATTTTTATTCTATTTTTAAAATATGTTATAAAAGGTATTATTTCTTTTATGATATAGAAATGGAGTTTTTATGTACGATTTGCTTTCTTTTTAGTTATATTCATAATATTTTTTTTTTTTTCAATGTGAGATTCTTACACCATGAGATTAGTAAAGAATTGTTGATTGAATTGAGTAATGAAAACAATATATAGGTATTGGACAATTAATTATAATTTCTTCACGCTGTCCTTAAAACCCAAATTAACCAAAAAATATATATAATCTCGTACTCCAAGAGTTTTACGTTAAAAACAATATTGTGAGCAAAACTAAAAAGCATGTGGTATAGAAACACACTTTTCATATAATAATAAAATAATACTTATATATTTCACCACAAATTTAAAATAAAATAAAAATCGTCACAACTTCTATAAAAAAAATATGTAACAAAAAAAAATCATGTTTTGAAATATATTTTAGAAAGTTCGATTTCTTCAATATAAAATCATAACAAATCTATATTATTTATTTTTATAAATTCAATATAAAATTATAAAATAGTATAAATGTTTGCACATTATTATCAATAATTTTGCAAAATGATTTGCTTGACCAAGATTAAATTCTAAATTATCATCCTTTTTGAAATGGATGACACTGATAAGGGAGAAGAAGTTATTAACCAAAAGAATTATTCTTTAGAGTAATTAATTAAATGATTGAAATCAATCGTCTTATTCTTGATTAAGTTTATATTAACTCACTTTTTTTTAGTAGATTTTGTTCTCATATTTTCTTAATCTCTAGCAAAGTTTGCATTAGCTCAAGTATTTTTCATAGATTTCATTCTCATTTTCTCAAATTCAAGCCATAACAGAAAGAGAAACTGAAATTAACTTTCACATAAATCATCTTATTCAGAGGTGTGATAAAATCTTGTTTCTCTAAGGTGCATGTAATTATGATATGCATGTAAGTACGAGAGTAGTCCATCATCAATAGATTAATGTTACACGAGATATCAGTTGGGGTACAAAATGTGCACCGCAATGACCTTTACAGTCACTGGTTAGGATTTGATCTGGCTGGATTGGTGGTAAGCGTAATAATGTGTGGAGAATGGTTTGGGTAATGTGAGTTGGGACATGGGCAAGTTAGTTAAATTGACTCTATAGAGGATAGGAGTATGAACTGGAGAGTTGTGTGCTAGGAGTGAGATATTGCAGACCACTAGCAAGATATGTAATTCAACATATTGACAAGGGCTACATGCTTGGCCCGTGAGTTTTTGTGTATGTATTGTGTTTTTGTAGGTATCAATGCAATATTATAGGAAGGTGAGTTGGAAGAAGGAGGCATCGATAATTGCATGATTGTACGTGATTGTATCATTTAGTGGATGTTTTTAAAAGAAGACATTGCAGGAGTGAGATACTAAAAAGTTGGATACTTATCATTATGGTTGTAAATCTTTGATGTTATGTTTTGTTATTTGTGATTTTTGGAAGCCTATATGCCTGAAGCATGTTTGAGGCTATGTGTGTATATTTTTTGTGTACAAAGGGTTAGAACATCCCAAATATTTCCGTTAATTTTATTCCTTATTGCTGATAAAAAAAAATGTTACATGAGACATTAATGTGAAACAACTTGAATAATAATAATAATAATGATAATTTTCGTATATAATAATAAAAGATTGCTAGGAGTTAAAAAACAACAATTTAAGATGAAAAAAAATGTACTGTATTTGAAAATTCAAATAATTAAATAAGAAATAAAGAAATAATGCTAGTATTGATGCTTTGTAGACAAAGAAGATGTTATCTACAGAAGAAGCTGGGAAAGAAGTTAGGTGTGAAAAACATGAGTTTTAAAAGAAAGTAAGACGATGATTTCCATGAAAAGATATTTCAAGAAGAAATAAGATGATCTCTTCCTCTCAAAATGATTCCACCCTGTTACTCTTAGACATGAAAACGTTTTCCATTGTTTTTCTTTATTTTTATCGTAAAAAATAATTAAATGTGGAATATTCAGAATCCATTAGAAACATATTGAAGTTTGAAAAGTATACAATTCTTCAAAAAAATATTTTATTAAAAAAGTCTAGCATAATGTTAATATCGTTATTCAAATCAGTAGATAACATAATTTTTAATTAACTTACATAAACCAAGTAATAACAAGAATTACAAACTAAATTCATAACTGTATTATAAAACTTTATACATTATAATTAAAAATAGACGCCCAATGCCCAAATAAATAACATTGAATTTGTTTAAAATAGATGCATAAAATCTTTTTAAATTTAAATAAATTTGATTATCTCCTTTCGGATTCTTAGATCGATAAAAAGAATCTAAAGCATATTACTCCATCCTAAATAAAAATGTTAAGAAGCAAAATAAAAATAAAGCTGAAAATCATAGTAATGGAAAACAAAATGTAGTATCAAATACATTCAATGCATTTTTATAAAAAAAATAAAAAAATAGAGGATTAAAATGTTTACCTCATATAGTACAATTTATTGTAATAAAGCCTTTGAATGCTTCAAATTCAGTCATGAAATCTCTATCTCAATCAAATTAATGAAGTACCAGATAATTTTACAAAAATAATTTTTAATTATTTGATACTTCATTAACCGACTAAAGTAGATCTTCAAATAAAGATATTATAATTCTTGACTCTCTCTCTTTGAGTGTCTTATTATATTTTGTTAAGCTACCATATGAATACTTTAAATTCACTCATGAAATCTCTATCTCAATCAAATCAAGGAAATACCAAATAATTTAAAAAAAAAACAATTTCTTAACTATTTGATACTTCATTGACTGACTAAAATAGATCTTCAAATACAGATATTACAATTCCTAACACTCTCTTTAAGTGTCTTATTATGTTTTGTTGAGCTACAATCTAAATACTTCAAATTCACTCATGAAATCCCCATTTCAATCAAATCAAGGAAGTACCAAATAATTTCAAAAAAATAGTTTCTTAATTACTTGATACTTCATTGACTGACTAAAATAGATCTTCAAATACAAATATTACAATTCTTAGTCCTATCTTTGAGTGTCTTAATTGACTAATGTGATTTCAATCTAGAAAAACAAAATGAAAGACGAGTTGGACATTTCAATCCACCTATCAGTGTAAATATATCTACATAAACTTGTCTTGTATAGACATGTTCTATGTAGACTTGTTCCACATAGATATGTCTTATATAGACCTATTTTACATAGACCTGTCCTAAATAGACTTATCTTATATAGACCTGTTCTACATAAACCTATCCCATATAGACCTATTCTACATAAACCTGTCTTACATAAACCTGTCCTAGATAAACCTATGTCAAATAATTATATATTATATTTGATAAATATGCTAATAATATTGTTTGTTATCTTATAATATCATTTTATCTTTGTCTATGACCACTAATTTTATTATATTATATAAATTAATAATATAACTGAGAAAGTATGTTATTTTAAAATGTAAAAAATACATAGAAAAAAGAACAAATTTTTGATAAAAAAAATTGACACTAAAGAAACAAAGACAGTATTATTTAATTTTTATATAAATACTACAATAAATAAATTCATAAATGCAATATTTTTATATTAAAGTTAAACTTGTCATTCTTGAAAATATTTATAATAAGAAAATATTTAATGTGTTTATTTATGTTCTTTACATATTAAAATTTATGAATTCATTAGAATCATGTATGTATTTATAATATGAAGTTGTTTACTGTATATATTAAATAAAACATGAATATATCCCTTTTTTTTATTAAGTCAACTTTAATAAATTCAGTGCATATTAATGATATATTATATTTAATAAATATATATTAATTAAAACACGAATATATCCGTTTTTTTATTAAGTCAACTTTAACAAATTCAGTGCATAATAATGATATATTATATTTAATAAATATTATTAATGATATTATTTAATGTTTATATAAATAATAGTTAAACAAATACATTCATTAAATATTTATATTTAAATTATATTTATTATATGAAAGCATTTAACAATGCATTTATAATTTTTACATATTTACATACGCATTTATTAGAAAGTTTGTGTGTATTTACTCTTTGATGAAAATATTTATTAAAAGCGTGTATTTAGCCTGTTTCAAAGAATTATAAATTTAATTTAAACATGAAAGTGTTTATGTATTTATTTAATGTTTAAATAAATGCTTAATTGATGTTAGCTACCGCGTAGGCCTACATATATTGGTGCAAAACTCATTGAGGCACTCAATTTGTAGAATTAGGACTTGTCTTCTTAATTGTAGGTTTAGCTTTTTTTTTTTCTGATTATATATGAAGATCTATCTTTGAAGAGTCAAAAAAGTATCAAATAATTTTATAATTGAATTTATTTTCTAAACATTATCTGATACTTTTTTTATTTGATATTTGATTGAGTGGGAAGTATATAAAGTATTCATTAAGAAGATTGAGAATTTTAATATGATGATAATTTCTAATTATCTGATTTTGTGTCACTTGAATAACCATGAAAACTTTATATTTGAACACCTACATATTTCTCTCATTATTCTTTAAATGCTCTAAATCATAGAAAACACAATATTTCATATTCCAATTTCTTAAATCTACCGATCCACCATTATGCTGTACAAAATGTTGTATGGCATAAAAGTGAAGAACTTTACTCAAACTCACCCATCTTTTATCAGATATTTTACCCTTCAGGGGATTTAATACATGAAAAAGGTTCAATCATTGCATTATTTATTATAAGATATTTTATTTTTTATTATTGATAAAAAATAGAATTTAATATAATAAAAAATGTGTTTAGTTGACTCTCACAAGAGTTTCAAATCCCATATAATTGATCGATGTAATTTGACTGCTGCTTTGAAATTAAGAACAATCAAAACTTTCTTACTTTTATTCAAATATTTCATTTAAACTCACGTTTGAAGTCTTAAAATTATTATATAAAATTTGTCATTTGTTTCACTCTTAACCTTCTATGCATGCCTTTGTTAAATCATTTGATACTATTTTCTTACTTGTATAATTTTCTCAAATCTCTCTGCAAGATGAAACTGTTTGTTTTTATGTGCTTTGATGTCCATCACACTGTCCTATTGTGACTTATCCTGTTATAATTCTTGAACACAAGAACTTTACATGTAGTTGTTTCCTTCTCAACGGTTAATTTTTTTAGTTTACTTAATACCAACATAATCTTATTTATTGAAGAAAAAAATCCTAAAATTATTATACAAAAAGCTGAAGTCAATAAATCTACAAGTAGGTTGAGATAAATTAGAATAATTCCTTTTTATAATCTTACATTACACTAGGTTGTAAATTTATTTTTGATGTAAATAACTTTTTAAGTTTATTTTAATAATCAAAGATGACTTGTGATTTTTTTTTTAATTAGACTACCAATTTTTTAATTTTCAATTTGGACGATGATAAAACATATACTATACAAAACAACAAATTTTAACATCCAATTAATTATTAAAAGGGGATAAATTAACATTTATTGTTACTAAGACTTCACTTTCATAATAAAAGCAAAAGTTATACATATCTGATCAAGTTTTAATATTAAAGGATTCTTATAATGTATTTTTGAAAGACTTTGCGTAAATTGTAAATAGGATTTGAAAATAACTTGTTTAAAAAAAGTACATAAAGTTAAAAGAACAAGGTAACAAATTGAGTTTGAAAAGAACAAGGAGAAAAAAAGGTAACTTGAATAAATAAAAATGGCATAATCCAAAATGGTTAAATAATATACTTAAAATGTCTTCTCATTAATCATTATAACATGTTTTTCCCATCCCTTTAATCATACCAAGATATCTTAATTTATAGCCTAGTTTAGGATTACTAAGTTTAACATATATAACATACGTAAACGTAATACATTATTTAGATAATTACATAACTTTACAACGTAAAATAAGACATTTCTTTATAAGAAATTTTGATCTGTTAAATAAATATATGTGACTTGGCTATTTACAACTTTTATCTTGAATTCTTAATTCATCCAAAATCATTAATTTCACATCTTTGATTTTTTTTCATATCTAATTTTTTCAAAATGATTTTCTCGCCTTAAACAATTTTATCCAACATCTTCATATAATGTATCAAATCGATCCACTTCCATTTTTTCCTTCAATTATCCCTTCTAAGATCCCAACTCTGGAAGTTTCCCTAACTAAACCTATCAACCCTTCTGTTATAATAAGAAATAAGAACGGAGCTAAAAGATCTCCTTGTCTAAGCCCTCTTATCCGCCTAAATTCCTTAATAGGGTTGTCATTAACTAAAACTGACACAGTGGTTGATTTTAGACAGGTATTAATCCACTTAATCCACCTGCTATTGAACCCTAACCTATTCATCATATACTCTAGAAAAATCCACTCCACTGAATCATATGCTTTCTCAAAATCTACCTTAACAATCACCCCCTTCAATCTTTCCTTTCTAATATAGTCAACTGTCTCATTGGCAATTATAATACTATCCATCAGCCCCCTACCACTAAAAAATGCAATCTGGTTGATGATGACACAATCTTTTTTTTTTCAACCTAAATACAAGTGTTTGGTTGCTATTAAGCTATATTATACAGTTTTGAAATCGTGTCCAGGTTGAAGGTGAATTTTCTTAAGAGCCAGATAGAAGCAGTAGGGGTTTCAGATATGGATTTGAATATCTTTTCAAATTGTTTGAATTGTAGTAAAATGGACCTTCCATTCAAGTATTTGGGGATTAGAATCAGAGGGAACCCAAGAAAAAATGAGTTTTTGAATCCTATCATTCATAAGATTCAGTCTAGGCTCTCTATTTGGAAGGGTAAATTGTTGTCTATAGCGGGAAGGTTGTGTTTGATCAAGTCTGTTACTAGTGCCTTACCATTATTCTACTTTTCATTTTTCAAGGCTCCAAAACAAGTGTGTAAGGCTATTAGGTCTATCCAACTTAACTTTTTATGGGGTTGGGGATCAGAGGGTAAGAAAATCTCTTGGGTTGCTTGGGATAAAGTTTGTTTGTCGGTAGAACAGGACGGTTTGGGTATTAAGGATATCCAAACTTTCAATTATGCCTTTGTGGTTAAGTGGAAATAGAGGCTGGTCACAGAAGATAAAGGAGTTTGGAAAGACATTATTGTTTCTAAATACGAACATTGGAGAGATATGAAGAATTCATTGACGTGTAGAAAGAATTCGTATTGGTGGAATGATCTTGGCTCAATTTGCGATGTTAATAGGCTGACCAATTGGTTTGATATAAAAATCAGGTGGAAGTGTGGTAATGGAAGCAAGATTAGGTTCTGGGAAGATTGGTGGGTAGGAGATAGATCATTAACGGATAAATTCTCCAGATTATATTAGGTATCAAGTGCAAAAGACAAAATGATCAAGGATTTAGGTATATGGACTAGGATTGGCTCTTCGGATGGATTCATCTAGCACATCCCGTGGAGAAGACACCTCTTTGAATGGGAGAAATGTCTGGAAACACAATTAGTGGAGACTGTTTTGTCTGTTAAATGGAACAGAAACATTTCTTATGTGTGTTATTGGTTAGGGGAGAAGGAAGTAGGATACACTATTCAATTAGGATACAGAGCTTTGGGGGAGGATCATCACAGTCCACTTAGGGAGAGCTTTAGATTTTTGTGGAACTTAAAGGTGTTAGGGACAGTTAAGGTCTTTGGATGGAGAGCCTTATTAGATAGGCTTCCATCTAGAGCCAATCTCGAGAGGAGAGGTGTTGGAGTGAGGTAATCTCTGTCCGTTGTGAAATAAGGATGTTGAAACTATCCAGCATCTATTTATTACTTGTGAGGTGGCACAATGACTGTGACTAAAGTGTGATAGGTGGTTAGGGATTTCATCGGTGAGATGCAATGAAGTTGATAGCCATTTTTACAGGTTTTCCTTAAGTTTCTTCAGTGTTAAAGCCAATAATTTGTGGAAAGGATTGTGGTTGGCAATAACAAAAGAATTTTGGAACCATAGAAATAGGGTGATCTTTAATAATAGAAAGGTAGAAGAGGTGGAGATATTTGCGCTAGCTCAAATGAATGTTTGGACTTGGGCTAGGTTTAGTGGATTTAGAGTGAAAGGGTCGCTTTCAGAATGGTTCATGAACCCACTTCAGTTTTTAAAACAGGCTTAGTAGTACGTTGGCTATGATAACAACTATATTTAGGTTGTAAAGTAGGATATTAGAGGGTTAGCAGCTTATGAGTAAGAAGGATTTTGGAGTTTATTTTTGCAGGTTTCTTGGTACGTAATAGAAGACCCATCATAGGATTCTCTTTAGAGAATGAGCATATTACATTCTCAGGAATACGTGGGTTCGTCCGCTTGGAGGAGGTGCAAGATTCATGTTTCTTTGGAAGGTGGAAAATATTCAGATGCTTTGAGAGTTGTTAGCTGATTTAGCACTCTTAACAGATGTTTTACTCTGTTTTCTAAAGTTTGAGTGCACTCGCTGTAGAGTATATTTTATATGGGTGGATATAATCTTGGATGTATGCCAATTTGTTTATAGGTTGCTTACTAGTAGGGATTTTTTTTCACTTTGGTAGGGTTTTGTGTGTTTAGGATCTGGTCTTAGGTAGAACTTTGTATTTGTATTGTGCTTTTGTATTAGGGTTGAATCACTCCTTAAGTGTTCTTCTTAATATTAATTTTATTTTTGGCTGTTAAAAAAACTATATCAAATCGATTTTTATTAAAAAAAATTATTTACCTTATTACTTATCACCTTAGTTGATTTCTTGATCTAAAAATATATATCCACTCTCTTTTTTTATTTTATTTCTATCTATAATATATCTAATTGTTTGTTTTTATCATCAATAAAAAATTTATTTAAATGAAATATTTAAAAGATGTTTCCGTTCTTATAAAAAAATTACAATATAAACATTTCAAAGATATTATGAATCAAGACTTTCAACACAAAAATTTAGGGTTTAGATTATCCTTTTCCCTCTCTATACTTACATCAAAGCCCCAATCCAAATCTAAGTCAAGTTTGCCTTTAATAAACAAATAGTTCATTTAGCATTGATTTGAAAATAAATAATACGAACGTACTTAATTGTTATTACAAAAAGCTACTAAGGAATTTCATTGAAAAAAATATATAATGCAACACCAAATCCAAGCAAAAGAAAAATCTTAAGTGAATCTATAATTAGGAAACTCTATTCTATTTCTATTCACCTCAAACAAAGTTTGAGATAAGGTTCCACTAAGAGAAATTAATAAAACATAAGGATAACAGAGGTAAGTGTCTCAAAAGTTATATTCTCTACCAATATAATCTATTCATTACCAACATCTTTCCAAGACATCATCAAGGAATCAAGAAATCATCATGGAAGGTTTCATATCAAAATAGAATGACAATATTTGAGAGGAGACACAACGAAATTTGAAATTAATGAATCATAAACAAATATATCTAAAAAACTAAAATATCATTCTTAACTCATTAAGATAATATATTTTTTTATTATTTTAATTACACGTTGTTCATTTTATTTATTCCTACACAACCTAAGATTTCTAACTCGTTTTGAATTTCAAAGAATTGACTCTTTTGATATGACCATTAATCCTCATATCCTTCATAAAATAAAAATTCAGAGAGGAATTCATGTAGTGATCATAATCTTACACGTAGTTATAGAAATAATTGCATGTGTAAGGAGCCTTATGTTACAAAACTACAATTCTTATATGGAATAAAAGTGACATGGCAATTTAAATGTCTTTAAGCTGATGGGACCAAAAGGAGACAATGGTTTGAATAGAGATTGTGTTAGTTTGGCAACTCATCTAAACAGTAAAAGTAATTCAAAATAAAGTTCACGTGAAATATATATATATATATATATATATATATATATATATATATATATATATATATATATATATATATATAAGTTTTTTAAAAAAGTACTAAAATTAATTGTCTACGATATCTATGATTTAAAAAAATTCCATAATAGTTAGAATAAACTTTTGTTTATAAGAAATAATGAACAAGGCAAAATAAAGTGAGTGTCATGGCTCCACTGATCAACATGTCTAGTCCAAGGGTCAGTTTACTATTGCCCAATTTCTTTTAAATTAAAATAGTGTATGTTGAGAGGGAATGTAAACAATATATATAGTGAAGGTTTTTTTTTTTTACATTTTACATTTACTTCATATGTAAATTATAAAAAAATTGTTTACATGGATAAATAATGTTTGGAATCACCATTTAAAATAAAGAGATGATGACTCTAAATATGAATTCGAGTCAAAATAATTAAAAATTATATTTTAAAATATAATATTTTTTATTAAGTAATTTTTTAAGTAATGTTTCAAAACACAATTTTTATTCTATTTTTAAAAAATGTGATAAAAGGTATTATTTTTTTATGATATAGAAATAGAGTTTTTATGTAGGATTTGCTTTCGTTTTAGTTTTATTCATAATATTGTTTTCAATGTGAGACTTTTACACCATGAGATTAGTAATGAATTGTTGATTGAATTGTTGATTGAATTGAGTAATGAAAATAATATATAGGCATTATACAATTAATTATAATTTCTTCTCGTTGTCCATAAAACCCAAATTAACCAAAAAAATATAATTTCATCCTCCAAGAGTTTTACATTAAAAACAATATTGTTAGCAAAACTAAAAAAACATGTATAGAAACACACTTTTCATACAATAAAGAAATAGTACTTATATATTTCACCATAATTTTAAAATAAAATAAAATTGGTCACAACTTCTATAAAAAATAATATGTAACGAAAAAAATCATGTTTTGAAATACATTTTTAGAAAGTATGATTTCTTCGATATAAAATCATATTTTAAAACACGATTTATCTATATTATTTATTTTTATAAATTCAATATAAAATTATAAAATTGTATAAAAAAAAAACTAGAAGGAATGACTTAACCTTGCTCTGTGAAGATATTCTTAATTAAATGTTTGGACATTATCATTAACAATTTTGTAAAATGATTTATTTGATGAGACATAGGATTAACTTTCCAAATTACCACTTTATCCTTTTTTAAAAAAGATGACACTGATAAAAGAGAAGAAGTTATTCACTAAAAGAGTTATTCTTTACAATAATTAATAAAAGGATTGAAGTGAATTATCTCATTCTTGATTAAGTTTATATTAACTCATTTTTATTTTTTTTAGTATATTTTGTTCTCATATTTTCTTAATATCTATCCAAGTTTTTTTTAACAAGTTTTTTTGTTTTTAACTCAAGTAATTTTTAATAGAAGACATGAGTTTTAAAGAAAGGAAGAAGTGTTTGATTTCCATGGAAATATATTTGAAGAAGAAATAAGATGATGTCTTTCTCCCAAAATGATTCCATCCTGCTCCTTTCAAACATGAAAAAGTTTTCCATTGTTTTTCTCTATTTTTATCGTAAAAAATAATTAAATGTTGAATATTCAGATCCATTAGAAACAGATTTGAGTTAAAAAAATATACAATTCTTCAAAAATTATTTTATTAAAAAAGTCTAGCATAATGTTAATATTGTTATTCAAATCATTAGATAACATAATTTTTAATTAACTTACATAAACCAAATAATAACAAGAATTACAAATTAAATTCATAATTGTACTATAAAACTTTATACATTATAATTATTAATAGATGCCCAATACCTAAATAAATAACATTGAATTTTTTTAAAATAGATGCATAAAATCTTTTTAAATTTATAAACTTGATTAACTCCTTTCGGATTCTTGGATGGATAAAATGAATCTAAAGCATTACTTCATCCTAAATAAAAATGTTGAGAAGCAAAATAAAAATAAAACTGAAAATTATAGCAATGGAGAAGAAAAATGTAGTAGTAAATACATTCAATGCATCTTTATAAAAAAAAATTTAAAAATAGAGGATTAAAATGTTTACCTGATATAGTACAATTTATTGTAATAAAGCCTTTGAATGCTTCAAATTCAGAAAATCTCTATCTCAGTCAAATTAATCAAGTATCAAATAATTTTATTTACTTTTTAATTATTTGTATTTTATTAACAGACTAACATAGATCTTTAAATATAGATATTATAATTCCTGACCCTCTCTTTAAGTGTCTTATTATATTTTGTTTAGTTATAATATGAATATTTCAAATTCACTCATGAAATCTTTACCTCAATTAAATCAAGGAAGTACCAAATAATTTAAAAAAAATAATTTCTTAATTATTTGATACTTCATTGAATGACTAGAATAGATATTCTAGTACAGATATTATAATTTCCTAACATTCTCTTTGAGTGTAGTGTCTTATTATGTTTTGTTTAGCTACAATCTAAATACTTCAAATTCAATCATGAAATCTCCATTTCAATCAAATCAAGGAAGTACCAAATAGTTTTAGAAAAATAATTTCTTAATTATTTGATCCTTTATTGATTGACTAAAATAGATCTTCAAATACAAAAATTACAATTCCTAGCCCTCTCTTTGAGTGTCTTAATTGAATAATGTGATTTCAATCTAGAAAAACTAAATGAAAGACGGGTTGGACATTTCAGTCCACCTATCAATGTAAACATATCTTTTCTTATATAGACATGTTCTACGTAGATATGTCTTATATAGACTTGTTCTATTTGTTCTACATAGGCCTGTCATATATAGACATGTTCTACATAAACATATCTCATATGGACTTATTCTACATAGATCTGTTTTGCATAAACTTGTCTTAGATAAACCTATCTCAAATAATTATATATTATATTTGATAAATATCCTAATTATATTGTTTGTTATCTTATAATATGTTTTGAGGATTTCTATTCAAACTAAGAAAATTATTTAACTTTTTATTTTAATGTATTTTGAAATGAGTTAGTTGTTGTATTTATTTAAATTTTTTATTTTAGTGTATATTTATATGTTATGAATGTGCTATGGCGTAAAAAAAATTAATTGGACCAGATCATATAGATTGATTGGTTAATATGATTGCGCTACGGTGTGAAAAAGAACCGATTGGAAGATATCATAAATGTTAAATGATAATGTGATGTATGAGACGAATTATGAAAACATCAATTGTTGTTTGGTTGAGATGAAAATTTAATTTGCGAATATAATATTTTAAAAAAACTCTCTAGCTTATCATTTATAATATTTGTTTTATTTTTAAAATTACGACCATGGTAAACTATATAAGTAAGGAGTTGATTTGAGTAAGGAGTTGATTTGAGAGATGGTATGACTCCTTATATAAAGATATTTTTATTTAATCTTATATTAAAAAATATATTTTGAAATATATAATAAATATATGAATATTTATGTTTAGGTTTATCATATAATTTTTATATAATATATTTCAAAAATGAGATGTTACAATTTTGTTTCTCTAAATTAGTTAAAGCCTTATTGTGTCAGTTTGTATTTTTGAAATTTATAAAACTCAAATTTGAATTATTGTTAAATATTGTAATTGAAAATCTATAAGAACTAAATTCTTTAAAAGATATCTTTTATTTAATTTGTTAATAAAAGATATCTTAATTTGTCTTTTTTTATGAAATATTGTTAATAAAAATCGAATAGATTGCAGAAAAGTTAATAGTTATAATATATGAGATATTGAAAAGTAAAAATATGTTAGATAGAGTAATAACAAAAAGAATTACTTTTAAGGATAATTTTGAAAAAATATTATTATATATTATAGATCATTTTTTTTTATCCTTAAACCACCATCATTAATCACCGTCACCTAAAAAAGTTATATTATTTTTAATGTTACTCTTAAAGTATATACTAACAGATAATTTACAAACCAACCCAACGCGGACCGAACACTTCAAAAAAATATATAAAACAGAGAAGAAAAAACAAAAAACAAAATAAAAATTGAGATTTCAATTTTCAGACTTTCATCGATCTTTCTTCAGAAATCAAAACCTTCGTAGTTAAGGAAGACCAACTGGTATTCATCACATATAATCTCATTCTCTTTCTCTATTTTTCATTCACACGATTTTTTTTTAGTTCAATTTAAATTGATGAAAAAAAAAAATCGGAGCCTTAAATTTCCAAGCTAGCTGTCTTCAACAAAACTCACTGCAATTCTCTGTTTTTGGTTTCTGGGATTTTGTTTTCCTGTGATTTAGGGTTTGATCCTGATCGAAACCTACACCATGGCCATGTTCGATTCCCTCTTCAACAAGGGTTTTAAGGCTGCCAAATGGTACTGTTTGCTTATTTTGTTTGATTTTGTATGTAATCTGGGTGTTTTATTTTTCTTATTGAAATTGTATGCTTTTTATACTTTGAAATTAATTTGATGGCTGAGTTTAGTGGATCAATTGGCGTAGTTGTGCTATTTGGGGAAGTTTGTATTCCTGAATTTTCCCCTTTGTCTATTTACTAAGTAACTGGGTATTGTTTGTTTTTTTTTTTTTTTTTTTTTTTTTTTTTTTTCTTATGCTTTAATAGTTCATGTATGGATTATGCGACTGTGTTTCAGTTTGATTTAAAATGATTATGTTTATTGCATAGCTCGTTTGAACCAATTTAAAAATTGCCGCACATTGTGACTGGTTATCCCAAAAAACCTTGATGTTGTTTTTCTAAAAACTTGATCTGGGCAACAGTTTTTTTGTGGTGTTTCATTTTATTATTTTTATAATTGTCGTCGTTGCTGCTGCTTTCATTGTTGTATTTTTGGTGTTTAATTTGTTTGTAACTGATCTGTTTGCCAATGTTCACACTTTCAGTAAAACTCTTCTGAAACTGACAATTCCGCGAATAAAGCTGTTAAGAAACAGAAGAGAGATTCAGTTGAAGAATATGCGGCGCGACATTGCCAAGCTACTTGAGACTGGCCAAGAAGCTACAGCTCGGATTAGGGTAAGCCCGCATCTGATGTTTAATGTTTTTATATTTTAATTTGAGTATTTTAAGCCAGTGGTTGAGGACAGAAAGAAAATCATTTTGTTGATTTTTCTTTGGTAGTTCTGTTCTTGATGTGGTCATATGTGCAGGTAGAACATATTATCAGAGAGGAGAATATGATGGCTGCTCAAGAAATCATTGAACTTTTTTGTGAACTTATTGCTGTCCGCCTTCCAATAATTGAATCTCAAAGGTAGTCTAGAGATGAAACAGAAATCTACTTGACTAGCTTAGTTTCTGTCTGAATTTGTGTGATATGCCCATTTGAATTTTGCATTCAGGCTAGTCATTAGTAAATCTTGTGTTGATGAAACTGTTGGTATGTTATTCAGGCTTCCAATACTCTGGATATGTACTTTTCTTACATAGATAGAGTTTTGAAAAATTACAGTGACCTCCTTAGGTTTAAGAAACATATATTAACACCCCTTGATTATATAATGGGGGCTCTTAGTTGAATTTACAGATTCTTCTTTTTGGAGAAAAAAAAAAAAAAAAAAAAAAATTCCATATTGCGTCATAGTTGTGCCTCACTACACCATGAATTTTATGCATGTTGTCCTACTGCTCCTTATTCTTTGCTTCTTTTGATGTCCCATTATTGTATAGAATTTGAAATTACCTCCTTCACCAAATGAAGGTTGTCAAGCATGGAAAGAAAATATGCATTGCTAAGAAGCATGCACATATGCTTTGGGTCTGTTTGAAAAAACTTCTCCATAAACTGTTATGTTCCCAAGTTCGCTGTCCCCTCCCAAATCGATTTCAATCAGTGGTATTACAGAAAATAGAGAACTTTTTATTGAATGGGTTCTCAATACATGCAAAACAAAGGAATGACAATTCCTTTCACACAGAATATGAATCTGTCAAACTACAAAGCAAATTCCCATATCCCTCTAACAGCTCCAGGGTTGGATTTATATGGGATCCAACCCCTCACAATACTTTTAACCGTTACTAACACCCTTAACGGTCTTCTCCCGTACCCCTCCTCTCATAAACTCTCCAAATTCTCTCTGGACTATGTTGGACTAATTCATTTTCCTCCACAGGTCTAACATAAACACTTAAGGAGACAAAATGAGAAAAACGATTAAATTTGTTTTTCCTTAAGTTAAAATTAGTTCATATGAACTAATTTATAGGAGTTATTTCCTGTTAGTTTCTCAAAAATCTGATTTTTAACTTATACACAAGCTAATTTTAGTTTATGAAAAATTAATTTCAGCATATGGAAAAACAATTCTTTTTCTTCTTACCTTTTTCTCCTAGAGTCGCTATGATGAGGAAGTTTCCTCCAAACAAACCCTTAGCCATGAACTGTAATTCAGTACTTGTACATTGTAATAGTACTTGGGGTCAGATTCTACCACATATAATCTATGTTGAAGTGGTCTCTATATTGATATCAATGAGAGGTTTTAGCAAAGGAAAAAAAAGCTTGTCGTTAGCTATTTTTTCAAGATAGAGTTAGTAAGGCAAGTTGTGTCAGGCTGAACAGTTACAGATCCACTCCTGAGTAGTTGTCAATGCTATTCTAATCTTCATATAATTTGTATTATTTGCTATTAGTATCATTGGATAGACTAGGAATTTTTCTCATCATCTTTTTTAGTGTGATAAGTTGAAAAAAGTGGCCAATGGAATTTTAGCGTAATTTAGGTCATCTCGTTTTTTAATACGTGTATGTTGGATTGTGAACATGATCATTCTTGTAACGAAAGTGTAACTATAAAATATCAATCATTATCCTCTAATTATGATTAATGTTCACAATATTTTCAGGGAATGTCCCCTTGACTTGAAGGAAGCTATATCTAGTGTATGTTTTGCTGCACCAAGGTGTGCAGATCTGCCCGAGCTGTTGCAGGTTCAGATGCTATTTGCTGCCAAATATGGGAAGGAATTTTTATCTGCTGCAACTGAGCTCAGGCCAGACTGTGGGGTTAATCGCCAGGTTCCATGAATTCTCATGCTATTAAAACTTTCTTCTGTTGTAGCTAAACCTTTTATACAAAAAGCCATTTTATTTTCATGACATTGTCCATGTGAATTTCAATTGCAGTTAATAGAGCTACTTTCAATTCGTGCTCCTTCACCAGAAAAGAAACTGAACCTTCTGAAAGAAATTGCTGTTGAGCATGATTTAGAATGGGACCCAGCAGCTTCAGAAACTGAGTTCTTTAAAAAACATGAAGATTTGTTGGTAAGTGTTAGGTTGTAATGACTAGCTAGAAAAAAACTGGCAATGATTTCCTAACACACCCCTATCTTACATTATAAGTCCTTTCCTTTTCAGAATGGCCCCACCCAATTCTTTAGTGGGTCTAAGTTGCCCCTTCCTGATGAAAAACCCCAGGAAGAGTTGTACTCTGCTCATGAGACATTAGAAGAACCTGATTCTGATTCTGGCTCTGATACATTAGAATTTCCTGAAGTTCCTAAAGTATCAGTCCGGCCAAATGCAAATGTTGCCACAGCTCCTGAAATGGTTACACATCTGGCTATGGAACCCCTTGAAGTTGATCTTGATTCACCCAGCCATTCTGGAGATTTTGAAGATGTCAAGCAGGAGCAAGTTGAAGATAGATCAACAGTTCACAAAAATGAACCCCATACTTCAGTTGCCAAAGAGAATATACAGTTTGTGCCATTCATCTCTCCTCCAGCATTATCATCTGGATCATTTTCTGCAAGACCTAGTGACTCATCTCCCACCTTGTCAAGTGCAAAATCAGAACCCAATGTGGACTTACTGGATGTATTGGCTGCTGCCCATGCTGCTGCAGAAACTGCTGAACGTGCAGCAGCTGCAGCTCGCACGGCAGCTAGTCTTGCTCAAGTCCGAATTAATGAGCTGACTAAGAAGAGAAGTGATGAACATATATTGGACAGTAGCTCCGATAACCCATTTGCTGGTGGTGATAATGAGTCTCCAAAAAAGGATAAGCATTTCACCGAGCAAAATTCTGCAGGTAACACTGATGTCCATAACAGAAAAGATCTTGAACATTACCAGGATCATTATAGTTCCCCAGGCTCTCATTCGTCAAGTTTTCCTTCCTTTGACACACTCAAGGAAGATTTTGATTCCTCCCTGCCCAGTAATCATGTACTGAATGACAACTCCTCTAGTCACCAGCCCAAGAGATTACCTTCAATGGACGACGACTCATACTTCTCATACCCCAACTTATTTACCTCTCAAAACTCTAATGTTGGATCTCAGACACATTCAGATAATAGCCGTCCTCCTCATGATCTGTGATGGAAAATTATCATCCGGCCGCACATTTCCTTATACGAGAACCTTATGTCTTGCTCACGAGTGTGTTTTATACCTGCAGTAAGTACTTTGTTTTTTCATATTTTCGAAGAGCATGCAATCCCTGGCTTTGTTGTCTCCACAGTGCATACTAAGGCCGGCTTTGTACAATGACGGTTGCTGCCACTATGTAATTGCTTTAGTTCAGAAGCTTTACTGTTTGTGGCTGTGGCTGCAATCGCTGTATAAATCTTGTAGTGTTGGAATAAAAGCACTTAGCTTCATTTTTCTTTACATTTTTTGTTTCTAGGAAGCAAGACAGCAGATATACGAGTAATGTCACCGGAGGATATTAGACATGTTATACATTCCGAATTTCATTTGTAATTTTGTGAGATGGTGGCATGAGTGTGGAATATATATCACTTCATTAGTTTTTTCATGATGTTTTGTAACAAATGAGCTTTGTTGTTCATATCTCTTTCCAGATCTGTTAGATATGCTTCATTTGACGATAAATTATTCTTAATTTTCCAAGTCTCTTAACCCTTAAAATGGTTCAAAATATTACAGACACGAGACTAGCAAAAAGATCTTATCATGGTCATGGAAGCATGTAAGTACCATTTTCAGTGTCATTTTATTGGATAATGACACTGGAAATTCTTTTCTCTATCTCTCTCTCTCTCTCTATATATATATATATATAGTTTCTCTCTTTCAAAGAATTTGTATATCTAAGTCTTTCTATATATCGTGGAAGAGGGTAACAAGAGTTGTGGGTCTTTTGTTCATGAAGTTGCCAACCTCATTTAGCTTTTTTTTTTTTTTTTTTCACATTTTAGTTCAATCTAATCTACTATGCACTCTTCTTACAGTTTGATTCATTTTATTTTATTTTTTTATCTTTCCTTAATATAAATCTTTATCCTATGTTTGATTATGTTAATGTTTGGGAACTCCATGCCCTCCATGTTTCAATGTTCATCGTTCACTTATTAATAAATGTCTATATTCTTCTCTTGAAAACACACATTCAAATACTCTTTTATCTAAGCTTTATACCTTTTTATTTATTAGTTCTACAATTCTCGATACGCTACGGAAGAAATTCTTGTTTTGCTTTAGAGAATTTGTATAACATATCGCGAATAACTTCTTAAGGAGGACAGTATTCGGTCACGTATTAGGAAATCATCTTATATTCTCAACCAATTTTTATCACATCAAATATTGAAAAACACCATTTTAATTACATAAACCTTAAAAAAATTCCTCCTCTTTTTCAATTTTAAATAGAGTAATAAGATAAAAAAACACATTATATTCATATAATGAAAAATTAATAACAAAACAAGACAAAAGATTAACGTAATTCTGATGCTAAGTGATCTAATAATTCAAATATGTCGAACAATTATATGATAACACATTTGGATGATTTAAGTGTGGAAGCAAAAGAATCAACCTCTGGTCATTATTGTCACTCATTTGCTTATTTTTTATTTTCAAACCATTACTCTTAATGCACGAAGGAGTTAAATGCTGAAGAGAAGAATAAACTAGTAACTAAAAATATGTAGTATGTATTTAATTTATAGGACTCTAACCACCATATAGTTTAGAACATTTAAAATCATGTAGAAATTATAATACTAAATAATTCAAATATTAGTTATAACATATTTAATCAACACTTAATAATAAACCACAAACTAAATTTAAAAACTAAGAACGAACAATCAATCATATTAGAAACTAGAAGCAAACAATCAAGTTGTAGGATAATATAAAGAGTTGGTTCTTTTACTTCTACATCAAAAAAAGAAAATATATTATGATATAATTACTTTAAGATGTTTGAGTCATTAGAAATTATTTATATCATATATATATATATATATATATATATATATATATATATATATATATATATTAAATTAATAGTAATATTTTACTTAAATATTTTGACAAGTAATTAAATAAATGGTTACGTAACTAATATTAATTGTTAATACATTAATATTAATTTGTAACTTAAATTGTATTTCACTTTTTTTTTTACTATTCACATTATTTTTTTAATTTTTCTTTTCTAATTATTATTTTTAAATTCTGTCTATTTTTTATTTAAATTAAATGAATAAGTCAATGTTTGCATGATAAATAAAATTTTTGGATTCTCAGGGACAACTGTAAAAAAATAGGTTATTTTCGTAATTGATTATATAAGTAATTAATCAAATTTAAATAAAATGACTGAAAAATGATATAAAAATAATTAATTTTGTTTGGATGAAAAGAATAAATAATTCATACATAAGAAAGAAGAAAAGTATCTATGAAGTTAAAAAGCATTAACATTAACCATAAATTTTCATATCCGTAAATAATTTCTCTTTTAAAACATATTTTATTAAATTTCAGCTGAAAAATCCATCTTACTTTTCATAAAAACAGTTAAAATTAAAAAAAAAAAATTCTCAAATATATTCTTACATATTTTTAATTTTTTTAAGCTACATAAAGACACTTTATAGCATTTTCAATATTTTATTAGTTAAAAATTTGACAAGGGTATTTTCAGAGTAACAGTTATAAAAAGAAGAGTAGCGGTTCATCAAATCTGAAGCTGAACCCTAACTTAGCAGAGCAGACACAGTACCAACGGAAGCTGCCGCTGCGACGCCGTTTCAATTCAATCCCTAACGCTTCCGTATGTTCATCATCTTTCACACTTTACGAACAATTCACGACTGATTCATGATGCGTCTGGCTCGAGTAGAATTGTTTTTGAGAATCACGCTTTTTGTGATTTTTTCGAATTGTTGTATGCGTCAAAGTTCTGTCTGAATAAATGATTTCTGTTAAGTTTGTTATGGTGTGTATGACTTAGTGGGTCAGTAACTTTGTGTGAAAAAAATCTCATTGTGAAATGTTGAGTTAATGTTAATTCAATAATGTGCTGTAGAGATATACTTACGTATTATGCGGCTGTGGTAGGTACAATAGAGATTTCGGTGTATGGTTGGTTTATTGAGATAATTCTGTAACTATGTATAAGTTTTGTTTTTCAATTTTCTTGAGCCAAGGGCCTTTGGTGCATTTTAGTTAGAGTTACGAGCAAAGTGATTCTAGCAGGTATATTGGTTTTAATTCCTTTATGTGAATTCAAGGAGTGTTGTCTTATTTGTCAATTATTGGTGTTGGTGATAGAAGTTACATGGAATTAATCTATTAGTTTTTTAGGCTATTGGTCTGTCTGTTGCCAAGTTATAGAACACAAAGCATCAACTGTGTTATGTTTTCTGAAGATTTGAGTCTTTCAAAGGATTAAACTATTAAGAAGTTAGCACTACTCTAACCCATCCTTACAAAATAAAATTGGCTTGTAAAGTGTTTTGTGCCCACTTATATATTATAAATTGTTTTTACTTCTAGTTGAGATCTTCAATATACTTCTCTCATGTCGAGACATTTACATCTTGTATGTGGAAGTAAATATTTATGAGTGATTTGATAACAGATAGCATAATAGACCTTGATACCAAATTGAAAAAGAATTCACTCTATGACTTTCATTATATCATATCATTTGTATACAAATACCCTTTTTTTATATAGTATTTAACTTGTACAAATCAGGACTTAATAAGGAAGTCTATAAATTAGGACTAAATTAAAGAAGATTTGACTGTACAATATTTTAAACAAACCTATAATTTTGCCAATCAAATATCTTCACTTCAACACAAACAACTAGTACTATTTATGATTTCAGTAGGTAGACTTTAAATTGCCTTGAAATGACTAGAGAATCTGAAACAGACCAAATGTGTGACATAGTGCTTGAGGTTCGCTTCTGGTGATGTTACAAGTATGCTGCCTTTCCCTAGCAAGCGGAGATAAGAAACAGAACTAGCACAGTTAAGGAAAAAAAAAACAATGGCATTGCATTAGAGATTGAATTGAATAAATTTGAAAATAGCCCTGTACATAAGTGTGTTTTCACTTTCACAATGGCACCAAAACCTAGCAGTTTGTTTCTTTTGATGATGATATTTATATTTTGTTGTAACATTTACCAAAAGCCCCAGGACTTTTTGCAATGTGAAACAGTGAGAGTGTCTACTTGATGCTGTAGGTTGCAGTCATGGTAGAAAATGGTAAGAGGAAGAATCCAAATATTCTGGTGACTGGAACACCGGGGACTGGAAAGACAACCATGTGCACTACTCTAGCAGAAGCTACCCAACTCCGCCACATCAATATTGGAGATTTAGTCAAAGAAAAGAACTTGCATGATGGCTGGGATGATGAGCTTGATTGTTATGTTATTAATGAAGACTTGGTAAGCTGCCAATTTATGTATTTTCAACCTTTCTAAGCTTTTGTTTGCTATTTAGCTCCTCTAAAGGGAGGAAACATGTAAAGTGCAAAACTAAGAAAATAATTTACTTGACATTAATTGAAATTTGTAGATACTCTTACTTTACTCATCTCAATTTTGGATAGTCTAAAAGATTTTGAAATGTTCTTATAAGTTCATTTTGTTTGAAGGAGGTGTCGATAGTAGGTCAATAGGTTCTAAATTATAACTAAATGATGATCCTTGTCAAAACTTGAGGTGTTAGATATATAGAACATTGAATTGGAGACTATCTCTCTGTACTTTATGATTCCATTGTAGCAATCAGCAAAGGTTCATGCTACTTAATGGTACAATATTCCTGGATCAGTTTCTAATATCTCTTGGAGATTGCTAATAACGAGATTGGGGTCCAAGGTACTGAGTAAAGTTGAGACTCTTCTACTCAACTCTTTAGTGAAGGTAACATCCTGAAGTAGGAGTCTTCCAGATCCTACACTTTATAGACTCCAGCTGGGGAGCAACATATCCCAGCCATTTATTCTCACTCCCCTAATGTCTAATCCCTTTATCTGTCCTTATATTTTTCTCTCCTTGATAACAACTCTTGAAATTATTTCTACAGTGCATAAATGTGCTGAACAACCAGTGTTACAAACTGAATCTAATTTTTCATCTGAATTTTCCTTGAGTTTAGCTGTTTATTTATACTGTTGATTATGTACATTTAGTTGTGATCTTTTGGGGCTTTTCATTGCCAAAAGAAAATGGAAGCTTCTTTCTTTTCTATTATTAAGAATAAGTTTGTTGAGATACTTTAGTTTGACGAAGCGTGGATGTTCCATTGGATCACATGAAACTATTTTAATATTATCTTCATCATTTACACGTCTCTTGTCATCATGTGTATGTTGCTTGATTTATAGGTTTGATAATTTACATGGTTTCTGTAGGTCTGTGATGAACTTGAGGATGCTATGGAAGAGGGGGGAAACATTGTGGATTACCATGGCTGTGATTTCTTTCCTGAGCGATGGTTTGATTGTGTGGTTGTACTTCAAACTGATAACACCATTTTGTATGACCGTTTGAGTAGGAGGTATGAAAACACTTGTCTCTGTTATTGAACGCTGATTTTGCTAATCTATTATTGGCTTCATCGTAAACTTGCCCCCTATATGTAACAGGGGCTACAAAGAATCAAAGCTTTCAAACAACATCGAATGTGAAATTTTCCAAGTTCTGCTTGAGGAGGCTAAAGAAAGTTACTCGGAGGAGAAAGTGATTGCATTGAAGAGTGATAATATCGAAGACATTAGTAGAAATGTTGCAACTCTGACAGATTGGGTCAGAAATTGGTCTTTACCCTCACCATCTTAACAAAATTATAGGAGTAGTTTGTATATACCCTTATTGGCACGAGCGTGGTGAAATGTCGTGATGAACTGCTACCTGAAGCAGATCTGCAGTGTGGCTGAATTCTCTTACAAATTTTTGTTATGGGTTTTAAATTGGTCGACTGAGGATAACTTTTGCTGAGTTTTGTGATACTGTGTTTGAATTAGGTCGGTGATGTTTAATTAATTTAGATGCAATTTAGTATCCAGAAGTTGATGCAAAATCCAATAGGTTGAAGGTATCCCCCTCAACATTTTGTCAAACACCACTTCCAGTGCTTCCTATTTTACCATCACTACCGCTTCACCTGCATTGTTCAATTCAGATAAACCAGGCACCAACATGCTGAGGTGGATCACTTAATAATGGTAATGGGTCATAACCATTCAAATAATCTTTTCACCCTTCCGTATATCTATAGATTCCAGTCTAATCGCTACCATTTTCCATCATTTAATCAACTAAGTCACCATTTAATCACCCTTTGCTTTTCATCTCAAAAACAGTAGTGAAGACCATTTTTGTCCATGGAAGATGAGCGTTGGTTGATTGGTTTTGAAAGAATATGTCATGATAGTAGTTCTTACATTTCTTTTTTTCATTAAGCCAATTAATATATAGTTACTGCTTTTGCTGATACACTTACTCCCTCAGGTTGGTTGTCTTTCTGCCAGGTTAGAAGGTATTAATGAAACAGGTTATTGCAACAATAAGGGTTTACTAAGTATACTTAATGAGAGTTTTCTTATCAATAAATACTCTATCTGTCCTTTTATTGTGACCCTTTTCAAAAATTTGTTCATTTTTATAAGATCTCTTTGAAAGTGATGCGTTAGATTTTTTTTTTCTTAAAATATCGTTAATCAAAATGTTTTTACTAAAGAAACTTATTAATATTCAAAATAAATAATATAAAGTTTATCTCTCTTAATCTAATTTGATGAGTATGAGTTATTACATTTCAAAATCTCACACAACTTTAAAAAATGACAAGGATAAATTAATAAAAATTATCGAGTAATTGTTACTTTTAACTAATTTTCTTTGAAGGGTGTAAATTAGTTAAAAGGTTCTTATGAACGTGGACAAAGAGGATGTTATATTAGTGTGAACTTCACAAACACAAATTGCTTAAAATTAAATAAAGTTACTTTTATAAAGTTTTTTTTTTCCTTTCAATTTAAAAGGTCATGTTTAAAAGACCCACATTTAAATAATATTTTATTGATAAAGAATTCTTGTTTCCATTAGGGATCTTATCATAACAAGTTTTCTTCTAATATAAAATGTTCTTTTATACAAGCAGTTCTTTCTCTCTTTTTTCCCGTTCTTTATTTTTTCCATTATTTTTTCATTGGATCTATCTTTTTCTAAGATAAGATTATATATCTTTTAATTATTTTAATATGTTGTCCAATATATGAAATTTAAAATTTATTGCTAAATTTATTATTTAGTTTATGCATTTAGATGATGCAAGCCACTTAAAAAGAAATTTAAATAGAACAATTTTATCACGCTAGAAAACTTGCTCCCCTTTTACATATCAAACCCTAGCGTTTAAATTTCTTAAATTTTAATATTTATTAATATTAGTTCCATAAATAAATGAAAATATTAATTATTGAAATTATTCATATGTAAAATATTACAATTAAATATAAAACTCGTACAAAAAGACTTGCATAAAGAAATTTAAAGCAACTCACAATTTTATATTTTTTAAATTTAAATTTAAGTTGGATGGAGGAACAAGACATTTTAAGCAACTGTCAATGAGGACTCTAACGAAAAATTTGCTTCAAACTTTTAAATTAAGATTTGTCAATTTTAAAATTCTTAAGATTATTCCATTTTTAATGCGTTTAGATTCATATTTCAAATCAAATGAATTGATTCTAAAAATCATACTCGAAATATAAAGCTTATAACACCAAAGTAATGACTAAATATATTAACGGTTTCATGAAAAGGTTTAGGATATTTTTTTTTTTAAGAAATTGACTAATGGTGGATTAAACTAGTGAGAGGGTTGATCAGAGATTCTCAATTATTCCGACTAGGCAAGTTAGTTCACTTTTTAAAACTACAGATATGCCCTTTTATAAAAATTATCTTAAAATTTTCGTATATCTTTATATGAACCAGTCTTCTAATTGTTCCTCACATTATAACTTTTCAATCAAAATATATTTAATTTCATAAACGTTATATGTTATGAACTCTGTATCTTTTTCTCCCTTTTGAAAATTGAAGATTTTTTTTTTTTAAATTGAAACTCCTATTCTATACATTATTTAATTTTGAAAATATTACAATTTCAACAAAATTTACCATGATATATTAACAAAATCAACTAATTTAATAAATATGAATGAATTATTGATGTATTATAAATAAAGACGGAATAATAAATATAATCTTGATATGCCAAATATAAAGATTTATTATCAAATAAGATATAATTAATCAAAATTAATCATGTGATACAGAAAAACATAACACTGCCAAAATAATAAATCAGGACCATTCAATAAAAAAATGTGCCACAAACATGAAGCAAATATACAAAAATTGATCAATAATCATGAAAAGAATTAAGGGTACAAGGACAGATAAAGTATTAAAAATAGCTATAAAAATGTAATCTAACAAGGTAAAACAAAAAATTGAGCAAGTACCAAATAAAATAAAAGGGTGGTGCAGAAAAACAAGTAAATAAATACAATGAGTCAAGCATTACGTTTTAAAACAAGAAAAACTTGATGCATGGTAAATGATGAAGCAATACTCATAACAAACAAACCCAAATTTTAATGATAGTGAGCACTTGTCAAGACAAAGGATCCATGCAAAATTGGACACCTTGCCTATGAGGGTGCCCGGATAGTCTGGTACCACACAACTTCACAAAACATCACCAAAATTATGAAGTATAATTTGCAGATTATAGAAAAGTATGAAAGACAGTGTACAGAGTTGTGCTGCAATTGTTTAATCTAAGTAAATTTCACTTCGTCAAACTACAGCAGATGCAGGTGATAGACATTTCTAACACAAGAAAGCAACTTGTATGCACAAACATAAATGAATACAATGCAGTGGACTAGACTTACAGGAAGGAACAAAGGCAAAGAAAACTTCTTTAGTTGAAAAAATGTCATAAATAATTCTATTTTCTCCCTTTAACTTACTATTGTGCCAGAGTTACCTTGGACCAGATAACTCAACTGCATGTAGATTTTCAGTTGAGTCAACAATCCAATCAGAATTGGGATGAGGGGTGAGCTCCACTTCCTGGCGCAGAACCTCCACCTTTTGCCACTCGTCCCATCTTTCTGCCAAACCGTCACCTTCAAGCATTCGCACCACTTCCGACATCTTAGGCCGGTCCATAGGGAAACCTTGTGTGCAGAGCAGTGCAACCTGTATTAACTGTTCTACCTCAGCATCTATGTAATTGCTATGGAGATCAGGGTCGACAAGCATTTCTAGCTTCTTTTCCTTCAAAAGTCCTTTAACCTAAGAACATACCCAGCTGTGTCAGATTTGGACATGGCATTAATGTGAAAAGTTATGCATTCAGAGACAAAAGCAATAAGTGCTCAGCTATGAAATTCTTGTCCACAAGTAACAGTTGTGATAGTTCATGGAAGATCATGAATGCACAGTTTGAATGAGTATATGTCAATGTTCAACAACATGCTAATCCTTCTTTTCCAAATAAAGGCATAGCATATTTTTTCTTCCCTAAATCAGATCTCGGTAAATTATAAAGGCAGTAACTAACTACTTCCAGTACTGAAAGCAGCTAATGGAATTAGTAACATTAATCTTAACCTAATTTTCTTAGCCTGCACTTGAAAAGTATTATTAGATAGAATTTGCTTTCTCCTGCAAGACCCAGCAGGCACATTTGATACCACTTTCAATAATAAAATAACAGTGAAAGCATTTAGAAGCACAAAAACAACATTGAAATTAGTATTGGCGGCAAGGAAAATGGCAAAATTGAAATGGAAAATTTGAAATATGTTCTGCATTCTGCTATCTGCAGGCATAATTACTATTGTGTCATCCTTATCCGTAGTATTGAAGAAAGAAAAAAATTACTTTAAGGATAGAATGAAACTCAACTGTAAACATGAATGTAATAAAAAAATACACAACTATAGGCTTTTACAGTCAACATACCCAATCCAGCAACATAACATCATCATCATTTGCAAGACGAGCTAAGTCAAAAGCCCTTTGTCCAGTGATCAGCTCCAGAAGCATTATACCATAGCCAAATACGTCAGTTTTCTCTGAAGATTTACCAGTAGATAGGTACTCTGGGGCTATGTGCCCAATTGTGCCTCGTACAGCAGTTGTAACATGGGTATCCTTGTAGTCCATCAGTTTAGCCAACCCAAAATCCCCAACAACAGCCTCAAACTCCTCATCCAACAATATGTTTGCAGCTTTTACATCACGATGGATAATCTTTGGGTCACAATGATCGTGCAAATATGAAAGACCCCTGGATGATCCCAATGCTATTCTTTTTCTTGTTGGCCAATCAAGGGGTTGTTGATGTGCCGGTCGCTCTAGAATAATGCAAATGTAAGATCATGAGACAACACAAATTAGGGAAAGATAATGTAGAAGACTCGTGTTGGACACAAATAAAATATAGAACTGAGTTAGTGGCACAAGTTTAGTTGACTTGTGGTTTAAGCCAAGTCCATTTCACTTGTTACCCTGCAGTACTAAACATCATGGGACTTCCACCGTAATTGTAGTGTTAACATACTCAATTAGCATAAATCGGGCTGAGTTTCTTTATCTTATGATTTTACTTTATCTTGTCTTTTTTAGTTTGAGTGTATATTTCATACATACTTTCCCCATGAAATTGTAAAATCAAGTGCAGAATCATTTTCCACGCCAAAGGATAACAATATCTATTAGTGAAGTTAGTGGTAGTTAACTCTTAATCCAAAAATGGGGCCTGAAATTCCTTGCTTTGATGTAGATATAGACATGAATAAACAAAAAAGAGAGCTAAAGATAGAGTGGGTTTTTTTTTGACTAATTTTACCTTATTCCCGACTTTTCTTAACATCACATTAGACAAATAACTCTTAGGACTTCGGAACTAGAGCTTTTTTAAAACACAGACAAGTAAACTTTTGGCAAACCACGTGTGTCAACAAATTTAAACCCTAATTATCATTTTCATTACTATTCTTTCGACATACCAGAGCTGAAACACATTAAAACTATCTATGTAATTTAATTGCCGGTAGCAAGCATTGATAGAATTTGAAAGTTGAGAGGAATAACTGGAAATAAAGGGTAATCGAGAAAGGAGAGTGCACACAACAGTTGAAAAACTAAATAGTCAAACTCATGATATGTAACTTGTTGTCATGCCCTGAAAAACTAAACTCAAAGTCACGACACAGCAAAAATAAAGTAATGGCTTTTAACAAAGCCATGTTTTACTTTGTTGCTATGCCAAAGACTGGAAAAAGCAAAGGCCATACCTCTTAAGCACGAGGCAACACTTCCATTAGCCATGTAAGGATATACAAGTAGTCTTTCAGTTGGTGTCATACAGAACCCCCGTAAGCGGAGGAGATTTCGGTGCACAGCCATGCTGATCATCTCTACTTCAGTCTGAAACTGAAGCTCCCCACCAGGCGTGCGCTCCTCTTTCAATCTTTTCACAGCAACCAGTGAACCATCTGCCAAGCGTCCTTTGTACACCTTGCCAAATCCACCCCTTCCAAGAATGTTCTTATTACTAAAAGTATCTGTTGCAACTTGCAGTTCCCGTAGTGAGAACCTCTTGAGCTGCCCAAGGTGTACTTCAGGATCTTCTTCAGCTGAATTTAGATGTAAGGAGTCAAACTCCCTCCAATTATTCCACCAACAATGCACTACTAAATCGAATAGGAAGGGAAAGCTCACCAGGTACATCAAAGAAAATTTCTTGTGGTTTCCTACGACGCCACCATGCAAATGCAATTGCTGGAGCAGCAAATAACAGAGCAGCACCTGCAGCTACGCCTCCAGCTATTGCACCAGTGGCACTATTTCCTCCTGCAATTAGACAGGAAAATCATGAAACATAAGTGCTTCTTTTATATTGAAGTTTCCAAGAACACAAAAATAACTGTAAACATGTAGCCTAAATAGGGATTGAACCTATTAAATGTATAATTGACCAATGACTGGATAATAAAAGAATTTAATCTTCAAAACTTCACAAGACAATAAACAGCAGCAATGGAGAATGAACAATAAGTTTATGTAAATCTATACCAACTCACTAGCATGACACAATAAGAGCCCGACGTTAATGGAATGAAGAAGAAAATATTAACACCTATAATTAAATTTCAATAAACCAAAAACAGAAAAATCAGTACACGGAATATTGGCCAGTCATTATAACCACATTATAAAAAGTTGAAATAGCCACCACGATGGGTACAGCACGAACTTCAAGTTACAACCCAGGTTAAGAAAAACTAAGGGCAATAGCTATAGAAGTTATGACAAATTTGTAGATAACAGTGTCATCAAAATTTTAAAGCTTCAAATGCACAATAAAAACTACCTGGAGCTGAGATTGGGGATGGTGGGACAAAAGGAGGAGGAGGAGAAAATGGAGGTGACCCAGGACAAGGGTGCCCAGTGACTGGGCCACATAGATCCAAGTTGTTGGTAAAACTGCAGGAAGTGCAGTCTATTCAGAAATCGTTTGCAGGTCAGAGTCACTGAAAGCAAGAATATCTCAAAGCTGAGCAAAATACCTGATGGGAGTGAATAGTGAGAAGGAGCCATTATCAGGAACCACACCTGAGAGACGGTTATTAGACAAATCCCTGCATTTCAAAGTAAATATTGAGAATAAAACATTAGCTTTGCATAAAAACATTGTGAAGATAAATAAACCACATGGGAAACTGGCTCACAGCACTTGCAGAGCAGTGACATTGGTCAGTGACATGGGAATGGGACCAGTCAGGCTGTTGTTGTTAAGCCGGCTATCCTTAGACAAACATACCATGAAAATGGTATTAGAGCTAATATTCTATAGTGGTTCAAAAAACAAACAAGCACAAGGCACCATATTGAGCTTTTACAGTTCTAGCCTATGACAGAAAAATAATAGCAATTTACATCCAAGCATTATAGTTTTCAATTTCATTTCTGGTTCATTCTTACAATACCTTTCAACCTTTTTCAAAGAAACGAGCACGAAAAATTAAAAAAAAAAAAAAAAAGTATTACAAATGGAGAGTCAAGTGCACATGATTTAATTAATGATAATCAAATGTTATGGGCTGGGAGGGATGAAGGAACAATTAGGAATGCAAGTTCCCTGAACGAGTAACTCATCTAAATTCTAACCTACTAGCATTTCAGTAAGCATTTTGAACCAAGAATGACCCCTTTGGTTTAATTAATGATTAGTTTACTTTTCATTGGCTTAAACTATCAACTCTACTTAACACACAGAATTAGTACCAGCCCAAAACCATAGTTGAACGTAAGTTATCTAATTTTTGGATTCACTGTAGAATTTAACTAGCATGTACTAAAAGTGTAAAGCTTTTTTACACTATCATCCAATCATAGATTTCCACGCATGGTAAGATCTAAATGGAATTGAAAACTAACTGGTGGTTTTTTTATTATAATCTTAACAGTTTCAATGTATGACATTAAATTATTTATTAATAGCAGGAACGCATGCGCCCTAGTGCCAGTATATCCACATTTCTATTATATTAAAATAATAACATTTCAAAAAAATAAATCACTTTTAATAATGTGTGTGGTGCTTATTTTTAAGTGGAGAAGTTATAGTTACTTTGGAGAAGAGAGATTGTGCAATTACATATTTTATTAAATAAGGAAATTATTTTTATTTACTAAAGGATAAAATTGTCTAATTAAAAAGTAACACCAAAAGTAGTTACAAAAAGGTGTGGAACATGATGGTATAGATAGCCCATAAGAATTTGTTTTATTGCCAAGGCACTTCAGCATATTCATCTTTTCATTTACACTAATGGGAGTCATTCATAAATCATAATGCAAACCAAATATACTGATGATAAATAATGGAATTCAGAAAAAAAATACTTAAAAAATTCCACAAAATATATATACATAAAACAAATCATCCCAACAATAAGTATACTCACAGGAAACGCAATTTTGACAACTTGCCCAATGAGTCTGGGATAGGTCCACTGAAGTAGTTTAGATACAAATCCAAGCTCACCAAATTAGTAAGATTCCCCAGGTCACTTGGAATTGGTCCACTAATGTTATTGCTGTAAAGTTCCCTATTATGAAAAGGAAAATTACATGAAATAATATGAACATATCAGATATCCAAATTAATACTTTGTAAATTAGACTAAAACTTTTTAATAATTTTATTAAAATTGTATCACTGACTGCTAGGCAATTGTTATCATTCATTAAGACTCATACAGCTTTCAAAGTTAAAAGTTTCATTTAAAAAGTATTTAATGCACAATGTTTTCTTCAGGAATACAACAAATGCACATACAAGTATGGGAAATTTCTCTTGTGGATGAACTCTTAATAGGCTTCTTTTCAAATATATTAGAACATCTAGAATAAGATCCACACAATCCCAAAACACAAGAGGCCTTGGATTACCTCTTTAAGAAACTTCTGACCAAGTCAAATGCAATTGCTGAATCTCAAACTCAAATAGATAGCAAAACCAAAGAGAACCTATGCACAATCGTAATGCTAGTCAAACCACCCTTAGCCAAAACCATTTTCAATTTAGACAATTCTCAATAATCCAAAGCCAACAGTGTATAGACAAATATAAACTAGAACATTCTCAAGAGTCAAGATCAACCCTCAATTCCCCCTTCCCTCCTAACACAAAAGTATGAAGAAACAAATTGTCATGTTCAGAATCAAAACCAAACAATCAAAAAAGCAAAAATGAGTAAAGGTCCCCCTGAGAGAATCTCATATACATTAGTGTTACCCCACTCCATGTTTCTTATTGGCAAGTTACATAGTGCCAGTAAATAACTCCTTCAATCAGTTGTTTCTGTTAGTTAGTTTGTTATAACTGCCGTTGATTTCTGTTAATCACTTAGTTATAGCTGTCATTGTCAGGTTGATATAACTAACTTAGACAGTTAGATGAGCTTCTCTAGACTAATATAGTAGTAGCTGTGAACAGAAGCTCATTTACTTGTTCAAACTATGACAATCAATACAAAGTTTTCTTTTCTCTATTCTTTTTCTCCGTCATTCTCTTAATATGGTATCATAGCAAGATTTCTATAAGCAGAAGTTCATTACTTGTATAAACTCAGACGATCAATATTATCTTTAATGGTACAAATATGAAGGCTCAGATGCCTTAGATAAACTCACCAGTTACAGAAAATATTATTATTTTGAATAATAAACTAAAGAACAATACCAAAATGCACCTATCAAGTTCAGTATCTTACAAAACCTTACCACCTAAAGTCTGCATTGAAAAAACTGAATGAAATGCTATAGATAGGACATCTTCAAAAAGTGAGCATATAGACTATGTATCCATAAAATTAGAGATTTGATTACCAACATTGCCCATGACAACAGTCTTAAATACCGTACTGTTTTGCTCTACATTAATGGAAAACCTTTCCTATGATAGTATTGAAACAGAAAATTAAACTGGCAAATAAAATATTCACAAAAAAGGAGACAAAAATATGGCCATCCATTAACCAAGTTCATAAAAATATTATAAAAGGATAACTAAAACATTGAAATACGAAAGGATGAAAGTATAACATACAAATACTGTAAGTTTTTGAGCAGGCCAAGCTGTGGAACAAGTTGACCAGACAAAGCAGCATTTCCCAAATCACTGATATTAAACCATAAGAAATAAAACACGTCAAAAAACAAAGATGAAATTAGGCGGTCAAAATACAGAACAAACATAAATGTTACAGATGCCAGGGGGCAAACAGCTTACACTCTAATGACACTATTATCGTTGTTGCATGTTACATGAAACCACGTGCATGGATTCACCAATGTAGGGTCCCAACTTTGCAAAACATTGTTAGGATCCTGTAAATTTGTCCTCAGGTTATGTAAGGCATCACCTGTTTCGTAACAAGGACAAAAGATCAGGCGCTTTAAACATTATCATCTTGAGCAATATTTGCTAAACACTGACACCCTATTGATTGGATTGAGCAATACACCCCCAACACACACACTGAGAGACAAAAAATAAATAAATAAATACAAGGAAAAAAAAATGTTCAGCTGTGGTTGAAGTACGTGAATCAGAACATTAGAATCAGGTCCCTATTAGAAAAACAAGTACAAACAATTGAGGGACAAGAAAAGCCTAATGAACACTGTTCCTATTCCCTATGAGTAATCACTCAACACTTCGTTCATATTCCTTACTCTAACGATAAGGGATTTTGATAGAATCTTATGGATACTCGGAGGAAAGGCATTGTCATCAAATGTTCTCTAACACAAAACCCATAAGGCCATTGGGACAAAAACAGTAGATACAATATCTCTCAGGACGTTTGTACCCAAAAAACAAACTATGATCCCTTCAAAACCATTCCAGCACTCAACACTGCACAACCACTGGACAAAAAGCATAACACAAACAACGAAACACCAACCAAAAGTTCAACCCAGTTACCCAACTCAAACACAACCAAAACTTAAACTCCTCAATAAATGAGCCACAAAGTAAAGAGCTTCAACACTCAAAAAAGAATACAAACCTTCCATGTTAGCAGAAACCAAGCACAATGGGTGAGCTAAGAACACCCAGCAGAAGAAAACAAACCCCCACAACTCTCTCTCCATCAAAAACTAAGTCACCAGAACAAACCTCAGATCCAAATGGAGCCTCTCCCCCCAACACACCATCACAATACACCAACAACCCAAAATGCCACAAAACCCTAACCCCCAAAAACTCTCACATGCAAGTAACCATCACCACACCCAGAACCCGATCCCATCAAAGCCAACCTTTCCCAAAACCACCCCCAAAAAATCAAAACCCAAAAATCATAACATTTTCCCACATTCTTCTTTTTCCAAAAAAATATTTAAAAAAAAAAGTTCGCTTTTAACCTCTCTTGCTTGTGAAAGAGCACACTTTATTTTTAATTTTTAATTGATTTCTTTTTTCTATCTGTGTGTTTATTTATTGGTGAAGCGTGGTGAGTGTATTTGAGTGAAGCGTGGTGAGTGTGAGAAATGAGTGAGTGAGACTGCCCGAACGGTGCTGCCCGCTGCCCGATTCCAGTCAAAACGCCTTCGCGCTATATCGCGGAAAGCGACGTGAGGCAAAACCCCTCCGTTTTGGGGTCAAAGAGCGTGTGATTTCTGTGGGTCCCACACCTCTCGCTTTTATTATGCTTTTATATTCCTATATATATATATATATATATATACTCCTTGACAGTTTTTGATTAGAAAAATAATGAACTAGCTTTTTCATTTTGCTTTTACTTTTGTTCATGTATTTTGAATTTTTTTTTTTTAGAAATTTAGGTTTAAAATTACTTCCATTTTTATATGGACCAGTTTGTTCCAGTTTAAAAAAGCTTATCTATGATATGATGTATTTAGTTTTTTTCTGAAAATTATTATTTTTTACTTGTGAAAAAGAGTAAAAGATACTTTTAAGTTATCCTGAATTAGATTGTTTTCAAATATCATTTTTTATGAGAATTACAATAATACGGTAATTAGAAACATTTTTTATCATTTAATATTTATTAGCCAGTTTAACTAAAACATTTTTAATTCAATAAGCTAACTTTAAAGATTTTAGAACAATAACTAAGACTAATGTTAACCATAGACTTAAGTATTTAGGTTTAAGAATTAAAAGAGGGAATTTTTTAATTGGAAAGTGAAAAGTGTGTCGTTCTTTAATTATTTTAATGTGTTTTATATGATCTATAATAATATATAATGAAGAGGAAAAATTTTAATTGGAATGTGAAAAGTGTGTTATTTTATAATTTTTTCTAATATGTTTTGTAATCATTTGTGTATTTCTATATTACTCTTAATTATATTTTAAAATTATAAAAATTATAACATTTCTAACAATACATAAAGGGATTTCCATTTTTGTGTATACATTTTACATTTTTATTTTATTTTAAAGTATATTTAAAATTAAAAAATAATTATAATTTATAACAATATATAAAGGAAATACATATTTAATATTTCTATTTTACTTTTAATTATATTTTAAAATTAAAAAATAAAATAAATTATTAAAATTGAATGCCATGTAATTATCTATTATTTTTTTATATAACCACTATTATTGATTTTTTAAAAATAAAATATTTAAAGACACGGCTTTTTCTTACTAGTTTATAATAAACAAAATCATTTCCAATTATTTAACCAAGTAGGTGATAAAGGAAATGAATTGGATATTTTTTAATTCGAATTATAATAGATTGGATAAAATTAAACTATTAATTTATTTTTATGGATTAAAATATTAAGTAAACAATTGATTTATTCATTATCCATTTAATAAAATAAATCCAAATTAGTTATCAATATTTTTTCATAGATATTCAATCTTTCCAAAAATTAATATTATCTTAGGTTTTATATAAGAAACAAATATTTAATTTATGAGTATTAATCAAAGTAAGTAATTGATTGATTTTAATTAATAATAATGTAATAAATTTAAATTTTACTTAAAAGGTAATCATAAAATTAAATATTATGTAAGAAACAAGTATCTAATTTATGAAGACTAATGAAAGTAATTAAATTTATTAATTTTAAATTAATAACAATGTTATAAACTTAAATTTTACTTAAAAGATAATTTTTAAGTGGTAGTTATATTTATTGATACTATTTTATAATTCAATGAATTTTTTCAACTAGTAAAAATGACATATATAATTAATGAACTAATAGATCACCTTCACAATAAATGAGTATATATACATACTTCTCATTAAACTAATGATATAAAAAATTAAGAATTACTGCGTTTAGAAATGTTTATATATTTTGCTGGAGAGAAAAAAAGCTCCTACTTTGTTTCATTATTATTATATGGCTAGAAGTAGTCGATTTTAAATTTAATTATTCTTGTTTTATAAAATATTATTTATTAGGAAATTATCAAAATCTTATGATATCTAAATCAACCAAAAATCTGAAATAATAATTGATTATCAACCAAAAGTATTATTGTTTCTAAAATATTATCTTATGACTAAGACTATCTAAAATACTTTCTTGATCCAACTAAATCAATCACAAGTAGTAATGGCCGAAAATAAAGTTGTTGTTTTTACTAGTATTGTTCTTATTTTAATGCAAGAGTATGATGACTTTGATTAAAGAATTGATTGATAATCATTAGATTTTTAAATCATCATAATTAAGGAATTAATTTGGTTTGACTATTTAGAACATGAGAAATTAGATATAGTTGTCTACACTACAAGAAAAAAACTATTTAAAGACCAATTTTTAGCTACAATGGTTGTTAATTGTGACCAAAATAGTCACCAAATTAAATTTTGGTTGCTAAATAACTATAAAATTAAATTTTAGTGACCAATTAAGTTAAAATAATTGGTATCTAACATTAGCTACCAAAGTTTTAGTGACCTATGTCATTGGATTCTAAATTAGTATCTAATTAAGTTAGAGACTAATTTAGAATATGATGGTATAGGTCACTATAACATTGGTATCTAATGTTAGATACCAATTATCTTGACTTAATTGGTCACTAAATTCAATCATTGCTTCTATTTTGTAGTTATTTAGCAACCAAAATCTAATTTAGTAATATTTTGATCACAATTAGCAATCATTTCATTTAGTAGCTAAAAATTGGTCTCTAAATAGTTTTTTTCTTATAGTGTTATTTGAGCAAGAATTGCAAATTTATTTTCAATTCTTATTCTGTCTCAACACTTTATCATATCGGATAGTTGTAATAGTTTATATTAATCTCTTATTTAACTCCATAGTTGTGATCTATTTCATTTAAATTCTTCAAATCACACATATATTGAATTATCAAAGACTCATCTTGAAGCCCCAAAGGTCACATGCAACAGTATAAACACAAGTAACTAGACAGGCTTGAAAACTAAACTAAGTACAAAGGGACAAAATTTAACTTGCTTAAATAAAACTTCTAATCGGCCAATTCTGCTCTAAACACTCCAACAAGTCCAATGGCGGGCTCTAATCCAGTATGATGATATGTGGAGTCAGAATTCTAGAGAGAAATTAGAGAAGAAAAAGGAAATCTATTTTAGAGAGATTGTTGTTTTATAAAATGAAACACGAATAACTGATTTTTCTATTTATAAGAAATTTTCACTTAATAAAATATTGTGGTGTCATTTTTCTTATACCACTTCTACTTTATAGCTATTTTCTAGGGTCTTAAAGTAATAATATTAATTATATTAATTATAATATTAATAATAATACTAACAACAACAATAATAATAATGAAATTAATAATAATAACAATATTGAATATATTAATAATAATAATTGTTGGCAATGATGCAATTTGGTATTTGACGCAGACAAGTCAAGCCAAGTGCAAGGAAAACTTGAAGAATTGCTTATCTAGAATTAGTGTGTGTGTGTGTATTGATGGTTCATGCATGCATCTCAAATTAATGGAATGAGTTCTAAGATGTTTCTAAAAGTTTTAAAGTATGAAACCGGAACCGATTTCATTAATAATTTCAAGTAAAAATGGTTTACTAAATTTAAGGGATTGTTTTCAAAATCAATAAGTTAAAAATCGTGTTAGTAAAATAAATTTATTTAAATTACTTTTTCAATTGGTTGTTTACACTAAAGTATAATTGACTTTTATAATTGTTTTGGAAACAATTAAAATAATAGAAGAGAGTGTGTTTTAGATAGAAAGACAAAATATAAAGCATTTTAGACAAACTAGAGTGAGCATTCAAAAGTGATCTTAATGTGTTTTTGACAAAAGAAAGCAAGACTTGATTCTTGGAGCCATTTTTCTGATTTGGAACTACAGTGTTGTCCATCTGTTCAGAGTCAATGAAGTATTTTTTGTAACTTGTTCTTGAGCTAGATACTCACATATCTTGTTGCATACTTGATTGTATTCAAATTACATCGAGTGTATTGGTTTCTTGTCTACATTTGTATAGGGTTTACATCTGTAGAAGTGCAATATGGTATTACACAAGTAGTGTTTGATCTTGCAGGGTGCAAGATAGGTTCTTGAATGTAATGCGTGTATATTTGACTTGATTTAGTGGAATTCTTTGCTAGTTGGCAAGGAAAATTAGATCTAACTCTTGAGGAAGAGTGAACCAGTATAAAAGCTTGTGTTCTTGCTCTTTTAATCTTTTGATTTATTAAAGTTTCTGTATTTGCATAATAAATCAATCAACTGATTTTTTTTCAAAATAATTGATTGTTCTATGTTGTACTAGACTATATGTAATTCATTGGTTAAACTATTTTTGTGTTATGCTTTTCAACTGTGTGTGATCAAATTCACATATATTGATTGGTATTGTCTACAAAAATCTATCATTTCTTGATATTTTTTATAGCAGTATAATTGTAATAAATTCAACTTGTTGATTGCATGTTTCAATCAATTCTTTTTCTTAAATTTTGTCTTGATTGTTCTGCAAATTGAGTTAATTATACTTTTTTAGTCTGAATTTGAGAAACATTAAATTCATTATTTTGAAAAACTAACTTATTATCCTCTCTTACCGGACTTTCTAACAGGAAAATAACTAATTGATTTTTGAATTAAATTAATTGATTTTCTAATAGGTTGTATAAACTAAATATTAACAATAATAATATTAATAAAATTAATAAAAATAAAAAATATTATTATTATTAATATTCAATATATTAATAAGATTAATAATAATAATAACATAAATCATAATATTAATTGTTAATATTATCTACTATTAATAATTAATATTATTATTTGTGTTGTTATTATTATAATTATTACAATTGCATTGTTAACTTTCTCTCTTTAGACATTTTCGAGTGAAATCTATAACTTTAATCTATTCTAATATTTTTATATTTAATTACTATTTTTTATATTTTTAATATATCTTATTTGTTATAGTTTCTACAAAATTACCTACTATTCGTCTTGGTAATACGATACTAACTTTTAATAATTAATATTTTCGTATAGAAATTTATATTAAAAATATCAAAAGCCTTTCTCTTTTAAAATAATACATTATGATATAAGGATCCTCTCCAGAAATAATGTAAAAGGTACAAATTTTAGTTTAATATAAAATAACTAAAATGGTGTTATTTGTAAACGATTTTATTTCATATAATCAAATAAAAAAAACTTTGATTAATATTAATTAAAGTTGTGTGAGTTAAACATGGTATATCTTACATAAAGTCGTGTAAAACTGGTACAAATTTACTTTTACAAATCCGAACCCTTATCATGTTGATAGCGGTTTTTCAACAAATGTACTGAGTCCTCAAGTAATATAGAAAGTAAATAGAGTATCGTCTCCACAAGAAACGAAATTTATGATTGTCAATTGAATCAATATCAATTGTATTATGAATGGAAACACTTAATAATGATTTGAATTTGAGTAAATTATGAAACGTAATAATAAAGCAATTAATAATAAATTGTGTGAGATCAATAGTAATAAAGGCCTTGGGATTGAATACTAATGCTCTCTTTCTCATAAAATCTTAACTTATATTCATATCATCTTTTCCAATTACCAATCTGCGCAAATAAGAGTCATTCCAACCTGATTTCTCTAATTACCTATTACCTAGCTATGTTCCCAGTTACTGAATTAATTTAATCAACATTAAGATTAGTTGCTATAAGCAGTCATTACCCTATAATTCATCTCTGAACTTATATATGCAATGCATTTATGTTTGGTTCTAAATTCAAAAGGTGCTTTCCAGTCACAATGAGAATCTGAGATAGATCAAAATAATAGTAAAACATAAACCAAAGGTACTTGAATTCAATGATATAAAGACAACGTTAAGAGTGCATTGAAGTCGAGAATTTACATTCAATCCCAAGTGTAAGGAAGTTTAGCTACGCATGGTAGCCATGAATTACACAAGAAAAGGAAAAAGAAAAGATCTTCAGTAGGAAGGACGCTCCTCTCAATCTCCCAAAAGTGATGAATGATAATTCCTTTTTTGCTTTGACCTAGCTCTCCTTTTGTAACTTTCGCTCCTTGCATTAGGTCAAATTGCGGTCGTTATCTTGTGATCCATGCTCCAACAGCCTTGACGCCTTCAATTAGGGTTTTCTTCTAAATTTCTTTAAGTGAGTTTTAGCTCAGACTGTCTTCGTTGCTTAAGCGAAAAGTCACTTATGCCTTTTCTCTGCTTCTTTCTTCTATTTCAGTGCCTCTGCTCTCTCTCTTCATATTTAACTTAATTCTCAACAAAATTCGCTATATGCACAATAAAACACATTAAATAACAAAATCAATAATAAAAGAGAATAAGATCCAAATTTAAACCGAATTAATAACAAAATCAACCTAATTAATAATGGAATCAATTCAAATATGCATAGAATCAACTACTAATTAACGCTTATCAAAAGTCTCCCCACTTAGCTTCTTGCTTGTCCCCAAGCAAGACAATCACAAACTAAGTTCCCAACATCTCATATTTGGTTCTCTTTCAAACGTCTTCCTAAATTCAAGCAATCACCTACAGCTCCATAGATTAGAAATTCAACAATCCAATAATCAAATAACAATACAAAATTCATGACAGGATACTCTCAACTCACACAATCCTCTTCATCTCTCCAAGTGACATACTACTCTCAATCAAAAGTTGTTATTCATTTATCAAGCAAATTAAACTCTGCAAATAACAAGTCAGAAGGACTTTCATATGGTTATAATGAGGTCTAGCTACAAAGAACTTTTGGTTTTTCTTGGAACATAAAATGCACAAGTAGTTTTGCAAATCATGAATACAACCCGAATTGATCTTGAAAATTCAACTGTGAATTCCTTAATCAGCTTTACTCTGAATCAACCTTTTCTGTTGTATCATTCAACTTTCTTGCCCAAGCTATAAATGTAGCTCATGCAACTCACATCTTTTTCCCTGTGTATCTTTTATCCCTACTATTTTTCTTTTATTCCCTCACATGTACAGAAAAACATATAATCTGAAAATTCGAAGGTTTTTTTTTTTAAAAAAAAACAAACGTAGGTACATAATTACAACAACCTTCTCAGCCTTTATAACTTCCACAGTTCTCTTTTGAAAATCAAACTCCACTTCTCCAATTCCTCTTCAAGTTGTATCATGATTTCCTAACTACTCATACCCAAGGTGAGTTTTATATGCATGTGGCTCAAGGTTTCAATAACAACACAAGCTCAAATTGGCTTACAATTGGATTTCGCTCATCTCACTAGTTAGCTATTTGGCTCTGGCTATGATTTACACTCAATCCAACAATTTGCCTTCATCATCCTTATTAATACAAAGTCAATTCTAACCTAACAAATTAAAGCAACAATTAATTTCAAGCAAATATGCACTCACAATTTACGCTCAGTGTATCACTCCCTCGCATTACTGTTTCAATCATATCCTGTCAATCCTTGTTAATGTTAATCCTCCTATTGTCATGTTATCTTCCTAGTTTTATGTACCTGCTAGCTCAAGCTCAAATTTAAGACTAAGCTACTTTCATGCACACAAAATTTCCAATTAACAGTCTCAACAATTTTCATTAATCCTAGCAATTCATAATAGGCACAATCATCACAAAACATATCCTATTCTACCAATTGGTCTACTTTGTGCCTATGCTATTACAGCCATCCAAGTTTGTTAATCAGATATCCAAATTGTGCAGACTTAGTACAATTATCCAAAATAAAAGTCATCAGAACAACAATTATATATATACAGTCATCCTGAATTTAACCATACTACACCAATTAAAAAAAAAAAAAATTCTCTGATCAGTAACGTAGTCAAAACAACAACATGAACAGAACAACATTAACAACAATTCTTCAATAGAACAACAAACAACAACATCATCATCAAAACAAAAAGAACAAAATAGCATGACAACAGCCACAGAACATCAGCACCCTCAAAACTTCTTCCTCAACTGACAACATCAGCAGATTAGCATAGTAGTCTTCAAAACTCCCCACTTGGAGTATCATACTCCTCCTCTGCATCACTCTCATTATCTCCTTGACCTCCACACTCCTTTTCAGATTCATCCTCCTGTTCATCTTCATTCTCATTTTTCTCTGAACTTGAATATGAGGATATCACGTATTGAGTTGCCAGAGGCTTTGGTTCCAGCCTATTTTTATTCCTTACAGCTCTCCTAGCCCGTAAAGGTCGTCTTTAGAATCCTGGTGATTGTTCAATCTCAGTTTCCTCAGCAGCAGCTCCAACATTAGCAGCTTCAGTAGTGGCAGCTTCAGCTTTTTCCTTTGCTGTTGGTTTCCTTACATTACCAGTAGTGCTTTGGACTTCTGCATTATCAGTCTCCTCTCCCACAGAACTTGGCCGGTCCCCAGGCCAATTTATATACGATGACAGTTCATCTGGATTCATAAACGACTCTGGATTTATTCGATCATGCAATCCACGGTAGAGGTGCATCATAAATCTGCATAACGAGCTTTGTTGTTCCTCCACATGCATTAAATGTCTCATTATTTTTTTCTTAACATCTTCCAGAGTGGGCGATGATGGTGAAAATGGTGGACTAGGTGCTCGGTTCCTCTGCTCAGGATTCTCCTTCGGATTTGTGCAGTGATGATTAATGAACTTTTTGTCTATCGAGTTCCTAATTTTATGTTTTGACTCCACCAATATCCCCTTATGAGCACATAAGCCTGTTATCAGAGTAGGGAATCTAGAGTCCTCAATCTTTCTGCCCCTCAAATTCGTTCCTAATCAACAATCCTCTGAATTTCATCTGAAATTATGCGTGCCACATTGATCGTGTAATCATCCTGAATCATAGAGAATATCAGATTGCTCCTAGCAACATTGATATCTGAAACATGACCAATTGGAATGACATTGTCCAACATAAAGGTTAACCAGACTTGAGACAAGGTCCTCATATCCTCCTTTTTATTTGGGTCTGTTTCCCTGATGCTGCTATTTGATATCCTTTACCCGGAATGCACAACGCAGCAACCACCTTCTTGTTGCTAAAGCTTTTCTTCCTCGTAGAAAGTCTCTGATAATTGCATTTTTCTTCTTGATTGGGGAAAGGATTCCCCAAGAAATCATCAATAGCCTGAGGGCTATATGAGATCCATTTTCCTCAGACCAAGGTCTTCCTTCTGTTTCTATCTTGCCTTTTTGCCCACGCATTTAAAACTCCCTCACTATTTCTGTGTTGAACTTCCTCATCGGCTTAGCCAGTTTCTTCCAGCTTCTTCACAACTCCCAATTTCAGTTCCACTCTTCGCTCTGGGATGAAATTCCGGTGCATCAGTTCCTCATACCGCCTTATTTTATTGTCATTGAGAAACCTCTGAGGCATCTTCTGTTTCTTGTAGTTAGAGGACTGTTCCTCTTCCGGTGTCTCTGAAGGTATAGCTTCATCATAGAACGACTCGTTTGCCTTCCTCTTAAGCGAGCGTGGCGGACATTTTGGTGTGGTATGCTTTACTCGCGACATTGTTCCTGAAAAATAACGTTAGTGCCTCAAAACCACTCACTCTCTGTGTTTCCACCGTTTCAGATGAACCTAGTCCCCTAAAAACCCCCCAAATCTCTCTATCAACAAACCCTAACCTCTCGAAACCACTAATCGATTACACTACAACCATAAAAGCTATGATTTCCTACTCCTAGTGCAGTTGGAGAGTGATCGGGTGTGAGAATATTTAAGAATGCGAATTGGAATGAAGCCCTTACCTGAGTTCCAAGGGTTCGAATGCAATGGAAGGGCTGAAAGCAAAAACGAGACAAGACAGAATAAAGGTGCTACTGAAAAGTCACTGGGTGAAGTGACCTTGTGTCACAAGGTATTATCCTGTTATATTGCACTAGTTTGCGCTAAGTGACTTTTAGCTCAAGCGCTAGGCCTAGCTCAAACTATAAGCCCAGTGATTCAAAAAGATTTAAAAAAAAAATTGCCCAAATATGTAAACCTAATCTACCCCAAATTAAAATTTTTCTCTAAAAAAACACAAAAACAAAAATACCAAAATTCAACAATTTAATCACTAGATTGCCTTTTAGTAAGCGCTCGTTTAACGTCATATAGCTTGACACCTGAATTTCAATCCTTCAGCGGGATCACTGAGATGAGTTTCTCCACCTCACCCCCTTTATAATGTTTTAGCCTCTGCCTATTCACCATCTAACTCCTTTGAGTTTTGACATCTTCAATTTCAACTGCACCATACGGCTTGACTTGCTTGACCACAAAAGGTCCTGACCATCTTGACTTTAGCTTGCCTGGGAACAACTTCAATCTAGAATTGAATAAAAGAACTAGTTGTCCCGACTCAAAACTCCATTTCAATAACTTATCTTGTCATGATAAGCCTTGATGCGCTCCTTATAAAGCCTTGAGGATTGATATGTATTCAACTTCATTTCCTCAAGCTCATGTAATTGGATCTTCCTCTGTTCAACAGAAGCTTGAGAATCAACATTCAACCACTTCAATGCCCAAAAAGCTCGATGTCCATTTTCACAGGAAGATGACAAGCCTTCCCATAGATCAACTAGAATGGAGACAACGCAGTAGGTGTCTTGAAGGCTGTTCTGTACGTCTATAATGCTTCATCTAACTTTATAGTCGAGTCTCTACATGATGATGATACTGTTTTTTCTAGAATTCTCTTCACCTCTCTATTAGAAACTTCTGCTTGCCCATTAGTTTGGGGATGATAGGTTGTAGCTATCCTATGTTTCACCTCATAATGCGCAAAAGCCTTCCTCAATTCTGCATTGCAGAAATGAGATCCTCCATTACTGATTACCACTCTTGGTGTTTCGAACCTGCAGAAAATGTGTTTCTTCAAAAATTTGATCACTGTTTTTGCATCTGCCTTTTGAGTTGGAATTGTTTCCACCCATCTCAAGACATATTCCACAACCAACAGAGTATATTCATTTGAAAATGAACTAGGCAATGAACCTATGAAGTCAATTCCCCAACAATCAAACACTTCAATTTCTTTAATGTTCCGTAAGGGCATCTCATGTCTCTTTGAGATAGTCCCTGTCCTCTGACAGTTATCACAATATTGCACATGCATGTGAGCATCCTTAAACAGTGTTGGCCAGAAAAATCCTGAATGCAGTACCTTAGCCGCTGTCCTCCATAGGAAGAATTATGACAGTGCCACAGTATGTTTCTTTATTGATAACACACCTCCTCAACAAGTTATCAGCACCCATTTTGAACAAATAAGGATGGTCCCAAATGTACTGGTTCGAATCCTTTAATAACTTCTTTCTCTGCTGCCAATCCATATTCTCTGGAATAATTCCAGCAACTTTAAAATTGGCCATATCAACAAACCATGACCTCTCCTGCACCACCAACAGTTTCTCATCAGGGAATTCATCCATTACTTCTGATTCCCTAGCAGTAACTTCCTAATTAGCCAATCTAGACAAATGATCAGCCACATGATTCTCGCTCCCCTTTTTATCTTTGATTTCCAGATCAAATTCCTGGAGTAGCAGCATCCAACGAATTAGCCTGGGCTTTAACTCTGGCTTGGTCAACAAATACCTGATAATAGCATGATCAGTATAAACTATGACTTTAGAGCCAATAAGATAAGCTCTAAATTTTTCCAAGGCGTACACTATTGCCAACAATTCTTTCTCAGTAGTAGTGTAATTACTCTGAGTGTCATTTAGCACTTTGCTAGCTTACTGTATGACATAGAACAATTTTTCATTTCCCTGTCCCAACACAGCTCCTACTGCATAGTTACTAGCATTACACATAAGCTCAAAATCGATATCCAATCAAGTGCAGTGACGACTGGTGCTGTTGTAAGCTTCTTCTTTAAGCATTCAAATGCTTCAACAAAATTCTGATCAAACTCAAAAACTGTGTCCTTATTCAACAAATTGTACAAAGGCTTAGCAATCTTTGAAAAATCCTTGATGAATCGCCTATAAAATCCTGCATGGCCGAGAAAACTTCTGATTCCTTTAACATTGGTAGGTGGTGGTAACCTCTCAATAATCTCCACTTTTGCTTTGTCCACTTCTATACCACGTTCGGAGATCTTATGGCCTAATACAATTCCCTCGGTGATCATAAAATGACACTTCCCCCAATTCAGCACAAGATTAGTCTCCACGCATCTTTTCAACACTACATCCAGATTCTCCAAACATGAATCAAAAGTTGATCCAAAAACCAATAAGTCATCCATAAAAACTTTTATGAAATTCTCCACAAAATCTGTAAAAATTGCTAGCATACACCTGTGAAAAGTGACAGGTGCATTACACAATCCAAATGACATTTTTTTTTGTATGCAAAAATCCCAAATGGACATATAAATGCTATCTTTTCTTGGTCTTGAGGATCCACTGTGATATGATTATAGCCTGAATAACCATCCAAGAAATAATAATAAGCCTTCTCTACTAACCTTTCTAGCATCTAGTCCATAAAAGGCAAGGGAAATGGTCCTTCCTGGTTGCTTGATTCAGCTTCCTATTATCAATACACATCCTCCAACCAATAACCGTTCTAGTGAGAATCAACTCATTCTTATCATTATGAATAACAGTCATGCCACTCTTCTTTGGGACCATCTGTACTAGACTCACCCAAGCACTGTCTGAAATCTGATAAATAATCCCAGCTTCCAACAGCTTCTGCACCTCCTTCTTCACCACTTCTTTCATTGCTAGATTCAATCTCCTCTGCAGTTGTGTAACTGGTTTAAAATCAACTTTAATATGAATGTGGTGCATACAATAAGCTGTACTGATTCCTTTCAAATCTGACAGTTGCCATCCAATAGCTCCTTGATTGAGTTTTAGTACCTCAATCAGTCTTCTCTCCTCTTCAACAGTTGAAGAACTGCTAAGGATTACGGGTTTCTTCACATCTTCCTCAAGAAAACTATATTTTAGATGAGGAGGTAACACTTTCATTTCTAATTTCTCATCTGTCACAGAATTTTCAGCCCCCAAACCTTCTCTGTTTACTACCTTCTGCATAATTTCCTTAGCCTGGTCTAACTCATTAGCCAGAGCTAAGGCCTCTGTATCACCCAATTCAACCAACTCCTTTGCTGGTTTGGTAATAACTTGCAGTAATACATTAGGACTGCTCAAATTCTTCATCTTCTTACCACATTCCTCCTCTATCACATAAATTCTAAAACAACTCTTTGTGTATTTAGGATGCTTCATAACTTCAAACACATTGAAACTCACTTCCTCATTCTCAACACACACTTTCAACTTCCCTTTGTCAACATCTATAATCACCTTTGTTGTCTTCATCAACGGTCACCCTAAAATCAGAGGAACATCTACATCTTCCTCAATATCCATCACGATAAAATCTATTGAAAAAAAGAATTTATCCACTTTAACCAGCAAATCTTCAACAATACCATATGAACGCTTGATAGATCGATATGCCAATTGTAAGGTCATTCTTGTAGGTCTGATTTCCACCTCTCAAATCCTTCTTAACATAGATAGTTAAATCAAATTAATGCTTGCACCTAAATCCAATAGTGCCTTACCAACATACAGATTCCCCACTGTAATTGGCAAGGTAAAACTCCCAAGATCACAGGATTTATGTGGAATGAATTTTTGGATAATTGCACTGCATCCTACCTCCAATTACACTGTCTCTTCTTCTGGAAACTTTCTCTTCTTGGTGAGAAGTTTTTTTTATAAAACGAGCATAAGTAGGCATATGCTGTAATGCCTCAGTAAAAGGGATATTAATATGCAAATTCTTCAAGATCTCTGTGAATCGAATGAATTACTGCTCGACTTCTCTTCGAAAGGGTGCATGAGGATAAGACACATGTCTAAGAGGAACACCATCTTTGATCTTCCTCCAATTATGCCCTTCCTCAACTTGTTTCTCGCCACTATCATCCACTGGTTTCTCTCCTGCTTTCCTGAATTCGCTCTCTGAATTTTCCTCTACTGTCACAGCTTCTAGTTCAACTCTCTCCCCTGATCTATCTTTACTAGCTTCAGCTACATTCTCTGTTGCTGCTTTTTCTTTCTTTTCTCATTTCTACTCTCAACAACTTCCTCATTCACATAAAAACCAACCTTCTTTCCACACCGTTCCTTTAGATTGGTTTAAGTAGTAGCAGAGAATTGTCCTCCTTGCTGATCTATTAATTGCTTAGCCAGTTGACCCACTTGAGTTTCCAGATTCCTCATAGATGCCTCTTGATTCTTCCAGATTCTTGCTTCTAGCCCCAATTCTGATTTGCATTGTTCCTCCAGCCAGGTGGACTATTTGGGTAATTCACCTGCTGATCAGCTTGCCTACCTGGAACTCCCATATACGACACTTCTCCTCCTCCTACATTCTGTTGGGGACAATTTCTAGCCACATGATTTCCTCCACATGCTTCACACCCCACTAGTGCATTATGATATGTTACTAGTATTGCGGTTTAAATAGTCTATAGCTGTTGCGGCTGCTTGGCCATTTGCTTTGTCAAGGCCTCCACTTGTTGTGTCAAAAGCTTATTCTAAGCCAAGATTGCGTCTTGAGTGTTTAATTCAAACATTCCTTTCTTCTGAAAACTGCTTCGATCATTCTGTGCCTGATAATATGTTGATGCAATGTATCAATAAACTTGTTAGCTTGCTCGACATCCACGACCATCATTATGCCTTCTGCAGCTGCATCTAAGATCATCTTCATTTTTGGTCTCAATCCATTGTGGAAGATGTTCAGTTGTGCAATCACCTCAAATCCGTGGTTAGGACACCTCCTCAACATGATCTTGAATCTATCCCATGTTGCACAAAAACCTTCGTCCGCTCCTTGACGGAAATTAGAGATATCTGATTTGGCTTTGATAAGCCGAGACAGAGGAAATTTTTTTTGCAAGAATTTCTCCTCCACTTCACTCCATCTTCTAAGACTTTGGTTGGGATGAGAATTCAACCAATCCTTCGCTTTTCCTACTAGTGAAAACAGGAACAATTTTAGATAAGCAGCCTCCTTGTCGCGTTCTTCGATTCCCGTGGTAGCAGTCAATTCATAGAATGTGGATAAATGAGTATAAGGGTCCTTATGATCTAATCCGATAAATTGAGTATTACTGATGAGAGTCAAATATGTTGGCTGCATCACAATAGCTCAAGTCGTGTTAGGAATAGCAATACTTGAAAAGTGTATGGGTCCCTACTACAACGCATAGTCACCCAGAACTCTTCTTGGTGGTGGATCGTTCTGGCCATTATGTTCCTCAGCCATGATTTCACCACAACTCTGCTCCACTAGCTGACTCTTTTGCTCACGCTTCCTCCTTTGCTTCAGCTGTCTCAACATCTTGTTGATATCTGGATCAAAAAGCAACTGTTCTTCTTTCACCTGATTTCTCAAACGCATCAACCACTATACTAGAAAAATTGTAACGATCACAAAAGATTAGTAATTAACAACACAATTAATATAAAATTCAATTTCCAATTCTTCACCGTTCCCGGACAACGGCACCAAAAGCTTGATAGCGGTTTTTCAACAAGTGTACTGAGTCCTCAAGTAATATAGAAAGTAAATAGAGTATCGTCTCCACAGGGAATGGAATTTATGATTGTCAATTGAATCAATATCAATTGTATTATGAATGGAAACACTTAATAATGATTTGAATTTGAGTAAATTATGAAACGTAATAATAAAGCAATTAATAATAAATTGTGTGATATCAATAGTAATAAAGGCCTCGGGATTGAATAGTAATGCACACTTTTAACTTATATTCATATCATCTTTTCCAATTACCAATCTATGCAAACAAGAGCCATTCTAACCTGATTCCTCTAGCATTGAAATTTATAAACTAAATTACCTAGCTATGTTCCCAGTTACTAAATTAATTTAATCAACATTAAGATCAGTTGCTATAACTAGTCATTACACTATAATCCATCCCTGAACTTATACATGCAATGCGTTTATTTTTGGTTCCAATTCAAAAGGTGTTTTCCAATCACAATGAGAATTCTGAGATAGATCAAAACAATAGTAAAACATAAACCAAAGGTACTTGAATTCAATGATATAAAGACAACGTTAAGAATGCATTTGAAGTCGAGAATTTACATTCAATCCCAAGAGTAAGGAAGTTTAGCTACGCATGGTAGCCATGAATTACACAAGAAAAGGAAAAAGAAAAGATCTTCAGTAGGAACGACGCTCCTCTCAATCTCCCAAAAGTGATGAATGATAATTCCCTTTATGCTTTGACCTGGCTCTCCTTTTATAACTTTCGCTCCTTGCATTAGGTCAAATTGCAGTCTTTATCTTGTGATCCGCGCTCCAACAGCCTTGATGCCTTCAATTAGGGTTTTCTTCTGGATTTCTTTAAGTGGGTTTTAGCTCAGATTGTCTTGAAAAGTCACTTTTGCATTTTCTCTGCTTCTTTCCTCTATTTTAGTGTTGCTGCTCTCTCTCTTCAGATTTAACCTAATTCTCAACAAAATTCGCTCTATGCACAATAAAACACATTAAATAACAAAATCAATAATAAAAAAGAAAAAAAAATCCAAATTTAAACTGAATTAATAACAAAATCAACCTAATTAATAATAGAATCAATTCAAATATGCATAGAATCAACTACTAATTACTACTAATTAATGCTTATAACATGTATATATATTTTCTTCACAATAAAATCATATCATATTAACACACTTATTTAAGTAGATTATTTTTTTAAAATTTGTCTATTTTAATAATTTTTTTTCATAAAATTACACCAATTGGTTAAAAGATCATTATCAATCCACCATTATAATAAACTATTACAAGTGCATTTCAATTTAAGATTTAGGTCATTCTCATGGCTAAACGACAACATGAAGATTCTATATGAGCAACCCATATTTTCCTTCCACATTTGTTCTAGCTTCTATTTAAACAATCCCAACTAAGTACAAGTTCTACCAAACATCACCTATTCGCAATAGGCACAAGTCCTTCCAAGTAACCTATACAAATGATAAAGTTTTCCTCGCTACATTCAACATTTTTCCTCTTTTATGGATACATAGGTTATTTAGGTTGTCAATTAGGTTGCTTAGAAATTTTAAATCATTTAAATAAATTGCAAATATCAAATTTTGAGAATTTTAATTTCAGTAAAAAAAATGAATTTACAAAATTACCTTTAACTTCTAATGGAAACACTTAAATAATTGTAATTATTTCCAATAAATATAATTAATTTAAAAATAAATATTTTCAATAAAATAATAAAAATCTACATTTTTAAAAGTATAAAATATAAAATAACACATTTTCTCTCAATTTAATCGTCTCGCAGTCTTGTTTCACTTCATAAATTACCAAAATACCAAATAAATTCTATAAATTATTTGTGATGAAATTATTTCAAATAATATACTAATTATCAAACTGAGAAATTACATTTATGAAATGAATTTTGATTTTTTTTTATCAAAACTAGTGTATATTGGCCTCCTTATTGAACATTTTTTTTCTATAATTTTCTATAAAATATGTAAAGAATTTTAAATTTAAAATCACCTCTAACTATCAATAGTTAGGTATTTTTAAACATTATTTATACTTTTACTTCATTATAATTTTTATTTGAATTTTCTATTAATTAGTTTGTCATGAAACTTCAAAATTGATCGTCTCTCTTCAAATCTTTCATTTCCACCAATTATTAACAGACAATCCCAAAACAGCTCCAACATGTTGAGGATGAAACCAATATATATATATATATATATATATA
>Ga0209489_100613_pt1 | contig 69161 bp, 33 predicted proteins | sample SiratrowhiteBW_FD_187527 | JGI IMG/M metagenome (GOLD analysis project Ga0209489, IMG submission 187527) | Root nodule microbial communities of legume samples collected from California, USA - Siratro white BW (SPAdes) (version 2) | ecosystem: Host-associated > Plants > Roots > Nodule | place... | reverse complement strand
TATATATATATAATAATCTTTTGACTTTTTAAGAGACTCAAATTTAAAATGAAAAAAAAAATATTGAAACTTTTGGGAGTGAGCGGAGTAAAGTCCTAATCTTAATCACGACGCCACTGTCACATGTTCTTAAAATCTCATATTGTCTTTACTAGAGAACTAATCTTAATCTATTCACTTATTAATTCATTAAGTAAAAACAAGGAACTAATATCCTTAGTAACTCATTAAGTAAAAATAGGGAGGAACGAATATCATAAAGTATTTAAACTCTATCTGGTACAGCCTATATGCTGCATTCCATTCTGAATTTTCAATTGGTTTTTGGCAAGAACTAATTGATACAATGCTACCAGAGAACTAATTGATTCAATGCTAATGATGAGTGAAAATATATGAATTCATATATGACAACAAATTCACCCCACAGCAAAACCAAACAATACAAAATAACTGTAATTAGTAAGAAGAAATTATCACTATCAGAAGAATTAAGAAAGGATGAGAATAAAAAGAAAGATGTATCCGAAGAGTCTTTTATATAATCTTTTAAAAATTTACTAAAATGAGTAAATTTGAAAAAATTACAAGAATAAACAAATTATATTTAAGAAGCATGACTTTAAAATAAGGATTCATAAACTAAAATATCTACAATACACGACTTCCATTTTTTGTTTGTTTGGAATAAAGTTATATGTATAGTGTACTACTTTTATTTTTATTTTATTTTTGAAAAGTTATACAACTTCTTTCTTTTTTGAGAAAATAAATAATGGATAAAATGTGAAGATCAAAATAGTGTATTTGAAGGTTATTGTTTTCATGAGTTAAATCTTTCTCTTTGTCTGAAAACTACTGGATTATATATTTGACATCTTCAGAAAAGGTAACAACTTTTAAAAATTATTCAATGATTTATTTTTATTAATAACCCATACAATTGTGAATTGAGACTACAAATTTTAAAGCAGGGATCTGTTATTTGTATAATTTAAAAGAACAAAGAACTCAAAAATAAAGTTACCATTTTTAAAACTTAAAGTTTGTAAATATTTGATAGATTATGATGGAAAATGTGATAATATAAAAGTTCAACACATCGAAACACATCACAAATAAAACAAGAATGTGAAAGTCAAAATTTATTCTGAAAAAATATATAATTATTCTATTCATTATTTGTTTTCAGGAAGTAAATAAAAAAAAGTGAAATTATACTTTTAATGCATGACTAAAAAAACATTGAAAACAAAAAATTGTGAATAATATATATGACTCTATTACAATTGAAAATTACGACTTCTTCCGGTGAAGGCGTTTCTCAAACACATCATGCCTATTTTTGTAAATTTAAAAAAACACCAATTTTAATCAAATAAAAGTTTTTTTAATTGTCTATAGTACTTTTTAAATTAAACATTTTCAGAAGATAATTAAAAACCTAATTTTATTTATCATGATTTTTTTTCCAATCGGTAAATGCAGTTAACTGGGAAATATTTAATTACTATGAATTATTTTTGTTTTTTTCTCATAGAAGTACATATGAAATATTTAATCATGATAGTCAATTATGATTTGAATACTTTAATTGATAATACACTGATACAATTTTTCTGTACTGTGATCCACATTAATTAATAAGAGTAATATACAATTTTATTTAAATTTATAACATATTTAATTTACATTAAAAAACTCATGGAATTTATTGTAAGTGAAAATATCTCACGATATTTTTTCTAGTTTAAATTAATAAAAATGCATAATTATATTTTTCATAATTTAAACATTAAAATCGATAATATAAATTTAATATGATTTTTTAAATAAATAATAACACATATTCATATTCAGGTTTTCCAGAAGATTTTATAATGATACAGGTATTATTTCACTTAGTATCTTCATATTCCATTACACCAAAGTATTGAAACTAAGACATGAATAACATATTGACATGAGAATAGACACAACAGAAAATTATAAAAAAAACTTAATTAAGTTACACAAACTAATCCTCATACCTCTCTATATATATACTAGGAGAAATAATGAATAGTGATACATGTTTATTCTCGTCAAATTTAACTTTTATTTAATTTTTTTTCATTTCGTTTATCGTTTGTTCTTCTTACAAGACATGAGTCGCTTAACGTCAAAATAGATAAAACAGTATTTAAAGTCCTAAAAAATGTAATATTTAAATATTAATATAAAATATAAAATATTTAATTTTAATATTATATTAAAAAAGTTTAATTAAAAATTTAAAATATTTTAACTTATTTTAAGTTTATAAGGATGTTATAACTATTTTTTTAATAACTTTAAATTTATATTAATATTATAAATATTATTTAATAAATAATATTTTTGAAATCTTTTTATAATAAATTAATAATATTTTTTAAAGAAGAAATTGAATAATAGATCTTATATATAAAAATTTTTTTATTTTTTTATTTTTTTCCTACATTATAAAGATATAGACCTCATTTCTTTATATATTTTTTTTATTAAAACTTAATCTTATTTTATATACCTATAAATTATGTTTAATGTAATATATATTATAATTTTAGTTTATATAAAAATATACAAAGCCTAAGTTTGGATGTAAAGTCTAAGTTTTCTAAAAAAGAACCATTTTAAAAAAAATTGATAAAAATATTGAGAATAAAGTTATAAAATCACCTCAAGAGTCATCTAGAATTGATTACTTTTTTTATATATTGTAAATAAAGCAATTACCACACTTCAAAATTTATTTGAACTATTTAAAATATATAAAAATATTTTTAATTTCTTAATTAATTTAAAAAAATTAAAGTGTATTGTAAGAAAAAAATATTTAAATCTTGAACCGTATTTGAAACATGATAATTTGTTAGATCTTGATAGTTTGAATTTATTTTCTGAATTAAATTTCTTAAAAAAAAGATTATAGAATTGAAAAATAATAAATTATTTAACATTCTTATTATATAAAAATACCAATTTAAATGTATATATATTTTATAGAATAATGTTAGTAATTTCAATGAGTTACTTCAACTGGTGGAAGTTCTTCAAAACTTAAACTAATAAAATTTTATTTAAAATAATAATGTTTCGACAAAGATTAAACAGACTAATTTTATTATCTATTTAAAAAAATATTTTAAATAAAATTAATTATAATAATTTAATAGATAATTTTACATTACAAAAAGTAAAAAAGTAAATTTTAAATAAAAATATCATAATTTAAATTATTTTATTAATTTAAAAAAATCTCATTTTTTTAATTCACTTTTAAGTCTCCTAAATTCTTGAATTAAAGTCTTAAACTGCGACTGCATTTAAAAAACCTGTTCTTATTGTTTCCATTAGGTTCTTTAGAGACACAAAAGACACAATTTGAGGAGTGTACATATTTTCAGGGAAGTTACTTGTTTCCTTCTAGATTTCTTGCACTCTAACAAGCATTAAGCAATGTACTCACCTTCGGGATCATGTGTTTGTACTTAAAAATAGCATGAGAGTTCAAATATTTAATATCACTTTTTCCAACCACTTCTTAGTTAGATCTTTATCGGATGAAGCATTCTATACTTGCATACTTTCTTCCTCCACTTTTATACCGAAAATCACCCTTAACAAAAAATTAAATAAATCTTACATAATTAAACTTTTTATATTTTGAATTAATTTTTTATTTCAAATTATACAGTTCAAATTAAAAAATATATATTTCAAATTATATAATTCAAAATGTCAAAAAAAAGACTTACATTTAAAATTATACAATTTAAAATACAAAAAAATATTATATTCTAAATTATACCATCTTAACTACAATTTTTCTATTTCAAATTATATTTAAACAAATAATATTTTCAAATTTTAAAAAAATATATAAAAATGCAAAATGAAGTCATGTATGTGCAAAAAGAATCCATCTTATCAAATATAAACTATGTGGTTTGGTCACGATCTTTTCAAATAATATATATATATATAAGATTCATAAATATTTAAAACAATACAACGTAACCTCATGATCAAGCCATATTGCGGTTGTTTGAGCAAATTTTGTCAGAAGCCACATCACTAATCAGTAGGTTTCGCTTAAGCAACAATGCAAAAGGCATGCAAAAATTCTACCAGACATTATTAAAAGACACTAACTAATTTTCGCTCATTCCAGTCGCGTGAGCTAATTTCGTCCATAACCACATTAATGATAAAAGAAGTAGATTTTATATTTCTTCCAAACCAATCGCTCAAGCAATAATGTAAAAAGGCGAAAAGCCCCACCACTGATCAAATCACTTAAATAATCATGCAAAAAGGCGAGCATAATTGTACCAAACATAATTGTTCCCAATCGCGTGAGCAAAATTATACTAAACACAAAATCCTAAACACCGATTTATTTTCACTTAAACCATTCAATATCACGGAACGAAATTCATACTCACATATCTGACAAATGCAAAAGGGAAGCGAGAGTGTACTAGACATTTATTTTCGTTGCTCACATGAACCATGTGTTTAACCATGACTTCTTAACACCTATGACAGTTGACCTAAACCATACTATCAAAACATCAAATATGTTCCTCAGAGTGATATTTTTAAATGTTTTTCACCATCTACCAACAAATACACGTCATACCTCCAAAAGATCACTTTTCATTTCCAATTTCCAAAATCAGTAATGAATTGATCATGAAAAAACCCAAAATGCAATAAATCTTATCCTTTCTCACGCACGTAATTTCATCCAATAAATTAAGTCATATATTATAAACAAAATTCATATATCAAGTTATTGATGAACGTTGATTTTTAATTAATTTTGTACGGATTTTGTGATTGATTATATTAGTAATTAGGTTTATTTTGTTATTAATTCGACTTAAGCTAAAGAGACAGCCTAGGCTAAAACACACTTAAAGTCCATCGTAAGCGAAGTCCTAAATTAAAGATGTCAACGTTACCGAAAGCGTGACTTACGAAATAACTACCACACTTTTACCCTAAATTGCAGATGCGTGACTTACGAAATAACAGCCGCACTTTAACCTAATTCAAGGGACGAAAGTTATAAAAGGAAGGCTAGGTCAAACGTAGGGCATCATCATCACTTCTCACTCATCACCTCTCATTGGTGGAGATCTCTTGGAGGCTGTCGTCATCAAGCTCCATTCTTTTCTTCTTTTATATTTTCATAGCTACGTAGCTAACTTTCTTACTCTTAGGACTGAATTTAAATTCTCACTTCAAATGCACTCTTAATTCTATTTTTATATCATTGAATCTAAAAACCTTTGTTTTACGTTTTACTATATTTTGTTTTATTTAAGATTTCTCGTTGTGACTGAAAAACACTCTTTGAAATTAGAACTAAACGTAAATGCATTACATGTATAAATTCAGGAATGAATTATAGTATAATGACTGTTTATAACAATTGATTTTAATGTTGATTAAGTTATTCTAGCGACTAGGGATAGAAGCTAGGTAATTTAATTTATGAAATTCAACGTTAGAAAAATTAGGTTGAAAAAGTTTTTATTTGCGCAAATTGATAATTGAAAAAGATGATATTGAAGTAAGTTAAGAGTGTATGCGAAAGAGAATATTACGATTCAATCCCAAGACTTTTTATTATTATTAAACTCGCAATTTTACTATTCGTTGCTTTGTTATAAAAAGTCTCAACTCATTCACTCATTATCTATTATTTATTCGTTCATAATACAATTTGGTATAATTCAATTTACAATTTCCGTTTCATGTTGATACAATACTTTTCTTACTACTAAATTACTTGTGGACTCACTACACTTGTTGAAAATCCGTTAACAAGTTTTTGGCGCTGTTTTCGGAGAACGGTTAAGATTTGGAAATTGAATTTTACATTAATTGTTTTGGGAATTTTTAATCTTTTGTAACCGCTACGTTCTTTGTTAGTACAATGGTTGATGCGTTTGAGAAAACAAGGGAAGGAAGAACAATTGCTTTTTGATCCGGATATCAACAAAATGTTGAGACAACTTAGGCAAAGGAGGAAGCGCGAGCAAAAGAATCAAGTAGAGGAGCAGAATTGTGGTGCAATCATGGCGGAAGAACCTAATGGCCGTAATGATCCACCACCAAAGAGAGTTCTGGGGGACTATGCATTGCAGCAGGGACCCAGACCTTTCTCAAGCATTGTTGTTCCTAACAAAGGTAGGGCAATTGTAATGCAGCCAACGTATCTGACTCTCATAAGTAATACGCAATTCATGGGATTGGATCACGAGAACCTTTATACTCATCTATCCACATTTTATGAGTTGTTCCCATTCTCACTGTCAAGGAAAGCAAAAGATTGGTTAAATTCTCATCCCAATCACAGTCTGAGAAGACGGAGTGAGATCGAGAAGTTTTTGCAGAAATTTTTCCCTCTATCTAGACTTATCAAAGCCAAGTCAAACATCTCAAATTTCCGCCAGGGGGCAGATGAAGCTTTTTGTGCAGCATGAGATAGGTTCAAGACCATGTTAAGGAGATGTCCTAATCATGGATTTAAGGAGATTGCTCAGCTCAATATCTTCCACAATGGGCTGAGACTAGAGACTAAGATGATCTTAGACACTACAACAGGAGGTACGATGATGGTCGTGGATGTTTAGCAAGCCAACAGGATTATTAATGCACTTGCATCAACAGATTATCAGGCACAACACGATCGAAGCAGCGTGTAGAAGAAAGGAATGTTAGAGTTGAATACTCAAGATGCAACATTGGCTCAGAACAAATTGTTGACGCAACAAGTAGAGGCCTTGACAAAGTAAATGGCCAAGCTACCGTAGCAGTTGCAGACTATTCAAATTGTTTATCAAAATGTACCAGTAGTTTGTGAAGCATGTGGAGGAAATCATGTGCCTGAAAACTGTCCTCTGCCGAACATAGGAGGGGAAGAAGTGCAATATATGGGAGTTCCAGGCAGGCAAGCTGGCCAGCCAGGGAATTACCCGAATAATCACCTTACAGCTTTGAGGAATAATATGAATCAAAATTGGGACTGGAAGTAAAATGCTGAAAATGAAGGAAGACAGCCTATGTACCAACAATAGCCGCAACAGTAGTACCCTTCACTGCAAGACCGCACAAGCAAACTGGAGGATACTCTTAAGAAGTTTATGCAGGCCATTATGACACTTCAGAAGAATCAAGCATCTATGAGGAATTTGGAGACTCAAGTAAGATAGTTGGCTAAGCAAATGGCAGAGCAGCAGGGAGGACAATTCTTGGCCAATACTCAGACCAATCCGAAAGAACAATGCAAAGCTATCACCACTCAATGTGGGAAGCAAGTTGGTTCTGATGTGACCACAGAAGCTGCTGATAACCAAAGAAAAACAGTTGAAGTGGAAAATGTGGTAGAAACTGGTGAAGACGGATTAAAGGATAGAGTTGAATCAGAAATGTGACAGTCGAGGAAAGTGTAGGTGTTGAATCCATGAAAGCAAAAGAAAAATCACTAGAGGGCAGTGGCAAGAAACAGGCTGAGAAGGAGAAGAATTGGAGGAAGATTGAAGAGGGAATTCCTCTCAAACATGTTCCTTATCCTCATGCACCCTCCAGAAGAGAGGCCGAGAGGCAGTTCATTCAATTCACAGAAAGTTTGAAAAACTTTCACGTTAACATGTCTTTTATCGAGACAATGCAGCAGATGCCTACTTATGCTAAGTTCTTGAAGGAACTTCTCACCAAAAAGAGGAAATTTCCAGAAGATGAGACAGTGGAATTGGAGGCAGGATGCAGCGCAATTTTTCAGAAAGTCATTCCACAGAAATCCTGTGATCCTGAGAGTTTTACATTGCCTATCTCAGTGGAAAATCTGTATGTTGGTAAGGCACTGCTTGATTTAGGTGCTAGTATCAATTTGACTTTGTTGTCTATGCTGAGAAGAATTGGAGAGGTAGAGGTAAAGCCTACACACATGACACTACAATTAACAGACGGATCCATTAAGCGTCCATATGGAATTGTTGAAGATCTGTTGGTTGAAATGGACAAGTTTCTCTTTTCAGTAGATTTTGTTGTAATGGATATTAAGGAGTATGTGGATGTTCCCTTGATTTTGGAGAGACCTTTCATGAAGACAACAAAAGTAATTATAGATGTTGACAAGGGGAAGTTGAAGGTGTGTCGAGAATGAGGAAATGAGCTTCAATGTTTTTGAGGCTATGAAACACCCTAAAGATACAAAAAGTTGTTTCAGAATTGATGTGATGGAAGACAAGCGTGGTAAGAAAATCAAGAATTTAAGCAGTCTTGATGTATTACTGCAAGTTATTACTAAACCAGCAGAGGAATTGATTGAATTGGGTGATACAGAGGCATTAGCCTGGCTAACGAGTTAGACCAGGCTAACGAACTGATACAGAAGGCAGAAAACAGAGAGAATCTGGGAGTTGAAAACTCTGTTCAAAAGGAGATATTAGAACTGAAAGTGCTACCACCTCATCTCAAATACAGTTTTCTTGAAGGATATGCTAAGAAACTTGTGATTCTTAACTGTTCCTTAATTGTTGAGGAGGAAATAAGGTTGATTAAGGTGCTGAAACTCAATCAAGGAGCTATTGGATGACAATTGTCAGATTTGAAAGGAATTAGCCTAACATATTGTATATACCGTATTCATATGGAGGCTGATTACAAACCAGTTGCAAAACCAGTTGCACAACCACAGAAGAGATTGAATCCAACCCTGAAAGAAGTAGTGAAGAAGGAGGTGCAGAAGTTGTTGGAAGCTGGAATGATTTATCCAATTTCTGACAATGCTTGGGTGAGTCCAGTTCAGATGGTTCCAAAGAAAAAGTGGAGTAATTGTTATTCATAATGAGAAGAACAAATTAATCCCCACAAGAACAAATGTATATTGACTATAGGAAGTTGAACCAAGCTATAAGGAAAGATCATTTTTCTGTCATTCATGGATCAGATGTTGGAGAGGTTAGTAGGGAAGACATACTACTATTTTTTGAATGACTATTCAGGCTATAACTAAATTACAGTGAATCCACAAGATCAAGAAAAGACAACTTTCACATGTTCATTCAGTATTTTTGCATACAAAAAAATGTCATTTGGATTGTGTAATGCACCAGTCACTTTTCAGTGGTGCATGCTAGCTATTTCTACAAATTTGGTGGAGAATTGTATAGAGGTTTTCATGGATGACTTCTCGGTTTTTGGATCAACTTTTGATTCATATTTGGAGAATCTTGATGTAGTATTATGGAAATGTGTAGAGACTAATCTTGTGCTGAATTGGGAGAAGTATCATTTCATGGTCACTAAAGATATTGTGTTAAGCCACAAAATTTTTGAACGTGGGATAGAGGTGGACAAAGCAAAGGTTGAGATCATTGAGAAGCTACCTCCACCTACCAATGTAAAGGGAATCATAAGTTTTCTCAGCCATGTAGGGTTCTATAGGCGATTCATTAAAGATTTTTCAAAAATTGCTAAACCCTTTTGTAATATGTTGAACAAGGATACTACTTTTGAGTTCGATAAAGAGTGTTAAATGTATAACTTTAGGGATGGATTATAGTGTAATGACGGCTTACGATTCAATCCCAAGACTTTTTATAATTATTAAACTCGCAATTTTACTATTCGTTTCTTTGTTATAACAATTATCAATTCATTCAATCCCTATCTATTGTTTATTTGTTTATAATACAATTTGGTTTAATTCAATTTACAATTCTCGTTCCCTGTAAATACGATACTTTTCTTACTACTATATTACTTCTAGACTTAATACACTTGTTGAAAATCTGTTAACAGTCATCATAATTATAATTTTTAGATCTATCAAACAAAAATTCATTAAGCTCTATCAAATATATAATATTTCAATTGTATGAACACTAAAATATGTATTTTAAAAAAGAAATCTTTGTAATTTAGCTACACTACCCTCTATGGTTGCTTGTCTGTCAAAACATTCACAAAATTAACACACTTCAATTGAGTCCATGATGAGCGTTTGAATATACTGAGTTGAGGAGTGACATAAAACCAACTCCCCACACAGATGACACATGTGAGTGGTTAACATCCATTGTGGTGAAGTGATTATTAAGTAAAATACAGACAATAACAAACGTCTTTAAATAGAAAGTAAATAGCATGACATATAAAAAGTGATCGAACCTCTTAACTATCATCATCCTTCGATATTATTATGTCCATTTACTGCATTGAGGAGTGACATAAAACCAACTCCCCACACAGATGACACATGCGAATGCGAGTGGTCTACATCGATTGTGGTGAAGTGATTATTAAGTAAAATAAAGACAATAACAAACGTCTTTAAATAGAAAGTAAATAGCATGACATATAAAAGGTGATCGAACCTCTTAACTATTATTATCCTTCGATATTGTTACGTCCATTTGAAATTCATTCGGCACATTGACATTATTGCAAGTAACCTTTATAGGTGGTTTTTTAACGGAGCACTTCATGAGAAAAACATGTACGTTTAGGAAAAAAAGGTAAAATTTTTTATCTTAATTGATTAAAAGGAAACTTTTTTTTACTATGTTTGCAATGCTCTCCTTTTTCATCATGCACCAAATCCTAAATCTAGAATACCTTGGTTGTCTCTTTTGAATGGGTGAGTTAGGGGGTGGGCCTACTTTAGAGACAAATTAGTCGATTAATTCACAGTGTTGAATTATGGTACTTCTCTATTTGCTTAGAGACAAAAACATTTAAATGTTGATGTAACAAATATGTTGTCTTCTCTGAATTACATGCACATTTTGCTATCTCATAAAATCGTTTACATAATGATTATACCATTTAATATGTGGCTCTTTGTTTACCACCATAAAAAGCTCTAATGTAGGTGTGTTTCCGACGCACAGTTTTGCTCCACTTAGTCAATACATACTTTTCCGAAGCTTTAGTCACCCTTTCCTGTACAAGAACGAGTAATGAGTGGCTACATATAATTTTTCTATACTCAATTAACATACAACTACAGTTTACATCCATGTTGCATCGATTAAAGCCCGCAATAAAACTCTTTTATTGAGTCTCTCCATTATGAATTGACTCCTCCACAATATCATACCGACATTCTTGTCCCTCCACAAAACATTGTCAACCACACAATTCATTTTCCTCCTAAATTCAATTTCGATTTCTTGAAATTTAACATGTGTATTTTCAACTTAAAATTGTTTTTCAAAGAGAAATTGAGACCTGCAAGGAATTACCGTATTCATGGACAAAGTCTGCTTAATATTTCTTTCTTACCTTGTACTGCAAAGCATTGTTATATTATTAAGCAAACTATTGGAGTGTGGTCATCAAATTTATATACTTATCGAGAAAGACATTCATGCTTACACTCCTTTGTATAGTCGACATACCAATTTAAACATGTTATTTCAGGAAACATAGTACCCACTTATGTTCATCATATAGGTTTGTCAACTATTTCTGACCGACCACTCTAAATCAAATTGAGCAACATTGGTATACTCATAAATGATAGTCTTCATCATGTGTTGTTTTTTATATCTTCGTATTGTCGAAATCTTGGTAGCTTTTCAGGAATTTTCTTCATGATGTGCCACAAGCACCACCTGTGTCTTCCATTTGAGAATATATATTGAATTACATTCTACATTATTGATTGAAAATGCCTTGTGATGGTATATTTGAAAGATAACAACCCTACAAAATTGTCTGTCCATGATGATTTACACATAAATAGTACAAAAGGCATGTCATAGGTTTTGGTAAGATAGGTGGTATCAAAAGTAATTGCATCTCTAAAATCCTTAGACGTAGTCCTGCTTTGTGTATCAGTCCAAAAGTCATTGCAGCTATTCTTGTCGATATAAATCTCAACAAGGAAATTTTTGTTCAATTAATACATGCATGAAAAGTGGCTTAACAATGCTTTTCCATTGCCATACTTACCCAATGTCCTACGCTGTCCACCTATATAATTACCTACATCTCTCAATAAATTCCAAGTTCTCATACCCACCAGATGTTACTAAGAATAAAAAATATTTTTGTTTACTGCACATTGGTATTTTACTGATATTAAGTGTTCTCTTGATTTGAAGATTAATCTTCCTATTGCCACGAAACAATTTGGACTTCATTCGTGAGAATACTGGTGATTAACTGTAACCATTTGTCATCTCTCTTTCTAACAAGGATACGGACACAACATTGAGTTGACACAAACTAGCATGAGATATCTAAGTTGATTGTCAATCCCTTTTTCTGAACTTATTGTCCTTATTCTAAAAATTTTTTGTATAACATATTTACGATAAAATATTTTCAGATCATCAATAATATCAAAACACATTCTAATCAAAGAGACAACTTCGATATCATCATTTGAAACGGTACTATAAAGTACATTTGAGTCGTCTTCAAACTTATTTCTCGAAATGTGAAGTAGGGGATACTCCTCACAATGACTTGATATAGAACAAATGATGATATAGAAGTTGTTCCTTCGATTGAAATGTGTTTTGATACTAACGATGATGCAAAAACATTTTACTACAAATATGTCCTACAAAAAAGTTTCAGAATAAGGATAAGAAGTTTGAAAAAAAGACAACCAATTCAGGTAACTCATGCTAGTTTGTCCAAGAGCAGGGACAAATGTGTCCTCAGTTCCAAAAGATGTCTCCACAAAACCAACTCAATCAATTCAATGTGATTCCCACATTACTATTGGAAAGAGAGATGGCAAATGATTTATTATGTCGATCAACCACCAACATTCATGAATTAAGCCTAATTAAGTCCAAATTGTTTCGTGGCAATAGGAAGATCAATCTTAAGTCAAAAGAATATTTGATATCAATGATGATGTCGGTGTCGGATAAAACAAGAGTTTTAGATCCTTAGTATTATCATCTGGTAGGTATGAGGTATGAGAACATAGAATTTATTAAGAAAGATGTACATAATTATGTAAGAGAACAACATAAGATATTAGGTAAGCACGATGATTGGAACGCGTTGCTAATCCACTTTTTACGCATATCTCAATTGAACAAAGCTTTCTTTCTTGAGATTGACATCGATAAGGATAGCTACATCCACAATGTCTTTTAGGCTTATGCACAAAGCAAGATTGCGTGTAAAGATATCAAAGATGTAACTTCTTTCATTACTACCTATCTTACCAATAAATACGACATGTCTTTTGCACCATTTGTGGGTGTAAATCATCATAGGCAATTAATTTTGTTAGGTGTGAGTTGTTGTCTTCCGAAGACACAAATTCCTATTTTTGGTAGTTCAAATGTTGACTTCAATGCATGTCAAATTAACCAATGTAAAGCAATGCAGAATATAATTCAATATGTACTACCAAATGCAAGGCACAGATAGTGCTTATGGCACATCATGAAGAAAATTCTCGAAATGCTATAAGAGTTTTGACAATACAAGAATATAAAACGCATGAAGACGATCGTTAGTGTTGCCCAATGTGATTGAGTGAATTAGGTTCATCACCCAATTTGATCTGGTCGGTTACAAGTGGTTGACAAATCTATACGATGAACGTCATTAGTGAATACTATGTTTTTTGAGACAGTTCATGACTGGTATATCGACTACATAAACAAGTATAAGACAAAAAAGGGATATAAAACAGACTTTACATCCATGTAATTCCTTGCGGGCCTCAATCCCTCCTTGAAAGACATTTTCAAGCTAAATAAATGCATGCTAAATTCTAAGAAATCCAAATTGAATTTAATGGAAAAATGAAGATTGACAAAGAATTTGTCGAAAGACAAGCATGTCGATATAATGTTATGAAAGAATCAATTAATAATAGAGAGCCGCAACACAAGAATTTCATTGAGTTTCAATTGATCCAACATGTCGATATGATGTTATGATAGAATCAATTAATAATAGAGAGTCGCAACACAAGAATTTCACTGAGTTTCAATCGATCCAACATGGACGTAAACTGTAGTTGTATGCTATTTGAGTTTAGAAAAATTGTATGTCCCCACTCATTACTCGTCCTTATGCAAGAAAGGGTGACTAAAGCTCCAGAAAAGTATATGTTGACGAAGTGGAGAAAAAATGTTAGTAAAAAACACACTTACATTAGAGTTTGTTACGTTGGTAAAGAAAAACAATCATATATTCAATAGTATGATAAATTATGTAAATGATTTTATGATAAAAAAAAAATGTGAGTATGATTAGGAGACAACAAATTTGCTACACCAACATCTGGATACTTTTGTCTTTAAACACATAGAAAAACACCACATTTCAACGCAAAATAAGAAATCAACCGACCAATTTGTCTTTGAAGTGAGCCCACCCCCAATTCAACCGTGTCAAATATTCAAAATGTCAAATATACCACCACAAGGTATTGTCATTAACCAATGTAAAGCATTGCAGAATATAATTCAATGTGTACTACCAAATGCAAGGCACAAATAGTGCTTATGGCACATCATGAAGAAAATTCTCGAAATGCTATAAGAGTTTTGACAATACAAGAATATAAAACACATGAAGACGATTGTTAGTGTTGCCCAATTTGATTGAGTGAATTAGGTTCATCACCCAATTTGATCTAGTCGGTCACAAGTGGTTGACAAATCTATACGATGAACATCATTAATGAATACTATGTTTCTTGAGACAGTTCTTGACTGGTATGTCGACTACATAAACAAGTGAGAGCATGAACGCCTTTTTTGATGGATACATAAATTCTATAACCACAGTCCAACAATTTGTTCAACAATACAACGTCTTGCAGCATAAGACAAAAAAGGGGATATAAAACAGACTTTACATCCATGTAATTCCTTGCGGGGCCCAATCCCTCCTTGAAAGACATTTTCAAGCTAAATAAACGCATGCTAAATTCTAAGAAATCCAAATTGAATTTAATGGAAAAATGAAGATTGACAAAGTATTTGTCGAAAGACAAGCATATTGATATGATGTTATGAAAGAATCAATTAATAATAGAGAGCCGCAACACAAGAATTTCACTGAGTTTCAATCGATCCAACATGGACATAAACTGCAGTTGTATGCTATTTGAGTTTAGAAAAATTGTATGTCCCCACTCACTACTTGTCCTTATGCAAGAAATGGTGACTAAAGCTCCAGAAAAGTATATGTTGACCAAGTGGAGAAAATATGTTAGTAAAAAACACACTTACATTAGAGTTTGTTACGTTGGTAAAGAAAAACAACCACATATTCAACAATATGATAAATTATGTAAACGATTTTATGATAAAAGAAAATGTGAGTGTGATTAGGAGACAACAAATTTGCTACACCAACATCTAAATACTTTTGTCTCTAAACACATAGAAAAGCACCACATTTCAACACAAAATAAGAAATCAACCGACCAATTTATCTCTGAAGTGAGCCCACCCCAATTCAACGGTGCCAAATATTCAAAATGTCAACACTTCAATTCATAGTCCTAATATTATTAAAAGAAAGGGATAGCCATGGTCTTCAAGATAGAAGTCAAGGTCTAAGCTTGGTGGATGACGAAAGAGAACAACAAATGCAAACCCAGTAAGAATTTTCTTTTTCCTTTACTCAATTGAGATAAAAATCTTCACTTTTTGTTTTGCCTAAACATACATGTTTTTTTTATAGAGTGCATGGTAGTAAGAACTCCCGTAGACAGTGTGCCGAATGAATTTTAACTGAACATAACAATATCGAAAGACGATGACAGTAAAAGGGTTCGATCACTTTTATATATCATATATTATTAACCTTCCATTCAAAGACATTCATTATTATCTATATTTTACTTGATAATGATAGCACTCTGGTTCAAAACCAAAAAAATAAACCATAACTCTATAAACACGAGAGGCATCAAATACCTTAACCTATCAATACCTAAAGTAATCCCTCCATATCAACTCGAACAAAACCGTTTCTAAAATTGGTTCAACGAAGGATACAAAATGAAAAGGGGGGAGAAATTAAACCTGCCAATGAGTTCGTTTTTCCATAAACAAATAGAATGATAATTGAAAGAAGAAAAAAAAAAAGAAACTGTTCTGATGGAGTTAAGGTAACTTCAGAAAATCCAACTAATTAGGAAAGTTGTATTCAAGGCATAAATAAGAAACTGGTAGTACGGGAATGAATACTATTTTGAAATATGGCATAGATATACTAGTAAGAAAGATGCAATGTTACCACTTACCAGCAGGTATATTTGCTAGCCTTTCGTTCTCATATCTCTTCACCTATAAAGAACAGACTGAAGTTTGTCAACTCATGCACTCTCATTTCTTAGATGTTATACCATGCACAAAACAGAGATCATTGCGAGGTTTAACCTCTTCATATACGAAACGAGGAGACAAACTACCTGAGGCAAGCCATGGTGAGAATTTGGTAGAATAATCAGGGCCTAACATCCCATTCCTGGTCTCTTTATATACCTTCAACAAATCCTACTTACGAAATATCTTAAGAATGCATTAGATAACAGTGACACAGTTACCTAAATTGGACCTAAATTGTCAGTTTGAGATAACCAACCTTCTTTCAGAAGTACTCATATACTCTGCTCAATCCCGCAGTTTCACTCCCACAAACTTCATTTCCTTGATAACCTAAATTATGAGGATGAAAATAAAGGAAAGACAAAATTCGTTATTTCATCATTCTTGAAAGGTGTCTAAAAATATATGGACAAACCTACATTCTGTGAGGAAAGTCCAAGCTGCTCTCACGAAGGAACGCATCCCAATCCTCAATTAAGGGGGGGTGGTCCAAGAGATGGTGGTAGTTTGATGCATGGGCGTTTGGTACATTTGGCTTCAATAATCTGTAAATTTCGAATCCCATTATTATGCATGAGTATCAGTGAAAACAAACCTAGATTGAGAATATCGTGCCTTGCGAAATTGAGTGTACATATCTGGCAAAGAAGAGGCATCAAAAGGGAGGTCATGAAGATGGTACATAGTGGTACCCCAAATTAATTGCAATTTAGTGCTGTTGTTTGAAACTGTGACACCACTGGATTCTTCTGGTGATGTCGCAGCTTGTTTGAGACTAACCTTTCAACATTCAGCTCCTCAGTGCATGTTTCTTTATGTGCATACACCTGACAACTTTATATTCATTAATGAGCCCTATAACTTAAACCATGAAATTCCATCAATTCGAAATCATGCTTGAAATTCAAAGACTTACTGTGTGAGCTTGAAATGCTTTGGCAAGAGAAGGAAGAATCTCCTCGGGCTTCCCATGTTGTACAAGCAAATTGAGTCCCTTTTTCATCAAATTCTTCCTCAAGCCAACCAAGCATTCTAGGAGAAATTGCGCTCTCAATGCTGAACCAAAGTTACGTGAGTGAAGCCATCCTTTATTATTTTCTTTTCAAGTAGAAATTTATTGAAAACAATTCTAGATCCATTAACAACAAAGCAAGAAGCAAACTTAGACTCAATTCCTCAAGTGTTTATGAGATTATTTCCAGCAAGAATTGGAAATGTGAACTTTTTTAAGCGGACCAACAACGAAGATGAATCTCTAATTTTGAAATGTTTAGAATATAATTTTTTTATATTTTAAATTTTATAATATAAAATAAAATTAAGAGATATAAAATTTATTTAACTTTTTTTGTTAAAAATATAATGTTCATTTTATTTAGTGTATGGACGTATAGGAAGAAAGTTTGGAGGTGCAAGGAAGAATGCGTCGGGTAGGAATAGCAAATCCCTTCAACGAGAAATCAAATCAGGGCTGGGCCATTATACTAGCCCAAACCAAAAGAAGGAACGCTCCCTTTGTTTCTAGAGAATTCGCCAACTTTCTCTGTTATCGCTTTTTTTCATTTCAATTATTTCCACCGTGACAACTTTCTTGATCTAGTATTTCTAATTATTACATTAAATTCGCAATTCGCAATGTTTGTTGATTTTTCATTGTAAAAGAAGGGGTTTGATTCTGTATTGGGAAGATTCTGAAAATCTTGCTTTGGGTTGTGAATGTGGTGAGGTTATCGTTCTTTCTCTCCTATTTAGCTAGCTTTCTTTTGGGCTTCATAAACTATTCTAACATTTTATTTCGTTTTGGCAAAGGAAATTGTTTTGTTTTACCTATAAAGGAAGTGTGTTAATCTACACCACTTCGAGCTGATGAAAATTGGGTCTTAATTGTTGCAGTGTGGCTTCAAAAGATTTACTTTTGCAAGTCACTTGATATTGCCCTCTTATTTGATCTATTCAATGTATTTTGTTATTCAAAATGTGTTTTTGTCTCAGGATGGAGTGATGGTAACTGCTAAAGATCTCAAAGGGCAAAGAAACATTGAAATATGGTCAAAATTTATTAAGTTATTGTTACACGTAATGACAGTAAGTTAGTTAACAATTACTGCTAACACTACTAACACTAACACTAACAGGAGATTTCTCAATTGTACATAACAGATACAGAAAATAAAACCCAAAGATTAAAGGTTGAATTTTACCTCCTTTTTTCCTTTTTCTTTTTCTTCTCCCGTGTGACCTTTTGTTTCTGTACCGGTCTTGTCTCCATTTCTTGGTCTTCTTTCCAGCATATCTTCGTCTCCTCCACAAACATTATCTTCTGCAGTGATGTACATAGAGAGTCTCTTCATCATTCGTTGCTTCTGTGTTGTAGAGAAACCTAACACAGCTCTACCAAATAGGCAAAGTGTATAGTAAAGTGAAATGCAAAAAAGCAAACTCTGAAAAGGCAAAGTGTGAAAAGACAATAACAGTAAATGCAAAAAGCAGACTGTGAAAATGTAAAGTGTGAAAAGACAATAGCAATAGCACGTTCTAGAAGCCTGGAGTTAAGTGACTTAAGTTCAAAATTCAAAATAACATTGATAATTTTTTATTTTTGGGTTTTTCTTAATTGGCCTAAAACTTCGTTAAAATTAGAAGACCACTACTTCCTGCAGCTTCAAAGTTTCTTCATGCACCTCTAAAGTTTTCGAAATTTCCAAAAGTATCCTTGTATAAATCATTATAATCTTTGCAATCCTAAATCTTGATATATTCTTTCACCTCCAACGTACCTCCGATATTGTTTCTCAAATACATTGTGCTGTAACTTCCACGAAGCCATTCCCTTTGGTGCTCCTATTACCGCATTGCTATCACCGTTCACCGATTTATCAACCGTGTGAGATAAATGTGATTTATTCAAGATTTTAAGATTGCTTTCAGGATAATTCTGGATTTGTTTTTGTTAAAAAATAATTTTAAAATGAATTAGTTTCAGAACTGAATTTTAGAGTTAATTTTTGAAACAGTTCATTTTATAATTATTTTTTAATAAAAATAAATAATTCCGAAATTAAGTGTTTTAGAAGCTAACTTCAATTTAGAATAAGCTTTTGAAACAGTTTATTCTAAAATATTTTCTTCGTTAGAAAAACAATTTCAGAATAGATTATTTGGAAAGTCAACTTCTAATTTTTTTTCATTGAAAAATCGCTTTTAGAAAATCATATTCCGAAGATCTTTGGATCCTATATTCTGGAAACAACTCATCCCACTCAACTTATCTCAAACAATCTACTTCCTGCCGCCACCGTTTTCTGTTACTCCGCTGTTGTGCTGCTGCCGTGACACTAAACCAACGCTCAAAGTCACTATCACTACAAAAGCCTGCCGTCACGATCCACCTTCATCTTCCTTAGGCACCTTCATCTTTCTTAGTGTTAAATTACTTTAATATACAAAAGGACAAAACTGTCTTTGCAAAGAGGAAATTTTGAGAATATTTTAAAAAATTGGAAGTGTCTTAAGAAAGCTGGAGATATATGAAAAAGCTGTCAAATTTGAATCCGTGCCTAATAAGAGCTTCTTCCTGCACCTCCATTATATCATCCTGCATCTCCATATTTTTTATAATTTCAAAATTAACCTTTAGAAAAATACCAAAATATTCCTTAATAAAAGTAAAATAAATTTGAAGCGTGATGGCAATGATTATCAAAAATTGTGTAAAGTTTTAAAAATGCTTTTACTTGGTTTGTAATGGGAGAAAGCGATGGTGGAAGACAAAACACAAAATACAACCAGAACAAACTTGACCTTAATTTTAATTTTAATGGATGCTTCAATTTTAAATAAAGATATAGAAATTTTCAATTTTCACATTGAGTATCATTGTTAACCCAAAACAATACACTACCAATAACCATCATATCAATATATATAATTTAAAAAAAATGAAAAATAATGTAAGAAAAATGGTACAATGCAACGACAATAATTTGGGAGTTAAGAAAAAATGTAAAGGTGTATTAATTTAATTTGGAGGTAAAGAAAGGGAAAGGATAATCTTGAATTTTAAAATTTATTTTAAGAGTAAATTGATCTTTTAACATGGAGGTACAGGATTATATTATATCATCGTGGAGGAAGGATCTCTCGTGCCTAACACCTTTCCTTTAAGTTTATTTTGATTATATTTAAATCTTTTCACTTAGATCATAAAAAGATTTGTGTGTATATATTTTTTTGGGGTTCTATGTGAAGTTTACAAATTTTTATTACTCCTGAACCGAGTTAGTACCCAGTTCAATAATGGTTCCACTAATTACTGCAATGGTTTTGAATTAAGGAATGCCGGATTCCTGTCAAGCTTGTTTGGATTTCTTTAAATTGCCATTGAGCAATTTTTTGCATGTGAATTGATTTATCATGATATCGATGGAGCAAATAGTACTTGGATGTAGAAGGATTTAGTTGATTCCATGGTGATACTAAATTCGTGTAAGCATGTTTATATTTTATTTTCATTTAAGATATGTTAGGTAGAAACTAAATGCGATTAAAAAAATTAAATGCGATTTTGAAAATAAATAGACAAATTGCATTTCAATTAAATAAAAATAATGTAGTTTACAACTGACATATTTTATACTAATTAAGAAATTATTTTAGATATGCAAGATACCGCAAAGAGAATTTGTATATATATAATATTAAAGTAACGAATTTGCATATAGGTGTATAGGTGAATGTCAAAATAATTTATTGTTTAGAAATTTTCGTTCTTGTTATAATTCTTTTTGTTAGCTTCCATAATAAAACTGTTTGTGTGTTACTTTTTATACACGCATTTTATTTTTTGATGATTAAAACATTTGTATTGATAAATAGTGTTTTGAATATTTCAACCAAAAGTTATTTTTGGAGCTATAATGCATTTATTTTGATTATTTTATAGTTATAGTTTGTTTTAGTAGTTGAATTATACATTAAGAAAAGTTGATAATGGATTATATAATGCTAATTTTAGTTGTTATATTAATTTTATATCGATCATTATTATAATATAATTATTTTTGTATTTATACTAATTAATGTTATAAGTCAAGTTTGAGTCTCAATTTAATTTTAAAATAAAATATAAATGTCAAATTAAGCTGTATATTCCGAACGATATAATAAAATTAATAAAATATTATATTAAAGGACTTTATCATATGATTTTGATCAATAAACGAAGTAAAAAATCAGACCTCAAACTCTTTACATAAATATGTAAATCATATCCCACTTATAAATCTTAATATATGATACTTGGAAAATAAACAACTAAAAATTTAAAGAAAAAGAAGAATTTATTTAAAATAAAAAATTAATATAATAAAAAGTATTTATATATTTTATCAGCTTTTAATTTATATATTGTGAGAAACGATTTAAAAACTATTTCAATTTAAAAACTCATGCATCCTATATAATGTTACCAAATGTCATTTTGTATGTAAGGTACATTTTATTTCAACTTCTAGTATACTGGTTTCATTTCAACTAAAATGATTATATATGAATCTATAATTCAGACATCACACATTTCATTTCAATTTCATTATATACAACCATATCAATCCAACAATTCACAATGCTAAGTCAGTTCTAATTTATCAAGCCATCAATATCACAGTTCATACTAAATACAAAATCAAACAATTTTATCAGAAAATATTTATGTAATAGAAATTGAAACTCGAACTATTGAAAAACTTAAAACTAGCTTCCTTTACTTGAGATGATGATCTTCAAAATAAGTTATATAAACAAAACTAAATTTTAGTATTATCTTAGTTAAGTTGAGAAAAATAATTTTTTTAATTATTCTTATTAAGATTAATGAAAAACTTAAAAAAAAACAGATATCGATAAATTTATAAAATAACTATAAACTTACATTAATTGAAATTCTGATTGAATAGAATTGTTTTCTAACTTCTTAGTTAAGATAAGGTATGATTAGATTAAAAAAAAATAAATGAAATATAAAAGAATAAAAGCTAGTGAAAAAAAGAAAGATTTTTAGAGAATGACACAGAGCCATGAATGAGAGAAAACCAATATGGAGATGCAGCTGCGTCACAATTTTAATTTAAAATAGTTTTTTTTTATTTATTTAAAATCAAGTTAACCTGCTTAACCATAAAGATATTTGTTTCTAAGTTACAAATATCCAAGACTTTAATTTCATTTAGTCTAAAAACTTAACTGCCACAATATAATGACTAAATCATTTGAAAAAAGAATTAATACACAATTACATAAAAACATTTCATCTTTAGAAAAATATTAATGATCTTGAGCTTGTAATTCAATAGTTAATCAAAATCACATTAATTGGTCCCTTATACACCAAAATTATTTAGTCTTATTTCATTTTTTTTTTACATATATTTGTTTATTTATGTATTTTGATATTTCCTTTTTTTTTTTTAAGGATTTTGATCATTCATATCATGAGAAATAAGAATATAATAAGTAACTTATCAAGAGTGATTGAGTTTTAGTGTACATTTAAAAAAATTTGGGTTAGGTTGTTTATTAAATGCGTTATATTTTTACTTGATTTACGTATAATTTATAATATATCATATTCAAAATGGATATCTTAAAAACATAAAAAGATATCTTATTTAGGAAGAGATTGTTAAAAACCATTGAAAGAAATAATTGCATTAGAAGTGTATTTTAAGTCTAACTCAATCGTATAAAATTGGTTTATAAAATGTGAGATTTGCACTCACTTTATAAACTATTGAAAGGTTCTGATATAGGTTTGGGGCTGATAGCCCAATAACCTTGTTAAAGCTCTGATATTATATAGAAGTGAATTTTAAACCTAATTCAACCTTATAAAATTAACTTGTAAGATGAAGTTTACACTTAATTTATAAATTATTAATATATCCTATATCTAATAGATGTGAAATTTCCAACAAATTGTGAAATAAGACAATATTGCATAATAACATTTAAAAACAACAAAATCATATTTACTATTATTACATTAAATAAAATTAAATAAATATGGTCCATTTAGATTCACTATAAAATAATATCTTATTTGTCTTTGTTTTGTAATAATATCAACAAAAATTAAACATAATTACTCTTCGAAATTAGATTGTACCTTCTAAATATATTTTGTACATCAGGCAAGTCAAACTAAAAAAAGGTTAAAAATTCTAACTAAAAAAAAGTTAAAAATTCTAATATTAAATACGAAAATATGCATATATATTAAAAATACAGTGTATCAAGAAGTTTTTGAGAACCTATAAAATAAAATATGTATAAAAAATATAAAATAATAATTTTTATGATTTATTTTTAAATGCAAATTTGAAAATAAATAGACAAATTAAATTTGAATTAAATAAAAATAATATAGTTTACAACTGACATATTTTATACTAATTAAGAAAATATTTTAGATATATTAGGTATGACGAAGACAATTTGTACATATATATTTTTAAAGTAATGAATTTCAAGTCCTGCAATTTATATTGCAATTCATATAGGTGAACTTGAAAATAAATTTATTGTTTAGCTTTCTTTGTTTTTATTATAATTATTTTTGTTAGCTTACGTAATTTTGTGTTACTTTTTATAAACACGGTTTATTTTGATTAAAATCTTTATATCTTGATAAATAGTATTTTGAATATTTTAACTAAAAGTTATTTTTAGAGTTTTAATATATTTATTTTAATTATTTTAGATTTATAATTGGTTTTAGTAATTATATAAATTTTAAGTCTAATTCAATTTTACAAAATCAAAATCAACTTGTAAAGTGAAGTTTTCACCTATTTATAAATTATTAAAAAACTTTATTTTTAGTAGATATAAATTTTTAATATATTTCTTTCACGCCGAGACTTCTCAATTCAAATATAAAATTTATATATAAGAATAATCTGATAACATTATGATAATTCCAATAATCTTAACAATCTTACTAAAATAAATTTTCATACCCTATTAAAAATATATTTTAAAAGTTTAACTTTACAAAATTACGACTTTTTCCTTCACCTTAATAACTTTACGCGTATCTTCACAAAATATTATATTTGCAAAAAAAAAATCATATCAAAAAGACTTTCGTGTCCTTACAGTAAATAAAGTAAAAGTGGGCGATGGATGAAAATGCGTTGTTGGAGTTTTGGTGTTGCTGTTGAATTGACCGTTTTGGTGATTGGTTGTGGGTGGTGGGTCACGGTGGTTGCTGATGGTAAAAGGAAGGTAAGCAGCGGTAAAAGGTAGTGGTGCAACAGTAGAGAGCGACGCGAGCAGTAGGTAGCAGAGAGCGGCGCATCCATAGTAGGGAAGCTCACTGACCAAAGGTACGGTAGTATACTGTTGTGCAGGCAGCGACGAGAAACTCTCCTTAAAAGCAGTGCATGAATAGTATGAAGGTGGAAATGTATTTAAGGTACTAGAGTAATTTTAAACATTTCATCCAGGATATTTTCCTCTATTCCAATTATGTGAAGAGGTAAATGAAAAAGTTATATAAGTATAGGAAAAATTCTTCTACAAAATTAAATTATAAGATAAAATTTATATTTATTTATAAATTATTAAAACATTTTATTTTTAATCGATGGTAAATTTTCAACCGACTGAATTACACATTAAGGAAAATTTATAATAAATTATATAATGCTTGAATTCTAGTTGTTACATTAATTTTATATTCATTAGTATTATAATATAATTATTTTTGTATTTATACTAATTAATGTTATTAAGTCATGTTTGAGTATCAATTTAATTTTGAAGTCAAGTATGAATATCAAATTAAGCTATATATTCCAAACAATATAACGAAATTAATAAAATACTATACTAAAGAACTTTATCATATGGTTTTGTTCAATAAAAGAAGAGAAATTTGAGCTCGAACTCTTTAAATAAATATGTAAATCATATCCTACTTATAAATCTTAATATACAGTACTTGTAATATAGGCAACTAAAAATTTAAAGAAAAAGAATAATTTATTTAAAATAAAAAAATACAAATAAAAGATATTCCTATATTATGTCAGCTTTTAGTTTATATGTTCCGTGAAACAATTTCAAAAGTATAGAGAAAATTAGAAATTTTATATTTAAAAATTTTTAAAATATTTCAGATAAATTAGAAAAAAATATTTTTAATTGTATATAATCTTTATAACTTTCAAATAATAATATAATAACTTTTCATTTAACCAAACTTATATTACTAAAATCTCAAGGAAATTATTCACCAAAATATTTTTTAATAAATTCTTTTTCACAAGTTAGACTCAAAACCACTCATCAATCAATTATGATTTTTTTTATACATATTATATCAACACGTTCTCATGCAAAATAGTTTATATTTTTATCTTTTTCTGACGAGTTACATATTCATCTAAAAATATAAATTTATTATGTTGTATAATTTGAATAATATTATTTTGTATAACCTTATAATTTTTTTATAATCCTAATAATAAATTACATGAATACCTTTATTTTCTCAACTCTAGTTAAAAATACATTACTTCATACTTAATCGTATGCCTTTTCCAAGCCAATATTATTTTAATTATAAACTTTTACTTGTTTTCAGATCCTAACTATATAAATCATTTGGAAAAAAAAAATATTGTTCGAAAAGGACAACAGTTTTGAATTTAACACACTAAAAATCGTATTCCTAAATCATTCACTAGATTAAGAATTTTATACTAATATAATTTATCAAAGATATAACAATTTTTTATTTAAAGTAGTTTAAAACTTTAAATGTATAATACATTATATAAATGTGGTAACCATGGATTGTGGAAAAAACTGACAAACAGCAATTTTAGGATAGAAAGGGTGAGAATGTGCTAAACCCAAAGCTTGCTTTGTCTGGAATAGACTGATGCTCTCTTGTTGCTACCAAATCTGTGAGACCAGGATAAAGATATGGATCTATAGGTGTTACCCTCCTAGACACCTCATTCTGTAATTCTGGTCGTCTATGTTTCTCTTCATGGGATCTTGTCTTCAAATTGTTTCTATATTTCTGCAAATCAATGTTACAGTGATAGTCATGTTAATTATTATTCATAAAAAAATAATATGTTAATTACGTGTATTTCAGTAAGCTTGTGTATGCTGACTATTTTTAATAAATAATCAACAACTATGGTAATAACGAGTTATAAATATATAAAGAATAGAAGGTTTATGAAAAAAAAATTATCTACTTTGAAGAAGTTTAGGGTTTAGGTAAGAACTAACCTGCAAATGACTAGCAACATTGTTTCTTGTTAAACCAGACATATTCATGAGTTCAAGAATTTTGTTTGGTACAGCATCTAAAAAATAATAATCAAGAAAGAAAACAAAAACTGTGAGATTATATTTCATAAATATAATGTATTAAATCCAGATATTAGATGAATAGAGAAAAATAAAGCAATGGTTGAAAAATCATACCGGCAAGTCCAATCTGATTGATAACTTTGACAAATCTACCATGCAATTTTGATGTCCATACTATACGAGACTTCTTTCTCGAAGGTTGAGATTCACCACCATTATCAACTTCTCTTAAAACTTCAAGATTTGAAGACAAACAAAATTTATAATTATCACTAATTATGTCTTTTTGCATCTTGTTCTCAGTCATGAACTTCCTAAGAACATGTGTCCACATATTCTTGATTTTATCTGCACACAAAGGCTTAATCCAATAATCACAAGCTCCAAGTTCAATAGACTTCATTACAGAGTCTTTATCATGATCCAAAGACATCACTACAAATAAAACTTGATGAGTAAAACAAACTCAAAATTTAAGTAAAAACATAAAGGATTGGTTACATACTGATGATAGGAACATCCATTTCTTGGTTGGCAAGTAGGAATTCATATCCATCTATCTTTGGCATATGAACCTCCATGAGTACCAAATTAATACTCCATTTTCTCCCCCAAAAAGTATTAACAGCATCTAACGAGTCTGTGCATGTGATAACTGTACAACCTTAAAAATGTCATTTACAGAACAAGAGATGAAATATTTTTTTCAAGAAATAGTTAGAAATTGTATCTAACCTTGATAACAATATTCATTACATATTTTCTTGATGAACTCAAGAACAGTAGAGTCGGTGTCAATAGCAAGAACCCTAAGATCTGATGGAAATTGAAAGAAAACTTTCTCCTCAAATGAAATGTTGGTCATCCTCCTCTGTTGTCTAATGTCTGAATGTAGAATAGAGAATGAAAATGAAACAAAACATGAAACAATTTGATTCATTTATATTTCAAATTCAAATCCACCCTTTTAAAAATGTGAATGGAAGTATTTTGAAAACATTCTAAGAGGAATTAATTTCTCCTATCATGTAATATGTTTTTTTTCCTGCATTGCATTAAAGTTAGTTACATAAATAATTAAATATAAGGAAAAAGATTCTACCGAATTCATTAATTAGTTAATTGAAGAAATAAGGAAACTATGTAATTTTACTAAAAATTTAGTTAAAAATGCAAGAACAACCTAAATGAGATTAAAATATTAAGTTATTTTATTAAAAAATCAAGTTAAAAAAATAGTAACTTATTATAAAATCAATGAATTATGGTACCTATGTATGGATTCACATTGATTGAATGGCTATTGACTGTGGTTTTAAATAAAATCTTTTATTTCCACAAAAGAAAACTGGATTCAGATCAAATTTAAATTAAAGTTAATGAAAAAATGTTCTACAACACTGATTTAATATATAGAAAAACACATTTTTATATTATCGAGGCAATATTTTCTTAATGATATAAAAATCTGACTATTTTATCTGACCATTATATAAAATAATCTCGAAGAAACAAATAATATTACAATATAATTTTATTAATTTCTGACGTGATTATAATGATTGAAATAATAACATATATATAGAAGTTTTTCCTTGACAATTTTTTTAATAAAAAATGTAATAATTAAGATCAATTAAGAAATGTTATAATTCTTGTAACTAAATATTATATAGAAAATAATCCTTTCAACTTAATTAGACTAGTCAAATATAATAGATCATGCACGTATGAAAGTAAAAAGTAGTTGAAATGTTCTAAAGTTTTAAATTGATCAAAATTTTATACTATCAATCAAAATCCACTCAAATTTTATTCGCTCAGAATGTATATCCTTAAAAAACATAAAGAGCGACACTTTTCTAGACAAAACAACATTTCATTCAATTTCTGATGTGATTACACAATTTTTTTTACCACAACGGAAATAAAATATTAGCATATCTCTAAGGTTCTCCCTTGACAATTTTATTTTTTATCAAAAAAAATAAAATAATTAAAATCTAACAACGGAAGAATATTCTAACTTACCTTAAATAGAAAATAACCATGTAAATTTAGTATCAATATATAATAATTAGAATAATAAAATAATATATCATATAATAAGGTAAAAAGTAGTTGAAATATTTTTCATGTTTTATATTGGTCAAAATTTATGTATGCAAAACAATAGTTACTACTCAATATGGAAAATAATTTATTAAAGCTTTTATCTTAATCTGATTTGTTTTTTAATTTAACAGAATAAGTGTTTATCTTTTTATAAAGAGATTTATTTCAAATTTCACATATTTTTAGAAAAGATAATCATTATAGTGATAAATTTGCTTATTTATGATTAAACAATAAATTTGACTTCTCTTAATATATTAGATTACCTTCTACCGTTACCTTAGATTTTTTTTAGAGTAGGTATTGGTTCCTAACGTTTTGTCTTGTTTAGGTCCTTTTTTGAGAGTGATTTTGTATACTCTTGCATGTGTTTATCTTAGTCCTCCTTGTTTGTTTGTTCCTTTTTTATATGATATATTTATTTTAAATAAAAAAATATATTTAAAGAATAAAAGAAATAACAATTAATTATATATATTATTTATAGTATGTAAATTATATTGAATTCTTATATTCTTTAATTTTGAGAATAATTAGAGAAAAGAGAAATTGAAAATCAGAAAAAAAGAGTTGTTGCTATAATTTATTATGAAAAATTATGAAAAAATCGAAATTGGATAAAACAAGTATGTGAAACCAGATTTAAGTTTGGAAGTCGGTTACGCGAAAAATGTATTAGCACCCGACAGCGTCCATACTAATACGGTCGAATGAGTAAAACAAAGTGTGATTTTATAAAATGTTTATTTTTCTCCAAAATAATAAAAGGAGAGCGTATAGGAACAAAATAATAATTTTAAAATTAAAAGGTAAGTTTAGAAATCAGTTACACAGAAAAGATATTAACACCCGACAGCATTCATCCTAAGACGATACCTTTAATCGAACGAATAAAACAAAGTGTGATTTTATAAAATATTTATTTTTCTCCAAAATAATAAAAGGAAAGCATGTAGAAATAAAATAATAATTTTAAAATTAAAAGGTTCAACAAAAGATTAACCTTGTGCGCACTTATTTCTATAATTGATAAATCAGAGCATACGTAGTTCTAATTTTAAATTTATTTGATGGTTGGAAAATTATTATTTTATTTTTATTATGATTATTATTTCTTTTATTTTCTGAGGTCCTACTTTGTTCTGGGTTTGGCTATTGGTTCGGTTCTGTGAAGTCACTGGATTTCTCTGATTCTTGATTGGGTTTTGGTGATTTGCAGGTTTTGATTATGGATTCTCACGTTTCTAGTGTTTTTTTTCTATTGGGAGAGGGGATAATGTACTTGATAAACATAACACAATATCATAATATCATGCCATCACAGTTCTCAATTCCTAAAAATCATACCTGGAACTTAGTTCTCTCAACGTCAACGACGTTCGCCTCTTTTCTTGTTTGGTGCTTGCTCCGTTCTTGATCCTCAATCTCTCAACTTCTTCTGATTTCTTGACTTCTTTTAACGCGAAAGGGATGAGATTATGAACTAAAAAAGTCTCCAAAAGTGTCCAATTGATTGAACCTTTGCCTTTTTATATGTCAATCTCTTTTTTCTTTTCAAATCATTAGAATGAAATTGTACACGCTGGAAGCTCAAGCTTAGGCCCAATAAAGGAGTAGGTGGGCTGGTGGCCCAAATAATCAAAGTAAAAGCACAGTAGGAGTGTAAATAGTAATTTTATTTTTAATGGCTAAAAAAAAGAAACAAAAAATCAAAGGTGTCAACAAAAATAGAAATTTAATAAAGTAAAAATTCATTTTTCTAAATCTTGACAAATTTGAGTGTTAACAATAGGGGTCCTTAATATGATTATCATAATTGAGGCTAAATATGTAGCTAATGAATTCTACACCTTAAGAAATTGATTTTAAATCTAACTCAATCTTATAAAATTAGATTGTAAGGTAAAGTTTGCAACAACTTATATATTATTGAAAAATCTTATCTCTAGTTGATGTGAAATCCTTAACACACTCCTCTTACCAACCTTTCTAAGAATGACTCTGATATCATCTTAAAAAGTAGACTTTAAGCCTAACTCAATTTTACAAAACTGACTTATAAAGTAAATAATGCACTCACTCATATACTAATGAAAAACCTTATCTCTAATTGATATGAGATCTCCAACACTTCATGTACTAATTTAACTTGTAAACTACAATTGATTTTCAAGTACATGATGTTCCAATTAGTCTTCTACATATAGCAGAGTCCTCAATAGGATCAACAATGTTGATGTTAAGTTTTAAACTAAAATCTATTGACATTTATAAGTGATTTGCTACCTAAAAAACCAATATCATCAAGATAAAATATATATTTTCTTACTTAAGAAAATATCTTGGATTTGACAATACCTAAGTCTAAGAAGAATGGAAAATAAGTAAGAATCTTTAATTTGAAAAAAAAACAAAGAATTTATATGTGGTTAGGGTATACTAGAACGATGTTAGTTACATTATTAAATTAAATAAATAAATATAAGACAAAAGATTCTACGGATGAATTGATTAATTAGTTAATTGAGGAAATAAGGAAACAAGATAATTAAAAAATTTAGTTAAAATTGCAAGGAACACTCTAAAGAGATTAAAATATTAAGTTATTTTATTAAAAATTCAAGTTAAAAAATAGTAACTTATTATAAAATCCATCAATACCTATAAATATATGGATTCTCATTGATTAAATGGTTCTTGATTGTGATTTTAAAGTAAATTTTGGATTTCCACAAAAGAAAACTATGATTTAGATCAAATTTGAATTAAAGTTAATGAAACTTTTTCCACAGCTACAGATTTAATATATAAAAGAGCATATCTTTATATCGAGACAATATTTTCTTAATCATATAAAAATGTGACTATTTTATCTGATCATTACATAAAATAATCCTCGAAGAAACAAATAATATTACAATATAGTTTTATTAAATAAGAATAAGTTACCATAGTTAGATTATAAATATAATAAATACTGTTTTATAAATATATTAAAGACATGAATGAAGTAATCGTAGCATATAATTATAATTGGCCAGATGTTAAATACTCTATATCAATAATATACATTAATTTAAAGCTAAAAAGTCAAGTGTGATTTAAAGAAAATATATATTAAAAAAACTAACAAGTTTACAATGGATTTATATACAAAAAAAAAATTATGCATGCAGTACAATTTCTTTTATGTTTTTATCTCTTTATATATTCAAGTATTATAACCTATAATCTAGTCTACATAAGCTCAAATCAAACTATATTTTTTGATAAAATGAATTAGGTCTTCACTTTCATAAAAGTCTATTTAATTGAATTTTTTTTTTTTAAATCAAACACATTGTTTATTTAGGTAAATACTAATGATATTTTGTTATTGTTAATATATTACAATTATATGTTGTTCATTCATTATATTTAAATGTTAAGTATTTTTAGAGTCTGTAAATTTATTTAAAAATTTAATTTATATCCTAGGTAGATGTCATATTACAAAAATAAATTTATAAATAAGTTACCAAGAATTATACACTATACTGGTTTACAACTGTATAAAAAATGTAGTAAAAATATATTTTTAATATATACTTTATTAATTGAAAGTTACGTTTAATATATAATTTTTATTTAGATTTATACCATACACTTTAAATTATTGAATGTATACTGATTATAAGTTATTAATTTACATACGGAAACAAAAATGGAGATATATTGATGTTCAAGAGAAGAATAATATTGAAGAAATTGTTTGAGATGGTCATAGTTTTTTTTCTTTTAATCATCTTTGAGAGAGAAAGAGAGGATGTGCAATTGAGAAAAACAAAAATAAGAAATAATAGTAGGAAGGTCATTTTCAATATATTCTTTTATTAAATAATCTGTAGGACCCACAAAATAAATTAATTTGAAATCAATAAATTTTAATTATTTATATAAATAAATTTTATGGATTACCATTAATTATTATAACAAAAAAATACATAAAATACATGCTTTTTTTTTCCGGCAAAAGGATTTTTTAGAGAAAAAACTTTTGTTAGGAAAATATAAATATGGAGGTATATGATAATGTGGATAAGTTAAAAATATAAATATTTTTATAAGAACATTTTGTATTTATAGTAAAATTTCATTTCTCTTGTTTTAAATTAGTCAAAATTTATGTATACAAAACAATAGTTACTACTCGAGATGCAGAATCCATATTCTTAAAGCATGAATAGACAAATAATTATATTCTGATAATCTAGTTCATTCTTTAATCTACTAGAAAAGATGTAATAAACCTTTATTCTTTTTTAAATAAATTGATTTTAAATTTTTATATATTTTTAGAAAAGATAATTATTATACTAATAAACTTGCTTTTTTTAAGATTCTGACAATAGATTTCACTTCACTTGATATGATTGATTATTTTTTATCATTATTTTAATTTTTATTTTATTTTTTTATAATAGATATTGGTTCCTAATTTCTTGTTTAGGTTATTTTTTAGAGTAATTTTGTGTATTTTAGCATGGGTTTAACCTAGTTTTTCTTGTTTATTTTTTTTTATTTTTATCGTATATTTATTTAAATAAAAATAACATACTTAAAGGATAAAAAAAAGAACAATGAATTATAAATAATATTTATAGTATGTAAATTTGATTGAATTCTTATATCTTTTAATTTTGAGAATAAATATTGATAATTTTTAATTTATTAATTAAATTATTTAAGATAATAATAGAAAGAACTTTTGTTAATCTATTAATTATTTGATGTTCAATTTTGATACGAATGAAGGTTTTGCTTTGAACAAATTCATAAATAAAGTAACAACAATGTTTATATCTTTGGATCTTTTATTATAAGAATGGTTAAAAGCAAGATTAAAGAAAAATTTATAATTGCATAATAACATGAGTAATTGTTATTAAGGATAATACTTTTTCTGATATCTAAACATATATTTTATATTATTAAAAGATCTTAACTCAACCTTACAAAATCGGTTTGTAAGGTGAGGTTTGGACTTACTTATATACTATTGAAAGACCTTATCTCTAGTTGATGTGAGATTTCAACTGCACTCCTCATATGCCGAGACTGCTCAATTCATGCCTGAGACTATATATTTAAATGTGCCCGATAAGCCAAACAATCTTGTTAGGATAGGTTCTGATATCATCTTAAGAAGTGGACTTTAAGTCTAACTCACTTTACAAAACTGACTTGTAAGGAGAGGTTTGTACTCACTTATATATTATTGAAAGACCTTATCTCTATTTTATATGAGATATCCAACACTTCATACACTCATTTAACTTGTAAACTACCTAAAAAATCAATATCATCATGTAAAGATAAAGTATATTTTCTTATTCAAGAAAATATCCTTATTGGATTTGACAATATCCAATCCGAAGAAAAATGAAAAATAAGTAAGGATCTTTAGTTTGAACAAGAACAAAGAACTTAATGTCAATTATATGTAGTTAATACAAAAAAGATAAGGGTATGTTAGAATGATGTCACTACATTCAAACCAACAAAATGACCAATAGACATTCCAACCAACAAAATGACCAATAAAGAATCAAAATGATAAGTGAATAAATAGTAATCATTTTTAAATTGTGTAAAATCATGTACAAGTTTCTATTTAGACTTATTTAAGTTGCAAACTAATCATTTTGTTGATATTTGTAATCCTGTGAAATAACTATGTATATTTCCTTAAACAACTCACAATTTAAGAATATATTAATTATATCTAGCTTTTATAGGCTACAATATTTTCTACCAACATCAGAACCTAATAAAAGTAAGTTCGGTTATTAGTGAAAAAATGTTAGATCAATTATAGATTATTGTGTGTACCTTTCACTACCAATTACAGGTGAGAACAAAATTCATACCCCCACACACATGTATTTGTGGGTAAAATTTATAACAGATAATAAATAGACGTCTTTAATGGATACTTATGCAGTGAAAGGCTGGAGAATCATAATTACCTATTTAATGATGGAATGCCTATAATATCATTGTGTCCAACTTATAGATAATCACTACTTTCTTAATATTGTTAGTAAATTTTATTTAAATATTTTTTAAAGAAAATCTAGTTATCAAAATGAAGTTATTAGATAGAGAAATATTAACTTTTTAAGAATTATTTAGAATTTGATATTGTTTTTAATTTATACTTATGAAATTGAGGTTGTTTTTAAAAAAGATTGATTTTTCAAAACTTATACTTTATAATACAACTTATTTAAATATGTTTTTTAGAAATATCAAATTTATTTACACTAATATTCTATTATGTAATTTTATTTGAATTATATTTTAAAATTATGTTATATTTTAAAGATTTTTTAGCTAATTTATTAAAAAAATGAAAATATCCACAAATATTGATGGATAATCACGGGTATAAAAAATTATGTGAATATTTTTTTTTCAAGTACTTAATGGGTGTCGAGACCAGTAATAGGATAGATCATCTTGATTTGTTGTGAACTAAACTATCAATATTGTATTTTATTGTATATAGTATTATTTATCTTTTAAGTAAAGGAACTAAAGACCAAATTATCTTTCAAAATATTAATCTCTTTAGCCATAACATTTCTATATTCAAGATGAGGAACTATTTGATAATAGAATTCAAACTCGTAGATAGTGAAAATTTGGTTGATAAAGATTTTACATTTTGAATGAGATAAGGATGTAAGGTGCTAGCATTAACAGTTATATAAATAGGATGTGATTGATTGAATATTGTAGATGATCTTTAAATAGAGATTTCAAATAAATTAAGACTCTATTTCAAATAAATTAAGACTTGACATTGATGTTTCATATGAATTGTAAGACTTATTAAATTAATGAATAATAGAAGTATTTAAGGGTAAATAAACATAATAGACAAAAGAATGATGATATCATCCATAAAAAATGAAACATCTCTAAAAAAAAGTCAGTAATTATTTCATGAAAGAACATATCACTTAAAATAAAAATTTGTTTAATCTTTAGATTGTAAAGTTTGTATCATTTGTTAATGAATGAAATGACACAATGAATAATTTATTCCTAAAGGAGGGAAAATTTGTTAAATAAGCTAAACATAAAAAAAAAAAAAAAACTTTAATAGGATTGAATCCACTTAAAGTTTGGTAAGATGGTTTTTCTTAGTAATATGGGATCTTAGTGATTAGGGAGGGACCGGTGGAGACCCACTCCATCCATCCAAAATTTGATTGTAATATGGATTAAAAAATAAAAGTAGAACTACATTCAATAAATAATAAAAAATAACAAAGATGATACTTTCTTTCTCAATATATTTCAAAAGTGGAAATGAAAAATAATATTTCAAATTACCAAATTCAAAATTTGAAATTCAAAGATAAGATTCCTAAAATGCATGGCTGAAAAATATTATTTTAAATTATATAATCCAAAATTGTTCTATACAAACATTTTTCTCATATCTTACATTTCAGAAATTGTTATATTTAATCTTTCGTAATATACAATATCTAACAACACTAAAACTCAAATTACTAATATAGATTATTAATTTAGAAAGAGGTTAAAACTCAAATTACTAATATAGATTATTCATTTAGAAAGAGGTTAAAATTGTATAGTATGGAAAAAAAAACTTAAAAAAAAAATCATACGTAATGTAAAAACAGGAAAACTCAAATTACTAATTTAGGTTATTCATTCTGAAACATTTTAAAATTATATAATATAGAATAAAAACTTTAAAAGAAAAACAAGGTATAATGTGTAAAAACACTAAGACTCAAACTACAATTCAATATTACTTAAAAAATATCATAATTGCACAATAAAAAAAACTAATTGAACTAGTATTAGACATATGAATGATACAACTATCATCCAAATCTGTCCCGATCTTAATAGAAAATTCTTACATTTGATTTCATACGAGTATGAATATAATATTTAATTTTATAAATTAAGTATATCAACTATGTACTTTTTCACCTCTTCTCAATACCCTTCTCAATATTTATCATTATTTTTGTGCTCTTCTTTATTTTAAATTACTAAAACATCTCTAATTTATTAAATAATCTAAAACAACTTAATTTTTAATTTATTTTTTAGTCAAACATTTGATCATATTTAACTTTTTTTTTATAATTATTTGACTCTTATCTAATTATTATTTAATATTTATATAATTATAATTTTTTTCTTTGATACTTGAGATTAGAAAAATTAAATATATATTTCTTTAACATTGAATACTTAGTAATTTTATGTTTTCTTTATTATTTTTTTATTTGTTATAAAAAATATTTAATTAATAATTAAAACAATAAAGAAACAACCACATACGAATACTAGTTCTCCAAGTGAAGGTGGGATAAAAATTTATTCTAATTAAATATAAGAATGAAAATATGTTTTTAAAATAGTTAAAGTCACACCTTTCCTCCTTCATTACCATAGTCAGACACCTTCATTGTCATGGTTAATATAAAATAAAACGGCAAATCCATTATTTTGAAAAAGACGCTTTCATTCAGCACCTCTATAATTTCGTGTTACATTTCATAGTATACATAAAATGTTACATTTCATAGTATACATAAAATGGTAAAAAATATTTAGGGTAAAATTTTATAACATTTGTGACCTTCTCCCAATTCGGCACCTCTATAATCTCGTCTTGCATTTCATGGTATACATAAAATGATAAAATTGTTCAAGGTAAAATTTTATACCATTTGTGCCCTTGCCCCCTATCTTTGTTCTGCAGAAGCCATAGTTGCACACCTCTGTCTGTTCCTGCACTTCTTCACTTCTCTTTACCTTGTATTTTTGCAATCTTGGAACACTATCATTATATACATCTCTCCCTAAACATCTGTGTTGTTGACCATAACAGTAGTTAAAGTTTGATGATAAAGTGGTTTAAACGGTTTAAAGTTTGATGATGAAGTGGTTTAACGGTTCCGGAAAATGTTCGTTGACTCAATTGGAAAGCTAAATTTCAAAATATATACAGAATTGAGAAAAGAGAGTTCCATTTAATATACAATTATTACATATCAGATATGTTAAGTATACGGAATTACATAATCTAATATATAAAATATATAAAATGTATATCAAATTATAAAATCCGATATACAATTAATCAAGATTGGTATATTAAATTGAATCCCCTCTTCTTAATCCGATATATATTTTGTATAACAAATTCTACAAGTTATTAATACATAGATTAAATCCACTCTTCTCAATCCAATATATGTTTTGTATACCAAATTCTAGATATATATTTTGTATAACAAATTCTACAAGTTATTAATACATAGATTGAATCCACTCTTCTCAATCCAATATATATTTTGTATACCAAATTCTAAATACATACCGGATGTAGAATCAGATTTATTAAAGTTTTAATTTTATTCATACTCATTTCTATCATTTCACCAAAACATTTGTGCTATTTAAAAAACTATTGATGCAGGCTGAGACTATGAAGGTGCAGTTTGAAAGAGGGGTTGAAAGAAACAAAAGCCCAAGAAATAATGGGTTGTATTCGACTTCTGGGTTATGCTCTGATTTAGGAATACGTAAAAAGATGTCATCTTCTATTCGTGTGGGAACATCCACACCCCAAAAAAGGTTTCATAAATCCCTCAATTTTCAAAGCAAAATTTAATACACTCCAAGGGTTTTCATTGTATTGACGTAAAAACAACCTAATGTATCTAATATCTCAATCCTAATGGTGTTGTCTAAAATAGCAATATGACGGAAGTAAAATTTAAAACGGTCTAAAATGGTTACTTCACATAAATTAAGATCCTAATAATCCCATTCTCATCAGTAAAAACAATGCTACGGAAATCAGAGAAGCCAAACAACAGTATGTGAAAGCAATTTCATCCAGTGGACTGGAGTAGGCTATGTAGCAGCTGCAACCAGTGCAGATCTAGCTCGTGTAAAAGAAGCAATGACCGATCCAAGCTGAAGCTTATCGTTGCACCCAAAACTTAATCTATACCTGGAAGAGATGAAATTTCATTCTCATTATCATAAGAGTTAATATAATTCCAAAAACACCAGAAGGAAGATACAAGCCTATTTTCCTTTGACCCATTACTGATTATTAAACTTTCATATTATACTTTACCCTTATTATCGAACTATCATGCAATGATGTCATCTTTAATACATAATGATTAATCAGATAAACAAAATTCCAGGGTGCAATTACCGTGTGACAAATTTTAGGTAACCACACAATCACTGGAAAGTGAGGAAATTGCAAAATGCAATGGGAGGAAAAAGAATAAAATGGGAAGGGAACGGGGGGAAGGGATAGAAGGAACCATATCTCTTCAAACCATTAGATTTCAGCCAATAAATGAGTTGTGTGGAAAAAAATGTATTGCTAGTCCACCTCTCTCCATAAATTATTAGAGATCCATAACATATTGATCTACAGGAGCCAAGCAGAACGAATATGACAAGCATTTTGGAGTGTATGAAGTGTAGCAGGTGCCTAAAGCATCATAACGTATAGGGTAAGTACTAGAAGCTCTTCTTATTTTCTGCAATTCTAAGATGTGCGTAATATAGTAAGATTACAAGCAACACATTTTTTACTATTTAACACTCCTCGTTTATGTAAAGTCTGGACAGGGTAAATCTGCTTTTAAGTTATGTTGACTATTAAAAGAGTTTTAATATCCAAGTGCCCAAGATATGGGAAAAAAGGAATAAAAAATTTTTGTTCTTTAAATCCTATTTAAAGGCCTTTCAAATAGTTGAACATATATTTTTTACAACGTTACATAAATGTTTAATGTAACTAACATCTGTTCATAGGGCAAGGCACGAGGAGAATAGCATGTTAGTAGAGAATAAATACATACTCTATGTCTGCCAAATCATTCATCAATTGTACTCGAACAGCTGAAGGCATCTTAATCTTAAAAACAAACCTGCAATAACAACAAAGTGAAAATACGATGGAAAAAATGTTGCCAAGATGTTGGAAAATCAGTATGATGCGTAAGACTCACATTATCACTTCTCTGATAATATCAACCAGCGCCAACCCTTTCCTGGTCTTCATTTCATCTATTCCTATTTAAAATTATCACCAAACAAAAATCATAAATTGCTTATAAATATTAAACACGATAATTAAGGCTAACAGGACATTCGGTACTTTTAAAGCTATCAGCAAATTGTTCGTTTAGAAGCCAGTAAGATATCTGTTCAATGTCTTTGGGCAATGGATTTCCAGTGCACAGGTAAACAGCTTCTTCTGTTATCTGCTGAGTAGCCATATGTGTTGACTGCAAAAAATTAAAAACAGAATGTCATTTGCAATCCATTGTTAAAAAAAAAAAAGCTCAAGATATAATAATTCATAACACTTTTCCCATGATTAAAAACCATAAACTGGTACTTGTCCTTGACATTTGAGTACAAGATGAATGAAGAAATCATGTGAGCCAAAATTTAAGAATGCTAACCGGCATTTGGATCTAAAAAGAAAATGAGAAAAATAAAAATGAGAAAATTACTTCTCTACACATTCAGTCCAGTCCCTAGTACATTATGTGTTTCCTTGCTTTTCTTTACACACTAAAAGTTCATAAATAAGCAAGACATCTATAACATTCACAGAAATTGCACACTATATAGCTTCCTCAGCTATGATAGAAAAAGGTCATAACATCCAGTATAAGCCATGCTTTACCAAAAAAGGAATTATCATTTTCATCAATTTAGTTGGCACTTGCAGAAACACAAATTACACTGTAATACATACACAAATAATCAGTACATTTGTGGAAAATTATCGACTAACCGGATCACTCAAGCACATATTCGGATGACACTTTATGCCAAGAATTCTACAATATATATATATATATATATATATATATATATATATATATATATATATATACACAATCGTATATATATGCATACATATACACAATCGTATCTCATGTCTTATAATTTTCAATTTAGATGTATCATTGTGTATCTGTATCTGTGTTTCATAAATAACAAGAGTACATTGTACAGTGTCAAATCCTATGAAAAGGGACAGAGGGAAACCAACAAACATTGAGAAAAATTATCAAGAGATGTCATAGTGAAAACAACCTTGAAAATTTTATTTTGGACCTAGCACAATAAATCTATTATTGTTGTAAACTTGTAATGTATATTGCTCGTCATTAAAGTAGGAAATTTTCAAGCAAGAATCACACACTTCAAGAGTTTTAATTTTTAGATCATGTTGCATGGATAGTTCTTAAGAAATAAACTTTAAACCTAACTCAACTTTACAAAATTAGTTTACAAGATGAGATTTGCACGCAGTTATATATTATGGAAAAGTCTTATATCTAGTTGATGTGGATTCTCCAAAACACCTCTCACGCCAAGACTGTTCAACTAATACGTGAAATTATATATATTTAAAAGTGGAAAGATAGACCCTACAACTTTGTTAGGATAAATTCTGATACTATCTGAAGAAGTGAATTTTAAGTCTAACTCAATCTTACAAAACCGACTTTTAAAGTGAGGTTTGCACTCACTCACTTATATACTATTGAAAGACATCTTTAGTTGATGAGAGATCTCAAAGAGTATTCATTATCTAAGCTAACGTGCCAAAATTAATAATTGCCATGTCAACACTTCATCATTTAAGACCCTAACCTCCCCCTTCTTTTTTTTTTTTTCTTTTTTTGTTATATGATTCATGTAAGCGTTCATGAATATAACTGTGTACTTCTACACACATCTCAATATGTACAACACTGAAAGCAGTAGAAGGGTAGAACAAAAACAGTATAATATCATTACCAAAATGGAGTTTGATTCTATATAATGGATACAATTAATCCTTAACTTGAAAAAAATAATAAACATCAAAATAAAAGGGCTAGCTGAGCTAGATTTGTGTGTAAGAAAATTGAAGGCTATTTACCTGAAGAATATTCAAAGCCTTTCTCATATCACCATTGCTAAGACGAACAAGGGCTACTAAGCCATCTTCTTGAACATCAAGCCTAATCAAATAACAAAATGCCAAACATCATATTTTATGTTATTAAGTCAAAAATTGAATCACAACATTACAAATCTTTATTATAAAATTATAAATACAGTGAACCAATAACATGGGCACAGATGCGAGATGCATTACAGTAGATTAGCGTGTACAACCAAGTTGCACAGAAATTAGCACCTTATAATTCTATTTACTCATTCAAAGACAGTATCCAATCCAAATGGTGAGTGTTACTGCATTTGTAGCTTAATTTTTCTTAGAAAACATACCTACAGGACTCCTAAACAACCTAAAAATCTAAATTGAAGTATAGTTTGTGTTAAACAATTTGACCATGCTCAGTAACTAAAAAGAATGGAAGTGCTTCCGGAATTTGAACACTTGCAGTTGAACTGTACGAACAGTTACAGAGAGATACACACAGGTCTCACTAAGTTTAAAACTGAAGGACTTTGATGGGCTCTTTATTCCTCTTTGACCGTGCCTATGATTCAATTATCAGTAATCACTAGAGTATATAATATCCCTTTTGATGGATTATTTCATTATACATATACAAATGAATCTAGGCATCAAAACTAACATTAACACATACGACCATCATTTTTTTATATGAAATAAAAGTTCAAGCTAAATTTCACTATGTATAGCATTTAGGATTACAAATTTATATTTGGAACATTCAGACCTTTTACCTAAAAAACTGAAGAAAAAGAAAGATGCAACCCTCTTAGAGAAGAACTGTTTCAAATAGGGTAATCACTACAGTCAAATAAAAACATATTACAATAGCCTTCTATAATGAACTGAATGCAGATGGATGTATAAGCCATAGTGTAAGGAAAAGACGGGAAGTGCATTTTCTCCCCTCCCAGACCCTTCCCTCTGAACAAACTGATATCCGACAGAAGCTGAACTTTACTTAGCACATGAAATACTATTAATCACCAGCTTTCAGAAGATAAATTATTGAAAAACGTTAAAATATGAACAAAATAAATTCAAGCTCCGAGGATAAGCAATGAAAGCTTCATCTGTTTCATGATCATTATGTTGGCACTCAATATGCACAAGTGTTCAACTAGCCTAGAGAATATAATTATATAATTCAACAGAGAAATTCATAAAAAAGATTCCAGATGATTTGAGAAAATAAAAAAAGGAATACATGACTCCAGCTACCACATAAAGACTGGATAATACAGAACAGGAAGCATACCCTTCAGCCTTAATAACATGTTTCAGTCTTTCAGTGACATGGACGGCATCAAGAGGGGCAAATCGAAACCGAGTGCATCTAGATTGAAGTGCAGGAATAATCTTGTTTACATGATTACAGATAAGAGCGAACCTGGTGCTTTTTGTATATTTCTCAATCACTGCATGAAAAGGAGATAAGGGCACTATAACTCACGAAACTACATTGAAGCTGCATTAGAGTATAAAAATTAGTGCACACCTCTACGTAATGCAAACTGGGCATCCTTTGTCATGGCATCTGCTTCATCTAACAATACCAGTTTTACAGAGGACTTAACACTGAACAGAGTTTTAGATGGTCAGTTTAAGGCAAACTTGCAGCTTCGGTCCACTTCCACAACAATAAACAAAAAGGAAATGTCCAACTTTGGTTACACTTTTGTTGATCATTCTAACTTCCAAATCAAAAAACACATCAGCACATGCAAGCAAAAGAAAAAAAAAAAGGACAGAAAACAAATACAAAATACAGTAGCAAAGGCCTTCGAAAATCAGAACCATCACAACTGAAAATTAAAATGAACAAAAAAGAATTATATAAATGTCCTTGTATTGCCTATAATGTTTTATGCGGTAATATCTGCATCAGGAACAGAAATTGTATGCAAAAATAACTACCCTAGTTATCCACCACTCAGTGAGGGATTTATGTTAAAAAGGTATGAGTCAAAATATGCAGTGCATATTTCAATAAAATATTGCAAGATTAGCAGCACCCTGCAGAATAGAAAATAATAAGGAGAAGAGTGGGAGCAAATTTTATCACCTAAACTAAAATTTTTAAAGAAATAGATTTGCAGGAGATGTAGGACCAGACAAATACCGAAAACAAAGGAGAATACTACAACCTCTGAATTGACCAATGGACTAGTACGTGAAGTAGAAGAAATACACTATGCAGAACCCAGAAAATGAGTAACACGGAACAGGAAACACAGGGAGCATAACCAAACTAGAAATTTCTGAAGCTTTCAAGTTCAACTGTAGTGAACTATATTTCTAACTAAAGCAATCACCACATAACAAAGTAACTCGAAGAAATATCAATTTAACAGCCAACTTGAAATCAGACAAACCAACAACACAAACTACAGAAAACAGTTCTTGTGGTCGTGAGACAGCAAACACATGTATGAGGTATTAAGATGAGTACAAGTAGGGGAATAAAGGACAGAGAAGACAACCCAAATGATAAGCTCTGAGTGCTAGCAAAATCTTGAATCTGCTGTCGCACGACCTCAATTCCTCTGTCATCTGATGCATTGAGCTCCAAAATCATATTGGGGAAGCGTGAACCATACAGTTTGCGTGCCACAGCGAGAATGGTTGATGTTTTGCCCGTTCCAGGAGGGCCATACAATAAAAGATGCGGCAATCTGTTCTCTGTGGTCAGCCTATCAACTACACAGCAAATTAACAAACAAAGAACAACGACCCATCAACCAAACGCCAACAGACATTGGATACATGAAAATAGATTACAAATGTACAATTACATGCTCCTTTTAATTTCCTGATTTTCACTAAACCAAGTTAAATATGAAACACGAGAAAGATAAAAACAAAGATATATCGTTCCCTCGCTAACCAGTTTGTACAATCCAACTACTACACTTCCACCACTCCCATATACCTAAAACCCTAAGATGAGGACAGGTGGGAAAAAACTCAAATCAAAATAAGAAAAATAACCTAAACTGTAACAGTGAAAATTCCATTATCGAGCTCCTGACGAACAACTTTAACCATAAACCCTAGAGATAAAAAGGTGGAGATAGAGTCTTACTGGTATCAACAATGTCACGGTGAGCGGCCACGTCGTCGAGGGACTGAGGGCGGTATTTTTCGACCCACGGAATGGCGTTGTCGAAGGCGGGAAGGTCTCCGGCAACTATGACACCTTCGCCGGCGGAGTGTGTGTGGTCATCGCTGTCGCTGTCGATATCCATGGGATGGGTCGTCATTGATCGGCCAATGATTCTAAACACTCTTCCTCAGAAGTGATAATAGTGAGTGCTGCTTTGTGGCGCCAAATACATATTCAGTCATTCTTGGGGATTCGGACCCGACGAAGTTGGTATTTCTTCTTTTCTTACTTCTAATTTTAATATATTATGTTGGTATTTTATTAAATTAATATACAAAATGAAATAAAACTCCGTAACATAATTTTAATTGTATGTGTGGTGTGGTTGTGAGGTATAAAAATATATATAAAAAATAAAAGAAAAAGTAAAGGTAATAAAATGGTATGGTCTTATACGTTTGGGTCCGGCTTGCCGTTGGTTAAAAATTTTGACCCGCCAAAGAAAGGGTTAGCATACTGCCAATTTCTTTTTAATTTTTGTTTTCTAAGTTAGATATATTTCAAAAGTTGTTTCTCTCTCTATATATATATATATTAAATTACTTCACTATAATGATTAACTTAATTTATAAGTATTTATAGTATAAGTTGCAATATTGTAACATATTTTTTTAAAAATAATATAATATAAAAAATTAATCTTTAAAACTATCTTTTATTCTAATTTTTAATTTGAAAAATGGGTTGATAAGTCAACATGTTACTTTACTTAGGTGAGGAGGGATCTATGAGTCAATGCTCACTTTGTTACCTTTATTTACAATTAGATATCATGCATGAAAACATGTAATCTGTCATTACTTACTTACTTTACAACTATTTCAATAAAACTATCATTCACGTTAATTAATACAACTTTTGAAACACTAAAATATTACAATGAATAATAATTTGTCAACATTTTTTATTAGTGCTAAAGGTACTAAGAAGATTTATATATTTTTTGTACAATTTTTTCTTCAATACACTTAAATAAGAATTGTGGATAACTTGATGAATTTAAGTTTTGATGAAGTTAAGTTGTAAATCATACATGACCTACCTCAAATTATATGGATTTTTGACACTTAACAATTTGTTATCCTTGCCGTGATCATGATTATATCATGTTATACAATATTATTAACACTAAAAAATTACTATTTGTGAAAGTAATTGAGATATGACTTTATTGATTTAATATTATAATTGTTTTTTTTAGCTCATACAACCTTTTTTAGTGAAATTGTTAAGATGACACAAGTTTTTTATTTATCACACAATTAAGCTTGTTAATATAAGGGATTTCCCTTTTAGTCCATTACTGTTATTAGTCACCTCATCCTCCACCTTTGTAATCTCCATATTGTCTTTGAATTTGACCTTCTTATTTGTTTATATCATAACTCATGTTATCACTTTCTATAAAACAAGTCAGTATCGTAGATTGAATGAGATATTTGAGATATCTCAAACTCTATCTTGTTATTTCCTTTTTTTACAACTTAGTGTTTTCTTCAAGTTATATATGGTTTGAAACTTTAACTCTTCACTCTATATTTTAGGAGTTTTGGTATATAAGTTGTTCAAAAGAATCCCATTTGTAACCCTATCATCGTGGTGAGCATTGTCACCTTTGATGAGAGATCTTGTAAAAATAAGTAACATCTTAGTGAAAGCTCCATAAATTTACGAAGGGGTTCTAAGCTCTCCTGTATAAGATTTTCCAAATTCACTAAGGTTACAACATGAAATCAAGTGATTATAAATCAAGTTTGTTTGTCATCAAAATTCATAAAGAATCAACTAAGTTATTGAACTAGTCATAATATCATTTTAAAATTACTCCTTTAAGATATTCAATGTGATGAGTTACATATTAAATTTTAAATAAGAAATATCTTCATAGACTTTCTTATTCATGTATTGGTGTACTACTCACATGTGTTTATTCTATTATTTTATGCATTTGCATGCCATTTTTTTCTATACCTTTTATATAAACTTTAATGCTATTAATAAGTGAGGATTGATTCATCTCAGAATTGATGAACTTTGATAAGATTTAGTTTATTGTTAACACCATTAATTAGCGTGACAATGAAAAATTTTGCTTTTACTTAATTTTGATAGTATTTTTTTCAAATTAATGATGAGGTGAAATTTTTATACATATTAAGATGTTGACTTATTAAAGAAATAATTATGTTAACATGACAAGATGATAGAAACATAAAAAAGGTTCACCTTAGAAACAATATTTTAGCATTTTAATTCTAAAATTCAAGTGAGTAATAATGATGTATATAAAGAGAATGAATACATAAATTTCTACACGATATTCTTTATTATATAGCTTTTCAAAATTTGTTATCACTTACAATCTATTTATTTATTTATCGAGTTTCTCTCTATATAATAATATATCTAAATATATGTATAGATACCATTGTCATTTGTAATATTGGGGCATTTGTTTATATTTTGTTTTACCTTTTAAGATACGAAATTCGTATAATTAAATTTACCAATATAAATGATATAACTCAACAATGTTCAAACTAAAAATAGTTAAAAAATGATGAAATTTGTGTTAAAAAAAAAAGTCTAACGTGAAAAACTTTGGTTGTTTGAGATTTACTTTTTATGCTATTTTCACTTGTAGTCCTTTATGGTCTGAAATACATGTCATTTCACAACCTTCATCTAAACAAAATGTATTGCTTTCAACACCCTATCAGAATATGTGAATGGACATTTATAGTCTTGTTAATGAAGACAAAAGAGATTAGGATACTTCGAAAAATATTTTTCAAAACAGATTGAGTTGTGTGGGTGTAAAATCTCTTACGGAAAACATTTTCTGTAAGAGATTTTTATATTATGAAAAATATTTTTTGTAAAAGGGTTTTGTGTTGTGAAAAATGTTTTTCGTAAGAGATTTTTTTATTATAGAAAACGTTTTTCATAAGAGGTTTTTGTATTATAGAAAATGTTTACCGTAAGAAAGTTTTGTATTATGAAAACGTTTTCGGTAAGAGGTTTTTGAATTATGGAAAATATTTTTCGTAAGAGGATTTTGTATTATGAAAAATGTTTTCAATAATAAGTTTTTGTATTAGGGAAAACATTTTTCGTAAGATGGGTTTGTATTATGAAAAATATTTTACGTAAGAGGATTTTGTATTATTGAAACCCTCTCTTACAGAAAACCTTCCCCGTAAGTCACTTTCCCACTTTCATCCCCATTATGGAAATGCTTCTCCATAAACATTTTTTCCACCCCCGCACCACTACAGAAATAGTTTTCTGTAAGATGATTTCTCACCTCTGTAGCCTCCTAAAGATTTTGTTTTTCATAACGAAATCCCTTCTAACCTATTTCAACAATCCCTCTGCAGTTATTAAAGCATCCAAACATAATTTCACTTACCTCAAAATGCTGTCAAACAACCTTCTCTTCAACTATCGACGTCCGCCACCACTGTCGTTGCCGGAAAATGTAGCTGCAATTGTAGTATATTATATGACTGATGGAAACAATTGGAGGGTGCAGGAAGCAATTGTCAAGAAAGTATAGTAATTAAGGAGGTGTATTTGACACTTTGAAATTACCTGTCCGGCCCAATTCAAGCGTCCAAAATTCCCCCCAAGTTCCCTCTCCTTCTTCCTCTTCTTCTTAGTGTACTTCTGTGTTCCGAACCATGCTTCGGGGTCTTTCGATCCAACGCACCCACACTCATCACTCTCAATCTCTCTTTCGTCTTCTCAAACGGAACCACTTTCACTTCCGGCCACGAGGTAACAAAACGATGCCGTTTCGGTCTCCACCGAGGTCGAAACTATCAACCAAGCTCCTCAACATAACCATATCTTCGATGTGCAAAGCGAAGCAAATATCCAAAGCCGAATCCGTAATAACCGACGGCATAAGAATCGGCGTGCTCCCCGACGCGGTCACGTACAACACCCTAATTGATGCCTACTGTCGTTTCGCTTCCATCGATGTCGCTTACTCAGTCCTTGCGCGAATGCGCGAAGCAGGGATTCCACCCGACGTCGTTTCCTACAATTCGTTAATCTCCGGCGCCGTCAGAAAGTGCATGCTCTCTAAGTCCCTCGACCTGTTCGAGGAAATGCTGGCGTGTGGCGTAACCCCCGACGCGTGGAGCCACAACATCCTAATGCACTGTCTCTTCAAGCTCGGAAAGCCCTACGAGGCCAATCGCGTTTTCAAAGAATCCGTTCTCCGCGGCGAGGTTCACGCCACCACTTACAACGTCATGATTAACGGTCTCTGCAAGAATGGCTACGTCTCCCACGCCTTGAACCTATTCAGGAACTTACAGAGGCACGGTTTCGCGCCTCAGGTTTTGACCTACAACGCGCTTATCAACGGGCTCTGCAAGGCCAACCGGTTGAAGGACGCGCGGAAGGTGCTCAAGGAGTTTGGGGAATCCGGTTACGAACCGAACGCGATTACTTACACCACCGTCATGAAGTGCTGCTTCCGGTGCGGTTATTTCGAGCAAGGGTTGGAGATTTTGTCGGAGATGAGGAATTTAGGGTTCACGTTTGACGGATTCGCGTATTGCACGGTGATCGCGGCGATGATCAAGACTGGCCGGATGCGCGAGGCGGAGGAGATAATGGATATCATGGTGAATTCCGGCATTCGGCCGGATCTCGTGTCGTATAACACTTTGATTAACCTTTATTGCAGGCAGGGGAGGTTGGAGGATGCATTGAAATTGTTGGATGAGATTGAGGAGGAGGGCTTGGAGTGTGATCAGTACACGCATACTATTATTGTTGATGGATTGTGTAAGGCTGGTGATTTTGATGGTGCTCAGAGGCACTTGAATTATATGAATACATTAGGGTTTGGATATAATTTGGTTGCGTTTAATTGTATGCTTGATGGCTTGGGGAAGGCTGGGCATATCGATCATGCTGTGAAATTGTTTGAGGTGATGGAGGTGAAGGATTCGTTTACTTACACTATATTGGTGCACAACCTTTGCAGGGCGAGGAGGTTTCTTTGTGCCTCAAAGGTGCTGGTTTCGTGTTTGAAATGTGGGTACCAGGTATTGAGGGCCACTCAGCGGGCGGTTCTTGATGGCCTCCGGAGTATTGGGTTTACTAATGAAGCGAGGAAGCTTAGGTCGAAGATCAGATTGGCACGGCTTATGAGTTGATTGTGTGGCAGTTGCTGTAAAGAATTTTGGACGTTCAGTGATTATTGGAGGGACTTATGTTGGACTGAAGTCAGCCAACAAAAGAATGGTACTCTGATATGTCGGTCGCACAGTTGATAATCAGCATAGCTGTTGTTCAAAAGGAGTCTATTACCCTTGTGCTGCAAGAAATTTGGTATGTTATTATTTAGGGAGGCTAACTGGTATATTGTTTTTGAGTCTTGCTCGATAAATGCCTCTTATTGTACTTGCTGAGCAATGTTGACTTATGGAGCTCTTCTGAACCAGATGGAAGCTAATACGATAGTGCACAAGATTCTGATTGGAAGCCAAAATTGCTTGTTGAGGGGGTTGATCAAGGCTAGAGCTACATATCAGGTATGCTTACATTGCATCAATTACCTTGGTTACTGTTTCACGTAGATTTGAAATTTATTTATTGGCTGAAAAATGAGGTGTAATGTATCATGCAAATAGTTGAAACAAAATGGTGACGTATAGCTTGAGAAATATTGTTTATGTTATTACCTTGAGATTCAGATTATATTACAACCACTATATGTTATGCTCATGCTCTGTAGTTGCTACAGAATTTGGGTCATTAGTCACACTTGATCTGCGATTAGATAACTAACGATATAAAAGGGAAAGCAGTTGACTAGGGCAATTGAGGATCCATCTCCCAATTTGTTGGAAGGGTCCAAAGCCTTTGAAATCTCGACATGATGTCACTGGCAATTTAAGCCACCGGTACTCAGCTTCACAAATTCAAAGAATTCGTTGCTGCAAGTACACCACCAGAAGCTTGTCTAATTGTCACTGCGAGCACCTTTCAAGGCTATGATGAGTCTATGAGCTACATCACTCTCTCTCTTTAACGAAAGGAATAAAAGAAATTATGTGTCTACTGTCTGACATTCTGCCCTTTTCCAGAAACATGGTCTGCTTCAGAAACATGGTCTGCTTGGGGATTCTAGACGGTGCTGAAATAGGATAGGAAATATTAACATCATTGAAGGTGAGAAATATTAAATACAAATAAAAACTACGAAGTATAAGGAAGTCTTAACTGTTATTTCTCATTTTAGCTTGATTGTAGTGCATTTTCTTTTGCTCTTAACAAATCTCTCTTTATAAGATAAGATAGTGATTTGTGACAACGAGAAACATCAGATTAGACGGGCCTCTGCATATTTTGATATACTTTCCAAGTCATAAATCAGTCTAATGTTGAGACTCTTGATAGAGCTTTTTTCAACTTACGCAGATGTTTATTTCTGTTTGCTCTGCATGTCATTCACGAAGGAGAATGAATACACACAAAATAATTCTAAGGATATTCATAACGTGGCCAAATCTTAAGTAGATTGTAAAAAATGGTCGGAAAACAAAATTATAAAACAAAAGAAAAGAAACTACTATTGATTTGAATGAATTGAAATTTTAAAATCTAATACAATCCAATATAACTAAAACTCGTCATACATAAATTTATTTGTGAAATTAAAATTTCATGTATTCTTTTTATGTATAATATAGGGTTAAATTTGTTATTTTGTCCCCGAACTATTTTTGGAAATTGTATTTCATCCTTAACTAAAGCATATATATCTTTTGTCCCTACACTTCATCTAAGTCATGTAAAATATACTCACCTGCAAATGGCATTAAAAGTGTTTCTCATGTAACAATGGAGTTTCACAAAGGACTATAATATAACCTCCACATGGATTCTGTATTGTTTGTGTGTTTTTGTGCATTTTACTTTGAAATGATATGTTTCTAGATGTTTTATTACTATTGTGCTTTAGGTTTCATGTCCTTCTCCTTCTTCTCCTATGTGACTAGAGATATTGTTATCTCTTTCGCACCAATGACAATTCATATTGTTGTCAATTATATTATCGTTCTTCTCCTTTGTGATTAGCGAAAACATTGTCTTTTATGCACACGCAAACCGGTAAGTTTTAATCTTATTATTATTCTCCTTCTTTCGGTTTTGAAAGCGAAAAGGTTAATCTTTTCCAAAATCTCATATGCTTATCCGAAATCTCATTGAATTTGTTAGGTTATGCTTGGCTGCTAAAATCCTAGTATTGTTCATCTCAATCTATACACAAGAGTTGTGGATCAAAATCTATAGCAACATCATCTTCATTTTCATGTTTAGGACCGAAACTTTGTGCTTATGGAAAAAATTGACTCTAAAAGCAAGCACATTGAAGAACAAAGAAAGAATGCTTAGAGATGTAGAAACTAGGGATTAAGAAAATTTAATGTTACTATTGGATTTAATCCAAATAATTTTCCTTGTAATGCTTTTTGTTAATTATTTGTAGTTTTGATTGAAGACTCATTTCTATTGTAACTACTTTCAATTAGTTGTTGAAGCGGAATCTAAAATTGAACCAAACCCAAAAGCGGTTGTTTTTGTTAGTGCCAAATAATAGAGGAATTTGTAAGGAAGAATGCTAAGTTGAAGAGAAAATTAGAGAAAATGAATGTGTTTTGTTTCATATTTCTACTAAAGAACAATTCTATTATGTAGTATGTAATGTTTTTTTATTTAAGTGCAATAACCTTGTATTGAAATAGTTGTGTTGAATAAAATTGTATTGAAACAATTAATGTTTTCGGTACTTGTTTTCACCTTTTAAGTACAAGTTTCCTTGTGATATTATACTTTTAGGGCTAGTCAATGAAATCATTTTTAAATTAGGATTGTATTAGGTAATACATTTGAATAAGTAAAATGAAAATAGTAATTCAAGTGATTAGTTCTAAATAAAGAGATTTCAAATTAATACGAATCTTCTCCACAATTGAGTAATACAAGTTGTTCATAATTATCTCTTAAAGTAAAAGTCGGTGGAACCTTGAATACAACACAACAAAAGTGCATAAAAAATTGTCAAAATAACATATTGACTAGCTAACTGCCTAATCCAAAAGTTCAAAAATGGCAATGTAGGCCTATGACTCAAACTAAACATTACAACTCCTAATAAATTTTTACATGTTCTACTGAAAGAATTTAGTTGAACTCATTTGAGAGCCTAAAATTGGTGACTCCATATTAGTCTGAGTTCTTTTCCTTCCTTTCTTTGTTCCTCTGTTAGACTTGGTTGATCTGGAATTCATCTTCCGTGTTGATTGAGTAGATGTGGATGTGATTTAGTCTATCATTTCAGAGGTAGAACTTTTACTTACTTCTCATTCCAGTTTTAATTTTTGGTTCTTCATTCCCCCCTGCACATATAGTATAATAGTAGAAATTAACATATAATATTGTAAACATTATCATTATTATATCTGCAAGGAGTTTATTATCTGTACAGTCTTTTTGGTTTCATTTCTAGGTGACTTTCTGCAACCTTACCATATTTCTGACGTATGTTATACTTCATGATAGCATTTTTTCTACTGACTTTTGAATGACTTACATTTGTTTATTATATTGGAGGTATGATTTCTTGTGCATTTGTTTTTTGCCACAATTGTTGTCCATTTATGGGAGAAATTTGTTTCTTGAAACAAGCTTCATGTGCATCCCTCTAATAATATCTATGTACATAATCTTCAGGTGGTTCTAACTAATAGTTAATTGCAACATGTCTGCAAGATATACACACTAAGTCTAAAAAATAAGATGTGCAAGTATGATCCTTGAGGTCAACTACAAATTTTTCCATGGTGAAAATCCTGAGTAGCTTCAAACTTACAATATATAGGCCAAACAACTATCCAATCTCCATTTTTCTCAACTTCCCTATCTAACTTTTTGATTTGGCTTTGACCTTACATTACCAAAATATTTAGATAATGTTTCCCTCAAACTAGCAAATCTACTCATTAAATATATCATAATCCACTCTATCCTTGTGATATTGGTTTATCTCTAGCTAACAATATTGTTCATAAGGACATCACACCTAGGGTAGAAACTAAAAACATACTTACACCAACATTTATAGGGAATTGAATTAACCACTGATTGCTTATTCATTTACCTTTTTCAGCGCTTCTATTTTTGCATCTCATGCTTAATAGTTGGTTGCATTTGCAGTTGTCATCATCAGTATGAGTACTCTTCCTCCAAATTTTTTCTTCTAATTGCTATAAAGATGTCTTAAGACAAAACCTATGCTTGTAAAATTTCGTCAAAAACTGGCATAAGGCCCTGCAAATAAATAAGTAGTAATTAATGTATATTTTTTAGTAATCATAATCATTAGTAATTATACATTCAAAATTTTGTACCTTTTGTTGATAAAATATAAGCACACAATGGTTGGTTTGGATATTACCAATATTCTCTAATAATAATCTAAGGAACCATCTCCAAGTTTATATTCTCTCATTTTCCACAGTTGCAAATGTAAGGAAGACATCTTGGTAATTTGGATCTCTTTCTAGTGCCACCAACAATTGGCCATCATATATTGTTTTAAAGTGTCACCCGACAACACTGATAAAAGGTTTAAAAACGTAAAAAAAAAAAAAAAAAACTTTCTTGCAATGTGTTTGAAAAAGTAATTAATGTATCTTTTGTAATATTCATAATCATTAGTAATTATGCAATCAGAAATTCTGTACCTTTTGGTAATAAGATACAAACATTCAATAGTTGGTTTGGATATTACCAATATCCTCTAATAATAATCTAAATAAGATACAAACACCCAACGATGGTTTGGATATTAACGATGGTTTAAGTGCAATTTCCTCTAATAATAATCTAAGGAACTATTTTCAAGTTTCTTTGTTCTCGTTTTTCACAATTAAAAATGCAAGGAGGAAAGCATGGTCATTTGGATGTCTTCAGCAACAATTGGCCACCATATTTTGTTTTCAAGTGGCTGAATAAAAGGTTTACAGACACCTAAAAAATCCTTCCGTACAACGTGTTTTGATGGTTGCAAATATAGAAAATGAGGACAAAGAAACTTGGAGATGATTTCTTAGATTATTAGAGAATATTGGTGATATTCGAACCAATCACCGAGTGTTTATATCTGATCAACAGAAAGAATACAATTTCTAACTATATAATTATTGAACAAGATACACTAATTACTATTTAATTATTTGCAATGCCTTATGTTGACAAAATTTTACGAAGTGTGGAACATAAGTTCTGTTCAAGACATCTTTCTAGTGATTTCAAGAAGAAAGATTTGAGGGGGTTAATCATATGAGATCATGACAGTTGCAAAACCAACCTACTAAAGCATAAAGCATGAGATGCAAAAGTGAAAGAGTTGAAAAAAGTTAATAAAAAAGCTTGTCAGTGGTTAATTTCAATTTCCTTTTAAATGTAGGTGTGAACATGCTTTTAGTTCCTACCCTAGGTGTAATGTCCTTATAAATAATATGTCATAATTCTTTAACAGTACAATATTGTTAGTTAGAGATAAACCAATGATTCCAGTGATGGAGTGGATCAGAACCTATTTAATGAGTAGATTTGCAACTTTGAGGGAAAAAATATTTAAATGTCCTGGTAATGGACGAGTTGTTCCTACACCCTAATACATTCTTCCTATATCCTAATAAAAAAATTAAATACCACAATTGTCCTTATACAAAAATTGGATGACACTTCATCCGGTTGTCATTTAAAGAAAAATTAACAACCGGATTAAATGACAACCGGATGATCTGCTCATTCGGTTGTTAATTTTTTTTCAAATGACAACCGGATGGAGTGTCATCCGGTTCTCATTTGAAGAAAAATTAACAACCGGATAAACAAGCTGTCCGATTGTCATTTGAAAAAAAATGACAATCAGATGGGGTGTCATCCGGTTGTCAATTTTTTTTTCAAATGACAACCGGATGAAGGTGTCATCCGATTCTCATATAAGGGCAATTGTAGTATTTAAATGTTTTATTAGGGTGCAGGAAGAATGTATTAGAGTGCCGGAAGAATTCTCCTGGTTAATGCCAAAGCCCAGGAAAATGCTACATAGGAAAATTGAAATGGGCTACTTGTTTGGTATAGACATGATAAGTTAGAAGTTACTTAAGTTTTACCATAGACAAATTTGTAGTTGATCTTAAATATCATGTTTGTACGTGTTATTTTTTAGACTTAGTGAGTATACTTGTAGACACCTTGTTAATGTAATTAATTATAATTAGAATAGCCTAAAAATTATGTACATAAATGTTATAAGAGAAATGCATATCGAGCTTGTTATAAGGAACACGTTTCTTCCCTAAAAACCACTTGTACTCCAATATATAAGACACCTCCAAGAAGAATGAATTAAAAAAACTAAGAAAGGAAGTTGGTAGAAATGTATTGTAGACCTAGCAGAAAAATTACTTTATGAAGTGTAGTACATATTAATAATATGATAACAATAGAGGAAGTTGTAGAAAGTCACATAAAAATAAGAAAAATATATTACACAGGTATGAAAATATAATAATGTTATTTTGCAATAAATATCAATAGATATTCCTTTCATATACTAAAATGAATCATGATTATTGTTTTCTTATCATCTCATTTTTTTTGGTCAAGGTTAGTGTTATCTATCAATTAGTTTTTTTATTAACATCAATAAAAATTTGAAATTATTTTTCATCAATGTTATTAAAAAGTAGATTGGAAATATTTCTTGATCATTAAAAAATTATATATCAACACATGTTAACTAAGATCTTTTCTGGATGTCATATGATTGATGGGATGAATATTTTTAGGATTGAAGTAGTAATTTATGTATTATTTATTTTTATATTTGATGGTAACTAAACCATTTATTTAATTTGTTTAATAAATTTGAATAGTTTTATCAAAATAAAATATGTAAAAATCAAATAATATAAAATAAAAACAATTTAAATTTAATGTATTTGAACTTTTAAAAATTTGTAAAAAATTTCTATATTTTTTTTCACTGTGAATCAAACCTGATCCAATCAATTAACTGATTTTATCATGAATAGTTAGATTCACAAGGAAGAAAATTGATAGATATATCATTTGTTTTACTATATTGTACTATTTCAGTACGAAACTCTTTAATTTGAGCGACGCCATATTTTAGTTTTTCAAATTTTTAAGTCAAATAAGTTTATTTTTAAAAGCAGGCAAATTTGTCTTCCTTATTCTTTTTCTTCTGTCTAAAACATTTAAATTATCATTTTCCATCTAAACATTTTGGAGTTACAACAGATTTGAAATAAAAACAACTTTATGTGTTTACAAGTAAAAAAAACATAAAATTTGAAAGATTTTTTAGAACTTTAGCGTTTTTCGTTGGTGAAATTTTGAGAATGTTTTTATTAGCTAGCAAAATTGCTAACGGATAGAAATAAGCTTGAGAAAAATGTTTAAAACAATTTATTTGTCAATTTTGAAAAAATTGGAGCGAGAAAATGACAATTTTAAGATTTCAAGTACAATAAAATCGATGTAATAACTAAATTTGTTTTTTTTAAACCTATTTTACTAAAAGTAACAAATTAATATTATTAACTTTATAAATATATTATATACAAATATGTGATATGTTTATTTCACAAATAAAGTTTAAATTATACCATATTAGAAAATTCCATTCGATAAATTAATATTTTTTTACAATTTGATTTGTTTAATTTTGCTTTTCGACTCATTTTTTTTACAGTTTATGTTAGATTCGACCTCTGTATTAATATCCTTACACATACTTTTGTATGCATACATTTTGTAAATGCGCATTGTATCTTATAACAACAGAATTATAGTTTGAACCAAAAAAGAAAATATAGTAACATGTTAAAAGTGAAAATATGTATAGATTATGTTGTGCGATATATACGGGATTGTATAAGCTATCCCAACCATTTTGCATTCTAACATTCCTTGCCTGGCCACTAATTCACACTCTATAACATAAGTTGCAGGGCACATGTTTGCTGATATTTCCCAATGAGAAAGTCCTGTTGACAGTCTCAGCTAAAGAAAACCACAATAGACTGATTTATGACTTGGAAGGTCCATCACACTTGGCAGAGGCCCATCCAATCTGCTGTTTCTCGTTGTCATAAATCACAATCTTATCCTGTAAAGATATATCTGTGAAGACCAAAAGAAAATGTATTACAATCAAACTAAAAAGAGAAAGAAAAATTAGATTTCTCTTATATTTTATATTTTTATGGTATTTCATATGCTAACCTCCAATTATGTTGATATTTCCCATTCCTATTTCAGTGCCATCTAGAATCCCCAAGCAGACATTGCCATGTTTCTAGAAAAGGGTAGCATGTTAGACACATGAGAAAGAGACATGTAAGTCATAATAGTCTTAAAAGGTGCTCACAGTGACGATTAGATAAGCTTCTGGTGGTACTTGCAGCACCGAATTCTTTGATTTTGTGAAGCTGAGTAGCAGTGGCTTGAAATTTCTAGTGACATCATGTAAAGATTTGAAAGGCTTTGGACCCTTCCAACAAATGGGTAGAGATGGATCCCCAATTGCTCTAGTCAACGGCTTCCCCTTTATATCATTATTTATCTGAATCACAGATCAAGGATTACTAATTGAATTTCACATAATAAACCAGCCAATACAATAAGGCTCTTTTGGTTCCATATCTCACCAGATCAACAAGAGCTCTATGAGCTTGGGAATTGAAGTATGTGTAGGAGCTCCCACTATCGAAGATAAGTTCTAGACCTTTCACAGAAGTAGGCTTTCCATCGAAAAGCAGGTCTGCTGGACCTGTTTTATAGTGTTGTCTGAAACAAAAGACTGTGTAAGTTCTCATGACTAGTAATATCTTGCATGGAAACAGATAAATAAACGTAGTTTAGCACTTACACTGAGGAACTTTGCAATATGGGAGTCCAAACAACTCCAGATTGGGGAATGAACTGATCTCCAAAGAATAGAAAACCTCCTCCTCTCCCACTTAAGCAGTGGCCTACTACATTGCGAATTAGGCCAAGAGAATGAAGCTGTGATACAATGCTTGTTCTGCCATTTCCAAGCCCAAGAACACCTGCTGTGGAAGGTGGGGGGTTATGACCAGGATGCGTTTGATCATATCCACACCTACCATACAACACACAAAAAACCTTGACACATTATTATAAATGAATGTCTAAAAGAGACATTAACTTCTAAGAGACTGAAGACAAATATTGTCCTATTTTGAATGAAAAAATAATGAAGCCTTACAAATATTTTAGCATTATGAATGAACAATTTGAAATTAGTCAACCAACAACTGTTAGAAAACACTCACCCGAAGCCCAGAACAGGGCGTGCTAAAGATCCATTAGTAAATTTAACTGGAACATAATCTCGGACTAACACACCCAGAGATGATCCATGGTCTGCATACTCAACCTCATAGTCACATTGTTCATTTGTTACAGCACAGGGAGGTGCTGACTGGACTCCAGTACACAAGGGATCCACACATTTCACAAGGTTACCGCGGGGTTTATAAAGTCGATTGTGAGGCTGAAAAATCGGCAATTAAGGAAATGAATATCATCCTTCATTACAACATGTCTGGTTAGTAATTAGTATAAAAGTACTTGAGAAAGTGAAACTCACTATAGTGCACCCTTTACATGGAGCATCACACTGAAGCCAAGTGAGATCACTTCCTGTGTCAATGTCAAGATCATAAAGCTTAGGGGGATTGCCAATGGCAAGGTTCACGGTGTAATACCTGCATACAAAGAATTCATTCATTTACATTTTCAAAACCAACCATCATCTTTCTTGCCTCGTAAGGACACTGCTAAAAGCAATGATCAGAAGGAAAAAAATTGCACAAAGGGGTCTGTCAAACTACTTTTTTGTGTAGGATCACTCGATGAAAATCGGATTAATTCGATATAAACATGAATGGTTCTGAAACTTCCTAAGAAATTAGACGGACTAGTCAAAGTCAATTGGCTGAGCGGAGCATTCAAAGATATAATAAAGGGGTAATACACATGAAAAAAAAATGACGAAGGAACTACAAGTTGAAAACTATCCAAAAAAAAATTCAAGCCCAGAAAAAAACACCTTGAAAGTATTGGAGAATAAGAAAGAATGAGAGAGTTGGTATATGACTTTTAAAAGAAGTTTGTTGAACAAGTCAGAGGATGCACAATACAATTAATATCGGAAAGATAACATAACATACCCAATTGGATAAACATTTCCTTTAATCTGAAAAGCCACAGAGGAAGCAAGGGAATGAACAGAGTTGGAAGGTGTTGGCTTCTTGGAGTGGAGAACCTGATGGGTGTCTGAAAAAGAGGTTGAGAAAACGAAAGAAAGAAGCAAAACGAGTGAAATTCCCCTACTTTTCACATCCATGTTCAGAAGGGACTAGAAACTCGAAATTAGAATTGAGAATTGTGAAGAGAAGATAGAGATGAAATTGAAGAAGAGGGAGAGAGAGAGCTCTCTTCTAACGTTAAACCGTGTCTGCGAGCTCATGTGCACGGAGAAAGAGAGTAACAGGGAGAGAAAACACGCGCAATGGAATCTCTCGTCTTACGTCATTACTATGACTTTTTAAGGTTGCTACAAAATTTTTGTCTATGTTTCAAATAAAATAACTATTGAGCGTTATTAAAAATAAAAACCAATGTTCTGATTAGCAACGTATTTCCTTAAATATTTTTTAACAAGTTTCTGTGATTAGGTAAAGGTTATGAAAAGTATATTAAATCAAAAAAATATGTTAAAATATATTATTAATATTATTATAAGAAAATTTAACCATTTTCATCATTGAACAAGTAAATTAACTGACATAAAGTTATATTAGTTTAATTACTGATCAAAAGTTCAAATCATAAATATATAAATACGTTAATATTTAAGGGAAATTTTATTATCACATCTAATTCAAATCACAATATCATGGAAACTTACTTGTGCTCTTCCGTAAAAATAATTAACGATTTTTATCACTTTTAGCATTAGATGTTTGGGTTTTATTTCTATTTTTTTAATTTAAAAATAATAATGTATTTTAAAGGATAAATTATAATCACAACTGTTCCAATTAAAATTATGCTAAATTATACATGCATCTAGAATAAATCATGCAGTAATTTTACTAAAATATATTTCCAAATAAATGTCATGATTATTTGTTTACAAATACCTATAAATAATAATTTTATTATTTTTTATAAAATTATCTTAGAAGTTGTTTAAAAGATAATTATCGATTGATGGACTTTATAAAAAAATCATAATGAACTTCATTAAACTCGTTATAAAATTATTAATGTTATTTTAAATGAGTTAAATTTTTTCTATCTATGTAAACATCTTTTTTATCAGAAAGTCATATACTTCTAATTAAGCTTTATGTTAGCCAACACTTCAACTTAGTGTAAGATTGATCTCATATTTGTTGTTAATTCATAATTTTCGTATATTTTAATTAACTTAATTGATTTGTAAATAAATTTCCATTGGGTACAGTGCTCAATATTAAAGATAGTCAACAACTTGATTCACATTTAAGGAGATGAGAGGATTCTCACCTAACATGAAGTTTAATGGAAAGGTATTCACATTTTTGTAAGGACAACTCTATCTTATTTTTTTTTCTTTTTTGGTGGTTCTTAGTTTTGTGGATAAATATCTGAAATGTATTAATTAAATAATGTAACAAAAGGATACAAATTAAATGTTTATATGCTTTTTATAATATTTTTTTAATAAAACTACAAGTTATTACACACATATTTTTTTGTTCACGAATTACTATGCTGTGCCTGTGGTGTGCCAATTGAAAAATACAAATACAGATTTTCTATGAAAGAGAACGTACGTCTTATTTTGCTACAAAATATTGACTAGATACCTTTTAAAATATTCAAAGAAAAACCTTGCTAATACTTTGAAAATTTGAGTTTGAAACTTGGAAGGGACGAAGATGTTGACAGAAAATCCTAAAACTAACAATTTTACTAAAAATACCATGTTTTCTTTTCCCCTGATTTTAAAGAGCAGGAACCATGCTCTGCCTCATTGAAGCTTTTTGAGTAGCATCATTAACCACTAATGTGGAAAAATTACAGAAGTAAGCTTTTTTATCATCAACTAGTAAATATTGAATTTAGTGGGCTGTGTTTTATTATTAACAATTTATCGTGATTTGAGACAAATTAAACGAAAAATAATTTTTAGTTAGAAAAGAGAATAACAAAGGTAAACAAAAATTGAAAACTATAGATTAAAATAAATCAATAAAGAAAAAAGAAAGGACTCCAACATTGGAATCTGCCAATTGATTTTTGTAAAGGGTTAATTTTCTTAACTGATTTCGTTAGTCGATTTTTTAAAGATGAATTATTTTAAAATATTGTTTATTTTCTTTTAAGATAAAGAGATTTATTCAATTAAATTGATCTTAATTTTCTTAATAGTAATATTTAATCAGACCTACTATTGTGAAAAGTTAATTTATTTTTGTGATTTAATACCTTAGATTTATCTTTACGTGTGTGATGATTAGGTTCATCTTTCAGTTTTTTATAAGTGTCTAAGGTTCTGAAAGAAGGTATACGAGTTCATTGTAAGGTAATTAAATAAAGGGTAATTTTGTAATTTTTCTTAATCAAGTTTAGGTAGATTTTAAGATTCAATAATTTTGGAAATACCAAGTAGAAGTCCACTTAAATAAAGAAGTTCAAAAATAGCTACATAAAAACAAAGATAATATTTTGAAACTCTAAAAGAACTCCTTTTATAATTTATTTAGTAATATCATAATATATATTTGTATTTTACATTAAAATAAAAAGAATATAAATAAATATTAATATATTATTTTCAAATATTATTCAGTTTCCTTGGAACAGATGGTGCTAATAAAAGACTCAGTTGAAAAGCCAAATATGGTTTACCATGCATTCGCCTGTTTGATATTGTGACTGTTGTTGCGTCTCATCTTCCCCTCTAATTTTTCTCTCATGGTGGGTGTTACCTGCGTGTTTGGCAAAAACTCTATTCGTGACCTTTGCAAATCATACAAATCAATTATCAAAAGATGGCTTCGTGGTAGCAAGAAACCACGAAGCCACAATAACCGAACAAAACAGGTATACACAATCTAGAAACCCTCTCATTTTCTTCGTGGAAAACTTTCTAATTCTCTTCACAAGAAGTTAAAAGTCAAAACAGTTAAATGTTTTGACTCTTGGGCCGTTATATTTATGATTACCTAGTACAGAAAATCACGGTTAATCTGTTAACAAAAACGTGGTTGAAATAATTTTTGAATGCATGGCTTTTTCCATATATATAGGAATTCTTTGCATGCATGCATGCATGAACAGATTTACGTAGGTACGTAAAGAGAATCTAATAATTAATAAAAGTTTTCGCTTGGCATTTCTTTCACCAGAAACCAGAAGTCACGAATGGAAATGGCTGCTTCAGATTCAAGGGCGATGATTTGAGGAGCAATGATAGTGATCATCCAATGAGTAGTCCAAGAGGATGTTTTTTATGTTGGCATAGAAGCTCATATAGTTCGTGTTTTCCTTCCATGAATTCTGCGTCTCGAAATGCAAGCAGAAAGATTCACCAGACATCGGGCAAGAGCTATGATTTTGTGGATGCACCTTCTTCTCCTTCATTGAACAGAAGCAGCAGTTTGAGAATGCCTTCTCATCTGAACTCAAGGAATGCCAGCAGCAGGAGCAACAACCCAATCATGTATTCAAATTCATCTGGGATGCTAAAACCCCCACCAATTGAGAGAAAACTGGAATGCACTCTGGAAGACTTGTGCTTTGGATGCAAGAAAAAGATCAAGATCACAAGGGATGTCCTCACAGATACAGGGTTAGTATCCATCCAATTCCACCATCTCATTTTCTTTGCTCCTTTCTTCTTTCTAATTTTCACACTTTATTGGGAGTTTCTAATTATATATGCTTATACATGTATGTAATAAAAAATTGTTACTTTTTACAAGCATGTTAGCTGGGTAAACTTTGAGAATGTATTACTAACAGATAAAAAGTTGGAGCCCACTAATATACATATACTAACAAAAAATAAATGCTAGTCATTAGATTTGTTTTTGTATTACTTCATCTCAGGAAGTTTGAATTATTAGTATAAACATTATGGTTCATCATACTTACATTGTGAAATGCTGATGGCATGCACCAATTTGTTTGTCTATTTAACTGTAACATCTGTGTTTGAATGTTATTTGCTTCATGAATCACTATTGGAGTAATATTTATGTCAGTGGTTTACATTCGATCCGTGAAAGACTATATGTGTGTCCTAGGATATATGTATTTATATTTGTGAGTGTGCATGGTAATAACTTTGCAAGTTAAGGATTTGGCAAAAGCTTAACGAATATGATTGGTATATGTTGTATATAGGGGAATAGTTCAAGAGGAAGAATTGCTAACGATAAATGTGCAACCTGGATGGAAGAAAGGAACAGAGATTAAATTTGAAGGAAAAGGGAATGAGAGACCAGGGGCATTCAGAGAAGATATAATATTTATCATCTCCGAGAAAAGACACCAGTTATTTAGAAGAGACGGGGATGATTTGGAATTGAGTGTGAAAATTCCCTTAGCAGAGGCACTTTCTGGGTGTACAATACTAATTCCACTATTGGGTGGAGAGCACATGAATCTGAAACTTGACAACATCATACACCCTGGCTATGAGAAGATCATCCCTGACCAAGGCATGCCAATCTCCAGAGAACCAGGAAAGAGAGGAAACTTGAATATTACATTTAGAGTTGAGTTTCCAACACATCTCACAAGTAATCAAAGATCAGACGTTGTTCGTATTTTACAGGATTCTTGATTGTCATAGCATTTTTAGTGTTTTTAGATGTTCAAGAGTGATCTGAGATGACTTTTTTTTTGTTTCATTCAATTTTTTTTTCTCATTTAATGAATGGATTAAATTTCTAAGCCTTTGGGGGCACTATTATAAGTCCCAGAAGCAAACAAGGCTTTATAGTTGGTGGGATTCAAAAGTTAGATGGAAGATCCAGTACAAAAAAATACTAAAAACTATAATAGGACATTAAGAATCACAATGATATGTATTAGTTAACATTTTTTAAAAGAATTTATCATTTTAATTTCTTAATTAATGTCTGAAAACATGTATTAACCGTCTTCTTTGTTTTTAATTAATTGCAAATAGACACATGACACTGTTGTAAGCTCTCTGTCTGTCTGTCTGAGAGAGTAAACTGTTCTTATCAAAATAATATAGATGTCATTGTTGGATACCTTAAATTTTAAAGGGCATTGATGCTTTTACATACCAATAAAAGATAGTTATTTGTATATGAAAATCACATTATAAATAAATTAGAATAATCTTGGAAGACTAAGCATCACGGCAGAGCATACAGATCGAAAATTATGTATTGGAAATTGACTTTACTAATCACTCTACTGACACCAACTCCTTGTGAGAGCTATTTTGTTTGCAAATGTACAAATTTTCTGAGAATGGTATCAGCAAAATCCCCTGCTAGGCTTTTTTTCAGCATCTTAGGTACAGCTATCATTCTTTTTGGTAACTGTGTTGCAAAACTACGGTTTAATACGACAGTATCTGAAGGAAGAAAAAACGCAAACTCAAATTCAAATTCAACAATAATAATACACCCCTCCAAAAGGAAAACAATTTAATTAACTGAGACTAATATTTTCAAAGGATCAATTTGATGGCGTGTCCGTAGCATATGCTATGGCTTTTGTTAACTAGTAAAAGATAGACCAATAGCACCTAGATTTCATTACTATATATATATATATATAGCCCTTGAGAACACCAAAAGAGTTTGAAGGTATTTTCATGAGAAACTACATAAAGGGAAGAACGATGCATTGTGTTATATTAGGCGTCGGCATGCTTTATGCTCTAAAGAACTTCTGATGTATCATTTTAGACAGTTTGCTGTTAGGTATGATCATATCTTATAGAAAGAGATATATATCAGGATTGGAAATGTTAGGTGTAGGTACATCTCACAGGAAGTGATATTTTGTTCTTTTAGGAATAGCTAATCAATCTTGTAATTGATTTGGACTTTGGTGTGAGTAAGCCTAATCATTTGTAACTTGGACCAATATGATAAGGTCCCACATATTAGTACATGGGAATTCATTAAAAACTTCTCATTTTTTTGTTAAGAGTCAACAGAGGTAGTTTCCTTCCGGAATTGAAGGTTTTTTTCTTCTACAGGAGAATAATTTATGAGAGGGCTTTTTGTGTAATAATTTTATACATTTTAGTCATAGCAGAAATTTTGATGTTGCGTGTAGATGTAGCCTACATTGGCTTGACCATTAGAATTTTTGTGTCTTGATATTGACTCCCTTCCCTTGTTTATATATAGTTGACTCAATCTATCCTTTTTATTTTATGAAAAGTGAGTTTGTATTTGAGTGTTCATTTTAAAAAAGCAAAATTCCATTTTATGATGAAGTAAAAAAGTTAAATTGATAAAAGTCCAACACGAAGCCAAACGAACTCCCCCTGAACGAGAGGAGGAATCATGCAAATGTCTAAAGAGCTTATAAGAAATGGTAGACCAAAATACTTATCACAGACTCACAGCACAAACATTAGACCAAAACCAGTAGCAGAATCTGGATTGTGTTACATAAGAGCTTGCCTTATTTCCTTCTGTGAACATAATTGTACATAACACACACATTTATATATTCCTAGTTACCAAAACTACACAGCATTAGCTATATTACAACCACAAGACATCTAACAGAATCACGAAGAGTGGCAGCGACTATTTTGCCTTTTCAAGAGCAAGTAGCTTATTGCTTTCTTTAAATAATAATAAAACTACACAGCATGATAAAGTACAAGAACTTTAACTGAAAAAGACATCAACAAAGCTAGCTAGTTTTGGCAACAAAATAAGCTTAGGACCATCCAAAAAGAGCACGAATTATGCCAAGGACGCTACCACCTATGAGAGCTTTCATCAATCTTTGCTTTGCTTCCGTGTATGGAGGGTACCTTGCCGACGAATCACCCGCAAAACTCCGATAAAGAACAGCCTTTTTGTGTGTAAAAGCATCAAAGGAGAACTTGCCATGGTATGCACCCATTCCACTCTCTCCAACTCCCCCAAATGGCAAAGTATCAACCAAAAGCTACACCATGAAAACATAAAAAGAATGTTCATATCTTAAATTGATAATACAAAACAGAAAATAAGGAATATCGAATAATAAGGCTAATCCATTCAAGTTTAAAAGCATGCAATGATTTCTCAGCAACAAGCTGTTAACAATCCAAAACTTTAAGTAGATTAAGACCTTCAATGTTGTTCAATGATTAGAATCACAATTAGAGGCACAAGCAAATTCATGGAAATTTTTGTAAGAACAAATATTACATGTAGGGTAGTATCATTGACAAGCAAACCTCCAGCGGAAACATTCCTTACGAACTGCTCCTTGAACTTCTCGTCGCTTGTAAATACGTATGCGGCAAGGGGCTTATCCCCTGAGTTGATTATATCTAGACTTTCTTCAAGTTTATTGACCTGTTCCGGGTGACAAAAAGAGTATGGAAGTTAATCTTTCTTTTACTTCAAAACAGAAAGAAGCACATAGTTCATTGCTGAGAATTTTTTAAAACATAAAATATTTGCCTGTTGCTCTTAGCTTATAACTATTGTAAATGTCCACAAAAAGACTAGTCTCTACTTAATATTTATTCAATTGAAGTTTTCGCCTATATATCTTTACTAGTTTTCTAAGTGAGTAGTTACTTCACAAATTGAGACTTGTGACTCTTATCATAGCAGAAACTCTTGCAGTTGAAAACATTTTATAGAACTATGTGAGTATTGTTCATTTTAGACTTTTGGAAAAGCAATCAAAGAACACTTTGAAGTTCAAAATATCATACAAACAGTTCTTTATGTTACTTTATTCATACCGTGATGATGGGAAACAATGGACCAAATATCTCCTCACCCATTATCAGAGAATCTCGCGGAACATCCAATAGAATAGTGGGAGCAATCCTTCTGCAATTTTGGGACAATGAAAAAACCAATGTCAAAAATCTATTTCATTTCTTTAATGCAAAAATTTCCTAGTTATGAAGTCAAATTTAATTAAAAACAGATTAAGGGAACTTACAATTTATTTTCATCCTTTTCACCTCCATAAACAATCTTGCCAGAAACCTTATCATCATTCAAGAGCTTTGACAAGCGAGCAAAGTGGTTGGAACTCACAATTCGAGACATATCTTCTGATTCCAATGGATTCTTACCGTAAAACTCCTGCAATTCAGTCTTCAGGGCATCCACCTAGAAATAGGAGGCATCAAACAATAAATAAACAAAAACATGAGTTAAGAACTCCACTTGGCAATTACACATGGGGGAAGTTTCATACCAACTTAGGAGCATAGTCTTTTGTTGTTATAACATAATCGGGAGAAATACACGACTGTCCATTGTTCAATCCCCACTTGCCAGAAATTATTCGCCTAGCTGCTACCTATTAACAATAAAGCCAAGAATGAGTTTGAAAGAGTTTAAGGTAATAGCAAGTAATTGGGAAACAAAAGGCATAGGAAATAGTAATACCTGCAAGTTGATATTTGAATCAACGACAACGGGAGATTTTCCTCCAAGCTCCAGCAAAACTGGTGTAAGGTGTTTTGCAGCAGCAGTCATCACTATTCTTCCAACTCTTCCATTACCTAACAATTCAGGAACTACTTATGCGAGAAAATATGCATATAACCAGAATGAGGCAATTCATTTAATTCTCTTTCTATATCCTGAAGAGGGATTTCTAAGTAGCACTGTATATATATATATATATATATATATATATATATATATAT
>Ga0209489_100610_pt1 | contig 69316 bp, 28 predicted proteins | sample SiratrowhiteBW_FD_187527 | JGI IMG/M metagenome (GOLD analysis project Ga0209489, IMG submission 187527) | Root nodule microbial communities of legume samples collected from California, USA - Siratro white BW (SPAdes) (version 2) | ecosystem: Host-associated > Plants > Roots > Nodule | place... | reverse complement strand
TATATATTCATAATTAAAAGTAAATGAAAAATATCAATTAATGAGATGAATAATCCAAATAAAAATAACATCAAAAGTTTATGCAAATATGTTATTCAATGTCTCCAAATCAAACTTTTTTGTGGAAACTTTATAAAGAAAAACATTTCTATGTTTTGAAAACTTAAAAACTAGTAGAAATAATTTGTAATTGTATAACATTTGTTCCTTTGAAATATGGAGGAAATTTCTATATAAATTAATCTAATAGATTATATATAATAATAATAATAATTGATTATTTTTTAATTAAATGTGAAAATTCAACAAAAACAATATAATTAATTATTACCTAACATAACTGAACATCTCATTTATAGCAATTGATTATTTCATTTATAGTAATCATAACTTATATTGGTAAACTGTAAATTGAAGATTAAATTCTCTTATTTTTTTTTTCTTTTCTAAAAGCACATTTATTTATATATTACAAATAAATTTGTAGCAGAGAGTAATATTTAAATTCATTTCAATTTTGATGAAAAATACCTGCATTCATCAGATCTATTATAAGTATAAGTAATATATGGTTGGAAATTACTGAATGTCTTCCTAATAATCTTTATTTTAAATTACTGAAATATTTTAGTTTAATAGGTAATTTTAAAAGATTTATTTTTACTAATTTATTTAATTTTTGTTTTCATTTTATTTCAAGAGTTTTCTTTCGCTAGACCATAATTTTTATTTTCTTTTTCGCAATTATTTAACTAGTTATTTTGTCAATTTCACTTAGATTTTAAAAGTAGTTTCCTTATTTTTCACAACTTCAATTAATATTTTTGTTCTTTGTACGGTTTCTTTCAGATAGTAAACCCCAATTTTATGAAAGTATTATTTTTAGGATACACATTTAATTACTTTTTTTTCCTTTTTAATATTTTTATTTTTATTGTTTGAAAATGTCTAACTCTGTTCAATATTATAAATTCCTGGTTTCTTATATAACCTAAAAAACTTATTTTATATTCTCTATTTAATTCTTATTTAAAAAAATATTTTATTATTCAATTTTTTTATTATATCTTTCAATAGTTTTACTCTTTTGATGTTCACTAAATTTACTCAAATTTCAAAGATAATATTTTTAACATTTTAAAAAATAATATATAATGATCTAATATTTACATTACAATCATACTATATGTTTACCTTCTTCAAAACAACATAATATAAAAGTCATATTGTTTTAATAATTAATTTAAATATAATATAAAATAAATAAATAACATAAAAATATTTATAGGTTAATCGGCCTACCCATCTCTAAAAATTTAAATGTATCATCTCGTCGTGTTTTTTTGTCCCTATTCTGGATATGAAATAAAATGTGTTAAAGAAAATGACTCAATTTATATTTATTCAAGATTATCATGTTAACAATTACTTTTAATAATGACTAATCAGTAGTATGGTAAAAAAATTAAAAATATATTTTTCTTATTTTTCTCTCTTTCACATGTCTCTTTCTTCTTCCCCTATAATTTTTTTTAATTAATGTGTCATTCTCCCATTTCTTCTCAGTACGATATGATCTCATCTTGTACAAAGATATTTTTCCTGCTCGTAAAATATATACATTTGCATGTGAGGAAGCAATATAAATATCTTGTACCCAAGGAAAAAGTTTAAAATAAAATGTCTTTGACTTTAAAACACCAAATAGTATTACTCTGTGTGCTTGCACTTCAACCTTTAAACCGCCAATCTCCTCTCTTAGTAATACAAATAGTAATTTAAGTAGCTTTAAATCTCATTTTCCATAAAGAAATTTTAAAAATTAATTTATCAAGATGTATGAAGAAGTTTTATTTTAAAAATGAATTTTAAAAACTCTGTGTCATAGAAATTTTTAAAAGTTTGATTTAACCTCATCAAAGTTTATTATGATGTATGAATTTGTTTATAAATTTTCTTTTATAAGACATTTAAAATACTTTGGAATTTATTACATTGTTGGTCTAAATAATTCATAATTAATTATATTTTTCTCAATATATATATATATATATATATATATATATATATATATATATTACATATTTTAAAAAAGGTATTTTTAAAATTTAGTATAAATAAATTAATATTTTAATAATTTTATGAGTTTTATTTTTTATATAAGTCAACATGTTTAATAATTAATAAAAATAAATAATCTATAATTTTCATGTTTTATAATAAATATAATAATTACATTAAAAATATTTGAATTTATTTGAATATTTAAATATATTTTTTAGTGATATAATATTTTTAATTAAAATTTTCTTATAAAATTTTAGGTCCAATTTATAAAGAAAGACTATAATCTCTTTATAATATGCACCAATTATTCAGTTTAAAAGATAATATCACATGTTTATATCTTTATTTATGACGTATAGTTTAAAAAAACTGTTTTTTTAGTATGGACGAGGACATTTAAAATTAATGAAGAATAAATGTTTTATTATTTTAAAGTTAAGATGTTACATATATTATAAATTATTATTATTTATTTATCTAATTTTATTTTTCTAAAACTTATTTTCCTTTCTTAAGAATATAACTAATATATCTATGCTTTTTCAGATTTGATAATGAAGACTATTAAGAGTAAGTAATCAAGAAATTGATTTGATAAGTTTGGAGATTAAATCTTCCCTTAATCATGATTATAAGTTACATTTTTAAATAGTATGATGATTTATTATTTAATATTATTATATTAGAAGTTTTTTATAATAAATATAGTTTTTTTCTGTTTTATTTTATTTAATTTGATTGAAGAGTATTTATCATATTTTCTTATTATAAATTTGGGCTAATTTTTTCTTAATTTTATATTTTTTTCTTTAATTATATACTTTATTTGATGACGTATTATTGCTGAATTTTAAAGTATGAGCTTAATTGAAATGTTAAAGTTTATATGGTTTTCACCATAATTTAAAAAAAATTAAAAATTTTAAATGTATTAATATATTAATAAATAATAACACATAATGTACGACAATGATACAGACATATTAAAAGTAAAATTTATTTTACTTTTAATCTTATTATTTAGGATAAATATAGTTTTGATCCCTAAAACTTTTTAAAAAGTTTAAATTAATTCTTATAATTTAGAAAAATATAGTAAGTTTTATATTAAGGTCAAAGCAAATCTAATACATTAATCGTCTAACAGTATAATATATTCTGTATAATATATTATTATATTAAGAATTTGAATGATAATAAATATAATTAAATGTTTAATATTATCATTATTATTATTATAACATGATTTCCCTACTAACCGTTTCATATTAATATCTCATCATAGAGTAATAAATTTGAGCTTAACCATGACAACTATAACAATCATAATCACGTGTTCATGTAAAAAAAGTATTGTTCTCTACTTAGGTTTTTTTTCATAGGTTGTTTATATTTCATTTGATTTTGAATAACTAAAATAATTTTTTAGAAACTATTTTGATTCCCTTAAATTTAGTATTTAAACTAAGATTATGTTTCTTTAAATGTAACAAATTTAAATGACTTATTTTAATTGAGAACTAAAATAAAGTTGTATTTAATTCTCTGGAACTACATGCCTAATTAAACCGTTAATAAATTAACATTATCAAAAAATATAAAAAAAATATTTTTACTCTCTCTAGTTATTAAAAAACTTATTACTTTTTTTATAAAATAATAAACTTTATGAATAATGTTTTAAATATACTTTAAATAACTTTTATGAATAAATATTTAATTTAATAACTCGTGAATCTTTAGATTTTTTTTTTTCTTTTTAATATGAGTTATATGCCAAGCACGTGAATGAGTTATATTAGAGGTTGATATATAGTTGCGTGATAGTTTTTATACATGCTCATAGCTGGCTATTAGCATGTCTTACCCGCCCTAAAAACCAACTTACCTAACCCTTACGTTTCAGTTCTTACCTTAATCTCTGTCCCTCTTATCCAACTCCAGGTATAGCCTATGCTGGCTTCCCTTTTTCCTCCTATATTCTCAGTGTAAAAGAGTTAAAAAATGATCAATTTAGATGGACTTCCAATTTAAGTTCAATTGTTAATTACTTAGAATTTTTATTTCAATTTGATTAGGGTAATATTAGAAATTAGATTTTAAATTTACTTAAACCTCATGATATCAATTTGGTGTGGTGAGTTTCATACTCTTAAAAGATTTACAATATAGATAAAAAGGATGCAAACAAATTGGACTTGTAAGAAACTCCCCGCGTTCCAACTCTTGTTCTCTTACCCATTACTTCAATAGCAAAAAGCATCCTTTTTTCTCTAGTATAAAAAACATTTTCCATTCTATAATTGCCTAGGGCTAATACTGTTTATTCTTTCATTTTTTTCCTTTCTAAACAAAAAATATAAACCGTCCCCACCGGATGATAATTTCTAATGTCCTCGCATTGTTTGACTTTTATCATAACGTCTTTGATGCAATGATTCTGACTCCCACTATACAATATTTGCTTTGTACCTCTTCGAAATTATGTCTTACACCTTCCACTCTATAAACCACGAATATATACCAATATACCAATGCCTTCATGCTTCTCTCTGAATTTTGTGGTTTGCAGATTTCTCTTTTCCAAAATCATCAAAGCACAGTTTTAAATAAGGCATAAAATAATAATAGAAATTTCATGGTGTAGTTATCATAAAAATAAGAATTGCTTTTGTCGTGCCCGGCACTATGACACAACATAAGAGACAAATATATGTTTATTAAGATTTTTATTTGGTGAATTCTAGGTGGATTACCTATTCAGGTAGTCTACATGGAGCATCATTTACAAACCTTAGATTAATATAGTGTATGATATTATTTTGTATTGTATAAAATATTTTCTCTCGTTGTCTTTGGCCATGATCACCATCTTCGGTGACACATCCACCATGCATTGAGTGGCCACATTGCACATCACCAGATTTAGAACCATTAAATAATGCAAACAACCAACCTGCAATGCCACAATCTCACTATTCAACACACGTTCATCATTCCTTGGATTTGGACTCGTTATTTCTGCATGTCAAATGAATAAAAAAGGGTTTCTTCATGATCGTTGTTTGAACAAATTCCTTCGTCTTTGGCTATATATGAATGACATGAATGACTTTGAGACTATGATGCTTTGTTGTTGTACAATTTCCAATAGTTATCTTAAAAGAATAATAATTTGAAAGTATCATGATTGCAGCTTGTTATTATGTACTTGAGACAGTAATGGTGTCGAACAGAGATGTAATAATGTCTTGGATCAATTAATTAGGGTTTTCGAAAACATGTGGTAAATGACATGACGTTGGGGGGCATTTCGTGCAATGTTTTCCCACATTTAACAATCACATTTTCTAAATTAATATCATATAAATTGCGGAAATCATGATTCCTAAAATCGTGTTAGTTAGTATAAACGTTTTTGGGAATCGTTACATTTTTTTTTTAAATAAAGATATTGTTTCATGTTTGGTTTTAGTGAAAAAAAATATTTAGATGTATAATAGTATTTTTTTATTATAAAAAAACATATTGCTTTATTATATACAATCTATAAAAAATAGAGATTTTTCTAAAAAATGTCCTTTTAAATAAATTGATTTATTATATACAAATCTATAAAAAATTATCATTTGAAAATTTAGATATGTTTTAGTCACTTAAAAAATATTAGTTGCCTGAATATGAGAGAATACCCATGTTTTTTTATAGAGGTGATGATACTTGTAATTATGTTAATTAATGGAAACTCTTAAGCAATTACTTAAAGGGACTACACATAGTTTAAGTTTGAGTGAACCGAATTTGATTTTTGTTTTTTACTCTCAGACAATCGATTATATTATTCACTGGATGATCCATTAGACGATCTATTGTTTATTTAATCTATTGTGTATCGAGTTTGTAGGCTCCATTCAACCCCCTTCTTTGGGAGCTAATTACATATTCACCTACTATGTATCTAAAAATCTCAAACTTGTTAAGCCTATTTTTTCTCACTTAACTCAATTGGAGAGAGCCATCTAAGTCAAGAGAAAGTATTAAATTTTGTAGTCTTTGATAAAGAAATAAGTGAGAAAAATTGGTTCACATATTCATTGAGCAACTTCAATAAAATTATTATTTCTGCTTTGTTCATCGTTGGAACAGAATGGAAATTTGACAATAGGTTAGGAGCATACTATTTTTATAAAGTGAGGTTTGTACCTATTTATAAACTATTGAAAGGCCTCATCTCTAGTCGATGTGGGATCTCCAACACACCCCCTCACGCCGAGACTGCTCAACTCGTGCGTGAGACTATATTGTTTAAGGGTGGTCCGATAATGGCCCGATAGTGGGTGGCCTAAGAATCGTGCTAGGATACTCTGATACCATATTAAGAAGTGGAATTTAAGCCTAACTCAACCTTACAAAACCGGCTTGTAAAGTAAGGTTTGCACTCATTTATAAACTATTGAAAGACCTCATCTGATGTAGGATCTCCAACATGAAGAAATCAGTTTCACATTATTACTCTATTTTAGGTTTATCTTTCTTTATTCTTAGCATTATTACTCTAGTGTATTGGCGGTTTGTAAGTACTTATTTATAAAATTTATCTAACACTCTTATATTTGTATTTATTGGAGATCTCACATAGAGTAAAGACGAGACCTTTCAATAGTTTATAAGTGGGAGCAAACCTCACCTTATAATTCGGTTTTATAAGGTTGAGATAGACTTAAGGTTCACTTTTAATATGATATCAGAGATTATCTTAGCAAGATTGTTGGGCCTATTGGGTCGTTATCGGATCATCCTTATATATAAATTTCACGCTCGAGTTAATGAATCTCGGCGTGAGGGAGGATGTGTTAGAAACCCCATATTCACTAGAGATGAGGTCTTTTAATAAGTAAATACAAACATCACCTTACAAGCTGATTTTGATTGACTAACTTATGCCGGTGGATTTTTACTTCTCATATAATATTGGTGTGTGTTTTGTGATCGTTGTTGTCATTGTTCTTTGTAAATTCTTGTTATTTAGAGAAATTATTTGAAGTCCATGTTTTTTATTGTTTAATTGTTGTTCTTTTATATCAAGTTTTCACATAAATTAGTTGTTACGAGAATAATATTATTAAATAATATTTAACTATATAAACTCATTAACGATTTTAAAGAATTAAAGTTATAATTATTTAGAAGTACAAATGTTTATAAAAAGGTTACTTTAAAAATTATAATATTATAATTTTAAAGTAACATCTTCTGTTATTATTAGTATATAGTGTAACATCTTCTGTTAGTATTTTTTTTCATTAGCAAATTTAATTATTTGAATTTTGTCAAAAATTTATGTAAACAATGATAACCGTATTAAATTATTTGACAAGGTATCATGATTTGTTTTATAAATCATTCAAAACTTTCTTCCAAATTTTAATTTTAATTGTTAACCTTTTTTCTGTCCTAAGCGAAATAATTGAATTTGTTAGGTCAACTTTATCTTCACTTATTTTTATCTCAAGCAATAAGGTATACATATAACACCAGATGTGAATTTTATGATTGACTAAAGGGATTGTGGTGGAAAAAATAGTTGTAGGACGTGAAATATATGTCCTCACACTTTATAAGATTAAATGTGGTATGTTAGGATAGGATGATTAAATGTGTTGTTAACTTTTTATTGATGGTATGATCAAAATATGCGTATGCTGGTATGATGTTGTCTTTATATGAACATACCCCTCCAGATTTAAACACTAAGGACAAATAGACTTGAATAATTTCATAAAATTCATTATTACTCAATAATATACACTATATGACCTATTGAGAGATTGCAATTAACCTTCCAAAGTCGAATTGTACAAGTTAAGGGATATGGACAACCCACACCTATATTGTTGAAGCAGGTTAGAAGAATCAAATAAGTTACTTTTATATACTGAGTTTTATTTTTTAATATTGTTCTAAGAACATTCGAGTAAGTGATTAGTCTTCTTACATTTTTATATTTTATTTTCATTTTCTAAATTAATAATTGAAAGGCATCAGTTAACAACTCCAAGTAATATATATAATTTCTCGCCGATGTTTGCAAACTATTTTTCTTAAAGAAGTGCTTAATTATGTAGAACATTCCATTCCTATTCCTATATAAAAGTTTAAGGCCGCATCTTACGTTAGTGTTTGACTACTACATTGTTTATCGATTCTTTACGGTTTAGAAAGCAAGTTTCATATCCAAATGAGATTAATACATCTATAATAGGCGATTGTCTGCTTCCAAATCACAAAAGCTTTTATTTATACAAAGACTCTTAAAGTGTCAGCTCAAAATTCAGTCCAAAATCGTATGAAGGTATGAGCTGCAAATTAAAATGTACTCGAAGTAATTAGGATCAATTTAAATGTGTAACTCGACAAAATATTTTTCTTTTGGTAATAATATGAGCCACCAATTAATATGCATTAGTAGTTTATTAGCATCAATTTAGAAGAAAATTGTTAGACAACATCCTAAACAAAATATAAATTAAGTCAATACCTTAAAATTTTTCCATTTTCTTCTCTCTCATATATCTTGTTTTACCCACGTGGGCTTGCTATTGGCTATTCCTGCCAACTTTAACATGTCTCCCCTTCCCAATTGTGTCTCCTGATATTTCGATTGGTGGATATGAGGCTCTCATTAATGATAGCAGGGAAACATACGTGTGATTAAAGATTTTAATTTCCATACAGTTATTACAAAATAAATATAAATATTTTATATTATTCTCATAATTATGATAAAAATAAAAACATCATAGACATTAATTATGATGAAATAATTATATAAAATAAAAATAAATTAAATTCTGATAATGTAAAATAATTTCACAATATTATTCAATCATTAACAATCATACGTGGAAAATTTATATAAGTTATCTAAAAATTATATTGTTAAAACTTTTTATTAGTTGATAATGTAAAAAAATCAAACTTTTATTAAATTATAAATAGAAAAGCATTTATTAATTTTTTTTTTTCGTTTTCTCAAAAGATTAGAGGGTTGCTTGGAAAAGAAAAATTATCCTCTTGAATCCTTTGAGTTGTTTTTAGTAAGAAATAAAAATGTTAAAAAAGCATAGTGATTGCATCTAATGTCCGTGACGGGCCCACGTCGGCACAGACACAACACGATGACAACTACTACTCCGCAATACATATCTATTCTAATATTGTTGGTCTGAGCGAACCATTTATGTGGCCAAGAGAGAACCACGTGTCCGGAATTGATTCGTCATCACCTAGATTTCCTCTCTGCGACCAGTGACTAATATAGATAATAGAAAAACCGCACCCAAAGAAATCAACTTACTCCACTCCGCGTTTAGGTCGCTCTAATTCTATTCCATTCCACTCTTCATTCGGAACAAGAGAGGGTAGTACCGTTAGATTAGCCGCGTTTTTCAAAAGTGCTTTTTTCTGTTCAGACCATGGGAATTGAAAGAGGAGGCTTGAAGGGGTTCAGGAGCGGCTGGAGCGTGCCGCCAAAGCCATGTGACTCCTGCAAGTTGGATTCGGCGGCGCTTTTCTGCCGCCCCGATTCCGCTTTTCTCTGCATCGCTTGCGACTCCAAGATTCACTGTGCCAACAAGCTGGCGTCGCGCCACGAGCGCGTGTGGGTGTGCGAGGTCTGCGAGCAGGCACCCGCGGCTGTCACGTGCAAGGCTGACGCCGCCGCCCTCTGCATCACGTGCGACTCTGACATCCACTCTGCCAACCCCCTCGCGCGCCGCCACGACCGCGTCCCCGTTGAGCCCTTCTTCGACTCCGCCGACTCCATCGTCAAGGCCTCCGCCGCCGCCTCCTTCGGCTTCATCGTCCCCTCCGACGACGGCACCGCTGCCTCCGATGCCTTCGCCCCTGACGACCCCGACGCCGCCGCCTGGCTCATCCCCAACCCCAATTTCGGGTCGAAACTCATGGACGCCCCTGACATCAAGTCCAAGGAGCTCTTCTACTCAGAAATGGACCCCTTCCTGGATTTCGATTACTCGAACTCTTTCCACAACAACAGCTCCGGAAACGACAGCGTCGTTCCAGTTCAAACCAAACCTTCCCTCGCTCCACCCCTCATCAATAACCACCACCAATCAGAAAGCTGCTTCGACATCGATTTTTGCCGCTCCAAGCTCTCCACCTTTAACTACCCATCCCAGTCTCTCAGCCAAAGCGTGAGTACAATCACTTAGTAACGAATTTTAAATATTTTAAATAAATTTTTGGTCTTGCAGTAAATTTACTTGAGAATTAAATCATGTGACAGGTTTCGTCGTCGTCGCTTGATGTCGGAGTGGTGCCGGATGGGAACACGGTGTCGGAGATGTCGTACTCGTTTGGTCGGAACAGTTCGGAATCGAGTGGGATTGGTTTGTCGGGAGTAAGTGGAGGGCAAGGGGCGACGCAGTTGTGTGGAATGGACCGTGAAGCGAGGGTGCTGCGATACAGAGAGAAGAGAAAGAACCGAAAGTTCGAGAAAACCATTCGATACGCATCGCGGAAGGCTTATGCGGAAACCCGGCCCAGGATAAAAGGGCGGTTCGCGAAGCGAGCCGAAATTGACTCGGATGTGGAGCGTCTCTACAGCCCTGGCGCTGCGTCGCTGATGCTGGACAGTCCATACGGCGTCGTACCGTCGTTTTAGTAACTATTAAAAGATGGAACGATGAGGGAGAGTGCATGAATCTAGTGTTGGGAAGTGTTAGAATAATGATTAGTGATTCTGTGGGATTGATTATTAGGGAAAAAGGTGAAGAATCGGTACGAACGTGATTCTTACCTGGAATGCGACGGGGAAGGTTGTTTCATCACGATGGAGATGAAGATTTGTGTGGATGGAGCGGTAAAGCCCGTTTACTTTTTTTTTAAAGAACTTAAAAAGGGGCTGGTTCTTGATCTTCACCTGTTGTAGAATTAGAATCTGTACTGTAAACTCTTTTCACTGCCTTACCTTACCTGCTGTCTTTTTTAGTATAAAAGTGTCTTTTTTTCTATCAGCCGGATCACGGATCTCTTTCCCCCTTCCTATTGGCTGCCATTTCCAACTATATATATAAATCACGTTTTTTATCTCATCGTCGTCAAACCCTTTCTTTTTTTAACGGCTTATATGCATTCCAAGCTCACACCAACCCTCACCCTGTGATTCCCTAATATTCCTTTTCCAAGTCACTGTCTTTTAGTTTATATATTGCCAAATGAAGAATCAAAACACATAATTAACAATACATTACTTCAAATGAAAAATATATCAAATAAATAAAAATATAGACTCCTTGGGTTAACCTAGTGATGGATGTTTAAGTTGTTGATATAATTCTGAGCACTATTTCCGTTAAGGAAAAAATTATTTTAACATTATTATTCACAATGCATCCCATTTACCTCCTTTATTTAATAAAATATTATATATAATAAGTAAAATAATAATATATAATAATGTGAAATGAAAGGAATGGTTAAATAGTAATGTCAAGTTATCACCACTCTACGTTAATATAAGTTAATTTTGTTGTTATCGTTGTATTAATAAAATCAGAGGCGGACTCCGAGTGATATCAGAATATCGTCACTCCAAAATTCTTAAAAAGTTTTTATCTCTTTCCCAATGGAAAGAAAAAACAGTTCTCGCCCCCTCTTACTTGACTCTGCCTCTGTCACTGAATATAATTTATTTTATCAAGTAGAAATCAAAGTAAATTATTCAATCAAAAGAAAGGAAATGAAAGAGGAATACAAGTAAGGGATGAAAAATATCGTTTATATTTGAGTTATATTTTTATTGTAACACGCAAAGAAACATGTCAATGAAATGATGAATTCAATATTTTTAAATTTTTTGTATAGAACAATTATATTTTTTAATTATTTTAGTGATATTTGTAACAATCTATAAAATATGTCATTTGAGTAGAAATGATAGAAGTGAAATAAGCACTTGATTATTATATTATTAAACTAAAAACGCATATTTATAGAAAAAGTAAGTAGTCAAGTCTCATTTCAACTCAAGTCATTATTTCTCTAAAACCCCTAACCTCTTTTCTTCTGACTTCTCTCTAAGTCTATGCTTCCATACCTCATCAGTTTCTTAAGCGGAACCCACTATTGGACTCGTGACGGAGAATAGAGCAAGTCTACCCTTAGAGCCATTTTTAGGTTTTCGTTTTCCTCTACCTTATGAGCTTGCAGGTGGCCTCTGAGTTATCAGATAGTGCCTTTGTGAGCTCATTTCCTTAGTGTTTTAGTCTGATCGTCGATCACAGGTTCTTTGGTACAGATTTGAGTTCTTAAAGATCTTAGGCTTTGGGGCTGTTATAGAGAACTTCTAGTGCAATTCAGGTAAGGAAGTTAACCTTAGTGCTTGTTTGATTTACAAATTTAAGTCTTGAATAGAGAAGTTAATGATTGTAGTGATTGTACAATTTGTATCTGGTAAAGTTTCCTGCAGGTCTGAAATGTTGAATTGAATGTTGCATGTATGAGATAGTTGTGTGAAAATTGATGATATGTTGATTTGTTGAATAGATAATTGCGCTAGGGTAGATCATTCATCGTGTATGTGGCTTGATTTTCACCCAATTTAGTCATCTGAGGCATGCATGGTAACTCTGATATAGTGAATTCTGTTGATTTTTCTGCATAATTCGCCCAGGCGACATCATCTCGCCCAGGCAAGAAAGTAGTTCGCTCAAGTGAGGGTACAGTCGCCCAGGCGAGGAAGCCCCTGGAGCAAGTGTGCTCTCTGGAGTGCTTTGGCCTAGGCGAGAAATCTTTCGACCAAGCGATAAGGTATTCTTGCCCAGGCAAGAGTATTTTTGCTCAGGCGAAAGTAGACCTTGCTCTCTGGACTACTTTCGCCCAAGCGATAAATTTTTTGCTCAGGCGATGGGTATTTTCGCCCAGGCGAAATTGGTCTCGTCTAAGCTAAAAAAAAAAAATTTTTTTTTTTTTTGGTTTTTTTGTTTCTGAATGTTTAGCTCTTTTGGAATGCAATGTATGTATTTAGTAAAACAAATTAATTGATAATTTAAGTTTAATTATATTGATAATTTAGTGATTTCTTTAAATGTTGAGATTGAAGTGGAGATTGAGATTTAAAAGTGAATGAATGCATGAGTAGAGATCTGTATTGTAACGTGATATTGTTAAGAGTGTTGATAAAGTTTGTCAAAGCCTAGGCATAGTATTTTCAGGAAAGAAAACACTCGTGTCTTGGTTAATTAGGAAGTACATTGTCTAAGGATCTGATCAATAACTATTGATATCCTGACTCTACTAGTAATAGGAATCAAATAGATAATCATTACTAGGTGGTGAGAGTCGAAAGAGGTCTGAACTGAGTGACTGCAACTTGAAATATAGCTAGCCAGGAAAGTCTCAGGGGTACTAACCCTGTCATACATGATTGATGATTAATTTGTGTGGGAGCTATGTGGATTCACAGTTTGGTGATGTATGACAGGTGCATATCTCAAGGTCTATTCAATGCACGAGTCTTTAGGAAGTAGAGTCATGTTTGTAGTGTGTTAGATTCTTATATTGTGATGATACATGAAATTGAATGTTTTTGATTTGTTAAAATTTGGTTAGCTTACCCCTTTTCTTTTGGTTGTATTGTGTTTGATTTTCTATCTGTGATGATCGTGTCTTGACACGGGAGCAGATAATGCTGCAGATGGATCTTTGGGAGATCATCCAGGTTGAAAGATGCTGTTAGGAATAGTATTGTATTTTGAAAAACTTGTATATGATATTGTAAATATGTTTTGAAATTTTTGTTTAGCATTATTATGTAATCTTGATGCATGTTAAATATGGAATACTATAAGATATGCATTATGTTAATATTTTAGTCGCCTTAGTAGAAGCTTTATTTTTTGTGGGGTGTTACAATATTTAAAAAAATAATGTTTAATTATTTACCTTTTCTATTAAGTTGCAATTAATTGGTTGCTGTTATTTGTGATGATAATATTTTTGATTTTTCTAATTTTAGACTTAAGTTGATTGTAATTAAAGTTATTTTTTGTTATGTAAATTAAAAATGAGTAAAAAAAATTATAATAAATTTAGAGTAATCATACACTGAAGTGAATTAAATATTATAATATGATTTTAGTTTATTTTGACTATGATCTTTATTTTGATAAAATAAATATTTTTTACTTATTTAAAACTAGTTTATCTATTTTATTATGAACATAAGTTGACTTTTCTAGTTATGTCGAGAATAAAATTTCAAGGCCAGTAATCCTAATTTTGAACTGGATGAACTGAATTTTGTAAATCTTATTAACAATTTTCACTTTATAAATAAGGTTGTACCAATTTGAAAATGACACAATGATCAGACAATGATAACATGAGAGGAAGGAGGTCAAAGCTTTGAAATTCACCATAATTATACCCCTAGCTTTTGTTACACTTCTTGATTCCCTTCTTAAGCTTTTGTTAAAAATTAACAATTTTTTTGAGGAAATAGATAATGTGAAAAAATAGCGTGACATCTAAAATAAAAATAAAATATAAAGGATTACAATAAATAATCCTAAATACCGCCAATAATATGCAATACTTATAGTTACATTTGGGACTTATAATATTACATAATGTAATGGAAGCTAAATTGTACACATATGTACTACTATTAAATAAAAAGACATATTATTAGTAGTAATAATAATAATATGATTAGTTTTAAATAGATAAATTAATAATTTAATAATTTAATAAATATAAGTATATTAGAATAAATTTAATTGAGTGTATGTCTACATGTTGATTATCTAATATGCATACTTTAGTTACCAAAGGTTATAATTTTATCATATATTTCTAGTTAGCCTTCTAATATATTTATATGATATATTAATAATTTATATTTATCAGTTTATTATAAATGTATTAATTATTAATATTATTTATAAATTTTTTATTCATTAATATAAAGTATATTTTTAGTCTTCAACAAAATAAGTGGCTTTTTATTATTTTTTTAATTTGAAATACCTTTTTGCAGTCTTTATAAAATAATTACTTTTTCTTTAGTTCTTATAAAATATTTTTCTTTGATTTTTATCTCTCTTAAAGCTATAAACATTATTTTGGTCTTTAACATTTATTTTAAGATGACTAAATAATATTTATTTTATCAACTTAAATTTTTTAGAGATGTAATATAGTAATGTTATCTTACATTCGCTTAAGGATGCATGACGTTATAAATATAGATCTATCGTGACCCATTTATGATTTAAATAAGATTGGTTAATCTAGTCTCTTTTTTATTTGTTATACGAGTTTTGTGCTAAAACTCATTGTAATTGATTGGAATGGCGGATTGAAAAAAAAAATTAAAACCATTGATGGAGATTGACAAATTAATTTTAACAATGAAAGTAAAATAAATATATTTTATACTGTTATGTAATAAGTTCAACTTAATAAAATTAAATAAAATAAAAAGAGTTTGGTAAGTCAAACTATCTTTACCTCCGTTTAATGCAATTTTAGATGAACTAATGAATTTTAAATAGTAATCCGATTCACAAAAACACATATTGAGATAAATTTATCCGATGGATCTTGTTTTCCACCTCTCAATTTAATAATGAATATCACTTTAAAGAATCACATACGCAACTAATAGTGTAATCTTAAAATTAAAAGTAACGATTTTAATTTCAGAAAACAATATTTTATATTTTTACAAAAATCTTCGTGATATGTTACCTCAATAGAGTAATGATCTAAATAATAATTGGTCTAACATTTATATTAAATTATTTAATATTTTAGTAGTATATGATATTAATAAAAAATCTAATATATTATTTGATCAAACATTTATTAATTACTCGTATTTCTCGGTTATATTAAGTTGATCTTAATATGATATTATATGATTTTATTTAATATATTTTATTATAATTAATTATATTTTTATCACGATTAATTATATAATACTTACTATATTGTTAATTATCGTAATTCTTATTTATTATTATAATTTTTATTTATTAAAAATAACTTAACCTTAATTAAAAAAGACATATAAATAGAGATTAATTTCATATGAAATACTCATTTAATTTATATTTATTCACTTATATATTTGTATGTTCTTACTAAGTTTGAGTGTATGAAAATATTCTGTAATTAAATTTTCATTTATATAATTATTATGAGAAGAGACACAGCTTTTAATAACAACTTAGGTGACTTATCCCAACATAAAAGAATTTATATATATAGAAGTATTGTTAGACTATAATGAATTTTTTGGTGTATTAATAAGTATGTATGATTGACGCAGTTAATGCAATATACTTATATATTATTCTAAAATGAAAATTTGATTCAGAAAATAAAGTGATGTTACTTTTTTTTTTTTTGAAGAAATATTCAAACACATTTAACAATTGGCAGCCTACCAAGTACACATACATAAAACTTTGGTTCAAATGTATTTGCCACATAAAAAACGTGATTCTTCTGCGTTACCCGAGGAAACAGTTAAATTATAAATGTGTGATGTGAGTAAGTAACAGGTCCAACGGAGGTCGGTGTTTTTATCTTCCCCCTTGACAAAGTTTCCAAAGGTACATAACAACTAAAACTTATTCTTCTCTTTACTATTTACCTATACGAACATTCATTTGCTACCCAAAATGTGATAACATAAAGATATAAAGATATAAGAACGGAATAACAACAACTTCAACTTTAATCCAATTAATTAAATATTTGACGAATATATAGGGTGATATTATTGTATTATTTTGTTTTCTACTTGTTAGGAACTTCATAATGATAGCAATGGCGTCCTATAAAATAGCACTGAAAGTAATTTATTTTTTCTAATTATTACTGGTTGAAATTCCTTATTTACTAAAAATATAACTAATATATATAATATAATATGTGTATAGAGTGCAAGGTCATTTCTATAGACAAGATCTCTAGACAATATAAGCTACCCAACATTATTCAAATATGAATTTGAAGTTCAAGACAAAATATAAAAATTTTAAGAGTTACATTACAATTAACATTAGGATAAGTAGTTTTTAGTTCTTTCTGATTAAGATTTATTTAATGTAAGACTAATAAAAATTTAAAAATACACTTAACTGTAAAGGTTAATACGATTCCATTAGTAACTAAACAAAATTCATAATTCTAAGTCGCGTTTTGAAGACTTTTCAAGTCAACTATTGAAGTTCCCTGTCTTTTTACTTAAATACTAGGTTTTGCTACTTTCTTTATTGGATGACAATTGACCATTAGGTTCAGAATATTAGAAAACTAATTGAAGAAAAATATAAAATATTGAGTACGGGTAGGGAAAATGCGCTGTTTTGTATATTCTTTGCTCAAAGTTGATTTTAATTAATGTATTTTTAATTGATTTATTTAGTCTTGAGAGGGGGAGAGAGAGAGAGAATACGGACGCACAACAACAAAAAGAGTTGGAAATGAAGTGAGTTTGTAATGGTATCACCAGTCAAACAAACACATTCTTCAATTAATAACTCGTTGGCGGAGAAGTGTTGATCCAATAATGGCCTCACATTGAATTAAGTCGCTTCTAATAATTTAAACTATAAAAAAAACATTTTTTTAATATAATATCGACAAAATAATAGACCTGCATATGGTATAATCTGTAATTTCATTCTGAATACATATTTTATGACTCTTTATAAGTACTAAAAAAACGTATATTTTAAATTACTACAAAAAAAATACTCTATTTAGAGTTAAACTTTGTTAAAAGAATTACCTAAATTTCCATATTTTCTAAATTATGAAGGCGAAATAAATCTATTAAAAAGTACAAGAACTAAAACAATGTTTAAGTAAAATCATAGAGACCCAAATGATTTTTCTCCACAAAATTTGTAAGAATAGATGTAACATATATAAAAAAAGTGGAGTAATAAATAAAAAAAGTACGCTGTATATCTTATCTTATTAATATAAGAACATAAAATATATATTATATAATATAAATAGAAAGATAAATAGGGGAAAGATTTAGAAATACTTTATATATATATATATAATATCCTTGATTAAACAGAGTCCCCACAAACTATTGGTCTTGGCTCCTCCACAGGATTCATGCTGTTGGTTGGGCGTTGATTGATCAATCTAACTGCCACTGTTTCCTTGTTTTGATTTTTTTTTTTTTATTTGACTCTTAAATACGAAAGCAACAGTAACCACACCATCTTCACACCATGTCAATGTGATTATTTGTTACTCAAGGGCAAAGGCATCACGGTTTTCTTAAAAAAACATTACAAGTACAAAAACATATGTAAATGCGATCAACCTAATGAACTTCAACACCATTTCGATTCTCAGCACCTGTCAGTTGGCCACCCCAACTTCAATTGTTTAACAGTAAAGTGGAAAATAAATTATATTCCACCAGATAAACTAGTTTTTTTCTTTTTTAAATTTTATTATTTTGCTTTGTTTAGTTTCATTATTAATAAAAGGTTTAATTAAGATTCTCGATTTTTAAAGGTGTAACTATAGTTACTTTTCATTTAATAAACAGCAATATTAGATACAATAAATAATGGCAATTTTAATCTACGTATAATACAATTTACACGTAGAATGATCACGATTTTATATTTTTTAAAATTGAGATATTTAACTAAATTTTAAATAATAGAAAACTTAAATTGAAAATAAATAAATAAATAATAAGAAAAAGTCAGTAAGCCTAACTTTATTAATAACTCCGTTAAACGATAAAATACTCATATTAAATATTAGGTCGGCTATTTGTCTCGGTCTCACATAATCTTTAATAGAACCAAATTGAAATGTTTGTCACTTTATAGTTCTTCCAATTTAAATTTGATATTTATCCCATATAGCAGTCTATGGAAACTAGATATTCAAGAATATATTTATTTTTGTCTCTTTATAGTTCCTCCAATTTAAATTGATATTTATCCATATAACAGTCTATGGAAACTAGATTGAAACTTTTAAAGAGTATATTTATTTTTGTCTCTTTATCCAAGTACTCTTTGAAAGTTCAATTGTATAAACTATTACTCCCTCCTCCCAGTATGTGATTTTTTAGAGAATTTTATAAGACTGTTTTCAATTTGTGTATTATATTAATTTTTTAATGAAAACATATCCAGTTATTCTACTTTTGGGTAATAAAAGAAGTAAGTATTATTAAAGAATTAGTAGACACAAATTATTAAGTTATAACCATAATTTTTTTTTCAGAAATTAATTAATTCTGTCTAAAGCGACGACGAGTTTCAACAAATTTAAGAGTAGTTTTAAAATGCAGCGTCGTTATCCGTTATTAATTAATATATATTTAAAATTATTATTGGTTTAGTCCGAGGCAAATTTTCTTGAGAACAACATTGTTGAAGTGGAATTGAAGACGAAAATGTCATCCTTGGGGAACTGGTTACAACGGGGATCCATTGAATTATCAGCATCAAAACAAGCAATTTTTATTTATTTATTTTAATTTAGTTTTGAAAAAAACTGAAAAGTGATATAGACAGTGGGAGGGTGTGTTTTATATGAATATAGGGATAGAACAATGAAGACGAAAAGGTGTCGGTTACTTGTTTTACGTGGGGTCACTGTCAAATGGGCTACAGAGTGGGCCCAGCCCATACCCCCTTCACGTGCGCCACTAGTCCAAACCACCCCCTTGTGGGCTCAGCTGTCTGGTTGCAGCACCACTGTCCCGTGTGGTCCATTCAAGTTATGTTCATCATCACCCCCACTAAACTCCTCTACGGAGGACCCCACACTGTTACCGTATGTATGCATAGTCAACACGACACAACACTTTCATATCATTCACCAACACCGCTGTAATGTAGCACACAAAAACATGTAAAGCAAAATAGGGATGCATAGTAACTAAGTAAGTAAGAAATTTCCGACAGCAACATGGAACATATCCAGATCTTGATTTGGGGGTTAGGACTCCACAAATCTAGTAATAGATAGCATGTTAGGGTTTGGTCTTCTAACTGTTTTGTTCTCTTTTGGAATGGTTATTTTGCCATCACATACAAAGTTACAACCAACCAGAGATGAGATTGAATTGAAGGGATTGTGTTGTGTTTGGATAAATCAGTTCCTTCATTTTCAACCTTTTATATTTATGTTACTATTAGACCATTACTTCACACTGCTTTCAATTTGAAGAAGTGGTAGGCTAGAATCCAACCTTGGCTACATCTTAATATCGATGTGGTCCTTTCCTTTCTTTGTTTTATGCAATCTTCGATTTTCTTTATTTATTTGCAGGATTGGCCTTCAGATGGCACTACTTATTTTCATTTACAAGTACACTGACAAAATATCTCATACGTGGACAAAAAAAATCTTATACATTTTTTTAGATATAAATTATATATAGAATATAAATTTAAAATATTTTAAATTATCAGTTTTTTATTCCAATAAAATTTTGAAGATATGATTGTAGATATCCATTAAGGGCGTAAAACGCGTAAATTTTTAAGAGAGCTTTTAAAATGACGTTGTCCTTAAGGGGGGAAAACTAAGAGGTTTAGATATACTCAAAAAAAATTCTCTAATTCGATATAAAGTGAATTATATTAAACTGATCTTTCATTTTGAAAAACTAAATATTTTTTTAACCAAATATTGTTTTTAATGTTATTACATATATAAGATTTTAATTCGACATCATTATTTGAACTGAAAATAATTCTGCATCAATTCATTTAAATGTTGGTAAAATAAATCAAATTTAAGATGTCCTTCAGTTATTTTTTGGGTAACTATATTTTTTATTGTTGAATGACTTAGATGAATTTGAATACATAAATTAAATTGTTGAAAGTTCGTGCCTCTCGTTTAAATAATATTTTTTTTTATTAGAACTTGGTATCGATAATAAAAAGTTCTTAAAATATATTTTTCAATCAAACGAATATATTTAAAAAATGTATGATTAAATAGAATAAGTCTAGTTAAGAATTATTTATATTCTTAGACAATTATACATGAGTTACTGTACATAGGTTTTAGAGTTTAGAAAAATATTTAAAAACTTTAAGATATATTAGAAAAACGTTAACAACCTCCACCATTTCGTACACAAATAAAAATATTAAATATGGGAGACAGGATTGAATAACACTCGGGTTCTTGAATTTGATAAGTGTGCTTTCTTTACTTCTTAAATTTAACAAGACAAATAAAATTATATAATTTGTAATTTATTATTCTACTTGCTCTTTTGTTAAATCATAAATATTAACATTAACGAAACATGTTACTTGACGTACTATATGCGTACATGCTACGCACATTACACCATTGTCAAATTTAGTGTGCATGTTTAGGCTCAAATGTGATTATTACCTGCATTTAATATGTGACATTAGTTAGTCCTTTGTGGTTGCATATTTTTTGAAACGGAGACACGACGAATATGGAGATGCTTGCTTGATGACTATGAAAAATGAAGTCACTCTGCGGTACTTGTACAATTCCAAAAGGTGTGAAATTTGTATGCATTTTTGTGAAATTCAGTCCAATAAAGACTAAAATTCATATGCATTTGTTTCTAAATAAAGTTTAGCTAGACAATCATTTAACATTTAATTTTTTTTTACTTTATTTCTCACTTCTTTTCACTTTTCACCGTTTTTTTTTTCTCCCTGCTTAACAGAATAATAGATAACTAAAATAACAATCCAACCCATATATATGAAAATAGAATGTTCTACGTGGAGAAAACTTGAAAGAACCCAAATAAATGACATGTCCCATTTTCTTTTTATGATGGACTTTCAACTTCTACATATAATGAATTACTTGCAGACTGTTTACTATTTGTTCCTGCACTTCTAAGGAGAAGAAAAATTAATATTTTATCTTTAATAAAAAATAAATAAATCTTCTTACATCTATCTTCATTTAAAACTATTTTAAATTATATAATACAAAATTTTATTATAGATTTTTGTATTTTAAATTCTATAATGTGAAATATAATTTTTGTATTTCAAATTGTGTTTTAAATTGTATAATTTAAAATACAAATAATTATAAATTTAGAAGGGTATTTTTTGAAGTATAGAGGTGCAAGGGGAAACCAGAGAGGTGCAAAAGAAACAATCTTACTTTCCCCGTAAAAGTTATGAAACATAAAGACGGGCTTTCAAATTCTTTAAACTTTCAAAGCACAAAGATCCAAACCCAAAATCGTTTATCTTTTGGGAATTTCTTTTTGCACCTCATGCTCTTCTTCTGCATCCCATAAATATAAAAATTTTCACTTTTCTCTTCTGTTTAATTTTTTTTAACATTGTTCAATTTAGAAATCTGTGAAATTGAGTGATCCAAAAGTTAGAAAAAGTATACCAATTACACGATCTGAAACAATAATTTGAAACTAATATTGCATTATATATTATTTTTTTTTGTGCGAAAAATACTTTTAAACTATACAATTCATAAGAAGCTTTCAGTTATCAATGTATAATCTGAAAGATAACAAAATCTTTCAAATTATAAAATATAAAAAACATTCTTAAATTATATAATCCAAAAATTAATTTTTATATAAAAAAGTTTTTAAATTGTGTAATTTAAAAGTATCTTTTAAATTACACAATTCAAAACACGTTGGTGAAGTAAAATCTAAATCTAAATATTTCTTTCATGAGTTTATAATATAACACATAATTTTAAATTACACAATTCAAAACACGTTGGTGAAGTAAAATCTAAATCTAAATATTTCTTTCTTGAGTTTATAATATAACACATATACAAAGGGGTGAAGAAGGGAATACCTACAGCAAGGTGGTGGTAATGACAAGAGGGTAGCTACGAGAAGGAGTGACAGTCTTTTACACGTCCAATGATACAAGAAACAAATGTATCCAAGAAATAAGTAACTTTCTCCGAAAAAAAGAAGAAGAAGAAAATAAGTAAATATTTCATTCTAATTTATATATACGGAGAGAATATTATCTTAAGAACCACTTTTAATATTAAATAAATTTAAACTTGAATTTAAACTTTGAGCTGATACGTATAAATTTAAACTTTTAAAGTGTACTTTTACTAGAGCTCGCAACAATCAGTGACATATCTTCCAAGAGCATGTTCGTGTCCCATAACAATTTCTCTTTTCTTGTTCTGAAAAATATCTTCTTTTTGCTAAAAGTGTTTCAAAAACCATATATTTCAAATCATCACATTCACCTATTTGATCGATCGTGTAAACAGGATCTAAGATAGACGTGATCCTGCTTTTATCATAAATAAATAGGATGATAACTGTATATTTATCGAAATGCTAGATATTAGGAAACTTATGTGGTCTGTTTTTATTTGCCTATCTATTCGAACATTCTCTGAATGTTTTTTTTTTTTTTCTGACAAATACCATACATCAAATCAAAGACAAACTAAACTTTTATATATATCAAAAACTGGGCACAGCCGATAATGTCTTTGGAGATAATAATCTTCTTACCCTCTCCCTCCCCGATTCAATCCCAAAAAATAATAATAGTATTTGCTCAACCAATACAAACTGGACTAAGTGGTACCAAAAGAAAAAAAACAAAGAAAATAATCATATGATAAATTACACAAATAAAAAACCAACCCTTACTTGACCCCTACAACCACAAACCTAAAATATAGTGTGTATGATGGAAAGAAAATTGAAACTTTAGTGTAATTTCATTTCACAAGTAATCCTCCAGAGATAGGTCTGAGGGTACATCATATCCGAAAACCATAGAGTAATCATCCAATTCATCAGAGGTGAACTTTGGGATCCTCCAGCTTTTTCCAACCTCACTGTCTTCGCCACTGGTTAGCAGCTCTAACACCTGCATAAAACCAAAAAGAAAAAAACATAAATTGAGTGTGATCTTGTTGAGACTGAGAGAAACTCAAACATGGCCTATGTTGTTCATTCACCTCGCTCATTGGGGGACGCCACGTGGCAGTTTGTCTCACACAGTATGAAGCCGCCAACACTACCCTGTACAGTTGCTCTCCATCATATTTACCTTCCATTCTTGGATCAGCCAGCTCAGCAATATTCCCTGATTCCATTAGAGGCTTTGCCTATACGTAGTTACAAAGCTCTATTAATGTCTTGCTTAACCAATTTATACATGCATGCTTGGTGATAAATAAATTCCGTATAACTTAAGCATGGAACATACAATTCTCACATTAATTAATCTCTATAAAAGGTATGATTACCCATAAGAGAAGGTTTTGTTTTGATGAATCAACAGGTCTCCGTCCAGTTACAATCTCCAAAAGTAGAATTCCAAATGCAAAAACATCTGTTTTCTCATCCACGATTCCATGCATAAAGTATTCTGGTGCTAAGTATCCAAACGTGCCCTCTACGGGGATCACAGCGTGGTGAGTCCACTTGTTAGGAAGCCACTTTGCTAGCCCAAAATCAGCAATCTAAAGAGAGGTTAAAAAAAATTAAAATGTGAGTTGATTTGATTTCAACCACGTGAAAACAATGTTGTTTTTCCAATTCCAAAATGTTTGCATTTGATTATAATTCTGTTTCTACCTGTGGTTCATAGTCAGGACCAAGAAGAACATTAGAGGCTTTGATGTCACGGTGAATTATTCGGTGTTTGCAACATTTGTGAAGATAATGGAGACCCCTTGCAACACCAATGGCAATTTTGTACCTGATTGGCCAGTCTAGTGAATCTCCTCCTTTACCTGATAAGGATTCCAATGCATTTAATCTCAAATGACATAACAAGCAATTGTTGCTGAAGAAAATAAAATGAAACTCTGGAATACGAGGAAATTTTACCATGCAATGCAGTTGCCAAATTTCCATTTTGAGAGTAATTGAAAATCAGATACAGCCCATTTTCAATGCAGCAGCCCACTAAAGTTGCAGTATTAGGATGACAGACATGTCCAATAACCCCCAATTCCATAAGGAACTCTTTTTCCTTGTTAGGATCCTTGTTGTCCTTGGCTAACCTCTTCACAGCAATGGTTCGTCCATCTGAAAGATCACCTTTGTATACTTCCGAATACCCACCTCGTCCAACCAAATTATCTGTTGTTTTCATAAATGAAAAAAGAAAAAACTTTCTCATCAACACCTATTTTTTATATTATTATCTATCCTACCTACATTTTTCTCTATTGTTTCTTTATTTAACTATTGTCTAAAAATCATTTTTGAAAGAAATCAAGAGTCCAAAATAACATACCTTGGTGGAAGTCGTTGGTGGCATTGAGTATCTGTTCATAGCTGAAGCACTTCAACAAAGGCTGACGCTTTTCACTTTTGTAAATGTTAAAGTTTTTCCTTCTAAATGGTGAAGCAAGGAATGAAACTATGAACCTAAATGAGAACTGTGGTTTTATCCTGGATCGGCTCTTAATCTTAGAATCCAATGATGGGGTATACGTAGTGCTTGAGACCCTAGTGCTAAAGGTATCATCTTCTGTGCTGTTTGATTGCCCCTCTAGACCATTTAGTACTGTTCTCGGTGAACGGTTCTGAGCCTTGATTCCTGAGATATAATCCTCCAGAACAGGGGAGACACCCTTATCACGTTGCTTTTCCTTCTTAAACCATCTTGAATTTGGTTGTTTGTTATCTACTGGTGAAAAGATACAAGTTACAATTTTTAAGGGACTTGTAATCCATTGTAATTTGTATTTTGTCACATTATTCTCAGAACTGAATTACCTTGAAAATGAGCTGAGTTTGGCTTGTCACTTTGATCTGCCTTCCTACGTCTTCCAACTGAGACTACTGTGCACCCTTCATGCGCATGCTCTAAGCAATACCTTGTAATTCCTTTGGAAGTTCCGATTCTAAGAAATAAAAAAAAAATAAAAAAAACATAAATTCGGTTTTTCTTGCATGATTTTCATAAAGAAATTTGACAACCGTTGCATATCATTCAGTTCATACTTATTAGTTTGGTTTCTTGAGCCTCGAATAAGAAGAAAGTCAGCATTGACGGACTTGGTTTCCTCCGCTAAACCTTCACCAACTGTGGAATTGAGTGCCACCCTTGCCTCCAAATTAACCTGATAATGATGTTTTCATGATAACTTATTTGAGTCTAGACTTCAGTAACAAGCATGTTGTAATCTAATGGTTAGATAAGATTATTAATAAAATTATCGTTTGTAAAGATAGAGACATTTATAATCGTATATTTGATCCTGGTAAGTTACCTGCTTAGACCAACAGGTCTGTGCAAATTCTCCAAGCACAGATATAACATATGCTTTTGCTTGTCTAAGTTGTGATTGCCTTTTCCGGACGGAGACTCGCTTCTTCTTATCCGCAGTAACTGTAATTTAACGAATAAATATTTTGCTTTATTTACAAATCGTCAATGATTGATGTTAGAATCTTAAGTTTAGTGAATTTCATCAAAACACCATTGAATACGTGATATGTTGATAATGCAGGTAGGAAGTAATAACTAATAAAAGGCTAAATGGTTGAAAATTTTTAATTTGGGTTGAAAAATAGTGACTAACCAAGCACATGCACAGCCACAATGGTGTCATTTGGATTGGCTAGAACTCTTATCGCCCATGAGAGAAGCTCCTTGCTGTCATCTGGGTCTAAGGAGAGGCCAATGAGTATTTTGGCAGGGGAGGGAAGTACCATTTTCAAATGAAAATTGGCCAACAGGTTCAGTCACTGTTGTGAGTGTGTGCAGAGAAATGAAATTATTTTCTCTGCTGGTTCTTGTCACACAGCGATGAATGCATTCTGAGCTTAAGAATAAGTAGTGTAAGGAAGAGCATGATTAAATTCAGTTAGGGGTGTGAGGCCAACTGCCAACCTCATGTCCAATTCTTGTTGGGGAAGCATGAAAAGCCTTTAGGAGTGGCAATAGGAAAACTGATTAGACTCTATTTCTCTCTCTTGTGACAATTAAGTGTTGTAGTAGTTGGGTGCTTTGGGGTATAAGCAAAGGTGGTGGGCACATATTTGATTTATCTTGCTATGTAAGCCAAAAATGAAGCTCCCCTTCAATTTTAGTATGCAAAGTACCTTTTCTTTTGTTTTATTTTTCTTTCTCTTTTACTTCCGTTTGGTGTAAAAGACTATGGGGCTATTTGCCACTCACTTAAAAAACAAAAGAACTTCACTCATCGCTTCCACATCAATGAAACTTCGAGAGGACACCAACTATCTTCTCTTTTCTGATGGATGAAGTGGCAACATTTCCGTATAACTGTTTCCCCTACTTCGCCATCGAACTGTTAGGTTGGTGCATAGCCTTCATTATTTTTGCCATGCACAACATTAGAGAGCTACACAGTATATTGTCATGCAGAATTGTAGCAACAACAATTTGAGCCGAAATCTATCACAAATATAATAGTTGGTGCTCATAAGAATATTCTCATAACATGGAAAATTATTGAAATGGAAAATTTTCAGAGCAGATGGCCCTTCTAGTGTGCTATAAAAGAGTGGATTCCATTACAATTTTCTCTCTTCCAAGGAAGATAAGGTCATTCTGCATTCAATTATTGCTTTTTTTCTGACCAAGAATTTTCCCCTTCTGAATAAGCATGTGCGACTTTCCCTTCAAGATTCGTTAAATAAATAATAATGCCGATTTCACAACTCAGGTATAAAAAACTGGAACATGTGATGCTATTCTGGCTCTCCTTTGGGTTGCTACCAAAACAAAAAAAAAGCCTGGACTTTACCTAGTAGAAGTCACATTATTTTATACATGAATCAATTAATACGTTCACATAATATAGACAACCTTAAAGTAAATCTGGCAGATAGAATTGCATTATTTGCTGCTGATTTTTTTGATACGACACTAGAATGTGCTAATGCACGTTTGGATCCCAAACTCAAGATGAAAGTTGTAACGAAGTTCATCTTTTGGTGATTTGACAAAACTTTAAATTCTAAGCTAAAATGACAGAAATTTTGCAATTCTGCTAGCATCCAAAAATGGTGCAGAAGACGTGACAGCGGATTGCCATACCTAACGTTGGAGTTGTGAAGGCAAGGGATTGGGATTATGGAACTGCCGAGACATGGAAAACCCATCTTTCAAACCCCACACATCGGATATTAACAGCAGTTTCACCTTACTCATAAACTTTATGTGGTTCACTTTTTCGGAAAAAACAAAATAAAATTGGAACGATATGAAGAATGCCTTAATTTAAAGCAAAAGAATATGCGGTTCAAGTTCGTTAATACATCTTCATTTCAAAAATCCATCTATAATTCAACAGTTAATATTGTTACTCTGATTTGAAATTATCAGGACATTAGTTACAATTCTGGTTGAGTTTATGGTTCCAAAGTACTACAAGGAAAAACTTAATTGAAAGAATAAGTTGTTACTATAAATAAAGACCAAACCATCGTACAAGTTTGAACTAAATTTGAAAAATTTTACGATTGTTTTGTCACTACTTACGCTTGCCAAATTAACTAATTTATAATCGTCTGTTTGTATTAAATAAAATTCAATAAAGTTTACCTAATGCCAACGTAATAAAGACACTTTCTTTTATTTTCAACACAGTTAAGTCAAACAAAGATGTAAGCTTTAAGTCCGTTGAAACAGTAATATACAATAAATCAATCCTTATATCATAAAATTGTCCTTTCAATTTTACAAACTACATGACCATATATATTTTTCATTTTACAACACGTGTCTTATAATTTAAGATATAATATGATTACTTGATTAATTATAGTATCAATTATAAAATAAGGTTCCGGACACTCTTCTCTATAAGATTCCTCTCGTGCAATTCACTTGAATGACTTTAAATATTTTTGAAAATAATTGTAATTACATGATAAGATCTAGTTATAGAAAAAGAGGAAAGAGGACTTATTTTTCGATAAAACCTTTGTTTGGTTGTAAGGATGAGTGATAATAGAAAACAAGAGAGAGTATTTTGGTTGGTAAAAAGGACAAAAATAATAAAAAAGAGAGAGACTTAACATTATATATTTTTTTTTCATCTCTCCATTTTTTATTATTTATTTCTACATGTGACATTTAATGTTGTCACAAAATACTTTCATGAAGGAAACATGAATGATAATTTAATTAACGATGCTTAATATTTAAACACCTAAGTGATAAATTGATTGAAATAAAAGTCATATTAATTATTTTTTCCTCTAGAATTTTAGTGGCCCAAGTAACTCAAAAACAATAGTCTGTCTTTAAGTACAACAATCAAGCACCAAGTGAAAAAATATATCACTTAAAAAATAAAGAAAAAGTAAGAGTCAATGTTAATTCTTTTTCCTTTTAACTAATATCACTTAAGCAATAATACTTTACTCAAGTGATATTCCTTTGTATTGCAACTCATGAGGAGGTGACAATAGTTATGTGAGTTGTATTATATTTATCTTATTGAATTTTATATATGAAGGTAATAAAGTGTGATTATAATAAAATTTAAATGTGATGAATGATATGGTCAATTTAAAAGATAGGTATTTTAGATAGTAATAAGACCTAGTTTGAGATATGTGGTGTGTATTGAATAGTAAAAAGTCATCAATAATAGAAAATATTCAAGTTTTACTAATATCCAAATAACTTAAATCAGGCTATTAGGATGAGAACCAATGATTATCCATGCCTTGTTATTTAGTATAATAAGTGTTATGAGCTAATTTATTCTTCTGAACTAATTTTATTAATGTGTAGATTATGATTTTGAGTCTAAGTGTTAATATTTGTAAATATGTTAAATACTTATCTTTTTAAGAGTTGAGTTTATCTAATTCCTCACACATTAAGTGAAGATGAGATTTTGAATGAAAAGTTAATTTATAATTGATGTATATTATTTTACATGTTTCATAAATTTAATGTTTAGGATTTATATTTTACATCTAAAATTGTAAATATATTTACACTTTTACAAGCATTTATTATTTAAATACAATATATTTTATTTTTATCTTTGATTAGTATTTAGTTGATGATGCACATAATAAATATTTATTATTAAAAGATTATACTATAATTGAAAGAATGAGAATACATGAATGATCTAATTGATCCAATAATTATTTAGTTTCTTAACGATTTTAACCAAAATATAAATTATTTCAAAAGATATTAAATATATTTCAGATATTTACAAATTTGCTATTAATTTAATTAATTTTAAGAGTTATGATATATTGATATCCAAAATCATTTTATAATCGTAATTTTTTTAGTTGAAAAAAAAATAATTGCGGTATTCAATCTCCACCTATAACCTAATTGTTATGCATTCTTTTCTTTTAAAATATTACATTTTAGTCTGTGTAATCACTAAGATATCTACTTTTTAAAATAAAACTTTCAATAGTTTCTGAACCTTTTCAATTTAATCGTGAACATACCCTTGATGTGGTTTTGTCCCGTGTATCGCCATGGAGATTGAGGAAAATCAAAGTGATGCAAAGTTGTACAAAATGAAGATTAGACTTAAAAGAATAGGATGAAAGGATTATATTGGTGATTACTAAAATTTTATACTCAGAAGTTGGAAGTTGATTAAATAACCGATAGATAAAAAGGCTTAAAAGAACAAGTTCAGTACACACATATATGTGTTATATATATAAAGATTTTAACCGATGTTCTTGTAATCAGCACGCTTATATGGATCCTTCGTGTGTTGGACTTCAATTGCGCTGAAAACACCATAACTAGCAGTTGCATCATCAAGTTCTTCTTCATCACTAGGCTGGTCAATTGCCAATAGTTCTTCACTGTACTTGATACTGTCTATCCTCGTCACACTCACTTTCTTCTCATCAGATTCATACCCTTTAAGAAGGTTAACCACTTGCTTCATGTTGGGTCGTTTCTCGGGCTCACTCTGCACGCAAAGAGCAGCCACATTGATTGCTTGTTTCAATTGGTTTTCATCAAAGTTCCCTCTCAGTTTTGGATCCACCAGATCCCTGAACTTTCCTTTGCTTATCAGAGGCTCCGCCCACTCAGTTATTGTTCTCTTAAGCCCACCAGGGAGCTTCTCTATAGGCTTTCTTCCACTTATAAGTTCCAATAGCAGAATTCCAAAGCTATAGACATCACAACTTTCCGAGACCTTGCCCCACATCGCATATTCAGGTGCCAAGTACCCCAACGTACCCTTCACACGGGTAGTCATATGGCTAACCCCTTCTGGGATCAGTTTTGCAAACCCAAAATCAGCAACTAGAGGCTCAAACTCTGAATTCAGAAGCACGTTACTTGCTTTTACGTCCCTGTGGATGATGTGGGGTGTCACCTCACGGTGCAAGTACCTACCATTTCAAACATTACAACTTTTCAGGTTAAGTAAGTTTTTATTCCAATCTATAACCATATTATAGCATATAATTGTATCAAAATTAATAGAATTATTCAAAACCATGGTAACTATTGAAGATATCAATTTTAACACAGGTATAAAATAGAAGCTAATTTGTTGTTGAAACTTACAGAAGGCCTTCTGCAGAGCCAATTGCAATGTTCAATCTCCTTTGCCAGTTGAGTTGCACTTCAACAGCAAACTGGCCATGGAGATGAGAAATCAGGCTGAGATTTGGCATGTAATCATACACTATGAGCCGTTGATCATCTCCAACACAATAGCCTCTAAGACCCAGCAAGTTTTTGTGCCTAACCCTTCCAAGAACTTCAACTTCTACAGCAAATTCCATCTCAGCCTTTGAGTTCATCGCTTTCAGTTTCTTCACCGCTATCTGCCATCAAGAGCAACCCATCATTAAGACATCCAAACTCAGTTTTTCTCTATGCCTACTATTTCTACTTTTACCTGAAGACCATCACTGGTTCTTCCATAGTACACACTTCCAAAACCACCTTCCCCAAGCTTGTTATCATCGCTGAATCCGTTGGTAGCCGCATGCAGCTCCTTGTACGTGAATATTCTCCATGAATTGTTAACTACGCCAAATGATGTTGGCCTATAAAAATTACATGCACAGTTTTGATGGGTAATTAGTGAGATTGATGGTCATGCCAACACCACTATGATAGCTAATAATTAATTCACATTAATTAGTAAGAATGAAAATCACAAAACAGTAACGGAGAAACGTAATGTTACATACACTTCTTCGACCCTCTCTGAGCCACAGCAACTGAAGGAGGATCCCATAATTGGCAGAATGCGATGGAACGAAATGGTGAACAAGTTAAGGAGCTAGTGTCCAATCAAAAATTTCTCTTTTAAAGTATAGAACAGTCGTTTTGGTGCTCTCAAATGGCACGTGCAACTAGTGCCGGCCGAACGACTTTGGCCGGCTAATCCAACTTTTGACTTTAAGTTTGCCTGAATAACTATAACAAAGGGGTGGGAACTCATATATTACAGTAATAGGCAGTGTTTGAAATGATAGATATAGAAATATAGGTGCATTTGACTAATTGTAACATAAGATAATATGCCCTTAACATTCCTTCTTTAGCCGTTGTCCCCGTTGTCCTGGAACTGGTCAAGCCTCAAGAGTTTTGTCTACAAGGAGTTAATTCCACCAAGCTGTTCTCTTTTGTTTTTCAAGAACGAATTAAAAGTTATTCATTACACATATGTAAGTAAAGACCGTTGAAGGATGTATGATCTTATTTTGATATATTTGCTACTTTTATAAAGATAATAGCTTTAAAATGGTTATTAATATCAAAATAGTTGAATGTCTTATTTCATGGTAACTTTCACGAAGAAAAGAAATTTAAAGATTACAGAGTTAATTCTACCGGTAACCCTAAAGATATATTATCTCACTTGTTGAACTAACAAAAATTCATCTTTGATTTAAAAATAAAAAGTTCTAATCTTATTTATACAACTTTATCATAAAACCAATTCAAAAAGAGAAGGATAATAAAAAACTTACTTAGAAACGAATTATGATCGAATAAAAATGTTTTACCTCTACTAAAATTTTTAAGGTGAACTCAAATTTATAAATACATAAACAATTATTTTATAAATCTAAAAAGTAGTCAGAGAAAAAGTGTTTCTAGTGATTTTTCTAATGGCTTCTGTGAGATGGGGTTTTAATAGTTAAATATTTTTAACTTAAATAATTTTAAAAAATGTGTACTTTATTTTATTTAAACTACTTCTAGGGTTAGATAAATAAACTTGTTCTTGAAATTTAATGCAAAGGAGTTAATCTCGTCTTCGTATGGAAATTAATTGCTCGGTTGAGATTCTTAAACTTTCCCAGGTTAAGAAATTAATTTGGATTAAAATATAAAATTTAATGACATTAAGTAATACCAGAAATAATGTTAAATGGGTAAACCAATCCCAACTAATATTCTCAAATTGTTAGTTAATACATGTTTTGCATTTGCTATTTTAACAATATTTCCTCTTACTCGAGTCATAACAATAATAGTATAAATGTATTCAATTTATTTAGAAATTTCAATTATGATAAATGTTACTGGACCACATGCTAGTCTAGATGATCAACAAGTCTCGGTTGGCTTCAAGTTTTTCAAATATCAGATGTTGTTTTTCTCTGTTCTTGATTCAGTTCTTGATCTCACAGGTTCTATTTATAATTTGATTTCGGAAATAAATATAATTTTCAGGTAAAAACATTTGAGTATATTTTTTATAATAAATAATTTTTACTTGAAAGACTAAATAAATTATGTATTTGTAGCCAAATGATTTTATTAATAAAAGCTGGTTTTTATCAGTCTTTTCTTTATATTGAGTTTATGATAAGATAGTTTTTTTTTTTTCTTTTTTTCAATACAACAAACTTACATAAGATATTTGGGCTTTAGGGTTTAGAAGAAAAAATTTAACTTTAAACATAAAATGGACTGATAAAAAAAATTAATACATATTTTTCGTTTTGTTATTCTTGTCTTATCTGTCAATGATATCACATTCTTTTTCTTCCATTTTTTGTGAACTACATAAGATGTTTGGATTTTAGAGTTTAGGAATGGCATATTAAACCAAATACATAAAGACGATCTCATAAAAAAAAAAAATACCAACGAATATTTTTCATTTTGTTATTCTTATATTATCTTAGTCAAACGATATCACTTTCTTTTTCTTCAATTTTTTGTGAATTAAAAATATTTTTTTAATGATGAGTTGACTCCTACTATCAAAAAGATTTTATGAGCAACATTGTTCTTTATGGCGTTCTTGTAAAAATTTATGATCAATGCTCGTTTTAATCATTATTGTAAAGATTTTTTGATACCTCTGAAAATGATTATGGACAACTATAATCTTAGGTCTTTAAAAGTATTTTTTTGTTTTGTGAAAACTCAAATATTTGAACTTTACTGATAAATTTTTGTAAACTTTAATTTTAAAGTTTTATATTTTAAAATAGAATTTTCTTTTAAGAGAGAAATTCAATTACTTTATCCAAAAAAATTGAAATATGAAATATTTTAATTATTTCATCTAAATAAATATTTAGAAAATTAACAGAATTCAATTATAAATAATTTAAAAATCACACATTTCAATTTCTTGTTGGAATTTTCCGTCCTTAAAAGTTTTTTTTCATCTACGACAAGTTATTACTAATTACGAATACCAAATTTGCATCTTTTATTTTTCATTTACTTATTTCATTTCCTTTTGTTAAAAAAATAATCGTTGTTATACGAACTTGTAAGCTTTGATATCTGCTCTCAAGTTTCTTCTTAAGATGCCAAATGGAGGAATTGTAAGTTCTCACGCATCTTGAATATTAATCAACTTCTGTGATTTATCTAAATTACTAAATCAGAATCAAACTTGATATGCTAGCATTTGTATGTTTTTGCATTTTATTTGATTAATTTAATATTTTCGTATTTGCGGAGAGGATTTTCCAAATTCCAAACGCCATAGGTATTGGTCTCAACTCATCCTTCCAAATATTCAACTATTAATCTTAATTCTTTTTCTTAACTGATTTTACGAAGTTGATATTTGTGATGCTTACTTTTTTATTTATGATATAATCTCTTTACATTCGACTCTAAGGACCAGATATGAAGTAGTGGAGATAATTAGAGCTGAGAATTGTTGCATTTTGTTTCCAATTATCAAAACCTATTTTTTCTCACATGGACCATTTCGTACACACACAGCTCAGTCTAAAGACAAAATTAAAATATAACTAACTTTTTTAAAATAAAAACATTTAGGTTCAGCCCATCAGAACGGGCTGAAAAACCTTGTTAAGAGCAATGATATAGTGGGTCTAGCAGACTAGTAAGAACTTCAAATTAAAGCCGAGTGCTTCCTGCACCATATCATTTTTTAACCTCCACCCATCAGCTGAATGAAATGACTAAAATACCCTCTTGTATTTATAGTTCAATGACTTCTGAATTTAGCATTCTGGAATATTTTTCTGAATTTAAAATACTATAACCTATTTCTATAATATTCTTTTTGGAACATGTTTACTTGAAAGTAAATTTTACATTTTGATAAGGATATTGGTAAAATTTATATTCTGATACTCATCTCAGAGTATAATTTGCAGAATATAAATTTTGGTTCCTAGAATATTTTTTCTTTGAAATGTAAAAATTATTTTTTAAAAAATTATATTCTGGAAAATTTATTTTAAAATATGAAATTTATATTCTCAAAAAAATATTTTATAAATAGGTTCTGGAAACACCTCTTCTATAAAGTTCTTCATTTGAAATAAAAACGCCGAATACATTTTTGATATTTTTGAAATTGAAAGGGAGCATGTTAGAATTCATAGGGTGTAGGGCACATGTCCTAAGTATTGATATTTTTCTTAAGTATAATGGATTTCTAAACTTGAAATTTGGTTTCAAATACAGTTTTAGACTGTTTTCCAAAGTCGTATCAAAGAATGTCTTCCAAAGTCTTATCAATAAATAATTGTAGTCACAACTTTACATTTTAAACATTGTTTTTATTGGAATTGAACTAAAATCCTATATTTTAACTATAGTGATCGATATCATAATATTTGTCATATATTAATTATTATAAAGTTAAAAAATTTAATAAAATTGAATTACATGATTTTAATGCACAGATAGATACAAACCTTATTTGAAAGTTTTTTTTGTTTTTCAGTGTAATTCTTGTTACAAGTAAAGAGTACATTGTCATCACTAATTTTTAAATATCTCGGAAATGTATATATATTATTAGTTTAGTTAACTTTTAATACTCAATTTTTGTGAATTAACCATTTCATTAAAAAAATAATTCAACTTCCGTTAAAAATTAAGAAAGATGATAAAATTCTAAATAAGTCTACTAAAAAACTGCCTTAATATGAGGCCATTTATATCACTTTAATTACTACCTCTTCCAGAAACGTCTTCATTGTCATCTTGAAGAGCGTGTTTAGTTTAGTTATACGTTAATTAAAGATATGACGTGTAACTTTTTGTCAAAACATATATCTTTTATTTAAAGAATAATTGAATTTTTAATTGCAACTTTTTGTAAAAAAAGAGTGAAAGATCACATGTATTAATCAAGAGTGATGTATAAAAATAAATTAAAAAAATTAAAGATGAAAATTTGGGAAAATAATGACACGCAATAATTATAGTAGAAGATCTTTTTAAGTATATACCAAAGGAAATGACCAATATACCAAAATTTTTGGTATACTCCAAAGGATTCGAAATGAAACAATTATGTAACATTTAGGCGAATCTTTGGTTTAATTATTAATTTCATTGACTAAGTTAGCTATATAGTGATAAATCAGAACACTTTTCATATGTTATTATATTTTGCTTGAAAAAGTTTGGTACACTTTCCCACAGCGTAACAATATACTCACATGTGATGTCGATAAATTATGATCATATCATATGCACTGTGCTTCAACTGCTACTTTTAAAATGTACCATTGTTAACCAGAAAATCTTTGATTGGGCCTTATCTAGCCATATACTCAAGTCCTAAAGAGTTGGGAAGGTCAGGTTTTTCTTGAATTGGACTGAGAGTTAAAAAGAAAGAAAGCGAAAGATGAAAAGTAAGATTATTTTGATTAAAAAAATAGAATAGAAACATAATAAAAAAAGTTGTAGTAAATTTAATTGATACAATTTAAAGAATTAAATAAATCGAGTAATAAAGTAAATTATAAAAATATCGTTGATTTTATTTTAATAAGAATAAGAATAAATATCAATTAAAATTGAAAGATAATTAATTGTGAAACAATTAATTTATAAAATTGAAAATGATATTAAAATTATGTAAATTTTGAAATTAAATATATTTAAATAATTAACTGCTAATCATACAAAAAAAATCACATACCAATTTTAAAACAAGTAAAGTATAATAATAATAATAATAATAATAATAATAATAATAATAATAATTCTAAATAAAATTGACAATTGCAGATTAAATTAAAAAACACAAGTTACTGATATTGAATAAAATCAAAAAGTATTTCATGAATAAATTGGCATAACTTCATAATGTTATATTTCTACATAAATATAAGTTACAGAAGTAAAATATAAAAATTACTGTATAATTCTTAATAGATTATGTTGGCTTGATTATTTGTCGTCATAATCATAGTTTATAGTTGGGAATGTTTTGATTTGATGTAACTAGCCAAGGGGGAGTTGCGATAATTGGTACTTCATCCTCCTTCAATCCACAACTTTCTCTTTACAAGAGTTACCCACAAGAATCTCCACACATCATAACCAAGCGATTTGTTTCATTATAATATATTTGAACCTTGATGTAATCACTTCAATTATTCAGCACCATTGTCAAAGATTAATAAATTTGAGTTGGTGTTATATGTTTAAGAGAGATTAATTAATTAATTAGACGTAGGGCATCCCATGAGGATGAGACTAGACACACCATGATTAATAGCAGCACTCACTTGGCCCAAAATTAGACAAATAGGTGGGTGCTGCTGACCCTATTGGAAGTTACTGTTATGTCATTTTGCATTCTTCTGTTCAGGCGTATGCAAATATAGCTTTTCTAGTCACATTTTGCTATTGTGGGAAGAACTTGGTGCCACCATCATAAATATACATTCACCAATCATATATTAACCAACATTGGTGAATGATCATAATCATCACGCTCATTGTAGGACTATGAATATATATGGACAATAGAATCACGAGTGAATGAAATAAATTGTTACATGACGACATCATTATAGATAAGGAAAAAAAGCTCAAAAGGTTGCTTGTGCATATGTGATAATGATATAAATGTTGCTGTCTTACTAAATTTTACCCTCTATACATAACAATAAGATATTGTTGAGTTTTCGTTTTCTTTCATTTTTTATATGCAATTTTTGTTCTGTTTTGATTGATACCACATATATCCATACATATAGCTTTCTTTAACAACACAAAGATTTGTTAACGGAGAATTTCATTGTATTCAATAAAGCCTTAACAATATGCGATTTCATGCCCATACAAGCTAAAACCAACTAGCTGCATAGGACCATATAAATGACATTAACTTGCCCTTGTCATTATCAGTATATATAGTTGTTACTTCCTCTTGTAAAGTTTTGCTTCTTTCATCTCAATTCTTGAAATGGCATTTAATTATATATATTCTATTAGTACATAAGGCTATCACCTAAGGCAAACAGAACCAGCCAAATATAATCCAATGATGTAGTGTGGCAGATATTTGAAGGTAAAAGTGGATCCCATGAAATAATTTGATCATATCCTGAGAATACGTAGAAAGGGCAATATGTAACATCATAGTTTTGAATTGAGGGTGAATTTCCTTAATTTCATAAGTTGTAAAGGAGGAAAAAGGTGACAGTGAAATTTTTGCTTGGGTTCGGATAATGAATATACTTTATATTATATTGTTAAGTTTTCTTCATCCCTCAATCAGTAAGCCTAATCTCAAGATTAGGTTTTTTAAATTAATATTTTCCTTTCCCTAAATCCTATTTTTAGAGCAAAGCAGTTACCAGAATATGGCAAGAGCACTCATTTGTCAACTATCATTCATTTTGTTTTGTATGTGTGCTTTTCTTATTGTGTAACCTATTTTAATACTACACGGAACCAAGTTTTCACTATCTTTTTTGCTTCATATTCGTATTGGTTTAAATTTCGATTTCGTAGAGTTATTGAACATAATGGGCCAGTATAAACATAAAAGAAGAATCGGAGAAGTTTAATGTGTGTTTAATTTTGCTACACTTTCAATATGTATATTAGAAATAAATTGTGGATGATTTAGACCTTGAAGTTTATAGGTGAACAATATTTTTGGTGAAGGAGTACATCAAGGTATACCCTATAAAAGGTATATGGTGCGCTACACTATGCAATTGGAGTACGCATTTTCTATGTAAAAAAAGTATAGAAGCTTAAGTCAAACAACAATGGAAGCGTTGTCATCATCTTTTATTTATTTTTTTTCTTTTCAAGCTAATAACATAATTAACACAAATAAAATTCTTAAAAATATTATATTTATGCACGGTACGGTGTTACTTTAACGAAAGCAAGACCAAAACATTTCTCACGTACAGTTGGCAAGTATTATATTTGCTTAAGAAGGGAAAAAAGACACCCATTCAGCATTATTGTACAAAGATTCCTCTATTCTTTTCTTTTTTGCTTTGGTCGAAAAAATACAAAAAATTAAAGGATTATGTTTCAATTTTATATTTCTCTCCGCACTTTACCATTAACTTTTTTGAGGGAATATGTAAGTACCACGCATTTGCGGTTGTCACTTAGTTCCCCATATCAATATCACTGTTAATATTAATTATATATACACAAACACTATTAATATTATTTCTATATACACAAACACTATTAATGTTATTTCTATATACACAAACACTATTAATGTTATCCCATAATGATTTATTTTATTGAAAAAGATATTTATTAGAAAGAGATACAAGAGATTATTACAAACTTGAGTGAATTATATAAAATTCTTCATTAAATTCATTTGAGAGTCATTATATCTGGACACCCTCTTTTTTATTCTCCATTCACTTCACAGATGAAAAAAAGTATAATATGTTATTAAAAAATACAATTATAAGATAGAAGAAATCTATGAACAGTGGTGGCAAAGATAATTTTTCCTTCATCTAATTAATTTATTGTGTCGGTATATAAAGTTCCCATATATGATTAAATGTTTCGTGCCCCAATCAATATAGTCTGTACGTAACGGGACTATAACTGCACGGCTCTATATATAATCTAACAGAAGTTAATTATGATTCATAAAATTACATTGAATGGATGAAAATACAGAAGCCGTTGAACAAAATCACCACCCCCAAAGGTATGTTTTCTGTTATACTATCTGTGAACTGTCATCTATAGATAGAAAAATGCTAAAATCTATACATCTCATTTTTTTATACATCTCACTTCTTTAGGTAAAGAAAGGGAGGAAAACAATAATGTACAACTAAATGTGAAAAATAATAAGAAATTAAAAAAGAAAAAAATATTAAAAACAACACTTGATATACTTTCAAGTACCATACCAACTCTTGTGTTTAGAGTTTATCGTGATTTTTGCAGACACAGCATCGACATGCATTAAACCCACACTACCCTCACCCTTACCCCACTCACTGCTTCAACAATTCAATGCCTGGAAAGAATATCAATCAATAAAAGGACCCAATAAAAGGTTATTCTAGAACTCACGACGACCAAAAAAAAGTCTATATAAATCAATAACAAAATAGTATACAAATTATAAAACTGCAAAGTTGTAAATTCTAGAACGTAATAACAAAATAGTATTAAAATTATAAAACTGCAAAGTTGTAAATTCTAGAACGTTTTTGCAATTCTAGAACGTAATAAAACCGATCCAGACGCAGCGCACAGAGGGAGTAAGTTATGCAAAATGTTTTGAAACAACAAAACCATTATTCTACAGACCACGGAATGATAATGCAAGAGTTGAAAACAGCTGCAATTGAGCATTTCAAGGGACTGTTTTCATTCCCAACTTCTGAATAACAGAATAATAAATGAAAGAAACCCAAGTTAAAGTTAGTCCCTCGAGGAACAGTGCCGCCACTGCGTTCATTTCACGACTTCTTCTCGCCGCATCAGACACATCACACACTTTCCTTCTTCTTCTCAATACAAGAAGAAGACGTTTTCCACCTCTCCACGTCTTACAAGCAATCAAATAAGAAAAACAAAAAAACTCTTAAAAACTCTCTTAATCTCTGCTCCCATTTTGTCCCCTTCTGTTTTGTTCTAGAGGCTAACAATTGATTACAATTCACCGAAATAATTTCAGTAGGAGAAATTGAAAACGAAAACCAAAAACAGAAATTGCGAAACAGCAAGAGAATCCATTGGAGTTCCAGCTCAAAGAATTTACATTCCCGATATAATGTACAGAGGAGAAAAAGAAAAGGAGAAGAGAATCGGAATCCCTATATCACCATTCACTGCCAATTGTTGAACATGCAACCTATCTACCTAGAGACACACCCAAAAATCACAGGTGTCACGAGCTTTGCTTTTCGCACGAAAGCAACCCCGGCTACAAAACAAAACCCCCCGACATGTCCACATGTTCGGCTCGATCAAGGGTGCTGATCCAACGAGGTTTCGGTGGTCCTGCTCTCTGCACTTGCCTCTTTCACGGTCTGTGCCATTTCCAGAGATTTTTGGGTCTCTTCGCAGGTGCAGGTGCTGGTGTTGTCGCCGAAGGAAGAGGACCTGCTAGTGCTGCAGCTTGAAGAAGAGACACTGGGAGTGGCTAAGAATGTTGGTTTCTCTTGGCCGGCCATGATCACCAGGATCTTCTCCTCGTAGGGTCTCTGAGGTTTCTGGTCTCGCTCCGTTTTTCCCTCGCCAGCTTCGAGGTCCCGTTCTGTTTCGCCGTTCCCCTCAAGGTACCCGGAGAGCTTCCAGTAGGAGCATGCAAGGATCAACAGAGCAAAGGCTATGAGACCCAGCATCGCAGCTAGCCCCCCAAACAGGTAGGGAACCGGCGAATGCCACGGCGAGTGTGGTTGCTGCGGCGAAACCGGGGCTCTGTTACCCACGTCCATGGGTTCTCTGTATGCAGCCATGTTAAAACAGAGGAGAGTGAGAAAAAAGAAGAAGAAGAAGAAGAAAAATTATTGCAGGAAGGAAAAGAGGAGAAAGATTGGGTTGGGAGGTGGATGGTGGGGTGGAAAGTATTTATAGAGCTGAGAAGGTTTTTGATTGCATTGAGAGAAATAGAGAAAGAGAGAGGTGATTAGTGTCGTCATTTTGGTGAGTAGGAAGGAGCAGTGGGACCCACGTGTGGTGTGGGGTCACATTTTCTCAGTTTCCCTATTTTTATTTATTTTATATTATTTTTAGGTTGTAGACGATAGGATTATGCATTATTTATCATCACAAGAAATGCGCACTCCGGTGAACTGGTCATGTCAATTTCACAGTAGGAGAGGAATATGATCCCCTTGCATGTTTCACAACAAACAAACACTCAAATAAAGAAAAATAATAATAATAATAATAAAAGCATATTTTTAATTCTCCTCTGCATATTCATATTATTCTATCATTACAAATAAAGTACTGAAAAAGCTGCAAGATCAACAGTTTTTTTTTTTAATTCTTTAAAGCTCTTCTATCGGTTGCCGCCGATAAGATCGAGTGCAGTACTCACAATTTTTTCCTTCTGTTCCAATTATCTATGATCCATGTACACCTTGTAACTGCGTGACCTCATTTTAGTTCAGAATAACGTACAAATGCTTGCATGATTCACGAGATTAATTATTGTAATCTGCTAAACTTTATGTATAATCTTCAGATAAGTAACATAAAGCAAAATGCCTCCAAATAGGCTTTGGATCTTACTTTAGTTCAAGTCGTATATCGGAATTGAAAATTCGAACCGGATATGGAGATTCCGACTTGGGAACCTTCTGATTTGCTCTTCAAAATTAAGAATTTGACGCGGAATAATAATATTAATATTAATATCAAAAAGGGATTCCCTCGTTCCCATACTCAATTGCTTGGGATTAGATGTTTATCTAAGTATTTTTATTATATTAATTGAACTATTTAAATAGAGTGCACCAGAGGGTGTGATACCCAAGAACGTGTCTCATTTATATATGATATAATGTTATTTCATAATATTAATGTAACGCAACATAGGAGCAGGTGACATCATACTGATTAAGATGGAACCCCCAATCTGGTAAGCTTGCTGTGGATTAGCACCTGATGAGTTTTAGACAAATCGTATGTACTCGACTCTACCCTACTCTAAGGAGTACTTCTGTTGAAACCGTTGGATTATATAACAAAGAAGAGGAGGAGATTCGCTGGAGTTATCATTATTCATTTGTTTGGTGGTACACTGATCAAGATTGTCTATTCTGCTGTCTCTCTCTTTCTCAAATTATTGTGTCCTAACCAATCAATGGTCTGGATTTGGGTGTTGATTGACTGTACAAAAAAAGCGGTGCAGAGGATCTGATTGAATGAAATAAAAAATGAAGTGGGTAGAAAGAAGGTGGAAACTCTCCCATTTTCAAAAAGCTGCTGACTTACAAACAAAAACAAATAAAAGAAACCGTCCGGTCATCAATACTCCAATATGCCTATTTATTATTTCTTAAAACAATTTAATGATGCTTACAAATTCATCCCTATCTCTAACTGTGTTTTTAGTATTTGAAAAATTACAAAATTTGTATTTAATTTATATTATTTTTTTAATTTATCTTTGAAATATTTACAGCATTTGTGTTTGCTAAAAAGTACTTATATGTACTTTCTCTTAATCATTACCTCAATTCTTTCAAATAATCATTGAAATATTTTATAAATTTTCTATTTTATTTTTTTTTATTATGCAGTAACATATAATTATAAGCTTAAAAATTATTGATTTAAAAAAAATGATAATTTAACATTACTGTATAGAAAAAACTATCATTTTATATTATTTTTTATTAACAAAATAATAATATATATTAATATTAAATGGTTTTGTTAATAAAATAATAATATATTAGTATTAAATGGTTTTGCTGAGGTCAAGAAAACATCATATCCAACTGGTTTGATACTTTCATTAGCTATTATTTAAAACAGCTCAAAAATATTAAATTTAATCAATTTTTTAACTTTTTAATTCGTTAAACTGTATTAAATCCAACTGGCATATCTAACAACTGTGATAAATTATAAAAGTATAATTGTTTTTGAATTGAACATGATTTTTCTTTGTAACTCTTACAGTTACTAATTATATTTTTAAATCATAATTAATGTTATTAGAAAGGTATTTGTTTAGGAACCTCAGTAAAAGTACTTATCTAAAGTAAACTAAGAAAACATTGATTTAGTGCAATCCTAAATGCTCATTATGTAGTTACTTCAAGAATGTATCAAAACTAAAACTCAATGATACAAGACAGAAATGTGACTCTGTAATAAATTACTCTGTCCAGTTTAATATATATATATATATATATATATATATATATATATAAACATTCATAAGTAATGATATTTATATAATAAAATATCAATGTGTGTGATGGAAACATTACATAGTATCAGACTTCAGAGTTTTTTTTTTAGATAATGAACGCATAAACATCACTCATATCCGTTGCGAATCTAGGGACAGATTTATATTATTTTAATTTTATCGTTAGTGAATTAAATAATTTTTTAGATCATGAGACATGTTTTTTTATTACAAATTATTTTGTTACAAGAATCATGAAACACTAAATATTTGATACCTTATAAAATGCAATGCATCATTCTCTAATATATTTTTATTTTTAAAGGTATATATTCGACACAGGAGAGTAGTATTACATCAGACTGTAGATTATATATATATATAGATGTGTGGGTGGACTACACTTAAGGTTAGCTGTCTATTTTAATAAAAAAATCTAGCAATATCAACTTATTCTGCATTAGGATATATTTTGTCAATCTAAAAATCATGTAAAACTGGCTAATATTATGAAATTTTAAATATTAAAACAAATGGAGTTTGAATATTTTGAATTAACAATTGATCCATTATTCAAATAGTTTTTTAATAATTAATTTTTTTCAGCAATTGTTTGTATGGTTTCGTGTTCCTCTTCCCATCTCGTCTTAATCAATGAGGCTTGTGCTTGGGACTATACTTGTTGTAATATTCACCCTAAAAAGTAATGACCCTAAAATGGTTGGAGACATGGACCTCTTGACTTGGAAGGAAATGGTGATAGAATTATTGAATTGGGTTCCTCCACTGTGTATGATTTGCCTGCCACATTTTGCACCAGGTTTCCCATTCGTTACGCACACCTTTAAACTAATGCTTCCCTTCTGATTTGTGGATCATGTATACCTAGTTTCAACAATTTTCAAACCCATGCTTGGTAGTTTAATCATCATCTACCCATTATTTTCCAAAAAGCTAGTGACTAAAACAAAAGAGAATAACTATAGCAAAGCTGAAGAATGCAAATTTCAAACCTTATCATTTGTCGTAACAGCTAAGGCGGTAAAAAAAACTAACGAAAAGAGATCATTGAGACCATGTTCCAAGTTTGGGTCCCATTTCCTGAATCGTCAGCTTCCACCACCCAACGTACACGCCAAGGACAACATTCTCAACAGGGATACTACCACATCCTTTTCCCACGTCTTCAATTCTATATTGTTTTATTCACAACTTCCACATTATCCCTTTCTTTCTGTTTAATCTTCACTTACTCACCTCCCACTATCATTATTCTAACTAAACTTACTACCAATAACATACCAACAAGCCAAACAAACTAATGCGCTCACAATGGATTTTATGTATAAATCCAAACCAAATCCCACTAATTACATTTTTAAATCATCATTAAGTGAACTACACTTTTGTCACTTTCCCTCCTCAACGCTTCCTCTTGTCTTATTATACTCTTTTAATTACAGTTTTCATGTCACATTATTTACAGTTTCTTTTCTTATCTCTCTCACATTAATTGTTATTTGCACATTTTTTCTTCTTATTTTTTTAAATATTTTTAATTTATAAATACAAAACTTATTTATGATCATCATTATCTAAAACGTACCAAGGTACCGTAGGTAACTAACGGCTGTTAGCAGTCAGTCAGTCATAATATGTCATGATTATTATCATTCTCTGTGAATAAAAAAATTAAAAATTCACTATCCTAAATAAATGTTGAAATTAAAATTCTACCAGGACAACAAAAATGAAATTTTATCTCACAATCAATTGACTTAGAAACAGTTGGAATCTCTTCCTTTCTCACTTTTGTGATTAGTTACAATACACCACTATCTTAAACACTGTGAAAGGATGAGATGGATTTAATTTGATAATTTTTATTTTTATTAAAAAATTAACAATTATTCCTACAGTATAAATATATTTTTTTATTAGTAAAAAACTTTCGTTTACTTTCTTCCTCTAAATGAATCTTCGTTATCATTTAGCATTTTATAAAAAAAATAATCAACTAATTTTTATATTTTTACTTGATTTTTAACCTTTTTTTTATCAGTTAATTGCTTTTAAATTTATTCAATTAAAGTTTTCTTTAACTGGAATTTTAACTAATATATATTCTTAAATTTTTATTTTTTTAAAACAATGTGATCATTGCTTTCTAAATTTGACTGTGTGTACATTTTATGTTATATATATATATAGTATATATCTTTTAAATTACTCAAATAAAAGTATTTTATTCATTTTTCTTTTTTCACTATGATTTTTTACATTAATTTAATTAATCGAAACAAAATCTCATTAAGAAACAAAGTTTGTATAAATTATTAATCACACTTTTTAAGATTAAACTAAAGGAAAAGTAAAACTGAACCCACGTGTCAACTACGCTAACCTCTCATGACGGATAAATTAAGTTGAATGATTTCACTTTTAAGTGTGTCTAACTAATCTTGCATAGATTTTAAACCCAATGAATCCATATTCAAGAGCCAAGTTGAATTGAACTTAGAATTGGTTTGAATTTTTTCTGATAAATTAGTTAATGTTACTTTACTGAATATGAAGTTTCATGGAAGGTTGTGGATTTCAAAATTTTATTTTTATTCTATATTTTCTGTCAAAATGATTTCGAACTCATATTTAAAAAAATAATATTCTTTTAATTTATATATATATATATATATATATATATATATATATATATAAATCAACTTTGATCTAAAGAAAGATCAAAAAAGCGTTCGGTTGTCGGACGTACAACCTTTTACAAGCTGCATTACAACAATCTATTTTTTAAATGTCACTCCAAATTTTAAACGAGTTAAAAGCATGTTAAATTTAATAGAATTCAAATTCATGCTAATTATTTGATGGAATATGTTAGGAACATATTCTTCAATACATTAGTAATATTTTTAATGAAAACTAACTCATTTATTATTTACTTGATAGAATTCATTAAATTCCTCAATATTTTTTCTGTGGATATATTATATTTCAATAATTTAGAAAAAAAAATTTACTCAACTGTCCATAAAAATATTTTAAATCGATTTTCATTAAGGTATTTTAAATTTAGTACAGACAAAGTATTTTTCATTTCAATATTAATAAAAATATTTTTTTTCTCTACATTAGTATTCTCACTACTTGACATGATTTTACATCTTAGCTAAATCGAAAGAAAAAACTATAAAGATTTTTTTTTTTTATACAATCAAAATCAAGACACGGTTAATCATTTAACAAATACAAAAATAGTATGTTGTCATAAATTTTCAGATTAACATATATAGGATATTGCTTATATAGTAAGGAAGTGAGTTGTAGTATCTATTTTTATCATAACAAAACTAATGATATAATTTGATTTATAAATGGGTAAATTGACATATACCATATTAGTTTATAATTATATATCATTAGTGTTTGGTTTGTTAATGTTATTTACAACCAACTTAGAATTTCAACTTTGAATTAAATAAAAAACTAGATTAAACTTCATCCAAACCCTATTCTTGTTTCTAGTATTAGTTATCAATTCAATTATGAAAAATAGATTTTTGTTAAATAACAGTTATAATTACATTTAAAAAAAAAAAAAAAAACTATCCTTTTATAAGTATTTGGTATGAAAGCAGGCTTTAAGTGGAAAATGATGGGAGGGCAAAGTTGGTGGCTGTAGTTAGGGAGCTTTATCCAAAACTTTGAATGCAAAGTTCAAACAGGAAAAGATCAAATTGCGAATTGCATTCAATTAGGTGCCTTTAAATAGATAAGAGAGTTTAAGACGTGCAAATGTTCAAATCTGAAATGATGCAGCCAAATTTTGTCAATTGGAATGGACTTGTGCACAATCATAGCACGGTATAGAATGAACCCTAAGATGATAAAGGAGTCAAACCTTACTCAAAAAGCTTGAAAGCAGCTCAACAATGCAAATGAAAAACATACAAAATAAATATGCTTTACAGCTTTCCATTTCTCTGTTCAGGATCAGATCAAACGACGTCGGTTTTTTTTCTTATCAGTTTCAACCATTCCATACCTGTTACAACAAATAAAGCATAATCACGCGTGTCAAACTTGTCACTTCTCAATTTTTTTGGTATCATTCTAACTCAAACACCATATACTTTAAGTGCTTTTTCATTTAGTCATACTTCTTTTCACACAGTATAATAGTAGAAACAAAAGTACACATTATATATATTTCATAAAAAAAAAAATTGTTCTAAATGTTAAGAACAAAAAAAGTAATATTAATTAAAACTTGAAAAAATTTACCCCCGTCTAATTTGCTTTAAAAGTAGACGGAGCTCACAAAGACTAATAGCCAAAACTAGATAAATACTAGCTAGTACTTTTGGATAAGACATATCCCACAATCATTATGATACTACAAAAGTAAATACAATTATTTATTATTTTATCTTATGATAAAAAAAATTGATGATTTTCAACGAAACTAATCCAAACACAATGGATCTCATGAGCTAATTAATTATTCTCTTAACTGTGGGATTCCTCCAAACAAAACCACTTCAAAATGAATCCCGCATATGCAAATTAGTGTATTATTTTATGAAGAGTGGGAGCATACCAAAACTTGATGCCTTCATGTCAGTCACCTTTCCTTTCATTTTTAACCAATTGTTAATCAGTATAGCCTGAGGTGTCTAAATCCACAGATTAAACAAAGGTATTAGGCCATAGTTTCGATGTTTGTTTTATATGATGCACACATAATAAAATAAACAATGGAGAAGGAATTTTAGTGGAAGCGTTATATAAAGTAATATCTCCGAGGCACGTTAGTGGTGTAAACCTAACTAGAAATAAAGCCAATTGATAAGAGTGGGAAAATGTTGGAATCTAGCATCACAACATAAGACATGAAGAAAAGGGTAAGAAGTGAAGAGTACTTGTTCCCTTCTCGAAGAGAAAAAGGATGGCTTTTGGCCGTTCTCGTAATCTCATAATATAGTTTGTTTTTGGCTTTCCAAAGCTTTGTACAATGAAGATCTTTCGAGTAGAAGTAAAGATATATGATATATTAGTGGTATGCAATGTATATATGAAGCAAGAAAACTAAACATAAGTGTATGTATCCTCAGAATACATAAAATTAACTTCTAAAGGAAAAAAGTTGCATACCTAATATTGTTCATATTTCTTCATAATGAGGTGCTTTGGAAAATATTTTAGCTGTAACCTGACACGTACGGGAATTCTAATCCGTACACATGCCATCTACATAATTCCATACACAATCATAATAAACATTTTATTATAACAATAAAAAAAATAGTCATTTGCGGTATTTATGTTTCATTTTTCATTAGTTCATCCAAGAAAGCTTTGTCGTTCAATTTCTTTTAAATATTTAACATTGTTTTGGTATCGCAAAAATTCATACAAATGACATATTCAATATTAATTTGAAATGAGTTGTTTGATATAAGTGAAATGTCCAAAATATATGCTTTATGATATGGTTATGTGTGAAATTAAAAGTCATTCCTGCAATTTACTATTTATTTTATGGCAAGTCAATCCTGAATTGTGCATAAGAGTAGGGCAATAAATTGAAGTTTCTGGCATGGTATTTCAGAGGTGTAAAATTTTGCAATATAAAATTTAGAAGAATTGGATTGGTAAATTTGTATATTTCTTTCTACACTTTTTTTTAATACATTCATAGGCATTTTTAAATATTAAAAATAATTTTTAAAATTTTATATAAAAGTCATAAATATAAAAAATGAAAAATTAGAAATAATTAATATTACCATTGAACGTAACAATTCTATAAATAGTTCCTATTATTGTATACAGTAGTACCATGCAATTATCCATAAGAATGTCTATATATAATAATTATGTCAATTACAACAGGACTACCTACTAATTATTACGTGATACAACGTTTTATACGCATATGTAATATAAAATTATTTCTTTTTCTGTCGGGATTTAAAAGCATTTCTCTTACGTGTCAAAACATCTGAATATTTGTATCAACTTAAAAAAATAGAAAAATATAAAAAATGTTACGAAATCAATACTTTAATGCACTTATAAGAATTGAATTTGTTTTGTTATTTATAATTGTACTTATATTTTAATTTTGTTAAATTTATAATTAATCGTCATTAGTCTGATTTTTATCCACAAACTAGTATTCAACGATGTATTACTTCAAGTAACTATTTCTAAATCAGTTCTCATGTTATTTTTCTTTTCTCATTTTCTTCGTACATAACTTTCCTCTAAACTTTTCCTTTAATTTTTTCCTATAATACAATAATTATACCTTATATATAAATGTCACTAAAACTCTTCATAATTTTTTAAGCTTCGAGTTTAAAGGATTTGACCAGAATAAATAATTTAGTGTATTTGAGATTAATTTCGAAATATTTGGAATTAGTTTCTAATTTTCAATTATCATTAACAATTCTAAGAACTATTCTAATAATATTTCGACTCGTTATTATTATTTTTTTGTTTTAAATTATAAAGTTTATAATCTTTTGAAATGGAACTATAATAAATAAATATGTGAGACTTTTATAAAGAATTAATATTATTCTCAACTTAAAATCTTAAAAAAATAAATTTATAGATTTTTTATATGTTATTCAACTTTCTTAATTTTACATTAAGACTTATAGATTAACATTTAAATTCTTAAAAAAAATTATAGATATTATAATGAACAAAAGATATAGTTTATTATACGAGAGACACATTCAATAGATAACATGTGTTCTAGATTAAGATTGAAGAATTAGGAATGTCACTCTGGTTTGGTGGTGTGCAAATCATAGATCAATCAGGTTGATGACAAACACTTAGTCTGCTCTAGATGACCTTTTGTGGGGCATAACCAGTAGTGTCTACAGAATCCAACAAAGTTGATATGCTTAAATCAGTTTATGCTAAAGAAGGGAAGTGGAGCAAATGGCTTCTGCGGTGACACCAACTAGGAAGTCGGTTGGAAGTGGTAGGCATGATTAGTACATGACGGCTAATGGATGGAGAGATATATTGAGCACACAATGATCACGTAGGTGGCAGATAATGGACCGGAGTGAAAGGATTTATGTCATGCATAGTGCAAAGAGGCTACAAATGATTCTGTTTTACAGTGTGATACAAGGGTGGTGTGAGTAAATTAGTTTCTATAATATAGAAGTATAATTTGAAGATTTAGAAAGCTGAGTTGTATTGATACAAATGACACACTATTGAGTATTAAGGAGTAGGAATTGGTTTGAATAGCAGCATTGGGAGGTTGAAATCTAGTTGGAAAAGATAACAATGGTATTACTTATCGTAATGAAAAGGGCTAAAATCATATGCATATTCATGAGGAAGTGAAGTTGTTGATCCAATTACGAGAGAAAAGCTGAAAGTAAAGGCAGAACATCTATAGTGCAAAACCTGTTGGGGTGAAAATGCTTATTCAATTATGATTCTTTAAATAATTGAAAAGCTAAAAAATCTATACTGCAAATTCTTTATATATAGTGCAGATCCAATTAGGAACTAAAATCTGAAAGCAGAGGCAAAAGTGTACGAAAGATAGTTAGAATTCTTTAAATAGTTATTTAGCTAATGCTAGATGAGTTGACTACATAAGATCTAATTATAACTACTTGTGTTCTAGAAGGGCTTGTGTAAGGGTGTAGCAAGCAAATTTTATCTATTTGCACTTTGCCTTCTAGTATTTGAGGTACCTCTTGAATATATTTTTGTCGTGTACATACTAAATACTAAATACTTGTTCTCCTAAAACTACATGATCATTTTCACCTCTAGAGAATTTGAAAATTTTCATTGTTTGGATCAAAATTTGAGTTTTTTCTTAGTTTCAATATATAATATAAATGAGTGTGTGTGGACAAAATAAAACTTGTATAATTGAATTAATTATGAGACAAGACCGACAAAAAAATGAAAGCTGCAAAACCTGAAAAGAAAAGAAATTCAGTCTTAAGACTTCTTTTCAAAAAGGATGATAAAGCAAATAGTGATTTGTTTGGTTTGTTGAAAGAGCAAAGTGAAAGATGATTAGGTGCATTTGTCATTTTGGGGTTTGGCTTGTTTTGAAGAACAGCACAATAAGCACAAACTGGAGTCGACAGAGAAGTAAGGAACTTCAACTTGTTGATGCCGATCCCCACTAACAAATTAAAATTGAAGGGTGTCAATGTTCCACCAAGTCACTTATCTTTTATCTCACCATTGCCTTAATCATTACATTAAAGTGTTTTGAGTAATACTGCATATTGCACATATATAACAAATAAGATGGCGACTTGTTATAAAATCCAAATAACCATTAGAGTTTTCTTCTGTATAAATATATATGAGCAAACTTGAAGAAAAAAGAAAGCAGCTCATATGACTTGGGAAGAAAGGGAGTGCCACAAAGGAAAAGAATCAACAACGTCATGGCATTTCCATGTTATTATGCAACCAGTGTAGTTTTTTTTCTATAAAACTTTTATTCAAAAAATATATTAGTGTATAATGTGTATAAATAAGTAAAAATTAACTTGTTATCCACTTTTGCAATCTTTCAAGTCATTGATTGTAATTTAAACATGGTTAATTGATGTGGAACCACATACTTAACTTAGATAGCATAAAAATCAAGATATGCAAAGTGTCGCTGTTCACATTCCGTGTAGAACGCTCCATCATACACTCTGAACAAACCCCACACAATTATTTTGTTTTTCAATTATATGGTCCATTTTTTTTATCACAAAAGTGTAAAATATTTACTAATGTGATTGATTGTTTTTAATTATGGTTTTAGCTCAGGATTTTTTTTATATCTTAGATATTTAAATTTGAGACTTTTTTATAATTTAATTTTATTGAACTAAATGTTAGTTATATAGAAGTCAGTTTATTAAAGCATAAAAGAGTATATGCATTTCCAACTAAAAGAGGATTTAACTTAAAAAGTAGTAACGACATATTTAGGATGGAAGAGATGTTTTTTGAGAAACTTTATTGACTAATACAGGAAAAGAAGACGGAGAATTCAATGATTGATTAATTGCATTTACAACGTAAACATTCAGAACCGTACACTTCAAGCTAGCATCTGGATTTTGTCATGTCTGCAACACTGTATAAATAAAATTAAAAATAAAATAGAATTTTAAGATTGTTTAATCTGAAAAAAAATATTATTAATAAAAATATCTTTCATTCTTACAACACCAATGCACATTTGACCATATTTGTATGATCTTTTTTAAACATAATTGTATGTCTTCCACACTTTCCCTGACTTCTTTTCTGTTCGTCGTATTTTACGGAAACTAAACAAGCGAAATAATATGACAATATTATGTAATATAAAATATATAAAAAAATAAAGTCAAAATATATAATGAAGAATCTAGTTAAATTAGGTCTCTCTCAATTTGATTGATCTAAAGTCAAAGGATCTCATTCCACTTCAAGTATTAAGATTATTTATTTATTTATTTGGGCGTCAATATTGATATATTTTAATTTTAGTCATTATTAATTTGTCTGTTTTATTGGTGGAAAGCTTTTTTTTTTGCCATGATGGACAAATTAGAATCAAATGTACGTTTTAAACATAAAAATCAATAACTAATTGCATTTTTTTTTTGTATTAGTTGCCTTTTCTTTAACCAATGTTGAATAAAGAAGAATTGTTAAGATTCTCTAAACTGCAGTGTGTACTTCAAGAACAAAATCCAACATCAATGATTAATTAAAAATTATCTTCTTAAAACAAATAATAAATAATAGATTTTTAATGGTGTTATTTAGTTAGTGATCCCACACATAGAGTTCATGGACGGATTTAAAAATCTATTAAATTGGGCCTAAATTTGTGTTTCTTACGACATAATGTCTAGTTTTTAATAAGTAATTTTTAACGAATAATAATTTGTACAAAAATAATCATTGGTTTTAAATATAAGAACGAAATTAATTTATTTTTACTTCAAATGATAAAATAATATATTGTATAATATAGCGAGATAATATAAGAAGTCTTGAGGGATGGAAAGACCAAGATCAAGCTTCCCCTCTCCCCTAACTTTGTCCCTAGCTAAGTTTGGAGGACAACTTAGACATAATTTCTTTTAAAAAAAAATAACGAATATTTTTATAAAAAAATATTCGTCAGTTTTAAATTATGCATATTCTTTTAAAGTTTAAAAATCAAATATATTATTTTACAAGAAAAATTAAAAAAAATATCATATTAAAAGAATAAAAAACATATCTAAGCCATTAAAATAGACCAATTCGATTTAAAATGTGACTTTATTTAATAAACTAACCAATATTTAGTGACGTCAAGTGTAGTACAACCGTTTTTTACTTTCAATAAGGTGATCATCAACGTTAGTTATATAAAAAAAATTAATCATCCTTAATTAAATATATAAAATCATGCTATTAAAGGGTTACAGTTAGGTTAACAGACATCTTAATCTCACATCTCTACTTTTAATCCCAGCATGTTGGAGAACATAACTGAAACAGAATCAAACACAACAAGATTATGATCAATAGGATTTCTTTTGAACAGGAAAATTGTGGGTGAACAAATCTCATATAGCATGGGTGAATACATCATGCATAAATCAGAAACCAAAAACCCAACCAGTTTCACAAAACAAAAATCTAACAAGTAGCTTGATAAGTTGGTTGAAACGAAGATTTGGGCGAATGAAAAGAAATAAAAAAAACTTAGTTATAAGGTGAGTGTGAAGAGCACTAATGGTCTGTTGGTGGCATTCTGGGCCCTCTATGATTCCGAATTTGACGAGAGGGTAATGGGTTCTCTCCTATATTTCTTTTTCTGCACACAAATCTAATCATCTTCTGCATCATCATTCACTTAACTTCACACATGTTCCACTTCCACCCTTTCATGTTTCTATTACTTTTCACTCCAATTCGTTACTTTTGCCTAATCCAAATCTAGGAGCATATGTGTTTTTAATTCTCAAAGAATAGGATATGAATATGATACTAAACCAGTGTGGAGAAGATACTGATATTCTTGTTGCAGGACAAATCTCCTGAAGAAAGCACCAGCATAATAAACAGAAACAACCGTTGCAGGACATGCTTTTCTTCTTTTCTAGTCACCATGATGAGACAGATCAAGAATATCAATGCCAGGCAAAAAGTATGAGAAATTATTTTTCAACAAAGATTATGCATTTAAAAAGAGATCAGAAGAAAAGAGTGAAAAATCTCTGATAAGACAAGTGATGTGATAAAAAAGTAATCTTTCAAATAATATAATGTTGTTAGAATAATATTTAAGTTACCTTAATTTTGCAAGACTAATTATATACACATTATGTAACTTTTATACACATTTGTAATACAGGACAATTTCTCAGCTAATTTATATTCTTAAGATAATATGTTTGAATTAACGTAAAAAAAATGACTAAAAGTTATATCCGTAGTTTTTATTTTTTAAAAAATAAATTAATTTATATGTAAACTACGCATTTGATCCTTTCGTTTTTCACTTGTTGACTAAAGGTAGTTTGGTGGTGAAAGCTATAGATAAAGATCCAGTGGCACATTGAATGTACTGATTCATTGGTAAATCACTATCAACAGTTCATAACCTCTTCTATTTTGACAGAGAATGGTAGAAACACAGTAAACAGAAAAAAAATGAGAAATGAATGAAAAAAAATAATAATATTTTTTTGCTAATATTATATGTTATTAATATTTTATTATTATAAAAAATAAATTGTAATAGAAAAATAATCGTTATAATTCGTTGAATCAATTTGACTAGTTCCACTTCATACGAAAACAAATGCTTGAGTCAAGTAAATTTGATTGAACTAATTTGGAAATATGGTCGGTGAAGATTTAAAAAATGGGATCTTCGATCATTTTAAGAGATTTGCAAAAATGTAATTGAAAATTTCAAAACATTCCTCACAATGTAATGTTGCATCAATTATTTCACAAGGATCGATTAATAAATTTCACAAATATATCAATTAAAAAATAAAAAAAAATTTGTGACACTTATCAAATCATTCTTAAACTTTCACAAACATCTCTTTCAAGTTTTACCATCTATCTACTATTTCAAACAACCTTATCATCCACACACAATTCACTCACATTTCTTCAAATTCACTTGTTCGTATCATTTTCCAACTATACAACCAAACAAAGCTTACGCGTTTCATATATTCTTGATTTCCAAACAAATGTTTTAAAAAGTTTTGTAAGATAATCTATTATTAACTAAGAGAAGAAAGTGAAAAGATAAAGAACACAAGTGAAACAGACTGCTCTTATTTGGTGAGGAGTACATCAAGAAAACAAAAGAGGATATCTACACATATTTCTTCACAAATCCACTATGATAAGCTTAACCAAACATCCCATCAATTCTTGCATTTTAATCCCCTTTGAACAGTTTCTATGAATAGAAACAGATGCTTTAACATGTATTAAGTTTCCATTTCCCCCCGAAGCCATCCATGATGATCACGGTGATGGATCACTTCATCTGACACTAAAATGAAGAGAATCAGAACCAGAATAGTGGAATCACAGCAATTACACTTCAATTATGAGTTACATTTTTCCTCTGCAATCATTCCCCCCACTAATGTAGTAAGTAAGCAGTTAAGAGAACTGGTAGCACCCACTAGACCAATAGCAACATTGTTATTTGTGCATTACCAAGAAAAAACGACACAACCTCACTAGTAACAATAGCCCCGTAAATATCCACAAAGCCAAAACCAAGTTGTCACCTCAGGGTGATTTGTAGTACATATTATTGCATATAATGTATCAATCATCATAACATATATGACAAATGGAAATGCGAGTATAGATGAGTGGCGCCTTAAAAATCTGGCGTAGCCACTCAGGTGTGGCATTGGTGGACACTAGACATCAGCTTTCTTAAATGTTACATTTACCAAGATAAGGAATATAAGGAAGTATACAGTAGTACTTGGGAAACAACAGAAAGGAAACAAAAGAACAGATAGAGTGATTATAAGGGATTGTGGAGGGTGAGTGGATGATGAGGAGGAGTAGTGGGTGGAAAATAGCAAAAGATGAACAGCACATATGTTTGGTGATAGGGAGACATAAAAATAGTTATGTAATTGGTAGCTGACGACAGTGGTACATTGAGGGCATAAACTAGGGACCCTTCTATTGCCTCCTCTCTGTTCACTCACACCACTCTCATCTGTCTTAATCACATCATCGCTCCATGGCTCCCACCTATTCCTTCCCTGGTTTAGGAGTTCGGATCACCATAAATACCCCTAGTATTCCTATTTCATGGGATAGTCTAATCTTCCTTTTCTTTCTTTTTCACATCTTCTGTTCGTACGTATTTTTTTATGATATTTTCATCACATTAATTATCTTATGATACATACATTTTTTTCTCTCTTTATTATACTATTTTTTTTATAAAAGAAATACAGATACAATTTAATTTCTTTTTTTTTGTTTCAATTCTTTTTATTTTCTCTTTTAATATTCCCATTTCTAAATCTCTGAAGCTTTAGCCTCTTAATTTTATTCCAAACACTTGATGCTTTTGGATCCCAGGTCTTACTAATTTATTTTTTATATATACCCCTACTTGCTTCCTAATTACATTTTAATTTAACAATGACTATTATGCCTATATAGTAACCTTGAAGTCAAGAATTCTTAAACAAGAACAGTTTAGGAATGGAAACAGTATTGAACTAACATTAGGATCACCTCTCAAATGAAATACTTAAGATAGTTAAGAATATTAATTTTAGATAAAGTTGGGAAAATTTTTATTTTAGTTGTTTCACCAAAAAAAATCTTATATCAAAGGTCTTATTATGTGTATCAATTAAAATATATCATCCATATTAAAAATATAAAAAAATGAGTAATTGCCCTATTTCAACTAAAATAATTGATTTAATTTTTGAATAATAGAACAATGGTTATTATTTATTTATTTTCTTTTTGCTAAAAGACCTCGCAACTAATCCTTTACAGGAAAAAGGCACACACACTTATATATAATACCATAAATATTATGAATTATGGATGTTTTCTAATTAATTTAAAGTTCTATCACGCTTTCATGTGATGCATCTAATAAAATCATTTAAACAGATGTTTACAGATTAAAACATCGAATATAATAGAGGATAAAATATATATGTATAAAAAAAAAAACTCGAAATTGAAATTTAAACTATTTTATTAAGTCGACCTATAAGTAATTCACAGTTAAATGATACTGTATAAAACTTTATACAGAAAGGTCTTATGAATACTTAAAAATATAAAATGATTAACTAAAAGGTGATCCTTTTTCTGGTTTTAAGAATAACAATAATAATAATATTCTTTACGCCAGCATAAATTGAATATAACATAGATTATAACAACAATAAATTTTAAGTTGTTCTTATCTCCAAGAAACACAATATTAACTTTTTATAAAAAAAAAATAGGTTTTACAAATCATTTCGAATTACTCAAATCATCATTTTTTCTTATAAAGTAACTTTCTTTAATTGTTCGCTCACAAAATTAAAAAACAAATGAAAAAAATAACTTAATATCCTTTTAAAATTATTGTTAATAATTTAATATTCACATGTCACCCAAAATTCACTTTAATAATTTCAAGTATCATTTCCCGAGTAGCTAAGACAACAAACATAACATTTTTTTTATAATACAAGGATAAAAAGCCCCCATAATCAAGCAAACATTTTGCTCAAACCATAAAGGATAAAAGACAGTTTATTCAACAAATGCGCGGAATTCATTAAATAATTCATCAAAGGTATGACTCATGTCAAACGAAAAGTAAGGCCATTAATTTCAATTGTGATCATGTGCATACCAATGGAACCCGAGCGCATTCATAGAACTCATAACAATGTGAATTTTACATAACCGACAGTGCACATAAAATTTCATGATAAATAACTGAACGAAACGAAAGGTTCATTTCCAATGCAAATCGTTCTCTCCAAACAAATAACAAGCTCAAATAATAACTACCTTGGCATTATATCTTGGGTTTGCACATATTTTTAATTCCCGAAAATAACTCTTAACGTGTGTTCAAATCAGACTAAAAAACATTGGGAGGCAAAATATCATAAATTGAGTGAAAATGATACACAAATCAAAATATCATCAAACAAAGATTTGAAGGCACTCACAGAAGCACAAAACAAAAACACAAGACAAACCAATCCAAAACCTAACTAGAGATAACCATGCAAAAAGGCAAGTAACAGAATAAAGAACGGTTATGTTTAAGGAAAAAAAGAAGAACTATTTAAAAAGGTAATATAGTTGAAATAAGTTTATGGTCTTATAATAGATGTATGCATTTAAGCATTATTGAGAGCAAGTATGCATAACTTGACAGGAAAAAGCTTCATGTGACTCAAAATTCAGGAACTCGTATCATCCTTCCCTATTTACTGCAAGCAACAAATTTTTACTTGAGATAGATGTTATAAACAGGTCCGTAACAGGGTGAAAGTAACAGGGTGAAAGGAGAAAGATATAGGCGATTGTAAACATAACGGTGTTCATCTCCCATCCTTCCCTCCAGTCAGAGAGAATTTAATTTTAAGTACATACAATCCAATTCTATTAAATAAATATTATTATAGTTTGGGTTAATTCTACACGAGATACCTTTTCCGCTTTCTGAATAATCCTGTTTCATGTAATTTTAAAGATATTAGTGTTGCAAATGCCTAATGGCAGTATAGCAACTAGTAGGTATCAGGATAGCAGATAGATGCCGTTCAGACATTTTTTTATAGTTTATAGTTTATACAATTTGTATAAATTCAGAAAAAAAATATACTCAATTCCCCACATTACCAATAGCAGTGACTTGAAGCAGAGAGGGCAGGTTGGAGCATAACAGCAACGCTGGCCAGAGAGAAGAGTCACCCACCACCAGAGACAACAGAAGTACTTGACTATGACCCCAGATGCATTCATCAGAATAAGAGTCACCATAGAACACAGGCAAAGCAACATCAATAGAGGAAAGGCAGAGCTAGTTTTGAGATGAAACAAGATCGACACCAGAAAAATATGGCAGATTGCGGGACAGGCAACCCCCAAAACCACTAGGGCAGGTTTAGCTAGTGGTTGCAGGATGACCGCTATTTCCCAAGAACATTTATATTGCATTATGTATATATTCATGCTCAAAATAAAGAAGAAACGCCTCAAATTAGAATCATAGTATAATAATTCCCATGACCAAGATGTCTGAATTGGCAAAAGCTGCAAAACTCATCATCATATCGCAAATAGGAAAATGGCAAGAGGGCGTTTGGCCAGATGAAGCCATTGCAGCTTAACAGAAAAGAAAGTAGAATGGTGCAGTTTGTATCGCATGTTGCAGGTTAAGTTGGTAGCACTGCCAGAAGAGTCATCAAAAACCTCATCAGAATCGCTACAAGAAATAGAGACAGAAAGTTGAGCGGCAGAACATGGGAGGGAAGGGCTGATTTGCAAAAGAGGGAGGGAATGAAAAACGTGGGTTAAAACATTAAAACACAAACCTAAACTACCCAGATAGCGAAACCTTAGGTTAACCAAATATCACGTCACAGACCTCTGAAAACAGCACGATCAGCCACGAAGCCACGATTTTTGGCCCCGACGCATGACATGACAGCCACAACCCGAAGGTGCATGCAACCTTCTGGTGCAGTGTGGTGCACCTGCATGAGTGACACAAACTTGCACTACTGACTAAACGCAACTTTTGGACAATGAAATAAATCCCTAAAATAAACCCCAAAAAAGTCCTGACATTCGTTCAAAGGGCTTTTATCGAATTATCCCAGTGTCACTATCCTGTCCATAACTGCCGCTGTTTTATCTGTGCTATTCTATTTGCAAGGGCAGCTACATAACTGCTAGGCTATGGTGGACCTGGTAGAAATCAAGTGCTACTAAGCCATACAGTGTGCATCTTAAAACCCAGGATGTAGGGAGACTATGAGTATGGCACGCACAGTTATGTTAACCTTTACAAAAAAAAAAAAAGGTTTTCTTCCAGACAAAAAACAACAGAAGCAAGATAGAGTTGTCTAAATGATGTTGAAAGTTGAAACCCCGAACCTGAAGGTTGTTAAATTTAATGAGTTTGTAGAGCATGAATGAGAAACTATTTATTGATCTAGCCATATAGAAATGACAAAAAGCCTTCACAATAAAGACAGACTGAGATAACTGAAATAGAACCACGCTCACCATATCTACAAATATAAAACTCGCCATACAAAGAAGCTAATGCCTCCCAAAAATTAACAGCAACCAATTACTTGAAATCAATGTCACAAAATACCCTAAACTCAGTTTCAAATTCAAGAAGCACAAAATGACATGGCTCACCAAAACAAATAAAAATAACCTCACTGGATAATCAAACAGTGATTAGGTAGAGGCAACAAATTACATATCTAAATATCATCAAGAATTCCATTTGGAAGTGTGGACAGAATAAAAACTCAGAAAGGAAACACTCCAAATTTAGTGTGCGTATCATGCCTACACCAAATAAGAATAATGATTATACTAATAATACTTGATTTTTTCTATTAACAATTTGGTGTAAGATCCAGCGACTACTGTCTATGGGTAACAAAGCAATCTTACGCCAAAGGTGACAGATACAGGAATAAAGGCAAACACACAGAAACATAAAGGCAAACACGAGAGAAATGTATGTGTTTTCAATGGAGAGATAAATTACAAGAACAAATCCACAAAAGATATGGGCACATAATGCAGGATTGGAAACATACCAAATGAGGAATGAGCTTGCCGAGGAAGAAAAACTCGGGAATCAAAATTAGAGCTAGAGAATAATGATAAAGCCATAAAACAAGGACCAGCAACCACTAACTATGGGGATAGCACATACCCATTTTGTCCCAGGTTAAGAACAAGAATAATTTAATAACTTGCTAAAATAAATGAGTTTATTGTCCTCCAATACGCCCTTCCCCCAACCAAATTAGAGAAGAAAAAATCAGCATTGGATGGAATGAGGAATAAAGTTCACACAGTCTGATCCATCTTTTTAAAGTTCAATTCCTGTTTACCAATTGAAACATGGCTTGAGAAAATAATTTAATGAGGAAGAAAATTAAAAAATTACTAGAAATTGCTACCTACAGGTTCGACAATAAAAATTGTTGCTACAATATATTAATTGTAGCAACTTCCTCGCCATAAATACCATTAGAACTATTTCATACTTCAGATGATCTTCTTATAACTGACAGTATTTGGAAGCAGTCCAAATCAATAGATTTAATAGTGTATGCCATCAAAATGAACTATTATATCCATCATAATAGACATTTACCTATTGCAAAACCTTAGCAAATACAGTGAAAAGGCATCCCAAAGAAATCAATCTAACATACTTGTATAAGGGATTGAATAAGATATTTTAAGAAACATAACAAAATGAGAAAGTTATCAAATGAGGGAAAGATCGTAATATTAGTGCTATACTTCCACAAGCATAAAATCATCAGCTTCCAGTTTGGGAGTTCGATAGATGAATACAAACCAAAGAGAAAAATAGTTCTGCCTTGTTCGATAGGAATATAGTTTACAAATGTCCTAGAGTGTACATCATTTCCCCCTGGAATTAAGAAAATAAAATTGTAAGAGGATAATTTAACTTAATTTCAGATATAATTATGAGAAAGATCAGAGTACAATTTTGATTTAACTCGAGCGTTAATCATGAGAAATATAAACGAGCAGTTTATTTCCACTTACGTGCTCATCATTAAAGTTATGTTGTCTCCTTTCAGAAGGATCCTCCCTAAGCAAAAAATAAAACCCTTTAGAAAATGCATTTGTGGCAAATACAAAATAGAACAAAATTTGAGAAACTGTAACATACCTAATGTCTTCCTGCTCTTCTTCTTGATGTTCACTTCCTCAGCATCGTCAAGAACCAAATTCATGTATTCATCAAAACCCTGTTTGAAAACAATAAAATCATATTATCCCTAAACTAACAAGTCAGACAATCAATTTTTTTAACAAGGGTATGTTGTATACAACTACAACCATTCATTCCCATATTCCAATGCTCAAAGAACTGAAAAGGTTCACAAAAATTCCTGAAATAAACAAACTTTAACCACAATGTTTAAGATATGAGCTCATATCACAGAATGCAGGTAGAAAATTCACACTTTTTTATAATATGGAATATATACTGTTAGGTAATCTGAAGAGTATAAAGGAATAACAGAACACCACCATTAAACTAAATTATGTTAAGGTCCAATACACAGATTCACAGCGCACACATATTTACAACACCTTAAAAGAGTTACAGTCTTCCCTCGGGATGAAGGCTTTGTATCTCCTCCGCAAACATTGTAAAGTCCACAGAACAGAATTTTAAAGAGAACCATGAAACAAACAAGCATAAAATATAAGACTCACAATGATTCGCCCTTCAATCCTCAAATCCTTTTGCTCAAAAAGCCAAATCTGAATGCGTGCTTTCTGCATATATTACAATTAGACAAAGAGAATCAAGTTACATAGAAATTAGGGGAAACCCAACAGAAATTATCAACCAGGATGATAGTGCGAGAAGACTTACACTCTGAAGAAACCTGAAAATCAAGTTCTGACAAAATCAAAGAAACCGAATGAGGTTAGGTTACAGTTAAAGGTATAGCAAAATAAAATCGAAAGTAAAATAGTTATGAGAATCTTACAATGGGCTGGGTCATAACCCTCTGAACTTTGGTGCTCGCCATGGCTACTAAAATGTATGATCGATTGTAATAGGAAGATGGCAGGAGAAGTGAGTGACACACTTTTAAACCCTAAAATCTGAACTACTGTAATTTCCTCTGTGAGTACGGGGTTTTAAAGGGGCACAATACTAAGCCAATCATGCTCCTACTTTTTTCTTTTTCACACCTATTTTATACTTTAAAATTATTATGCTACTATATTTTAAAATAACAAACTATCAAATATTTACAACATTATATTATGAATTTAAATATGTTTTTAATTTCTAAATTTAAGATATTTTTTACTTTTATTTTCTTAGAAATTTTATTTATTTCCACTTAATCAAAATTGTAAATATATATATATATATGCTTTTTTTGGTTTTAATAAAACCTGAAATTGCATTACTTTTATTAAATAAAAATAATATTTCTTTTTAATATCTAAATTAAAGAAATTTTTAATTTAATTTTCTTATAAACCTTAGTTATTTTTTCTTAATAAAAATTGTAAATTATATTTTTTGGATTTATTAAAACTAAATTTATATTATTTTATTAAATGAAAAATGCATGTTTTTACATATTATTATATTATTTCATAGTAAAAAATTTCCTCTATAAATAAATTAGAAATGTTTTGTTTAACCATTTTTTATGGGGTTTTTTAGAACATTTTTAGATATTTCTAATGTTTATATCTATCATTACATTTATAATAAATTTTAATATTTTTAAACAAACTTATCAATGACTGAAAATAACAGTGTATCATAATATAAAATTGAAATGTAATTATGTATTAAAATATATATTTATTGTGAATTATAATTATAAAATGATTTATCTGTTTATATTTGTTTGTAAAAATATAACTTATACAAAAAGAATAATCTCTGTGGAATTTACATAATTAGTTTAGAAGTTCTATTTGATCACACCATACAAGATTTGTTTCCATAAATTAGTTTCACTAAAGGTTTCCAAAAAATGAAATCCAGAAAATGTTTTAATTAGAAGGAACAAATTACAAAATCAATTATCTGAAATTATAGTATATGTTATGAAAAATCAATTCCAGAAAGAAGGAGGATGTTCGAGGAGTGGAAATAAAATTTTAAAAAGTGTACTGTGAAAAGCATATTTTGTATTATGAAAATCCTATTCTAAAATACAAATATGCCATTCTGAATATACTTTTTAGAATGTAACTTTTAGTATGGTTTAGGTTAAGGTCATTTTAGATATTTCATTATAAGCTGATATGGTAACAAAATAGTATGATGCATGAAGCAAATGCCTCAAAGAAATATTGAACGGTCCAATTTCGAAACAACGAAAACAAAGATAAAAAGATACACAAATGCTGGCCCAATTAACAAGAAGTTTAATATAAAAAAAAATCATACGTAATTATAATATGTTTATCAGTTTTAAGTTTTAAAAATGTAATCAAATAAAGTTACTTATATAGTTCGCGGAAGCTAGTACCACCAAGGTATGAAATTGAGTATATAATTAAGGAATAAGTTAAATGCGATGAAAATAAAAGAAGAATATTGTATATTTGATTTTATGCCGGTTCTTTTGGAATTATGTTCAAATACCAATCCATTTGATAAATGTTCTCACATCTAATTTATTGTTAAATAATTAATGCTCAATTCTTCTTCCACAAGGAAGAGATAGGGTGGTCCTGAAAAATGGGGTCCAAAATCATGAATAGAGTTTAACCACCTACCATCAAATTAATTATTCTTGTACATAAGAAGAATACTAGATTATCCCGTATAAAAATTGAAAAAATAAATTTAAGATGGCACTGAATTAGACTAAAAAAATTATAATTATTTTCACTAATAATTTAATTAGAATAAAATCACTTACATATAATAACACTAACCATTTTTATTTGAACAAAATAAAGTCTATTAAAAAATTAATTTTTCCAACGACAAATCAAATATAAGAGAAAAATTTTCCAATTTTTAATATTTTAAAATACTTAAGTCGAAATAATTTTTAAAACTATTAAATGAAAAATTACTGCTGAATAATATAAAATTATTTCAATAAACGGTTTAAAAATGAGAAAATAGTAAGCATTTATTAATGTATAATATTATGTAGTTTTCATTTGAATTCACCTGGAATAATCCAAAATTGTATTATCAACTAATGTAATCTTAAGGAAATATTCACATATTTAATTCTGTGTTAAAAAAATATTTTCAGCTAATTTTTAAGCTAGATAAAAAATTATACTAAATTTTACAATTAGCCTTTTCAAGATAAAAAAAATTAAATATAATTGTATAAACTTAAAATATTGGTTGATTTCCTGGTCAATGTAATGCCTAGAACGTTGAAGTCTTCACTGAGCTTAACTTCACCATCAAAATTGCCAACTCTTTCTTTCCGGGAAATTGCTTGTAGACTAACTGTTCCATCTAGTGTAGCCTAATAATGTGTATTTATTTTCAATATTTTGACCTTTTCACACTTTGTGCCAAATCATTGATATCAAACGATTACTTGTATAAAAATTTAAAGGTCTAGAATATCAAATAAGAGATAAAATATTCCAAATAGTTATAAAAATGTAATTAATTTAAAAATAAAAATATATTCTTATTTTTTTCACTAGCTCTAATCTATTGTAAATTGGTTTATATTTAATTTATTTGGAATAGTTTTTAGATGTAATTAATATTTTTTTGCGTTCAATTATAAGTAATTAAATAATTAAATAAGAAACCCGCATTCTACAATTTCAAACTCTATATAAAGAGGAAGGAGTGGACAGCAATCTATTGTTGTAGTTGTTGCCATGATCAAAAGTACTACCTAGTTTTAACTCCACGATGATGTATAAGTGCTTCTCATCCCTTTTCTCTTGGTTTTTTATTTTTTTGTTCGTGCTTCAACAAGCAATAACGGGGAATGCGTCAAATGCAACAGCAAAGTATGAAGAGATAAAGTTGAGAGTAGGGGTGCCCATGAAAGATGGTTTCCGACAATTTGTGAACGTAGTTAAAGACACTCGTCAAGAAAATTACAACATATCTGGATATTGCATCGAGGTTTTCAGTGCCGTCATAACCCGTTTGCCCTTCAATGTTTCTCTAAACATTGAACCTTATGCTATTGACTCAATTGAGGGTTCTGGATACGAAGATCTTCTGAAACAAATCCCGTCAAAGGTTAGTAAATTTCAGCTGTGCATGTTTTCTTGTATTTAAGAAAATATATATAGCAAGAAAACCTGACGATAACTCTGCTTTTATCTTTGCTTAAAACTACGACGAAATAGTACGATGTGGTGGTAGGGGATGTAACAATCCTAGCCAACCGTTCAAACTATGTAGATTTCACAGTGCCATATACTGGATCAGGAGTTAAAATGGTAGTACCAGTTCAACATGGGAGGGATCAAAACATGTGGACTTTTGTTAAACCCTTCACTTGGGATCTTTGGTTGAGCATAATCATCATCTCTATGTTCATAGGGCTTGCCATACTTATCATGGAAAGAAATGTAAACGCGCTGCCTAATCAAGAAGGTTCTCCAAATCAAGAAAAGCTTCACCCTGCAACCATTTTATGGTTTCCAATCTCACAAGCCATTCTTCCTGAAAGTAATTACACATATTTTGTTGATTTGTGGTTTAATTTTATATAATTTATAGATGTGATTAATTACCATTGTTGGTTTAAAAATTTTGAACTTTCAGGACAAGTAGTGGTGAAAAGCTGCTCAAGATTTGTGCTGATGGTTTGGCTTCTATTGGCGTTCGTCCTCATGCAAAGTTACACTGCTAACTTGACTTCTATATTGACCTTGGATCAATTGCAACCCAGCTTTCTGAACGGAAATGACTTAAGAAAAGGGGGTTATTACGTTGGATACCAAACGGGGTCTTTCGTTCACGACGTGTTGGTTAAGCAATTTAAGTTTGACCCATCCAAACTGAGGCCATATAGCAGCAGTTCCGAGTATCATGATGCTCTAAAGCTTGGAAGCCAAAATAGCGGCGTTGCAGCTATATTCGATGAAGTTCCCTACCTTAAAGTCTACCTTCAAGAATACGGATCCAGTTACATTATGGCTGGCCCCAAATATAGAAATGCTGGGTTTGGTTTTGTAAGTCTCTTCTCTCCAATTCTCATTTTTGAACAAGCTTGTGTTATATATATATGTAGAATACAGAAGTCATAAGTATTTGGTTAAACTTCAATAGCAAGTTAATTGAATGTGAAGTATGTGCAGTATTATAATGGTGGTGTTAATTTACATGATTTGCAGGCACTCCCTTTAAACTCGAATCTCACGGCTTACTTTTCGAGAGCCATCTTGGATGTGACTGAAAGTGATTTAATGAATGAAATTGAGGAAAAATATTTTGGGAAGAATGATATTGTTGAACAAGACTCGTCTGGGGAAGTATCTTCTGCTCCTCCTCTCAGTCTCAGCTTTCAAAGCTTTGCAGGGCTCTTTTTGATTACTGGGATTTCAACTTTGTTTGCGCTATTCATCTCAGAAAGCGTTATATGGCAAAAGCCCATTTTGATGGCTAAAGCTCTGAGTCAAAGGTATTTGTCCTTCATGGCCCCTTCCACGGAAATACGCGTTCATCCGAGTAATGATTCAACTCACAGTATAGAGGTCGTTTAGAAGACCTTCTCAAAGATACGTTCTTGCACATTCATACTAAATTTTTGTGTATATATATATATATATATATATA
>Ga0209489_100609_pt1 | contig 69374 bp, 32 predicted proteins | sample SiratrowhiteBW_FD_187527 | JGI IMG/M metagenome (GOLD analysis project Ga0209489, IMG submission 187527) | Root nodule microbial communities of legume samples collected from California, USA - Siratro white BW (SPAdes) (version 2) | ecosystem: Host-associated > Plants > Roots > Nodule | place... | reverse complement strand
TATATATATATATATATATATATGTGTGTGTAAGTGTGTGTATTATATTGTTTGCTATTATGTAACATTATTTTATTTATTTTTGTGTTTGATTCTCCGTTAAATAAATTCCATAATTTTTCACATACTTCTTGTATTCAATATTTTTTTTATCTTTTTTTTCTTTTCAAATAAAAATTATTTTATAGTAATTATATTAACTTTAAAAATTAACTATAAAATTTAAAAATACTTCTAAGATAAAATTTTTAACTTTTTAACCTTTTCACATTTTGATTCTTACTAACTAATGACTTTAATCTTTTTTTTTATCTTAAATTTAAATGTCTCAAATAATATATCAAATTCAAATAAAACTATACAAAAATATATAGATTGTAATCATTATTATAAATTAAATTTAAATTATTAAAAAAATAAATTTCATATTAATAAAATAAAATAAAATCGCATAATAAAAATGCGGACACATTAATGTTTGTGTTTATACCAGTATGTTTTATTGTTTTCGTATTTCTGATGTATTAATTTTCAGTTTTGTTTCCAAATTTTTTGTGTTTTAAAATTTTCAAGTCTCACTATCATATTTTTCTTATCACGGCGTTGACTAATAGTTAAAATTACAGATATTATATAAGGGTATGTTAAACTAAATATAGCATTTATTAATAATAATATTAAGTGTTGAAATATTTTGTAATGGTGTTAAATTTGAAGAGTTAAAAAAAAATAGGATAAAATAAAATGTAAAATCAGGATTTGTCTCCCCCACACAATTAAGAATCCTGGAGAAGGTGATTCTGACAAAACGTGACAATTGCTGTGCCAAACAAGGCACTAAGAAAATAGAACCATTGGAAGATTATTCAATTACTGACACCACCATTCATCAATTTTCACACCCTCTTGCTTAAAGGTCAAAGCTTTGTGGCAGTTTGATTATTCTGGCAAATGGGGATGAAGGAAAGAAGAATGGTGGAGAAGGTGGGTTGGTGAAGGTGGAACCAAAACCCAGCAATGGCTTCACCTCAAAAGTGATTGATTTGTTGGAGAAGATTGTGGTGAAGTTTCTTATTTAGGTTAAATATAGTTTTTTATTATTCTCTCTGTTTAGGTTAGATATCAATATTTGTTTGTGTAGTTGTGAAAAAACTATTCTCACAAATACTTTATCCTTTTCATGGAAAATTTGATTTTTTTAGAAAAAATCAAATTTCACCTAAAAGATAATTACTTTCCATTTTACACTTATAATATACACAAATGCTGTAATAGCAAAAGGTATTTTGGTAATCATCTGAAGTTTAAAAATTTAGGAAATTATTGTTTGTATGAAATTTGAGATTGAGTTTGAGAAAGTTGAAAAGAAATGACATAAGGTTTAAGTGCAATGAGAATAATACTTTGATGAAAAAGTAAAAACTTAAAACTTAATTGTGTGAAGTGATAAATTATTATTGAGATATGAGAGAGGAGTGTGATGGAGAAAATTAAGGTTTTGATAGAAGGAAGGAGAAAAATTGTGGAAGAGGTGAGGAGTGGATTAATAACAAGATAAATGGAAAATGAGGGTGAAAATTTGAGATAAACGAGTGAGATCTTTAATAAAAAAAAGTAGAATTTCATTGAAATTGAGGTTAGAAAAATAAAAAAATGTGATATTTTCATGAGTAATTTTTAAATGTTGAATTAGATGAAATTTTAAAATTATTTATAATTTAAGCTTATCAGAATATCATAGTAACAATTTTAGTGGATTTCATTGATTCTTTTAAGTATTTTTGAATTGTACTTTGAATTTTGCATGAATGACTAAGTGTAATTGTTTGTTTTAATAGTTATTTAGAAAATACTTGAAGGTTATATTGGTTGAAAAAATTATGAATAGTTAAGATTCAACAATAAAGTTTTGAATTCTATTCCATTGCTAAATTCACTTAAACTTGAATGGCTAGTTTTATGGTTAAAACTAATTGGATTGATATGAGTATTGAAATAATATTATTAGTGGTTAAAGTTAAGTATTTGAAACTTTATAGGAGTATATTTTAGTTAAAATAAATAATTGAATGTTAACATCATTAGATAAAAATTTGAACCAATAAATTTCATTTAAAAAGTTAACATCATTCTTAAACGTACAGTTAACCTGTAAAATAAATTAAATAGAGTCTACAGACTCAATTCGTAATGGATAATATATAAACAAACAAATTAAATTATATATAAATATATTTTCATTGTAAAATGTAACAAAATAATTATATAGTTATGACATAATTTTATAAGATTTCCTTAAATATGTTGATATCATATAAATTAAATTATAGGAATAAAAAAAATATATTTCTATTTCAAAATGTCTTTCTCTTTTTAATAATCAAATAAAACACTAATCTAAATGTAAGCCTTATAAAAATTTTCTATTTAAATAAAAATTATAAAATAACTTTAAAATAATATAATATATAATCCATAAAAAATAAATTAAAACTTTATGAAAGGAACATTAATAATAAATTCGACCACACTAATCCATTTATTTCAATTAAGCATCAAATTAAAACAATTATAGTTAGCTTTGTGCGTAAGTTATTATAACAAAGACATTCATAAAAATATTTATACTAGACATAATTATCTTAATTGATATAATTATGTACTTTAAAGTGTAGAAAATCACAATCAGACTTTTTTTACCTAATTAACATCTTTTCAGTTTTTATTTCCTAGGATAACATTTTTTATTTTTTACTTTTTTCAATAATACTTTTTATTCTTTAATTTCTGAAATAACATTTTTTATTTTTTAATTAATATACCGTTAGTACATTAATTATGATTATTATTATTTTTATTTTTTTATTTTTTATGATTTTGTGATTTTATTTTATTATAATAATTTACTAATTGTATTTTTTATATTAAAAATGATATTGGAAGAAAAAATTATAATAAATTATAAAATTGTTATTTAAATTAAAATTTGTATTTTTCATTTGTTAAAAATATATCTAAATAATTAATAGCAAAAATAAAATAAACTTGTTAAAGTAATTTTGTAAACAAATATTAACTAAATGGTTTAAAAATTTAAATAAAATTTAATTTATTTATGAATTGCTTTTGAATGTTATGTTTATTACTTAAAAATAATTAATTATTGAAATAATGTAATACACGTCGAACATAAAGGAAAAAATAAATAAAATCATATATTCATTAAATAGTTTAGTTAACAATATACAAAATATTTTGTGTAAAATGAAAACATAAATTTTATATTTATCAAAACTCAAATTTTATCTTTATCGAAAAATCAATTACATCTTTATTGAAAATCAAATTTTATCTTTATAAAAAATCCAACGATATCTTTAATAAAATATCAAGTTTTCTCTCTCTTAAAAATCAAATTCTATCTTTATCAAAAATAAAAAATTATCTTTATCAAACATCAAATTTTTATTTGATTTTGCCATTAATTATTTAGATATTTTTTAAACAAACTAAAAATACAAATTTTAATTAAAATAATAATTTTATAATTTATTAGAATTTTTTCTTCCAATATCAATTTTAATATAAAAATACAATGACAAAATTATTATAATTTATTTTAATATAATTTATTATGCCAAATTTAAATTTATTATAAGATATAAAATAAATAATTTATCATTTTTTTCTATTATAATTAATTAGTTTAAAAGCCTATAACATATTTAATTATTTTTACATTGTTTTTTATCTTAATTATAATAAACTAATAATCACATTTTTTAATAATTATTATAGAAAAAAGAGTGCTATTGTAGAAAATAAAAGAGTGTTATTTTAAGAATTAAAAAATAAAAAATATTGTTGAGGGAAATAAAAAATAAAAAGTGTCATTAAAGAAAATAAAAATTAAAAATATGCTAATTAGATAAAAAAAAGTCTCACAATCACATTTTATAAATATATTTATAACAAGTTATATAATAAATATAGTAAAATTATGTATACTTAATAGTTACATTAACTAAAATTCCTACTACATTCAATAAAAAATTAAATATATAAATATAATAATACATTAATTATTTACTAATTACATTATGCCAAATATGTAATAATACAAATATTTACTAATACATTAATTATATATTTATAAGTATATATATGTATTATATTTTTTACTATTTTGCAACATTATTTTATTTATTTTTTATGCTTGATTCTCTGTTAAATAAATGTCATAAATTTTTACATCTACCTTATTTACTATTTTACCTTTCATTTTTTTATAAATAAAAAAGTTATTTTTAATTTGAATTATTAAAAAATAAACTTCATGTCAATAAAATAAAATCACATAATAAAAATGCGGACGCACATTAATGTTTGTGTTTATACCAGTATGTTTTATCTTTTCGTATTTTTTATGTATTAATTTTTAATTTTGTTTCTAAATTTTTGTGTGTTTTACGATTTTCAAGTTCTTATCATGGCGTTGACTAGTGGTTAAAATTACAGATATTATACAAGGGTATTTTAAACTAAATATACCATGTATTAATAATAATAATAATAATAATAATAATAATAATAATAATAATGTCAAAATGTTGAAATATTTGTTAATAATGTTAAATTTTGAAGAGTTTAAGAAAAAAAAATAGGATAAAATAAAATGTAAGATCAGGATTTGTCTCCCCACACAATTGAGAATCCTGGAGAACGTGATTGTGACAAAACGTGGCAATTGCTGTGCCAAACAAGGCACTAAGAAAATTGAACCATTGGAAGATCAGCCACATCAGACCAAACAATGATTCAAATAGTGACACCTCCATTCACCAATTTCCACACCCTTCTTGCTTAAAGGCTTAAAGCTCAAAACTTTGAGGAAGTTTGATCATTCTGACAAATGGGTGATGAGGGAAAGAAGAATGGTGGAGAAGGGGGGTTGGTGAAGGTGGACCCAAAACCCAGCAATGGCTTCACCTCAAAGGTGATTGATTTGTTGGAGAAGGTGGTGGTGAAGTTTTGGTATGACTCTTCACTGCCCCATCACTACCTCACTGGAAATTTTGCTCCTGTCACTGAGACCCCTCCTACCAAGGACCTTCCTGTCAAAGGCCACCTTCCGGTTAATACTTTTGCCTCTTTCTTTGTTGAATTTTGTGCTTTATTCAATTCAATTGAAGTGTACTTACTCATGCTGTATAATTTGTTTGACAGTTTTTACTGTTATCCAATCATAGATTTTGTCAAGCAGGGAAAAACTGTTGTTTTTTGTTGTAGTTATCTGAAAAATCCTACTCAGGATAATTTCTGACCAGTTGATGGACAATGTTAAATCCTTCTGAATTTAAAGTAGGAATCTAGATGAATAGGGAAGAGAGAAAAGACAAAGGGATAATTTTGATTCTCTAACATGGAGTGAAGTTCTTTAAACAAACATAAAATCATGCCATGTTTTATACATCATTTTCAAAGTTGAATGCTAGTTGTTTTACTGACAAAGATCTCGTTATTGTAAGAATTACAGTGTCTAGATTTTTGTAATCTTTTATCACCGTGGAAGTAGTCCATGTCCATCTTTCTGGAAGTTCTTTGATTTTTATAACTTCACTTGTATAATGCTGCTTTATGCTTCTGTTTAAGTGCAACACCTTGTTGTGCTACTGCTCATGAAAAATGTGTGGTATATCTTTGGTTTTCTGATTACTGTCCTTGAAAAATGTTACCATGGTATTCACTGATATATAATTAAAACATTTTAGCGTAATAAACTCTGTCACTAATGGTCTATAGTCTAGAGCCACTGATTCTCTACCGTTTGAAGTGTCTTTCAGGATTGCTTGAACGGGGAGTTTGTCAGAGTTGGACCTAATCCCAAGTTTGCTCCTGTTGCTGGATATCACTGGTGAAGTTTTATTTATTTGTATATTTTGAACTCTATATTATGAGATATTGCACAAATCCTGGCAAAAAATGCATTTTTTTGGTGATCCATGTAGCTTACAAGTATATTGATTTTCTTTTTCCCATATTTACTTATTATGCAAAGTTTTGATGTTAACATGGAACTTTTTAAGTTAGTCTGTATTCAAAAATGTGATCTTAAAGTGGAATTTGAGGCTTATACGCTTTTTCTCACTGTTTTTGCAGGTTTGATGGAGATGGGTGTGTGCTTCTCTTCCTATATGCAAGCATACTTTTCTTCCAAGTTTGTTATAAATGAGTTTTTGTGTGAATAGACTGGCCATATTTTCTGGATCTCCTTCGAATTTGGAAATGCTTGGGGATATTGTTTAGCATCAAACTTCAATCAAAATCTCTACACTTTTTTTGCAGAATCCTTTTTCTTTGCATTTTTTAATATCCTTTTTCATTGACCTGCAAATATGTGAGCAATGATATAACTTAGTTCAGTGACTATTTGGATCAGTAACTACAATTTAATCTGCATTGTGGCCCCAGTTGTCTTGGAGCTACGCGGCTACATTCGCTTCTGACTTTCTGCATATAATGGCAATTTCACTGTTTCTGATTTTCTTTAGTTTTGGGCAGCCAGTTTATACAGCACAAAATTCATAGTTCTGGTGTCTGTTCCACAGATATTGATCTATGTAACAATGAATTGCAGAATGATTCATGGTTTGCGCATCAAAGATGGAAAAGCTACATATGTTTCACGTTTTGTGAGAACTTCTCGTCTTAAACAGGAAGAATACTTTGCACGGTCCAAATTTATGAAGGTATATAAAGAAAGTGAAAGCCTAGAAGCTCAGTAAAAGTTTTAGTAGTCTTAGAATTTAAAAATAATTTGTTTTAGATTCCCCAGACAAACATAGCTTGTTATGTCATTTTCAGATTGGAGATCTCAAGGGTCTATTTGGACTTTTAATGGTTAACATTCATATGCTGAGAACAAAATTGAAAGTGTTGGATGTTTCTTTTGGATCTGGAACAGGTAATCTGTGCTTTATGGTTGTTTTCAAATTTAAGGTTCCAGGAATTTCTTACATTCTGCAGTTTTGTTCAGTACCATTGAAATAGTATTTTATTCAGTACCATTTGAAGATTCAACTGTCGTGGCATTTTATAAGTATTGATACTTCACAAAATATATCACAAGCATGATGTCTAAGTTATCGTTCCATTGCACACATGCTTATATAAATTTTGACAAGCACATCCACGTAGACTTTTACATTCACACACTTTTCATTACTAAATGACTGGAGAATGCACTATGAGGTACTTTGCTTTGCTGATTACTGATACACATGCTTTGGTGAATCCTCTTGGTGGTTTTTGACTGGGAATATTAAGCTCTTGTGTAACACTGGAAGTGCTGAAACTAACTTGTGTTCATACTCCAATTTCTACCAGCCAATACTGCTCTTGTATACCATCACGGGAAGCTTCTAGCTCTCTCAGAAGCAGATAAACCCTGTAAGTACCATTTGTGTCCACCTTTTTTTTAGGAATGATATAAACTTGTTGATTATATCTGAAATGCAATGGACTATATACAACAAAGGGAATGAAAAGATTCATCAAGTTCTGATTTTAAGCGGCTAGAGTTCTTTCCTGAAGTAACTGCGGTCGAATTAACAACTTGACACTTATAGTAGTTTTTACTTCTTCTAGTCCAGGACTGAAATAGTTTCATTCTGAATTTTGCAGATGCGATTAAAGTTTTTGAAGATGGTGATTTGCAGACACTTGGAATGCTAGATTATGATAAAAGATTGGGTCACTCCTTCACTGCTCATCCAAAAGTTGACCCTTTTACTGGTGAAGCCCTTTAAATGAGTGATTAAATTGTCTGATTTAATGTAATATTTGTTCCAACAAATAAAATTTTCTGTATGCAGGGGAGATGTTTACATTTGGGTATGCACACACACCACCATATATCACATACAGAGTAATTTCAAAGGATGGTTATATGCATGATCCTGTACCCATAACAGTGTCAGATCCCATCATGATGCATGACTTTGCCATCACAGAGAATTATGCAATATTCATGGATCTTCCTCTGATTTTTAGGCCAAAGGTATTGCAGGTGTATCTGTTCTTATAGTCTGGAAAAAACTTATAGCTTCTTTTGTGTGTGTGGTGTTAAGGATGGACGATAATATAGAGTCTATTGACTTTGTACATCAATTGGTGGCAATTAATGAATTTGACATTGTATTGAAACCCTTTTTCAGGAAATGGTGAAGAATAAGACACTGATATTCTCATTTGATTCAACCAAGAAAGCCCGTTTTGGTGTGCTACCTCGGTATGCTAAGGATGAAAAGCTTATTAGATGGTTTGAGCTACCAAACTGCTTCATATTCCACAACGGTATGTTTGTTTATTTCGTCTCTCCTTAACATAACATGTTCATCAACATTCCACAATGATATATTTTTGTACAAATTCAACAGTCCATAATTGAAGTGCAATGTTTGTTCTTGGTTCCTCGAAAATAGTCTCCTCTTATTTATCAAAATGTGCTACATGTGGTGTTTGTCCTTCCAAAAAATAAAGTTGAAGATGAAGTTGTTCTGATCACATGCTATTTTTTTTATCAAAATTTCATGCCATCTTTTTTCAGCCAATGCTTGGGAGGAGGAAGATGAAGTTGTTCTGATCACATGCCGCCTTCAGAATCCAAAGTTGGACAATGTTGGTGGGACCGTCCAGGAAAAGTTTGATAATTTCTCAAATGAGCTGTAAAGGACTCGTTCTTACATGTAACTTTTGGAGTAAAAAAGAGTTTACTGCATAATTGTTCTTTATTCATGATAATTCTACTCTTTCCAGGTATGAAATGAGATTTAACATGAAAACTGGTGAAGCTTCTCAAAAGAAACTATCAGCATCTGCTGTAGATTTTCCTAGGGTGAATGAAAGCTACACTGGCAGGTAAGCTCATTCTCTCAATAACTTGTGAACAACTCTATCTCAATCATATGCCAATTTGATAATTGTAGTCTTCATGGTCACATATTACTCTTTCCTTTCATCAGGAAGCAGCGATATGTGTATGGAACCACATTAGACAGCATTGCAAAAGTTACCGGTATTATTAAATTTGATTTGCATGCCCAACCAGATCATGGAAAAGAAAAACTTGAAGTTGGAGGAAATGTTCAGGGTCTCTATGAGTTGGGACCAGGAAAGTTTGGCTCGGAAGCTGTTTATATCCCTCGTGTCCCCGGAACTGAATCTGAAGAAGATGATGGATACTTGGTCTTGTTTGCACATGATGAAAATGCCGGGTATCATCTTTCTCTACACACTTGAAGAGTGACTTCTGTGAACTTATTTTTGGGTTTAAACAAATTAAAAGTATATGAAGCTTGGACACTTTTTTTTTTAAGTAGCGTGTCCGGTGTCCGATACATATTGCACACTGACACTCGTACGACACATATCTATAAAGTGTCCAATTAAAGAAACATTTTTTTTAAGTATCTCATAATTCTAACACAGTTTCAACACAATTTTAAAAGGGACTAATCCAATAATTTTCTAAAAACTTATAAACTTATTGCTTAATAAGAAATAAATCCTACATATAATAAAAAATATTTAGATTATATATATTTCTTTTTGCTTTTTGAATTTTAGATAAATGAATTAGATTTATTTTTTGTAATATTTAGCTAACCTTATTCGTAGATAATTTTTTAATATATAAATATTGATTGTTAATTTATATAATTCATAGTGATGGAATATATAGATTCATGTTCCGATGTCTTATACTTTAGAGATTACACGTGTCTAAGTGTTGGTATCAGTGTCGTGTAATATCTGTGTCCATATCCGTGTTTCATAAGTACTTAGACAATGAAATCCTCTTAAAAATAGTCTAACAAACTTCTGTAATTTGAATTACAATCACTAACTAACAGAATTCAAATTACAAAACTGCAGAAAATCATTTGTGCATGTCATTGATGCAAAAACAATGTCACCAGAGCCTGTTGCTGTTGTGGAATTGCCCAATAGAGTTCCATATGGTTTCCATGCCTTCTTTGTGACTGAGGTTTGTGTTGCTTCATGTATTTCTACATTACATTTCTTCTTTTTCTTTCCTCCACATTACTCAGAAGGTTCATCAAGCAACCATTTTCTTCTAGGTCTATTCGGTAGAGTAAATGAAAATCTATAAGGTGAATGAAATAAGTGAAAATTAAGAGTGTTTGGCATAAGAAAAATTAGTAAAGAAATAAACAAAAAAGAAAGAGATGAATGGAAATATGCAGGAAATAAAGTAAAGAATTGCACCCTTTTTTGCATTCAACCAAACAACCATCAAGGTTAGCTGCTGAACTGATAAAAATCACTTTTTTTTTAAAAAGATGTATTCAGCAGTTCCTCATTCATTGCCTACTTTTCTTCTGTTGAAAATGTTTATACTACAAAATATTACCCTCATGTTTTTATTCCACTTTTAAGAGAATGCTACTAATTACTGTTACTGTTTCTCTTTGGGCAGGAACAATTGCAAGAACAGGAAAAACTGTGATAATGTTGGCAGCCTCAATCTCTGTATACATCTTTCTACAAATAATGGAATGTACTTTATATTATCAAGTATCACAGAAAACCAATAATCAAATTGTGAGTCCATGAAGACACTAATTGAAGGTTGAGTGATCTAATGCTTTAATAGATAATAATAAAATATTGTTTTAATTTTAAGATATTAATACATTAAGCAATATTAAAAAATAACGGAATATTCAAATTTGTTATTCGCAAGAACACAATTTTAATAAGAAGTATTCATATGAAAAATATTTTATATTATTTTTCATAATTATTGATATTTTTTATGAAAGGGTTCCTTCCTAAAAACATAACATTAATTAAACCCACGTTTTTGTTTTTCATTTTCTCTTAACCGTTATAAGTAATTACTTCTTAAAGTCACTAAAATAAGAGAAAATAAATAGTAAAGGTGAGAAAATTTAATTTAGATACATAATAATACATCTCACGAATTGGTCATATCATCCTATTCATGAACATGTAACAATAAGGTAAATTTTTATTGAAGATCTATATAGAAATTAAGCCATCCCAAGTTACAATTTTATCATTATTTTAACAAAGAAGTACTTGTTTTGTCTATTATTTCTTACATTACAAGATACAATATTCTTTTTTCAATTATACCTCTGATTTAATTAACATGAACAGAGAAAAATAAGTTATGATAACATTGGAAAAAAATATAATGAGATATACATTGAAAAAACAAAACTAAAAAATATACTTTTTCGATTTCTATATAATACTATTTTAAGGTTCCTTCATTCAAAGAAAAATATTTAAGTCTTCATTTTTAATAAATTACCTATTATAATGCTTTCAGTTTTCCGTATCCAATGTACAGTAAAAATGAAAAAAATAATACAATTAACAAATATTATCTTAAAATTTTAAAAATGTTTTTTCTTTAAAAAAACAAGTAATACCACAAAGAAAGTAGTACATAGCTCAGTTGAAATTGCGCTAAAAAAAATATATACTTAATTTAATTTGTGTTAAAAGCCTAAAACTCTGTTATGAAGGATTAGAGGGAATAGCATTTATAATTTACCTAAACAATAATTGATGTTCACAATTTACTTTAATAACTTTTTTTTAATTTTGCCTCACATAAACTACTTCGATAAATAATTAATAAGTGCAATAAATATAATATATTTATCAAAAAGGTGAAAATATTTCAATAACATAAATTCATAAAAAAAACATTTATTATTATTCTTAAATTTTATATAAAAATCTTGAATTACACATCTGGGACGAAAGTAATATAAATTAAACATAAATTTTGACCGAATAATTATATGATTAGGTAATGTGATTCCGCAAGCCATGGTTTTCTGCTAAAACTTTATTCCTATTCAGTATTTGCCAACAAGATCCAAAAATGACGCATGCAAACTTTAAGCATAATCATAATGTGCAAGAACATATAGAACGAAACAGAGAAAGTTTGTAAGGTTTTGTAGATCACATGTCACAACTCAGTTCACAGTTTAATAAACTGTCACATAACATAGTTTAAAGCATAAAAAAGTTCTGAAACCAAAGTGATCTTTTCCTTTCTTTGTCAGCCAATTCACAAATGGACTTGCAAAGAGAAACAAAAGCAAGGGGAGAGACCAAACAAGGAATAGAGTACACCATGACACTGGTCTCACCACATAACTGAGCCAAGAATGATTTGCCTTCAATACAGCATCATAAGTTGGATGAGATTAAGCCCTTCACCTGCATAATATGAAACTTCTCACATCAGACATCAGAAAGACTCAACAAAAGCTTTGTACACAACAAAAAACAAAATGTTTCTATAAGCACTTCTTGGAGTGAAAACAAATGAAATGAGTTTCTCCATAAGCTAAAATTTATAGAGAAATATGATTTTCATATGTATCAAACCTATATCTTATATATATATATATATATATAAATGAATTTCAGAAGGATTTGTTCCTAAAATAATTGTAATGAAAAGATACATTGTACGATAGCAAGAAATAATGTGATTGTAACAAAAACTATAATTAAGAGTGGATTATGATGCATGCGGTTGATTGTTTCTGATTAATGATGAAAGAGTCTATAAAATTAACATGCATAAAGCAATGTATAGAAATTCAGCTTGGTTAAAGACCTTCAATTAAACCTTAGTGTATATATAATTTTTTTTTTTGGTACCTAACTGTTGCTGTATGGCAGAGGGAAGTGCTATTTGAAAGCCCCAACAGGGTCTCTCTCTTTACCAAAGTAGTCTCCCTCCTTTTTTCCATTCACTTGTTGAAGGTATAGTGCTGTAAGACCATTTCCATTATGGTAACCATTGTTGAAACTCTGCACTCTGTGCATGTCCTGAACCGTGTTTGATGAGCCTAGATTCTCATTGTTGGTGAGCACATGTAGAGTGTGGAATGAGTTTGTTGAGGGGTTTGCACCACTATTGTTGCCTTCGTCAGAACTGACGCCAGAACTGTTATTTTCAAGCTTCTTTGTGTTAAGAAAGCGACCGCCATTGCCTCTTGCCCTTCTGATGGCGTGTAGGTGACGTGATTCGTGGAGGTATGGCTGTAAGAAATGAATGAAACACCTATGAAGCCATGACTATAGAGAAATATGATTTTTATATATTAAAAACATATATTGTACAAGTATATATATATATATATATATATATATGAATTATAAAAGGATTTGCTTCTATACAATTGTAACATAAAGATATGTATGAAAAGATATAGTGCAGAATAGCAAATAATGTGACTATAACAAAAGTTATACTTAAGAGTGAGTTACGATGCATGCGCATGATCTACGACTGATTGTTTCTGATGCATGAAAAGAGAGTCTACAATGACATGATCAATTCTACAACAATGGCAAGAAGTGAGATAAAACTATATGAATACAAAACACTCACAAAAACCTGAACAGTAACCAGGGTGAGTTACGGTGAAACTGATACAAAAATCAGGTAATTTGGATTCTTGTTCTCAAGAGGAAGAAATTCACTTTAGAGAACAAATGCATAGCAAGTCATGCATCTGTTGGAATATCCATGGTTGGTTTTCTCATCAAACATTGAGATCACTTTACCTCTACTTACTCTTGAGGAGTCAAATCCCATATTACAAGAGAGACTTCATAACAATAACAATGTATATACCATACACTTTTCCTTGTTGTGTTTTCATAGAACAGAAAACCACATATTACACATATAAGAAAGTTCAGGTTCCTTTGACTTATAGCTGATATTATAATCTTTTAGCCAAGATGGTTCTGATCGCCAATTCCTACATAAATCTTACAGTCAAGTAAAAGACCTTAGGGAGTTGGAACTGTTATGATTTCCTAATAGTGAAAATTCCAGAAGTATTCTGAACACAGAATTTTACACAGTAATTCCTCTAAGGTTTTTCTAGTGATATAATTATTCATTTGGCTTCTCTTTGATATGTTTCCTTTTAAAGGGTTTTCATTTTTACATACACCAAAGATTAAATCTAAGAGGTTAAAAGACATGGATTTTTCAACCCTACTGCTTGTTGCATCTTATAGAAACAAAGCAGGAAATGGAATTAATATTCCATTGGTTTTTAATCAGATAGCCACAAGAATCAGACATAAGCAAAACAATCAAAGAAATCATGAGAATAGAACAAAAATCATAGAATAACATCAGCTAGTCAACATATAATGCACGAGAAGATAATAAATTTTCCTAAATTTATATTGCTACTAAGAAGGTAAAGAGATTATCACTCACAAGAATGAAATACAAAATGTAATAGAAAAGATAAATAAAACTCCCTACCATGGAAAATATTGAACCAATCTAAGGTAAGATTTTCCTATCCAACATGAAGACAGTGAATGCATAAATAGCTATCTATGATCATACCTTTCTGTTTCTAATTACTTTCTTTTCAAGCTCGGCCTTAGCACGCGACTGTCTTCGCCTCAAAATACCATGATACTGCTTTGCATTTACATAAACAGGCTCCTCTTCCATTTCAAGTGGCAAAGGCATTCTAGCCTGATGCATTCCATACAATGGAGGGTTTATCTAGCATCATACCAATAGATGTTAGGACTAGCAATAAAGTAGTATTGCATTTACTTGGTTCAACAAGAACATTAGAAGTCATAAAAAGTCTCAGGAAAAGGAGTGAAAGGAAAGGGAGGTTATATTTAAATTTAGATGCAGAAGTAATATTCACAAAGAACAGAATTAATGGCACACAATCATGAAAAGATGTGCAAATAAATTTCTTATAAAAAGTTCATACCAAAGTGAAAATGACTTATATTAATTTCCATACCAAGCAATGTTTTAATTTATACAAATAAGCTTGTTATGCACACATATAAGTGCACAAAATATCCACCCTCTTGACACCAACAAAATGTATAAACAAATTTTCTTTCCATTGGAGAAAAAGAAGGGTGAGTTCTGGTCTGCAGATTTAAGAGACTGTTTCAAATGGATGAGACTTTCATAAATACTGTACAGAAAATTGCAAGTTATCATACCATTACTTGTTGGCCATACGTAGTCAATATTCGACCATACTGTGCATCTAAATAAGGAGATGTTAAAACCTGCATCACATATTGAAGAAGCTTATAATCTTAACTTTTACACCCCTAAAGATATAAAAATATTACATAATCTGGAAGAGATTAAGGAGCTATAAACTCACAACTATAATATAAAGGTTCATGCAGTATGTGACAAAAGTTCTCTGTGCCTAAATATCTTACAGAAAGCAATTTTAAAGGTCTTACAACTGAGTGACCAACAAATTCCCTCTGGGGATTGGGAGCAAGGTGTTTGTCCATGGTAAATGAGATTGAAGACAGGTCAAGTTTCATGTTTTGGTACTCTTTAGCAACACCTGAGGCCAACAAGAAACTTATCAGTATACATTATATTCATATATAATGCTGATGCATGTGGAGAGAAGCATTAAGGTGAACTCTTAGTTTACCAATTAGAAGTCATTATTTGAAACACAATTTCCTCACTTTTTAACACAATTAGAATTTTTTGTCAGTGAATTTCCTTTAAAAAATAGTTGTTGTATGCATGGAAGTTCCTCTTCCCTTAAAGTTATCAGAACTAAACCCTAATTTGAAAGACATGAAAGTCATTTGCTAACAACAACAAAAGTTAAAGTGCTATCCAAAGCAAGAAAAGGGATCTAAATCAATTGAATCCTGTTCTGTTCTAGCCGCTGAGGTTCTTGATCGCTCTTAACTAACTAAATAGAAGACGATCATTCCATACCCCAATACCCTGCATTTATAATAAGTGGATTACTTTTTGCACCCCATGATTTTATTTTGAGTCTCTAACAAACTCTTTCATGCCCTTGGATCACTTAATTACCTCAAGAATTACACTCTTCTCCATTACCATATATGGTGGAAAATTAACACTAGCAGGTTGGTTATTCCAAAACCAGTGTATAACACAAGGAGAAGTAACAACATAACATTATTATCAAACACAAGTCTTATATACAGGCACCTGTCTTATCAGTTGCAGGCAGTGAAGGAGAACCATTTAAGTGATCAGCTGAAGATGATTTGGAGGCATCTCGCCACCAAGGATGAAACTGAATCTGCTCACCATGCTCTACACGCCAATCATCAGTGTCAGGTTTTCCTGGCATCTTAGAAGAACTTTTTCCTGGAACCCCACAAAGATGCAACCAAACTCAAAAACCATGGATTCACAAGAACACAATCAAATTGAAAAAAGCATGCTGTAAAAGATGGAAAGATGCTCAGGATGAAATAAATCTCAATCTGTTAACTCCATTACAAAGCTGGAAAAGGTTGATGATGATGTTGAGACTAAATTGCATGCAGTGAAAATGAATCTATGACCGAAATGAAACAATTTTCAAGATTTACCCTCCACTCAAAATCCCAGAAAGACTTGAGCTTTATCAAGTTCTGTTGTTCTTCAGTAGGGATTGTAGCTAGCATGGAATCCTATACTGTAAAAAAACAAAAGTAATGCTATTTTGACTACCCTCTTTCATTGAAAACTCAAAAATCAAAATTTCTTTTCCCATGTTTTCTTCCCAACCTAACTCACATGCTGAAAACAAAATTTTCCAAAAACAAACAAACAAACAAGGAAACAGAGAAATACCCTAAGAAAGTTAAAGTCAACTTGAATAAAAAAACTAGAGATACTGTGATTCAAGAGAATAAAGGCAGGAACTTCAGAAGAACTTACTACGAAAAGCTTTGGTTTTCAGAATCCGAATTGCATTAAGATGAGACCCATTTTCTCTCTTTCCTTAAAGTCTGCAACTTCATGAGAGACAATGGAGCATGATGCAGTGATGAAAATAAAAGAATTAACTTTTACGAATAATAAGGAAATAAAAAAATAAATAATGTTTTGTTGCTGCCTAAGATAAAGATGTAAGAAATATATTTTTTTATTTCTACTTCACGCAAAGGTCTTTGTCAGTGTCTGATGTCTCCCCTTTGGAAGAAAACAAGAGAAAATGCAATAAAAAATGAAACTTTCATCACCTAATTACTTGAGTGCAATGTAAGAACAATGATGTGTTGACAAAAATTGCTCCTTTTCTCAATTATAGAATGAGACTTAAGAAGAAACATTGTTGAAAACTATATCTAGCTTCATCTTTATGTTACCTAGCTCAATATAACATGGAATAATATTTTAAATTTTCATTTTTTAGAAATCATAATATTAGAAAACAATCAATTATGATATATATAGTTTAGATTTAGATAAGTGTATGGAAAATCTTTGGTTTAATCTTCATATCTTATTATTCTAATAAAAAAATATTCCATTAGAGAGTAACATTGTCTATTTTTGGTTAGGAACAAGCCTTTCGTTTACTTTGCTGATAAAATAATAAAATAAAAGAAATTGATGAAAAAAAAAAGTTGTGAACTAATATTAAAATATATAATAATTAAAGTCTTACCTAACTGTGACACCTGTATATATTCCACAACGTGCATAGCCCCACCACGAAGACCCATCCACGTGTCTCCTTCTACACACTAAATTTAATTAATATTAGGTCATGTCATTATAAGGTTTAATTACATATTTATCATGAAATTAGTACCATTGATGAATTTTATACTAGTTAAACTTTGTTTCTTACATATCTTTAACTTATACCCATTTTATCAATTTAAATGTGTAAGACAATATTAACGTGTGTTCTTAATAGTAAGTGACTAGAAGAAGATAATGCAATAATAATTAAATAATCAAGATTTTTAAGATAATAATTTTATAAGATCACATCACAAAACTTCATATTATGGTGAAATTTCACACTTGAACCCAATAGTGGAATTTAAAATATGCTTTATAAGATTAATTAAAAACGAATAATGTTATACTAATGACATGTTTTAGAGATAATAATAATAATAATAATAATAATAATAATAATAGTAATAATAATAACTGAAGTTGGATTTAAATATATTATTGGAAAGTAACTGCAGTTGGCATAGCAGAGTTTGCAAGATGGAATCTGTGATTCAGAATTTTGTTGTGTTTTGAGGAGATTTTAACAAAGGAAACGTGGCACTATCTCAAACTCTCTTAGCTCACTCTTCACTCACAAAAACCTAAAATTCTAAATTTTATATTAAAAACCTTAACACTACACTTTATCCTGATTTTTTATACCATGATTTTTCTAAAGATTATCTTTGCATTGTACATAATTTATCTAAAATAAAGACCAGAGAATCTGTTTGCAGTAAAGTTAAATGTTGCTGTCATTGACACGTTTACCTAGCATGCATATTGTTGTTTCTTATAAAAGAAATGTGAGGTTGGTTTAGGTCATCACTAAAAAAAAGGTCTTGTGAAAAAGTTATTTTTCTAAAAAAATAAAATACAAAAAATATTACCAAATATAACAGTGGAAATAGAAAATAGCAAAAATAGTGTGAAAATAAAAACAAAGAAAACATTTAAAAAATGTTAATAAAACTTTCAAATCCCATTTTCTCTTGCTAAACTTAGTCTTACCATTTTATGTCAAGAAATACATTTTTCTCTTAGTTATATTACTCTCTTTTTTCAAAAATTAGAATTTAAATTTAACTTAATTTTATAAAATTAATTTATAAGATGAGGTTTGTCTTAAGTTATATTATTATATGATTATATTTTTAATTGATATGAGATTTTTAACATAAAATCCTGATAAACTCTTATATTATTTTAGAAAATACTATTTAAGTTTAATTGAACTTTACCAAACTGTTTAAGTAAGATAAAGTTTGTATATATTTATATAATTTTATCATATTTTTAATTAATGTAAAATTTATAATACACATCTTCACGATGATAATTGAAAATCTCTAACATAAGACTAGGATGTGTGTTAAAGATCTTATATTAACTAGAAATATGTCTTAATGTCTAATGTCTACTTTTAAAATCGTATCACAACCTATCATGACCTATCATAATAAGATTTGTTCGGCATGTCAAATTATACTAAATAATGTCCACTATCAAGTCTCTTTCTATTTTCATGAGTGTGTTAGAGATCTTGTATTAAATAAAGATATAATCATAGTATAATATATGCGTGAAACACAAATCAAACTTATTTTGTAAGATTAAATTAAGTTAAAATTTTACTTTAAAACCTTTTGTTGATTTTGTCTACATTCTTTCTAAACGAAACTCATTCTTATCACTTTTACATCAACTTTAATTAATAAATAGTTGTATTAAGTAAAATTAGGTGAATTATTTTGAGTAAACTCTCATATTTAAATTTCATGAAGAGAAAAGAAATTAATTGGAAGAAATTTAATAAAAATTATAAGATTCAACTTTTATCTTTAGTAGGGATGGTTTAAAAAGTAATAAAATTCTAAAATACATTATAAATTATAATTTTTAATTATTTAGTTATTTAATCTAATTTCGTGCTTAATAGTTTATTTTAAGTCTATTAGTATAAACTTAGGGTAGTCCTTAATACTATCCTCAAGTCTATATGGATTAGACACTATTACTTATTTTTAAAATTGCTAGTGTGTTTGTTAGAAAGTCAACAAATATTTAAAAATAATATCATATAGTATTAAGCTTGAAACTAATTATAGAAAAAATACGTCTTGATTTAATTAATAATCTAACAACATAAAATGAAAAATTAGACGCAGTAAAAAGTTGAAAGATGTTATTGTATCAAGTCTTTTTATGAAAGATGTAAAAAATTACTTTCATACAGAAAATTGAGGTTTGACTTTTACTAATAATATTTTTAATAAATTAGGTGTTAGTTTATGTTGAAACATATTCAATATGGATTTTGCAAAAAAACATGAAATGTAACAAATTGTTTTAAATTATTGAGATACATTTGATAATTCACATTGTCGGATAGAATTAAAATGTAATTGATTGTGTTTGTTTTCAATAGTAAACAAGAGTAATATTTTCTCTCTAAAGTAAATATATTAAAAATATTTTTATTTGTTCTACTATTTTATGTCTTATATATATATATATATATATATATATATATATATATATATATATATATATATATATATTATTTTCAACTACTATACTATACTTAGTTTAAGAAAATAAAGAGTTAATACTTATTCATTTTTTATATAAAAACTAACTATCAACTAATTAGTTAGATCTTTCATTAGGTCAGAATGCACGTTAACCCACCCCATTTTGTTTATTATTTTTTTTCATATATTTATTTAGAACCACATTCAATTCATGAACTTTCTTAACATATTTAAAAATATTTTTTATAAATAATTTGTTACTAACTTAAATGAAAAAAATTAATCAATTTAAGATGAATTAATGTTTTATTTTTTATATATTTTTTATTTTTAAAAAGGCCACGTACTTCTTCTTATATTATATTGGTATATACACGTATTTAATAACACATCAAAATCTTTAAACTTTATTTTCTCTTCATTTGTGAAATATCCACTCGTAAAATTTGTCTAAAATTTTTATTCAATAATATGATATAATATCGTAATCATATTAACAATCTTTCTTATCACTGTTTCGCTGTTCTTTTTTTAAAAAAATATATATAATAGAAACTAATATGATAAAAAAACAATACTTCTTTATAATGTGGAATATTACTTTTGGTATGTAAAGTAAAATAAACAATTAAATCATAATAAAATTGTTAGAAAATAGTGATATGATATAAAATCTTAATTTGAATTGTAGTAAACTAATGCAGAAAAGTTTTTTGTACTTGGGTGAATAACCACGACTTTTAGATTAGTGATAGTATCTTTCTTGACATGAAACGATATAAAAAGTGATGTATTTTATAATTAAAATGGCAATAATTTTTTAAAAAGTAAACTGAATTTTAAACATTTTAAAGGAAGAAAAACATGGTTTATCCTCAAAAGTTTAAATACTGTAATCGTTATTTTTTAACCTAACTTGTTTTGTCCTTATCCTTAAAAGCAGAACACGTTAAAATATACGACACTCTGAACATAACACAATATGCGACAAAATGACAGACACTTAATTATATAATCTTTCTTTATTTTATTTTTTTCCATAAACCAAACAAACCTTTTTTATTTTTAACGTGAATTTGTTTGGTTAGGTGAGACCTAATAATTTTAGGGTGAGTAGTGGATCGAGTTATCCACTCGATCAAATTTAAGTCAAATTATATTAGATTGTATTTTATATATCACGATTTAAATCTAACCTAAATAAGCCTAGATAAATTAATCCATTCTTATTTAAGTTTGGTAACGAGGTTAGTTCGTATGATTTGAGAGTCAATCCATTACATGTTTTGTATTTAAAAAATTGTGTTATTTATTTCATATCTTAATTTAGTTTAGATAATGTTCTAAAGTTTACGTATAATATATTTTTCAAGTTAAAAATACAAAAACTAAGTATATAATAAAAGTATTTAATTATTATATTTCTTATTACTTTTTGCGTATAATACGTGGACGTTTAACGTGTATGATTTCTTTATCTGTGATGTCATGAATTAATTTTAGTGTATCTAGGTTCCTCTCATGGTGGAGTATTTTCATAAACATTAGTCAGTCAATAATGTGTTGTAGGATCTGATGATCAAACTTGAGTATATTATACATTCATTAAAATGATATTAGTTATTGAATAGATTAAAATAAATAACCATGGTTAATAAAAAAAAATAAACAAGTGTGTTATTAAACATATTTTTTTTAACAAACATAAAATAAAAAATTTAATTATAATGCCAATATTATAATTTATTATAATTCTTTCATCCAATTTTAATTTTAATATAAAATATAGTTACAAAATTCTTGTAATTTATTCTCATTATAATTAATTGCTTCAAAATATCTATAAATAATTTTTTTTCTCTTTGTATGTTTATTATCACAAATTTATTTCATATAAATTTAATAAAAATAAATAATTTTTCGATTACATATTTTATTTATTTATCTCCTTCTCTCATATAAATTAAAAATAAATCCTTCCAAATTCTAATTGTATTTTTAATTAAGTTTTTACTGAAAAAAATACTTTTACTTATTTTTAAATCTATAAATTACACTACTTATATTTTTATTTAACATTTCTAACTTCAATTTTTCAATTTCATTTCAAATTTTTATTTTATCAATAACAATAACCATTTACAAAATTTTAATATTTTATATTATCTTTAAATCAATTTATATTTAATTTTAGTTAGCTTAATTTTTTTTTCTCTCACAAATAATTTTAAATTTATTCTCATCATTTTTAATTAAACTTTTTAAAACATTATTTATATAGTTAAAACTTATTTTCTAAAAAATTAATTTCTCATAATCTATCATAAACCATTTACAATATTTTATTTAATTTTAGACCTTTTTATACTAAAATCTTAAAAAAAATTATAAATTTCTCACTTTATTTTACTTTAAAATAATAAAAAATTATAAAACTTGAAAAAAAATTAAAAAAATTATAAGAATTCGTTTTATAGATAACTGAATTCTTATTATTATTAAAAGACCAAATATTAAATTTCAATTGGGAATTCGACCCGAGTCGAATTCCCCCACTTATACCGAGAACAATAATAGTTTAAAAAAAAAATGTTGGAAAGATACTAATTCGGAGAAATAATGTTCAAAAGTGTGTCCGTGTTGTAAAATTTTTTGATTTTGTTTGTAATGCTTGGAATGAGAGGAATCTTTCTTTTATGAGCTTAAAATTTGACTACTACATAGAATATTATTTATAACTTTCTGATTTAAATAAAATCATCAAATAGCTCTGATTGTTGGGAACAAAGTTAGAGTCGTTGGTTGTTAAAATTTTTTATCTTGATGCAAGAGTGTTAATTTGGTCATAAGGAAATTTGGTTATCAAGTTGAGTTCCGTAGAATTACTAAATTAAAAATTCAATAATATTAAGTAACTGAAATCATGTATGTATACACTGAAGGTTGCAGAATTGTTAAATTCAATCCCTACACTATTCTCATAATTAGTCAATATTTGTATTATTTTACATTGCTATTTTAACAACATTTCTCTTTTAAAATCACAATAATGAATTTTAGTATAAATGCATTTATTTTATGTAGGACTTTCAATTAGGATAAAAATATTACAGTGGTATCATTGTTTCCTATGGTTACAATGAAAAGGGCATTTCACTTTTAAATATTATGATTCCGTTTAGGAATATATTGAATTAGAAAAAATAATCTTCATAAAATTTGTAGCAATAAATGTTATCTACCTAATGACATTGGTTTTTTTCACTTAAACATAGTTTTTTGGAAATCAAGTTATGATTGTTTTAATGATCAAAGGTTATTAGAGTAGAAGTAGATATTTGAGATCAACAAAAGTTATAACTATTAATTTTCAAGCGATAAAAATCAACTTTATAATACTTATATATTTCTGAATATTGTATTTACACTACACAAAAATCATAAAAACATAATAGAATATTTAGAACTTAAACTATAGTGATAATCGTTTAAATTTATTTTTTGTGAGTTTTTTCAAGAAGTGATATATGCAAATGATTTTATTTTTCATTTTCTATATTTTTATTATTTATTTTAAAGGTGTCACATGAAATAAGATAACCCTTTTTCTCAATGTTACTTTGATTGATTGGTACACTTACCAACATACTAACACTAACTAAATTTAAAAGACTAATACCCTATATTGGCGAACTTCAATTAAAAAACCAAGTTTTGTGCATTATATGTGGTAAAACGAGTTCAGGGTCATAAAGCACATCATTCTGCTTTGCAATTTTTCATTATTCAGACACAACTATACAACTACAACCTGTACAGAATACAGACTCGCCAAGTATGTCAAATAACTATAGTCTGCATAAATGGAAATCATTTTTCAGGGTACAAGAGGATGAATAATTTCTTTGAAAGCAATTCAAGATCACCTTGTTCCTATATTTCAGACACAAATCTACCCCACCAGATCATCCACTTTTCTCCATCACTGCCTATCCTTTTTCTGTTTGCCAGCTTTGGTGCACGGAAGCACTTAGGTGTGACAGTCAATCAACCAAGATCAAGGAAACATCCCCTCAAGAAACTCGTCTAAGTTATCATCATCATCATCATCATCAATATTATGATTACTGGATGAAGTCAAAGCCTTTTTCCCTGTAAATACATGGTCAGGAATGTTTAAGTTTGTAACATACAATTAAATTTAAGGACATGATTTCTGAAACATACAAAGCATTTGCAAACATATAGATGGAGCAATAGAGAAGCAAGTCAAGCAGTGAGTGAGCTTTCATTCATCATGCTTAAACACAGAAATCACCATTCGAATCAGAGAAAAGACGTATGCTTTAATTTGACCCATTGCTTCCAGTCATCTTTTTACGCAATTACAACAACGTGTCATGTCATTGTAGAGATCAGTAAATAGTCCCAATATTTCCAGAAAAAGGCTTTTAAACAGTTTTATAACTGTTGAATATAAGGGGCTTAAGCCCATATTCTTTTTTATCCTGTTACTTTTATTATCTATAAATAAACAACCCTGTGTGTGTACTTTTACACAAGGGAAATTAACCCTATACCTATTGTTCTTTATTTTTAATATGGTATCAAACTGCTCATTAGACATGTCTTAATTTACAACTAAGATTAAGTATAACAAGTTGACAAGCTTTGAAAAAAGAGGCTAAGATAAGACCAAAGATTAGGAAAATATTCTTGTAAGAGTATAGAAACTACAATACAATACCCTCAGTTCCCCATACATTTTGAAAGCTTTGCAAATCCCCTCCTCAACATCATCCAGTGTCCCTTTCAAGTACAATTCAATCGCATTTTAAGAAAATATGATAGAAAATGAATTTTATAAAACCAAAAAATCCTACTAAGATATGAAACGCATTGTCACACTTCGTTGAATGAATTAGAGCATCAAGCATAACAATTGGTGCATTACACATTCAGAATGAATCGACAGGAATGGAATGTGTTAGGGCCACAGAAGCGATAACCCAATTGAGACGGGGACATTTATAAGTGCAACCAAATTATGGGCATAAGATTTGGCAAGTATATTGAAGAAGGGGTGGGAAGGAAATCTATGGGTTGAGAGAACCTATCACATGTAATGAGTATAACAAGGTAGTGGCAAGAGAAGGAAAGAAGCTTAGTATTCTATTATTTCTTTTGGTTGAAAGATGATCACAGGTGCTTTACACCCTGAAGGAACAGGACTCTGGGATACTTAGGGGGAAACTATTTAATCTTTCTCATACAAATGATAAATTATCCAGGTCGATTCTTCACCATTAATAAATGATACATTATTTTCATGCCATTATGTAAAACTGGCAATAAACTTATAGAGGCAGTTGAATTTCAAACCTTTTCTCCTTCTCTCTTTGCTTTCTTGGTCATCTACATCATCATCACTCTTTGAACGATTCCTATAAATAAAAGTACTTAATCTTCATGTCTTCTAGCCAAAGAAAAAAATAAGATGATTAGGGAGAGCATTGTTCTTACCTCTTTCGTCTATCTTGATCTTGTTGTATTTTTTCTAACTGCTCCTTTTCTTTCTGTCTCTTGTAGTTGAGTTTGCATGCACATCTATTAAAATATAACCAAGAAAAAATGAAACACAAAGTTGATTTATCCACAACCTTCAATCAGTAAAAAGTCACACAAAGCCCTTAATAGCACAAGTACTAACATTCAGTATAGAAGAAAAACAATGGCATATACACAAAACCAGCATTGGCACACAATGACTCACCCCTCACATGTTACCAATTTAACTAGGGCTTGTTTGTTTTCTCCAGCTTCAAAGTAACAAAAGTTTACCTGTAATATGAAGCAAATAGAATAAAGGAGTGAGAACACACTATGAGATATTCTCAAATTAATCTCCTTGGCCCTCAAACATAAACAAAGCTGCCGATAGAATAATCAACGGAGTGTGTTGAGAGAGAAAATATAAGCATACACAGAAAAACATATATAAAAACATATATGCTAATAGAATGTATATATACAATAAATCAAACATAAAATATTCATAATTAGAGGCGTGTTAATAACACACTATCATTGGTTGAAATTTATTAAGAACTCACAAAAATTATAAGTGGCACTAATGAAATTGGGAGTGGGACCCACATAATTTAAATATTTTCAGTTAATTTCAACCAATAAAAGAGTGTATTCGGAAGTGTGTTATTAGTGTTTCTCTTTCGGGTTACTATATTAACATGATACACTGAACTAACACATATTAACATGATACACTGAACTAACACATTTGCACTGAAACTAGCCACGATGCTGAAAAATGCATGTTTCGACTACACCAATGGATTCAACATTTATATTTATATAATGTGTATAACAAAGCAAACATATTCTATTCCTAATTAGAAGAGTGTTATGAACACATTTCTTTCACACTATCATTCGTTGAAATTTATTAAAATCACTATTGTAAGTGGAACTAAAGAAATTGAAACAGAACCAACATAATGTAGTGATCCCCAATAAATAACGAAGAGTTTATTTGAGAGTATGTTATTAGTGTTTCTCTTTCTAATTATTTATTACCATTATAAACTGAACCGAAACACCTGTACTGAAACTAAACATAGTAAACAGCATAACACATTCCAAAAAGAAGACAAATAAAATAACAAATCCTTTACCTACTAGGTAGGATCAATTGATGCGATTAGACTACCCAAAGCCAATTGTTCAGTTATCAGAATAAACTGCTTACCTCATAGCTTGCTAAACCATCTCTCTCATTGCAATGCTTGTTACCACATATGAACTGGCCTGCAAAGTTGCATAACCAATCAATTTTAAGATTGAGAAAGATTCTAAACCGAACAAATGAAAAACAACTACTTTTTTCTCACTCTATTGTGGACAAAGTTTGAACCCTAGTTTAGTAAATAACAAATATTATTAGTTGTATTCTCCCTTAACTTGAGTAACCTTTTATCCTGCACTTGGTCTATTTTTAAAATCAAATTATAACTCTTTTGGAATGTTCTGTTCCTCTATTTTTGCAAATCAAACTCTCGTGTAGGATAATAATGTCCTTTCGAAGGTTCTTTCCAGTCTTATTGTTTACCCATGCTATCTCCAATTTAAAGGTTAGACTTGGCACTTAGCTAAGAGTGAGCTGGCTGGTTCAAAAGCAAAGAACTGACATCTTTATTGACTGTGTGAAGTTGTGAACACAGCTGGTTGTCAGGTTATAAAAATATGTTGACTTTGGAGTTACTTAGTGTAATGCTAAAGCTGTTTCTTAATCTTATGAAAGTGGATGGTAATTTACCCTTATCCAGACCTGTTTTGTAATTTATTTCCACCTACTATCCTTTGCTTGATGATCAGGTGTGGACAAACACAAACAGAAGAGACCAATTTATTAGTTAGGACATTAGACCTGTTGCAGGCCTAAGAATGAAGGTGCATTAGGACTTCGAAATTTCATGTCTTAAAAGAGTTTCTTCTTCCCCTGGTTATGCTTTTAAAAATAAATAAATAAATAAAAATTTCTGCCATAATTTAAAGAATTAAACCTGTGAACACAAAGCCAACAACAAAGAAATTAATATCATTAATAGAGAGCATCCTTTCAAAGCCAACAAATTCTACTTCACATTTCAATTTTTTTCCTAAAAGGGTGTCTGTTTTTCTATTAAAAAGGTTCGCTATTGGCTACACAGAAGATTAGTTTATAAAACGAATAACATTTAATTGCCTGTAAAAGGTGGGTAAAGTGAAACTAAATTAAACTTAAATCAACTAGACACTAATTTTTAATCGACAAGTTTCTCTTGCCAGCAATTTGATATGGGGTGTCCAAGTTCCACGTCAAGTAGTATGGGATGTTTGATGAAGTATTTAAGTGTTTGGTTATTCCCCCTTAATAAATAGCTTTTGGAGGTGAGTTCCCCAAGTGTTTGGGTACTTATGAAATTGGTATTAATACTAGCCAGTGGAAGAATTTTTAATACCTTTGCCAGACATGACTTCCTTCTCTGTCCTCCACCTGAGACCAATCTAATAAGAAAAATGCAATTTATCAGCAAAAAACAATGATGTACTCTACTTAAAATGTGTTTCTAGACTTCATAAAAACCCTCCATCACCAGCATCCCATGAAAAAGATATGAATAAAACACCTCTTCTTTACCTCATTGAAAAAAAAAAAAAAGAAAGATTACAATCTTTTTAACAGTAATTTATGAATATAGTTGAGTCAGTAAGATACAGGGTATAATGACTACTGACTAGTGGCAGCTCATCAACGTGTTTAGGCAAAAAGGTGGAGAAATAGGTCAAAAATTCGTGCCCAAGGTGCCAGAGTGATTTACCAAAACTAAAATAAAATTATTAAACCATTATTTTGAATGTCCAAAGAGAAAGGGTCAGCATCACTCAAGCCCTCAATAGATTGAATCCTTCTGTACACTTGGCTATATCTGGAAAATTACAGAATGGCAATATTAAACTTCAGGAAGTAAACTGATGTAAAAAAATTGTCAGGGGCTCAATTGATACTGACCATATCTCTTGAAGACCAAATTAGAGTTTCAGTAATAAGAATAGGCACAAAAGATTGCAAAATTTAGCAAGCCGCAAGGATATATTCTAAAAGTAATGAATAATTACCTTACCACTCTTGTACTGTGACATGTCAGCTAGGCAGTATCTTGAAAGGATTAAGGTACAAGCAACAAGTATAACAAAATTCAATTGCAATAAAATTAGTTGGTTAATGCAAAGTTGCAAACCATGACAAAAACAAATAAACAACAGTATTTTCCCATCAACAAACACCAGACCAAAACTACTTTCAGGTAATATGTACAAATTATGTCAGCAAAAATTTATCAAATACAGATTCACAAATGCTTGGTATATGAGGCCAAGTAAAAAAGATCCAAATTGATAAGGCAAGAGAGAGATAAATCATTGAGAGAGACAAGAGGATGGAGTGCTCTACAGAATGGTTAGGATAAGTGCACATTTCTAAGGGCAATGCTTTGTAGTTATGGAAGGACAGATCATATATGTAATTAATGATAGTATTTCCTTAGTCTTGTTTGCCATGATGCCATCAGAAAGAGATTGCAGAATTAGTTCAATTATTTAGGGGAAAAAACGAAAAGAAAAGAAATTTACTCAAGAGAATGAAATATCAACATTTAATTATACAGGACAAAATGCAGGTAAGTACTTAGATTCCACTACACAGCTATCATTCTCATATCAGTATGTGTCAGAAGCTTATTCCTTCTATATAAGGTATTTTATATAAAGTGCTTTATGGAAGAGGACCAAGTTGGGTAAATTGGATGCAAAATCTAATCTATAGAAATCTCTAAATCTCTTACATGTGCTTTGTTCTCTATCGTGTGCATTGTTCGCATTCAAAAACCAACTAGTTTAACCAACCAAATGCTAATATTACATAAATAAATAAAAGAAACCATCACTCATACTGTATAAATAGTACTACTAAAATAATGAACATGTTTGCAAAGGATACTCCTTAAAAAGCTTGTCATAATAACGCTTGACTAGCCTTTGTTCCCATGATGGATCCATATCATCTTCCTCTGACCGGATGAATCTTGAAATATTTGGATTAGCAACATTAAAATTCTGACACATAAATAAACAAATTGAGAGAAGAGATGATAATGCAGGAAGGTAAAATTTGTTCCCAATAATAAAAAATAAATCCATTTTCACAAGGAAAGATTCAAAAGTATCTTATGTATAGGGTAAAAAATTTGTATTCATAAAAGTTTCAATGGAGTTGAACACGCATGAAGTGACAGAAACCCATTATGCTATTGCTAGGAAAAGGCTGATTTCATACGAGTGTCAAATATAAGTAAGGCCTCGAGTACTCCACTGATCATGATTTCACTCACATAGCTAGGTCAAAGCACAAGTTTTAGAGAAACACATGGAAATGTTGTAGATCCTATTATAAAAAAAATCTCAAAGATAAGGGAGATAGCCACTAAATGTGAAAAGGGAGTAAGGAAAATAATTGAAATTTAACAGGAAAAAATAAGGAGGGAAGGCTAAATGATTATGCTAGAACAAGAAAAGAAAAAACTATGGCAAGGCAATAGTTTCCAGGAATATAACAAAAGAAAAACTCCCAACAGCTTTAGCTTAAATAAGGCAATATAACAAGCTTACCTGTATCCTTCTCTTAGTGTATCTTGATCTGTTTTAATAGGCAACTTAAAGTTTGAAGGTCGTTCTTTTCCATAAAAATTAACTGTAGTCACAAAAAGAGAAAATCTAAGAAGAAATTATGGATGGGAAAGAATAAAGTTAAACTAAGAAAAAATACTAAGCTGAAATTTCACCGAAAACTGAAGTATTATCCGACCTAAATGGTAAATAACTACCAGCAGATAAATAGAAAATAACTTCAGTAAATTAGTAGATAATAGCATCCATCAGGGCAACAATGGCAATGGCAACAGCAACAGCAATAACATAAGCCCTATTCTCACTAGTTTGGGGTTAGTTAGACCAATTAAACAACGTCATTGTAGTTTTTTAGAAAATTAAATTATCCAAAAGGCCATTTGAATCAAGGTATCCTTTTGTTGGTTACTTATCGCTCCACCAAATTTCCAAGAGGTCACGGGAAACACAAACAAAACAAAGTTGCGAACACATTCCGATTACCAACACAAGTGAAAAAAGAAGAATACAAACAAACTTGTATATAGACTCTATACAACTTCTCCTTTTGCTCTGAATTAGTAGAACTTGCTAGTGACAAAAGAAAAATCAGTGGTACAAGTACGGATGGGTAGTTTTAAAGATACATATCTAGTGAACTAACTGAGGTATTGTTGCAAGATGCATCAATTATCCCGCGTATGTAGAGTTTGAGTTGTTACTCTCTTAAATAGAAAGAGTTGCATCTTGACTACCAGCTATAACTTTTGGTCTATCTATAATTTTAAGCATTCAATCTAACAATTTGTATCAAAATTAAGGTCACAAGTTCGATTACTAGTGAACAATTGTTGACAGGGAGATTGTTGCAGACAGCACCAATTATCCTACTATGTAAGCCACGTTGACCAAGTCATAATCGAAGAGTTTGATTCCTAGGAGGAAAATTGTCAAGAGGAAAATTGTTGCAGAGTGCATCAAATGTCCCGTGATATAGGATAAGTGGGTTAAGTCGCAATCAAATTGTTATGTTTGAGCTCTCACACTCTTAAGTGGAAAGAATTGTATCTTACTTATCAGCTATATTTTTTGTCCTAGTGATAACTAGTAATTTAATGAGAAAATGAATTGTTAATATATTAACACATTCATGATTTCTTATGCATGTGTGCTCTAACAAGTATATCAACAAATGATTTTCTCATCAACAATCGAGATTACTTTGCTCACATTTCACTTTAGAGAAGTGAGATCCACATTTGAATACAAGTGTGAGGATGATTGTAGCCTCCTTCCAACTCGGTGGAGGAAACTGTTCATCATCCATTCGCTATAGGACATTATTATAATGAACCAACCAAATACACAACTATAAATTTGTTCGGTTCCTTATTGTCCATCAACCCTAAACAAAACTGCATTTGTTATATAAAACCAAAAGAACTTTGTTTAGAAAAAAAAAAAAAACTAATAATAATAATAAATATTAAAGATTTTGTTGCGGAAACATTACCGTAGTCGCTGATGAATTTTTTGTGACGATCATATGCATTGAGTCCTCGAATATGCCACTGATACTGCCTGCGATTCCAATTAGGTTAACGTTAGGTTTATCAAAATAGAATTCAAACGAATCCAAATGAAGAAAATAATTGAAAAAAAAAAAAAAAGTGTTCACTGTTTTCTCTCTTCTTTGTCGAAAATGGTGGATTTGAGGGACCCAAAGGAAGCCATGGTTGTGACGCAAGCAAAGCAATTGAAAGGTTTTTCCTTAGTTTTGCCCTTTCGCTGGGAACACAAAACCCTCAAGCTGGGTTCTCATTACTTCAGCCCTTAACCCTAACCTTTTCTTTTTAAATTTTTAATTTAAATTATTCTTTTATATGATAATCTCACAGATGACAAAATTTTTTCACTAGTTAACGCCACAAAATTTTCTCAGAAAAATATAAAACAAATTAATTAACAAAAATATACAACTTTTTTATAGGGAAAAGCATTATTAAATCATGTATCTACTATTATTTTATTTCTCCCTAAACCACCATAATTTCAATTTGTACTTTCATATATTGAAAATTTCAAGTTTATCCCTTTGAACTTAAATTGCTTGGGGAGGCATTGAATGGGTTGAAGTTAGAGTGTTTGTATAAGACGTAAGGTTGTGGTGTATTTGGTGGTGGTGCTTCGTGATATGTTAGATAGTGGATGCTACATCGAATTTGTGGATTGTGTTCTCTAGTATATGATTCTTAGTCTTAATTTGTGTCATTGGGAGACTTCGAATAATTTGTAATGTTAAATAATTAAACTCTAAAGTAAAAATATTATTTTGAATTGTATAACTTAAAATATAAATTATGATTTTTTATTATAGATTTTAGAGATGTTTTTTATTTTAGTGCAAATTTTTTCAAAATTTTTAAAATAGGCAATTTTTTTCAATTTTCTTTTTAAATGGTGCTAAGTTGAATCAAAATGGTGTCATTATATTACAATTAATTCATAATTAAATTATGTTATTATAGCATGAATTTAGGTATTAATTAAAATCACACTAATATGATAATGTTTTAATTGTTCTTATGTGTCATGATTTCAATTCAATTTTATTACACTTAAATTGTGTTGATATAACATAATTTCAGTTAAATTTTTAAAATCGTGTCATGGTGACACAATTTTATTAATTTTTGGTAATGAAATTGTGTCAACCTGACACGATTATCCATAGTGAGAATAAATTTTTTTTAATCATTATGGAAATTTTGAAAAAAAAAATACACCAAAATAAAAAAAAATGATGTTTGAATACAAACTTATATATATAAATTTGTATTATAAAATGTATAAATTTGTAGTCCAAAATCAATATATAAGTTTGAAATACTATATATTTTATAATGCAAATTTATATTTTAAGATGTATAGTTTAAAATACAAATTTATATTTCAACAAATTAGAATATAAATTTTTTAATTTATTTTAAGATTTTTGCTTTTATTTGTTTTAAGTCGTGTAGTTGTAGTATATTCTTTAAGTATTATATTGATTTATACTCACTCTTTTGATTATTTAATCGATGATAGTTGAATATAAATCATAATTTTTAAATAAAATATCTAATGAAGGAGATATGTTGTTTCGTATGGATGAGTTTGATATTATAAGGTTTGCAAAAATAAAATATAAATTAATTAGAGAAAATTGTATTTCCCTTTTAAAACATATAAGGTAAGCAAATTTTCATATTATTTGTGTGGAAAATGTCATATACTTGTGTTGTGTTTTTATATAGATATTTGGTATAATCGATAACTTACTTAAAAGAGTGTGTAGGGTAGTCTTTCAACTTTATTTTGTAATTGTCAAATTGAGTTTTGACAATGCAAATGGACAATAATAAAAAAAATATATGAGTTGCTAGGTTGTGAAAGGGGTGGTAAATATAAGAAAAAAAATTCAGAAATCATCGTAACTGGTATAAGAAAATGAAAATGTGATTGTGTTTTTTGTTTTTTTAAATTGCGGGGTAAACAAGTTCACAATGAGAATGATCGATTAAAATTTAATGAAGATTCCATGGTTATTGACATGATTAAAAGTTTAGTGAAATTGATAAACATATTATTTAATTTGAAAGATAACAATGAAGATAATGTTACCATAATAAATATACAATTTTGTATATGCTTACAAAAGGATCTATAATTGAAATACAAATGCTAATTATGTAACATCTCATATTTTTCATATAATAATAAATATATTACACGAAAATTCTATATAATATATATATATATATATTCATACAATCATTTTAATATTTTAAAATATACATCTATACAGGACTTCATAAAAATATATTTATATAATTATAAAATAAAATAAAATTAAATATAATAAAGTTTCTCTATGTTAAGGAGTTACATCACTTTCTTCAAGTGTAAAATATGATCATCACATATTATTTAAAATCAAAACAAATATCACAATAATAAGCTAAAAAATTTTAAAATATATAATCATAAATTAAATTTTTATCCCAACCAAAATACAATACAATTAATTTTTACAATTCATTTCATACATCACATTATCATTATCATATTTCTATATTAACTTATATCATATGTACATTGACTAATATATAAAGATAATTTATTAACTGATATATAAAGATAATTGATTTTACTTTTGGAAGGCTAGTCTACTACATAAGACTTAAAGGTTTGTTCCTATCATACAACAATTTCATTTGTTTTAATTAGTCTTTACTTTACATTTCATATATATATATATATATATATATATATATATATATATATATATATTTATATATATATTTAAAACTCAAACATGATTATATTTACTATGAGAAGTTGATACTTTTCAAAGACATAAAATTGTTGAATTTAGGTTATAATTTAAAATCTAAAAAGATATTTTAAATTTACCCATATTAAACAATTTATATATATATTACCATTTATTTTATGAATAAAGAACTAGATAAAAATTTTATAAATAGTAAATTAGTAAATAAAATATTAACATATTTCGTTTTTATTACAATAAGAAAACAATCATAATACAAAAAAATTAATTTCAATAGTATGTTTTTAACTGCTATAGTATGTTTTTAACTACTATTAACGTAATTATATATGTGTTTAGTAATTATCACATGTATTTACTGAAGAGAAAAATTAATGTTAATACATCACTTTTTATCTAATAACTTTTTATTTAAAAATATATTTAACTATATAAATATTTTTTAAATATTTAACTAGTTAATTAATATTTTTAGTTAAATAAATTAAAATAGTTATTAAATTACTCTATTAAGTTAGAATAATATTATATATTCACATCCTTCAAATCAAATTGGGAACACAGAAGATCTGAAAACTGAAAATGCCAATTGGATCAATGAAATTGTGGAGCACAACTTTGTCGTACCTAACCCGATCCACTTTAGCTCCTTTAATTAAAATAGAAATCCTTTAAAACAAAGTCTTAATTCTTTTGGGACAAGGTCTCACGTAAACACAACGCAACATAGTCAAAAACCAAGGTATACTTCTTCATATAACGTAACCATAACGTAACATAGTCAAAAATCAAAGTATACTTGGAAAAGTTTTTTTTGTAATTTAAATCTTCACATTTAAAAAATATCTGTTACTTCAACTAAATTCATATATTTGTTCATTTAAGGTAGATGAAAACATTAAAGCAAATTTAAAAGTTATAAAATTTGAAATGAAAACGGTGAAAAAAAAAATAAATAAAGAGACTAAGATGGTAGTAAAAAATTAAAAGGAAGCCAAAATTTTATATTAGTTTAAAGTTTAAGATATTTTTGCAAAAATAGTAAAATTATTATAAATAATAATTTTATTAATTGACAGCATAACTTTTTTCTATTTTTTTTTAAATGTATGCTTTGAGGAGTAAATTTTTAATGCGGTTTTAATTGCTAACCAAATAAAAACAATACACCAATATATTTTCCTTTTCTATTTTCTTTGTCACCTTTGTTAACATTAAAAAGAAGATTTTCTGACATAAAAAAACTTCTGTGTCAGTTCCCATCTGCACCCAGAAGATCAACAAGGCCTTTCTAAAAAACCCATTAAAAAGATTCCTCTTTTACATTATTATTATTAGATATGATTGTCACAGTTTATCTCATTATTGTTTAATGTAAGAAAAAACCATTTTTTTTAATACTCTTCCACAATCTGCTATATTTTATTTTATGAAAGTACATAATTACAAATATTAGATTTTTTGAGAATGGATGTTGGGATAAATGTTTGTGTGTCTATGATTTCAGGATACAGGTGTCGGTGGTAGCATACTAGTTGTACTGTGGTTGTCTTTTTCATCTGTTTTAAAGCCTTTCGTTTTCTCACTACTCATTTACAGCTAATACATATTTGTGGATACATAGAGCCACTGCAACTCAATTGATACGTTCGGGAGAGAGAAAGGGAGAGGGAGTTATCCATTGTTTTCATCACCTTTTCTTTGCTTCCCACTTAATTCTCGATCTGGGTTTCTCTCTTTTTATCATTTTGTTGGGGATTTGCTCAACTGGGGTGTTTTCTTTTGTCACTTGGAGGCTACAAAGTTGGGAGATTTTTGGTGATTTGTCTTCATTGCCTGAAAATTCATCTGGGGTTTTCGGATTCTCTTTGATCCGTTTGTTTTCAGTGGAAACTGGTGAAAAATATTGTTTTTTTAGGTGAGTTTGGTGTGGGTGTGCGGTTTTTAGTACATTTTTTTTTCTGAAATGGAGAGTGGATAGATATATGTTGTTCACTGTTGATCATGCGAGAATCTCAAGGAAAAATGACTTTTTTTTGTTCTTTTTTGTTGTCTGTGACGAGGAAAGTGCTTTGTTTTCTCAGCCATGTACATAAAGGATATTTCATTGTTTAGAATCTGACCCTTCCTTTTCCATCTTCCACCCAGCCTTTTCTCATCCACCAAACAAATTTTGATGTTACAGGTTTTGTTTTGCCCCCTCTTTGCAAACTGCTTGGAATGCTTGATAAAGACTAGATTTTGTTGTGATTATAATATCAATCTGTGATGAAAAGTGTTTGTTTTTCCATTTTGCCAACTGTTGAGAATGCTTGCTATAAAGGAGGTTTTGTTTGTGTGATTATAACTTCAATTTGTGATAGAAGTTCCAAAGTTTTTTGTTCCAACGTTGCAAACCGTTGAGAATGTTTGTTAAAAACTAGAATTTGTTTTTGTGATTATAGGTTTTCAGGAGAGGGGAATCTTCCAAATCGATCTTCTCAGGTATCGGAAAGTGTTGAAATTAATGAGTGTGGCCTGAAATACTACCCTTTGGTCCCTTATTTTCATTTGAGAAGTGTGGTGTAGAGGGAACTATGGAGTCTGAAGGCGAAGCTGGGGTGAGTATATGTATACACACTAAGTTTTCTGTTTGATTTCCTCCAATATTTTGTGATGCTGTTAAATGAAATGGTTGCTGGTTGATGCCTGATGAAGTGTTTTTTTGTGACATTTCAATTGTTCAGGCAAAGCCAGTGACAGCATTGAGTGCCCAAGTGTGCCAGATATGTGGTGATGGTGTTGGGAAGAATGTGGATGGTGAACCCTTCATTGCTTGCGATGTGTGTGCTTTCCCTGTATGCAGACCTTGCTATGAGTATGAAAGGAAGGATGGGAATCAGTCTTGCCCCCAGTGCAAAACCCGGTATAAGAGGCACAAAGGTAAATGAAACTAATTGACCACTTTTGCTTCAAGAACATTTATTCAATGAACTTCTGAATTAGAACTTTTAGAACTATAGCTATAGGCAAATTGGCTAAATTAGACTAAACTAAGCATGTAACCTTAGTACACACTGTAGGAGTGTACAAGAGAGGCACTCATACTGTCACCATTTACTAGTCCCGGGGGCAATTTCCATTTTCTTGAAGCCAAATCTGCTGAGTGAATAGATAGGTTATTGGAGATTACATTTATATGTTGTCAACTTTTCCTTATGTTGAGAGTACTCAGTAATTGGCTTTGATTATCTTTGTGTGTGATGCCTAGATAGAGACCTTTGTGTTTGTCATTAGGATTTTGTAGTTGCAAGATATATATTATTCTTGCACACTACTTCTTTATGCTTTTACATGTTATGTTTTGATCTTTGATCTTCAGCCATATTTGAAGAACTTGTATTTGTATGTAGTGATCATACTACTTGTTTAAATGATTCCAGGAAGTCCTGCAATTCTTGGAGACACGGAAGAGGATGGTGCTGCTACTGATGGTGCTACTGATGGTGCAAGCGACTTTAATTACGATTCAGACCATCAAAACCAAAAGCAGAAGATTTCAGAGCGCATGTTAAGCTGGCAATTGACTTATGCACGAGGAGAGGAGGTTGGTGCTCCACATTATGATAAGGAAGTTTCTCACAACCACATTCCTCTGCTGACCAGTGGACAAGAGGTCATTCAGTTAGCTTTTGACATTGTAGTTTTCTCCACTTTTCAACTTCAATTTCAGGAGTTTGATTGAAAATCAGTGTATCTTTGATTGCAGGTATCTGGAGAGTTGTCTGCAGCCTCACCTGAGAGGCTCTCAATGGCATCTCCTGCAGCTGGTGGAGGAAAACGTGTCCACAATATTCCATATTCATCTGATATTAATCAATCTCGTATATCTCTTACCCCTTATCACTGTGCACATTCTCATCTATGATTTATGATTGCTACATTTCTTTATCTAGCTAACTGATTGAATATATTCTTGTGCAGCTAATATCAGAGCTGGGGATCCAGGTCTGGGTAATGTTGCATGGAAAGAAAGAGTTGATGGCTGGAAGATGAAGCAAGAAAAGAATGTTGTTCCAATGAGCACCGGCCAAGCCGCTTCGGAGAGAGGAGCTGGAGATATTGATGCTACTACAGATGTGCTTGTGGATGATTCCTTGTTGTGAGTAATTAAGTTATCTATTTTGTATGAGTCATTGCCATTCTGTTTGTATTGTAAGCTTCTTTACATGTTTCCCTTTTCTTCAGTACTTAACAATATGGTATGGTAATATATCTTGATTGATAGCATGAGAAGGTTTGGTAATGAACACTGTTGTAAAATCCTACTAAGTAATTTTTTCTCTGTTGAACATGCAAAATCTTTCGAATAAGTATAGTGAGTGAGTGCATTCATCTTTATATGCAGGAACGATGAAGCTCGACAGCCTCTTTCGAGGAAGGTTTCAATTCCATCGTCTAAGATAAATCCATATCGTATGGTCATTATGTTGCGGCTGGTTATCCTTTGCATTTTCTTGCATTATCGGATAACGAATCCGGTGCCAAATGCATTTCCATTGTGGTTGGTATCAGTTATATGTGAGATTTGGTTTGCCATATCTTGGATATTGGATCAGTTCCCCAAGTGGCTTCCTGTCAACCGCGAAACATACCTTGACAGGCTTGCATTGAGGTAACTATCGAACTTAAACCGTTCTTCTGTACTGGAAATTTATGCAGTTGTTCTTTTTCAATCTTGTATTCTTTTAATACCAAATTCATGCGAGTTGCAGGTATGATCGGGAAGGAGAACCGTCACAGCTAGCTGCTGTTGACATTTTTGTCAGTACTGTTGACCCATTGAAGGAGCCACCTCTTGTGACTGCCAATACTGTACTGTCTATTCTGGCAGTTGACTACCCTGTGGATAAGGTCTCCTGCTATGTGTCTGATGATGGTGCTGCTATGTTGACATTCGAAGCGCTCGCCGAGACATCAGAATTTGCAAGGAAATGGGTTCCCTTTTCCAAGAAGTATAGCATTGAACCCCGTGCACCTGAGTGGTACTTTGCACAAAAGATTGACTACTTGAAAGATAAGGTTCATCCATCATTTGTCAAGGATCGTAGAGCAATGAAGGTAAGATATTGGCTTGCAAATGCATTATTCTGCTGTCTGATACGCCTTTGAACTATTTGCATGAGTTTTGTATGTTACATCACAGGGATATCTTTTAATATTACCTTTCATTTATGTTTCACAGAGAGAATATGAGGAATTTAAAGTTCGTGTTAATGGACTTGTTGCAAAGGCACAGAAAATTCCCGAAGAAGGATGGGTGATGCAAGATGGTACACCATGGCCTGGAAATAACACTAGAGACCATCCAGGAATGATCCAGGTTGGTTGAATACTTTGATGATGACATTTTAGAAGCTGTTGTTCATCTTTTAGCATTGGAGTCATTTCTCAAAGTTTTACTTAATGCATATTACCCTTATGGACTATACTTGTGTAATTTTATTTGAGCAAGTCTTACACTATGAAGATGTTAAATTTTGGTTGGAAGTTGCATAATTGCTAGCATGTCAATATTACATTTTATATCTGCAGGTTTTCTTGGGCCAAAGTGGAGGACTTGACACTGAGGGTAATGAACTTCCCCGTCTAGTCTATGTGTCTCGTGAAAAGCGCCCAGGTTTCCAACATCACAAGAAAGCTGGTGCCATGAATGCACTTGTGAGTACCACTTTTACAGTATAAAATGTGAAAGTAAACTTTTCTCCATACGTATTCCAAACATTGTCATCTCACTGGTGGTGATTTATATACCTTGCAGGTAAGAGTATCTGCTGTCCTTACTAATGGACCTTTCTTATTGAATCTTGATTGTGATCACTACATAAACAACAGCAAGGCCTTGAGGGAAGCTATGTGCTTTATGATGGATCCCAACCTTGGCAAACATGTTTGCTATGTCCAGTTTCCACAGAGGTTTGATGGTATTGATAGAAATGATCGTTATGCCAATCGTAACACAGTGTTCTTTGATGTAAGTATCTCATGCCATGTTCATCTGAATTTTTTGCTTTGTGGACTATATGAGATTTAACCTCTTTGTGATGCTTTTTTTGTGTTGGTGACACTTGCGGAACAGATAAACTTGAGAGGCTTGGATGGCATTCAGGGTCCTGTTTATGTTGGTACTGGATGTGTCTTCAATAGGACAGCTTTATATGGTTATGAACCTCCTCTTAAACCCAAGCATAAAAAGCCTGGGTTGTTATCATCACTCTGTGGTGGAAATCGGAAGAAGAGTTCAAAATCTAGTAAGAAAGGATCAGACAAGAAAAAGTCTAGCAAAAATATTGACCCAACTGTACCTATCTTCAGTCTAGAGGATATTGAAGAAGGGGTAGAAGGTAGACCTCTTGAACTTGTGTTTACTTCATGAAAAAGTGTACAAGTTTCATGCTTTTTCAAAACAACCCTTTGGGGATGTCTGTTTAGAATTTTATTTTAGTCTCTTCTAATGAATCAGACCTTTACTTCTAACTTATGTTCTCAGGTACTGGATTCGATGATGAGAAATCACTACTTATGTCACAAATGAGCCTTGAGAAAAGGTTTGGTCAGTCAGCAGTTTTTGTAGCCTCCACTCTTATGGAGAATGGTGGTGTTCCTCAATCTGCTACACCTGAAACTCTTCTCAAGGAGGCTATTCATGTTATCAGCTGTGGTTATGAGGATAAAACAGATTGGGGATCGGAGATAGGATGGATTTATGGTTCTGTGACAGAAGATATTCTTACTGGATTTAAGATGCATGCCCGTGGTTGGAGGTCTATATACTGCATGCCTAAGAGGCCAGCATTCAAAGGTTCTGCTCCCATCAATCTTTCAGACCGTCTAAACCAAGTGCTTCGGTGGGCTTTAGGTTCTGTGGAAATTCTTTTTAGCAGACATTGTCCCATCTGGTATGGTTATGGTGGAAGGCTAAAGTGGCTTGAAAGGTTTGCCTATGTCAACACCACAATCTATCCAGTCACTGCCATTCCCCTTCTCATCTATTGTATCTTGCCTGCTGTCTGTCTCCTCACCAACAAGTTCATCATTCCACAGGTTTGTCATGTGTAATAAATCACGAGGTAGAATCACTGTGATTTCTTAGAAATGCTAGTGAAGTTATGAACATAATAATAAGAACACTTAAACATATTCAGAAACAGTGTCTGATCTTGTGCCATTTTAACATTCTAACTCAAGTTTTGCGCTTCTTGCAGATCAGTAACCTTGCTAGCATATGGTTCATCTCTCTCTTTCTTTCCATCTTTGCTACTGGAATCCTGGAGATGAGGTGGAGTGGCGTAGGAATCGACGAGTGGTGGAGGAATGAACAGTTTTGGGTGATCGGTGGTGTCTCAGCACATCTCTTTGCCGTTTTCCAGGGCCTTCTGAAAGTGCTTGCTGGAATTGACACCAACTTCACTGTGACCTCCAAGGCCTCAGATGAAGATGGAGACTTTGCTGAGCTCTACATGTTCAAATGGACAACCCTTCTGATCCCCCCCACAACCCTTCTCATAATAAACATGGTAGGGGTTGTTGCTGGCATCTCCTATGCCATCAACAGTGGCTACCAGTCATGGGGACCCCTCTTTGGCAAGCTCTTCTTTGCATTTTGGGTCATCATCCATCTCTACCCTTTCCTCAAAGGTCTCATGGGGCGCCAGAACAGAACACCAACCATTGTGGTGGTGTGGTCCATTCTTCTTGCATCCATTTTCTCTCTGCTGTGGGTGAGAATTGATCCTTTCATCACAAGGGTCACTGGCCCTGATGTTGAAGAGTGTGGTATTAACTGCTAGACCAAAAAACAAGCATGCAGTGTGTTGTGTTTTGCGTTGTAATTATAGTTGTTATTGTTTGTAGTAGCCATTAAGATTTGGTCTGTCTTTTATGTTATGTGCAGTTCATAGAAGAAGATACATAAGAACATAGTTGTAGATCTAAACTCTGTGGCATTGTTTTTGTTTGTAATACGGAACGTGCCTTCCAGTTTTGTATGTATACACATCTTTCTCAATCAGTGTTTCTTATGATGACAATATAAACACTGTTATACTAATAATTCTGAAACCATAATCACTATGCTCATCTGCTAAATATTTGGATGAAGAGTTGTCACTACTCCTATTGAATGAATCAATGTGTTGGAAAATCAGTTCAAATTTCGAAGTCTTAATTTGATGACATGGAAAAATTATCAACTATTTGTAATTGGAACAAGTTTTGAACTCGATGAAATTTTTTCTTGTCCCATTTGACCATTACAGGTTTGGAACTACTTGGATTCATCGAGTTGCTAAATAAGCCACTATGTAATACATTAATATATATATATATATATATTAATATATATATATATATCTATATATATATATTTGAAAAAATATAGAAAAAAAGAAAGATGATTAATCCAAAAAGAAATATAGTTGTCTTTTCTTGATAATAGAACAAACAAATTAAGCTTCGAGAAGCATTGATCATGGACAGAGAAACATGCGTGACATGAAAAGACACGTGTCTTTAGCAATTTCATGCATGGCATGTGCGTCTTCCACGTGTCCTTGGAGTGAGTGATGTTAAGCGAATAGATACAGCGTAATTGTCTTGATGAAAACCGTCTTAAACGGTAGCACGTCACATTTACACGTGGCAGAAGATGCCAATAGGAGGTAGCAGGGCACACAGTAAGAGTTGAACGCGTGGCAGCATGGAATCATGATGAGATATTTTGATTCTTCCTTTATATGAAGGAGGTAGCATGAAAATCCAAAGTGAAAAGTGTTATAAGTTGAAGAAGACATTGTTGTGTTTGAAGGGAAGAAGTAATTTTGTGTTTGTTTTTGAGGAAAGTGACAGAAAATGGCTTCTGCAACTCAGGAACCAATTCTCTCTAGGATTGATCGTTTGGATAATTTGGTAAGTTTCTAGTGATTTTATTTTGCTTAGTTTGGTTGATTAATTAAGTTATGCAATTCTTCTTTCAAAAGTAATATAATTTCAGTTCTTCATAATTTTTTAATGTTGTAGTTTTAGGTTTTCATATTTTAATTGTATCAATTACATTTTTCTACTATTTTAAACATGGTTTTAGATTATTACAGTAGTAATCATGATTTTAAATCAACAATTTTTGAAGAAAAGATTATTAGAAAGTGTGATATTACCATAGAAAATTTTAAAATCTCAATTTTATAAAAAGCTCTTTATTAAAGAAATATGTATACTCACTTGATAAATCTTAAAGTAGATTTATTTATCTTAAAAGTATCTCTTTATGAAAGGGGATTTTATTTTATAAAACATCTATTAAAATACTAAATTATGTCAATTTTACAAGACAAAGTTTAAGAGTATGCATCATAGTAAAAATATTTATTTACCTTAAAATTAACTCTCTATAAGAAAAAAATTATAAAAAATAAAGTGTCCCTTTATAAGAAAATTTATATAAGATTGTTGTAAAATAGTAAAAATTTTAAAAAGGTTTAAAATGAATAACTTTTTATGTTTTAAAAAAAATAAAAAACACTTCAGTTGAGGCAATTGGAGGAAATTAGAGGGTGCAATCGATCACCAAAGAGCTCGTGTGCATCCACACCAACAAGCGGAAGCGATGGACGCGTGTCATCCGTTGATTTCTCTCCAAGAAGTTTGGAGAAGCAGTGCCGTCCGATGGAGGAGGTGATGATGGAGACGGAAGCGAAAGGAACGGTGATAGAGAGGCTGAATCAGGTGGAGGATCGATTGCTGAAGGTATCTCCACCGTCTGATTTGGGTGTAATGATGGTGAAGATGTAGCAAATTATTATAGTTGTGACCTAATAGGGTTTAATTTCATATGAAAGCTTTGTTTGCAGGTGGAGGAAGAGTGCTTAGCAAAGAGGAATAAGATGAATAATAGCCCAAAGAAAGGTTTCAAACAGCTTGTGAAGAAATGTGTGAGAGCTACATGAAGAAGACATGACAACAATAAAGAAACATAAATTAATGTACCTTTGTTTTGCTAATGTTTCCAATTTTAATGTACATTTATTGTTTTTTTTCTAATGCACAGTTCAAGCTACTTTTCATTTTTCTACTACTACTTTCCATTTTATTCTTTATAAAAACATTATTAAATTTATGTTCAAAACTGAAATATTTCAAAAGAAAAGGGTCTAACTTGTTATTCTTAAAAGTTAAAAAGGCATGCCAATTGTGTCTTTTTTTTATTAATTTATATGATCAAAATATAAAATTTACTTGATAAGTCAGAAGTTTAGTTTCTTACTAAAAAATTAAACATATTAACACTAATAGTTGTATATGTATGTAAAAAAGTTATAAATGTTTTCTCTAATCATTAATTTAATTACAGAAAAAATTGAAAAATTGTAATATCTTGTGTTACACCAAAATTGGAGAAACTCTCAATTAAATTCTGTTTCTTAATTACCTTACATGTGAAATGTTTTCTCTAATCATTAATTTAATTACAGACAAAATTGAATAATTGTAATTATCTTGTGTTACACCAAAATTGGAGAAACTCTCAATTAAATTCTGTTTCTTAATTACCTTACTTAAAGTTAAGTTAAAAATACACTTTCATAATACTTATAAAATGTCTATTTTAAAAACTGTTTCCAGATCTGAAAGTATGAAAATCTATTAAAGAAAAACAATTTGAAAAACAATTTGTAATGAAGAACAATATAGAAAAAATCAAAAAGGTATGGATATAGAAAAAAATCAAAAAAGGTATGGAGGTGGTGTAGGAAGAAGCCGTCCCTTACTCATTAACAAACCACTTACACTTGGGCTCCTATGATTTAAATAGAATACATTCTTAGGGAAATTACATCCTACACCCCATTTTTAATCTACACCTTGAAATTGCATAAAATGACCCAAATGCCCTGTCCACTTCTCTCTCATTATACCTCATCACCGCTGTTGCCTTTCAAAAGGTATCAGAAAGTTTATTTTTCTCGATATATTTATTTTCAAAATTTTATTCTAAAATGGTAATACCATTTAAAAAATGTGTTCGATAAATTGTTAAAAATATGTTCTTGAATTATTTTTCTAAGATAAATCATTTAGAAGTAACTTTAAAGAAGTTTAAATTGATTATTTTAAACATTACAGGGATCCAGAAAGCAATTGCCTATTAGCCTATTAGTTTACTGATGATTAAAAAAAAATATTTTTTACTGTGTCAATGAAGTTGACTTTTTTTCAAAAGAATCTTTCTCATTACAATTAAAACTAATGAAACGGTAGAAAAAAAAAATATGGAACAAAACCAATAATCTAATCTGCTTGTGTTTGCTGAAATACCATTTTTAATGACGAAAGTTTGTAGATAAGTTTTGATGCAAAGCAAGTGTTTGTGCCTATAATGGTAGTGCATGTACATGTTGATGCCACCAACACCAATTTTAGTGACTGATATCTTCTGCTTGTCTTTTCTTTATCTTTTAAGGAAAAATAAACGAAGTGCATAGTTTTCTTTCCACGTATAATTCTATCATAATCAACTTCAAGGGAAACACCTCTCAACAGCTGTCTACCCATATCTTGTGATTTTTTATTTTTTATTTTTACTTTTCTTGCTTCAACAAATGGTGTTCTTCAAGATCAGATACATAACCCTAATTCATGTAATGGGTTATCTTTTCTTTTTCTTGGCCAAACCAAGAATCCACAAAAGATCACATCACACGACTAGCCATTGCCATATTAGTGGTGTTCTTTTGTGGTGAGCTTAGAGCCACATGTTTCAACCAAGGGCAAATTCTATATTTATGTTTTAATGTGTAAAAAGGTGTCCTAATAAAGTTTATGTGTGTGAATGAGTTGATTTTGTCATGGAAAAATGTGTGGTTGAATGTACTTGTATATACATATAGGTGTAAATCTTAAAAAGTTTAAAAAAAAATTAACTTTTATTTTTAAATTAAGTTTAACAGTTGGATATTTCAGTATGAGTCTAAATTCACACTAGATGAGTAAGTCGAGTAATATATAAGAAAAAAATCTAAAAACTTAGTTTTAAGGTTTTTTGAGTTAAAAATGGTATCATTCTCTTATATATTAGGCTCATTTCTCATTTTTACGAGATTTTTCCGATTATGTTTTCTCGGATTTTTCTAACAAATAATATTTTGTATTTTAATTTTATTTTTTAAAAAAATTTATATTTAGTTTTATAAAATTTTGATTTTTATTGTAGAGTTTCTTATTAATTTAAATTTTTTTAACGTATTTACTTTAATAGATATAATGTGTGTATCACTTACTTATAGTCCCTTTTGTATCTTTTAAAGATATTTATTTGAGACGAACAAAATATTATAAGAACTAAAGAAAAAAAAAATAGATCTGTTGAAAGGATTGAAACAAAATAACAAAGATCACTTTTTTACAATGATACGAAGTTTTTAAGATAAAAAACTAAAATGCAACTATATTTCAGAAATAAAAGACATAATTTCAAATAATTGGAATAAACTAATAAATTTAGTTAAAAAGACAAATACATCGTATTTTTTTCATGAACATCTTGTTTTGTAATTATTATTGATAGAAGTCTAACTCAGAAAATTTCTATACTTTTGTTTGCGTTGATTCTTTAAAAAAACTCATATAATAATTTCAACCATAAACACTCCCTCGTGACCGTTAAAATTGTACGAGATTTCATGTTAATATTCACGGGTGTGTTCGATTGTGCTTTTTATTTTAGATTTTTAAAAAATCATTGTATTAAACAAATTTCAAAAATTACCTTTTATACAATAGAGATAAGAGAAAAAAATTAAAATGTATGAAGGAAAAAACATAACTAATTGAAAAATCTAATACTAGGTCGGTTTATTTATAAAAGATTTTAAGTATTACTAAAAAGTAAAAAATAAAAAATAGAACTTCTCTACTTTTAAAAGATCAAAAAGCTATATAGATTATGGTTATGACGTAACTTTTTCTGTTTCAAAACCTAGGAATTCAAATATCACGTTTTGATTATAGTTTAAGATACATGATCTCTCGTATAAATAATTAATATTACTTATGTGAATTATTTTCTCAAAATCGAATTTGTAATATTAGTTTTAGTACTAATTATTAATTAAATACTTATTATTAACTCAAAAGCTATAATTTATAATCAAATTGCAACTCTTCCTATTCACTTAAAGTAATAATCTAATTCATTATAACTTAAACTCACATAATTTTTTCAAAAAGAATATCAATACCACTTAAAACAAAATTTATCCATTATTAAAAGCAATATAGTTTAGAAGATTGTTAAAGGTAATTAATAAAAGCATTATGCATGAACAATTCATGATTGATCATAAGAGCACTCACCAAAAAGTCTTGAAGATGAATCTTTTATCCTTATCTTTGTAGTTGAAATATAGGTGTGAGTGAGCCAATGTGATTGTTCTTTATTTTGGTACATTGGTTTGAGTCTGTCTTTGCCCTAAAGTCAAACACAACCCTTTTCTATTGTCCCCTTTTCAGGAGTTATCACAATCTTCAAACCCTAATTAATTTCTCTTTTTCCTTTTTCTTCACAAACATCTCTTGCATTCAATTTTGTATCCCACCAACCATATTCATCCACAGACAATATTTAATGGAAAGTGAGATTCTCTTTGAAGAAATGGGAAAAAAAAATTCCAACCACTCAAATAACCTAAGAGATAATATTAGGGTTTACAAAAAATTAGGGTTTACAAAAAATATCAATTGAAACTAAAGGTTACATAGAAAAATGTTATACGGATTGGGTGAACCAACCCATTTGTTTAACTATGTTGATTTAGTTAGTTTGGAAACAGGTTAATTTAATTAATATAAGAACTCTTAATTTGTCGTCTTATTTTAAGGTTTGAGTATGATATAATTAAGATGCGTATGCATGACTTCAAGTTAGTATATATAAATTACGTATTATAATATATGGTCAACAATGTTCCTAAGTTATGCAAAAGGTAGCATGTATCAGCTTTCGTGTTATTAATGGATTTATAGTTATTATTAGTGTTTGGTTAAATTAATTTTTATTATTTATTTAAATATTGGTTGACGGGGTTAAATATTTGGTTGGTTTATATTAATTTGTACATGTTTAATGTTTGATTAGAATTTTGTTGTTAACAAATTTATTTATAATTATTAATATACTTATCATGTTATGAATTTTAATCAATTATTAATAAGAGTAAAACAAGGATAAAATAATACAAAAGTTTATTTTTTACAAATTTTAGTTAATTTTCAAAAAAATTGAATGTGCACTAATAAGATGTAGTATATAATTTTATTTTATTTTTCCAAATACTTGACTTCAATATTAAAAGATAAATCAATTATAATAATAAGAATTTTAATGGAGTAGTCTAACTTGTGTTAATTTGTTCTGTTATTCATATGTTAAAAATAAGGTGGATAGATTTTTTATATTTAAGATAGATTTACACTCTATATATACTAGTGTTTTTGTTTTTATAATTTTATTATTATTTTTATTTATGTGTATGTGTGAAAAACAAGTTAAATATATAAAAAGAAAAAAGTGAATTATATATTAAAACCTTTTATAGGACTTCATTTTTTGATATTTGATAAACAAATTGTCATACGATTTTTTAAAAGTAATCTCAGATGAAAAACGTTATGCTCAACTTTAAGTTTGATATATGCACTATTAAAAACGTTTTTCAAAACTTGTTTTTACAAAATTATTTTTCTATTGATTAGATGCATGTTAATAACAACCAATACAAAAACATAAGATATTAGAGAGATTTATATACCTTATTTTAGACTGACTAAGATCAAATATTTGTTGTAACTCAATCACCTTTAACTAACACAAATTATTTTTTTTAAATACGAACAATTCTAACTAAATCTGAGTATTTTTTTAATCACAATCACTCATAACTAAAACACTTTGATTATACAAAAATCGTGATTTAAACTATTATGAGTTTCACTCACTAAAAAAAATTACAAGATAATAAAATATTCTTTAAAATTGTTCTCAAACAATATTTTTTTTCACAAATATATGACTAAAAATTGTCTAAAATAACAATAACTTGTTCTTGTTAAAAGAATTTCATTAATTTTCATTCTTTAAAATTGAGAAGAAAATAAATATTTTATAATAATATAAAAAAGAAAGATAACGAATTTGTTTTCGTTATTGTTGAAAGAGTTCTTAACCTTTCTTCTTCAAATATCTTCTTTAAACAGAATTAAAAAAAAGAAATTATTATAAATTCTCTATAATCATTATAAAAAAACAAAAATCCTCTTTTTAAAATTATTATTTATTCAAGTTTGGAGCTTAAAGATATATTAAATATTAAATTTTTTTTATGCAACTCCTCTTATATAAGATAACTTATTAAACCTAATACTCAAGTTGTTTTTTTGTTTTTTACTTTTGAATAAAACACTTCACTAAATATTGATGTCAAATATCAAAAGATAATTTTCTTAGAAAAAATGAAAATAACAAACATTCTTTACAAAGATATAAAAATATTTATAAACATTTAAAGAAAAACTCAATCCAAAATATATGCGAAAATAACCATATAGAAAAGAAAGATAACGAGTCTCCTTTAAAATTCTTATAATAATAACCATTTTGTAATATAAGAATATGAAAAAGAAGAAGTCGAGAAGTATCGTTGGAGATGCTCTCAATCTCCGAGTCACGGAAATCCGCACACGTGTCAAAGCCAACGATGGGTCCCACTTCAATTGCAACATCTCTATGGTACAACAATGACTCACCATAGCACTTGCGTAATCAATTTGGCAATCCAAATCAACGGTCCACGTTCGTTGTCCTCTGCAATCGACACACACGATAAAAAGATTTGAAGAGTGGGACCCACCACGGAGCACCGTCCCTTAGCCACAGCACATTGTGTTTTTGTTTTGTTGTTGGATGGATGATGACATGACATGATAACATAGCATGTATGATGAATGGATGGATGAATGGATGAGGTTGCTTCATGGAGAAAGAGAATCGTGTCGGTTCATTTTGCCTCCACAGCTTAATGCGGTTCCCCACAACACACACCTTCTGATGTCACCCTGAACCCGCCAAGTGTACGATGATTAAGACATCCATCAATAATGCACAAATAATGGATACTCAAATTATTATTTATTCAAATTTAATTTTTCCCTTTTTTTCTTTTTTTTATATTAACTATTAAATTCCATGATTTAACAGTGTAATTGCAAACATGAAAAAGATGAAATTGGGTCTTCACATGCTAATTGAGTTAGATAATTAAATGAATTGAATTTTGTGTAATTTTCTTTGTGATAGCCAAACTTAATTTAACATAGTTTAACTTAATTTTGTTTGGATTGAGCTAAAAATAAATTTGTCTGCTGAATTACGAAGTAATTCAACCCAATCAGAATTATTAAACAATAATATTTTATATTGTTATATTAAAAAGTACAATTTTTTATGTTATTTTTAACTAAATTTTATTCTTTGTTAAATTAAAATACTTTTATTGTATGATAAAATACATAATGCTAAAAAAAAGGTAATTTGTATTATCAATTTAAAAATAATCAACTTCTCAATTTTTTTGCAAAATTTTGTATATTTTATTTTTTTAAATTATATTATATATATATATATATATATATATATATATATATATATATATATATATATATATATATATATAAATAAAAACACGTATTTTCATTAATAATATTTCCAAAACTTAAATTTCACAATTATAAGAAATTAAAGTAACAACTTTACACACATTTTATATACAATTACATAAATACAAAATAATTATTGAGGTTTTCAACTTTTATGTATAATTGTTGCATTATATATCAATTGTCTCATATACAGGTCACGTGATAAGTTATGATTGAATTACGATACTTTAGTTGTAAAGGTTGTAAATAAACTGAGTTGAATTTTGAGTATCAGATATAAATCTTAAATTAGTCGTGAGTTTTCAATTTAAAATTAGTATCAAACCTAATGTCATGAGTTTAATTTCTAGTGACAAAATGTTATAGTGTATCTCAATGATATAGTCTAATGTATTACACTCAACACCTTATAAATTTTATAAAATATTCGCATTGAACATGTCCTGCTAGAAACTAACACATGACCCATTCCAAGCCATTTTAATTTGGAAACCTCAACTTCATGACTTAAAGTGTTTTTTTCTTTTTTGCATAAAAACTATCATAACAGTAGTGTAAGAACTTTTATCTATTTCTCTCTACTTTACATTAATCTACGTTATTTATATTATAACTAATTAAGCAAAGGAATAATTTTTTTTCTTGATGAGTTCTTGTACTCAATACTTCAACTCTCACTACAAATTATAGTATTTTCCTTTATATTTACATATGAATTTGGATTTGAAAGTAATTTTTCATTTACCTACAAATCAGGATGCGTATGATAATTTGTAATACATTCAGATTTTTTCGTTAGGTAAACTTAAAATAATTATTTATGAAAATAATCTATACAAAAATTTGGTATCATGGGACACAAGTCATTTTAATTTTAAATCTTAAAGCTTAAGCACATATATTATCAAAAGAGAAAGAAATAAGAGAATTCATTGAATCAATATATATGTTTACATATAAGAGAGAACTATATAATAGTAATGTACTAGAAAATGGATAGTAAAGAAAACAAAATAACTAATTGTATATAATATCTATAATGTCTAATCATGTTTGGTTCTAATATCCCCTCAAGTTAAAGAATATATCTTTTGTATTTCCAACTTGTTAATGAAACATTAAAGTTCTTAGCAGGAAGTATCTTTGTGACGATATCACTTTAATGCTCAATTTTACCATGAATGACAGTGAAAAATTCTCTTACACAAGCTGACAAATACAATAATAATCAATGCCTATATGTTTGAATATCTAATGGTGGAAAGGTTTATAGAAAGAACATGCATGACAAATTTGTTATTGTAGAATATCATAATTAAGTCAATTGAAACTTTTTTGTTGTAACCGAACCCACTTCACTAACCACTGATGATAAGATAGGATATTTTGATTTTGCTGAAAATTTGGAGGCAATACCTTATTTGACAGTCTTCAAAAAAATTAGAGAATCACCAAGAAAAAACTCAAAAGTTAGTGGTTGATTTCTGGGTGTCTAAAAACAATTATCCATGTCTACATTAACATATGTTGAAAGATGAAATTTATTGATGGTAGGTAAAGAGATACCATGAGCTACAGTGAATTTCAAGTATTATAATAAATGATGAACTGTATTTAAATGTGTGGACTATAATAAATTATGGACTGTACTGAAATGTATAGTCAATAGATCTTTTATGCCCTAACTTAGCTTGTGAACAACAATTGGACAATTGACTTGAAAATAGTTAAATACATGAGTTTTTTTTTTTCTAGATGAAGAAGGACCCTTAATAAGGTCACCATCATCAAGTCTAAGTTTTAAATTGAGATCTATATATAATGTGATTGGTTGCTACATAAGAAACCAATATTATCAAATAACTATAAAGTATATTTTATTTTATTTGACTTAATGAATATCCTTAATAGATCTAACAATTTCCAAGCCTAAAAAATATTAAAGAGAACCAAGTATCTTTATCTTTAGTTTAAACAAAAATTTAACATTAATCATATGTTAACCCAAGAAGAGTTAAAGTCTAATAGGACAATATGATTCACATAAGCAACCAAAATGAATATTAAAAAACTAAAACCATAAATAATGAATCAAGAGTAATCAATTTTAAATTGTCTAAAACCATGTGCAATAATGTTGAAAAGAACTTGTTGCAAAACTATTGTTTAGAAGCTTATCCAAGTCTATTTATAGACTTATTTAACTTGTAAACTAATTTTTTTATTGTTTTCTTTTAATCTCAATGAATATCTATGTATGTTTTTCCTAATAACTCGTCAAGAATGCATTGATGATAAACATAAAATATTATAACTTATTTAAAATAAATTTTATTTTTTATTTATTGTAGTTATATCTTTTTTAAGAAAATCTAAGTCTCACAATTTCCTTATACCTACTTCTGTCTCTTCTTGATGATGTTTAATGTAATTTAGATTATTCTATAATTTTTAATGAATTGAGAAATTATTTATTTAATTTTTAATTTGAGAGTTTGTTTCGATATATTTAATAATTTCACATTCTTTTAAAAGTTAAAACTAAGAACAATTTATATATATATATATATATATATATATATATTTCTTAATTATCTTATTTTTTTTTTAAGGACAAGCTTTAGAGTGAATAATATTTTAAATATAGTAATTAACTTTAACAATAATATCTGAATAAATTTAAAGCTAAAATCATTATTATTCATTGTATGTAATAAATTTAAATATCTATATGGGATAAAACAATGATTATAAAATTAAGTACAATGAAAATTGCATGAATTTCTTTTAGAAGTTTTTCGGTTTGTTAAAAATTGTGGGGATGATTAAATTTTTTAGTTTAAGTTATTTCCTCTATATGATAACATTGAAGGGGTACTTTATTTATTTATTCATTATTTATTCTTATCAATTATATTATTGTTATTTCATTATTATTTCAATTACAAGAAGTGTCCGGACTAGGTCCCTTACAAAGTATAGTTGGTACGATTTTTTTTTGAGACGGTGGTACTAAGATCAACATGAATCTTTTGATTTTTTCTTCATCTTTTGGACCTTGTACTAGGATGCCTTAATTTCTCACTAGATTATTATAATAATAAGTAGGGTGCTTTAATTTTCTACTAGACTACTAGATGCTATTCTCTTTTTCAAACTTGTTTATATGTTTGTCCTCTTGCGAACAGTGCTTTGAAGCAAAGTTATTCCTTCAAAAACAAAGTCAAATCATGATTTTCTATGGTGAATAAGAGTACAATATCTCCATTAACATTCACTTTATCTCATAAAAAACTCTTAGAATTTTTAATTTTAATAAGAATAATAATACATAAGTTCATAAAAAGTTTGTAGGTGATAGCAAATATTAAACTGAAAAATATTGCTAATTTTTTAGAATTTAGATAGAACTATTGAACCAAGAGAAACAAATAGAACTTTGTGTGAAAAAGACATGATAAAGAATTTGAAAGTTTTACTTGGTGAACATCATGATAGACTTTAAATTAAATGCATGCTTACTTTAGAGGAATAATGATCAATTGAAATAAAATAAAACCCTAATATTTTGATAAATGAATTAAGTTATTTATATTTGTTTTGAAAAGGACTTTTAAGGATAAGAATAGAAGGAAAAATGGTTGTGGGGTCCCACATGGGAATGGTACCCTTTGGGGGGAGCTGAATAGAAAGATTGAAAGAGTGGAAAAGAAAAGACATGGTTTTGCATTGACATTGAATACAAAGAAGGTTTCGCTTTCATGGGAGAACAAAGATGGGACCATGTTAGGTTAGGTATTGTCTATTTATGAAGCATTAACCTAACCAAACCCCAAATGCAGAATCCATTTCCCGCCAAATTTATCTAAGGTTCTTTAGGTGGGGAACCTCTCATCCATGCCTAACACCAACTAGGATATTTCCTTTCCTTTTTTGGCCTCTAGTGCCTTTGGACTCATCAATGCATGTTCATTCATTTTCAAACAAATCACTTCTTTCATCAAAACTATAAGACTTGCCACTTCAATCCTCAAAACCAAGAAAGTTTTGAAAAATGATAATATGATGTCATTTGAGAATGTTAAACATATGTTTACTAAGTTTTTTTTTTTCTATCCTGATTTGTAGAAAATATATTATTGTGTACGTAATTAGTGTATGAAAAGTTGATGTGATTAGGTAAAAGTATTAAAGGGATTTAAGATTTAGTGTCACTCTTGTGCCTTTTTGAAGTATTTAGATATAAGATTGTTAGTTAAGAAAATAATGTTTTTTAGTGAGGACCTTTTGTATTTACTGTTGTCTGATAATCTAAGTATCTATGCTGAGTGCATTAATGAATGAAAAGAAACAAGAATATGTAAAAATAATTTTAAGGAGTGTTAATGAAATCATGTTGGAAATATATATATATATATATATATATATATTTAATTTTTTTAATCTTAGTTTTAATTGTGAATGTATTGAGTTAAAATTAGGATTCAATTCAACTATTTGTAGTATAGACTGTTCTAATCAAAGTTTTATCCTTCGAACAAACAAATATTTTTTTCTCTATAAAATTTTGGAATATTAAATTATTTATGGAATAATTTCATGATTATAGATATCCACTAACTAGTTATTTTATGATACATAAATATTTCGTAGATGATTATTAGTTTTTATATACAATGGATTTAATTAGAATTTTGTTCATAATTTTAATTAACTCTTTCATGTGAATATACAATGAAACGAAATATTTTATTCAATTTAACATTAGTTTTGTATAATACATAAGTTAATTAATTTCTTTTTAGTTTTGTATTTGTTCTTTTCTTTTCACTTTTATTAGGTATGATTCACAATTTCGTTTTGCAAAAGAGTTGTTTTTTTTTATGGCTTAATTTAGAACTTGTTGGCTAGTAAAATTTTATTACAAAGCCTATTTTAACCTCTTTCTATATTTATTGTCGTAAGGTTTTGCAAGAAAATAAATATCACTTTTAAGATTGAAAAGTTCAATGAAAAACAATTTTACCGAGTAGAAAATTAAGATTATAAAGATTTTCCTAATAGATCGAGGTTGTGAATAATATTTTCTTAAAATATGTTGCATATAAAGAGATAATTTTTTGAATAATAGAAGAAAATGTTTATCAATGATCCTTTCGTAGTTGTCATATGAGATTATTTATAAGATTGCAAAGGAAAAGACTTCAATATTTTTATAATTAAAGTTAGAGAAGATCTTCATAATGAAGTTCGTTTATATATAACTTCTTGTTTTAGAGACTAATATTTGTACTACATATAAAGGATAATACATTACTAAAGGCTCATTTTGACGAGTTCAATTCAATTTTGATAGAGCATCGAGACATCAATGTCAAACTAAAAATAAGGATGCAACTATGATTTTGATAATCTCTCTCACCAACCTATGAGAACTTGATAAGTTATTTGAGTGTAGTAAATATTGTATCATGCTTGATCCTCTATATAAGGACTACAACTCAATGCCTCCGTGAATGATGATGACACAATCTCCTTTTCAGTAATTGTCTTCATCATGAAAATTGATGAAATTTGCAACAATATACTTTTCAACAATTTTCTCACTAAGAATTAAAATAAATAAATAAGATCACTGCATAAGTGGAGATAAATAAATGAAATAAATATGATCACTACATAACTAGAGATACAATAAATAAAAATACATAATTAGATGTAAAATAAATAAAATAACTAGGAAATGTGTAATTGTCTTGACTTTCAGTTTGGATCTATCATCTCCAGTGCATTGAGTCATCACCAACACATTAAATGTGAGTTTTATCAATATGCATTCAATGAGTATGGAGTGTTGGAAAATATCATCCAATTTATGGAATTTACATAGAAAAAGAAAATTAGAATATCATGACAAAGGTAATATCACTTTAGTTTGTTTCTAGTTTAACAAATCAAAGAATACCGATTTTATAGAGATGTTTTTTCAATATATGAAAGTTCATAGTTTTCATATTATGTCTTGTTAAATTTATTCTTAAATTTAGGTTCTTTTGTATAGTTGTGCAAGTAGTTAAAATCCATATATTTCTTAATAAGATTTCATTTTATAAGTTTACAAATGAAAATTGTGAGGGTAGTGTTTTTCTATCTTTTACTTTTACTTTACCATTATAATAGCGATCATTTTATAAGTTTTTCATTATAAAATTGTCACATTTTAAATGAGATTTTTTCTTTTTTTTAGTAATTTGTATTGATAATTTTATGCTAATATTTGATATATTTAGTAAGTAATTGAGTGTTTTCACTATCTTTATAGATATTCTTAAATAGTATTTTGATAAGTGATTTGTATTTTCTGGTTTAGTTAGATAAGTGTTTTTCTTAATTAGATAATTTGACATTTAATAAAAAATTCAATTCAAATTATATCTTTTGTTATCTTGAATTTCGTGATGTTTATTTATTATTGTATTTAATTTTTCTCATCATCAATAATTTAAGAAATTTTTTATTTAAAATTTTTAAAGATAATATTTAAATCAATTCACTATTTTCTTGACTGTTTATTTTATTTTATTTTACAAGAAACCCTTTAATTAATTATAATTTATAATAGATTTGGTATACTTATTTATTCATAATACATTTTTGGAACATGTTTTTAGTTGATAAATAGTAATATAAAGTGAACTTGTAGATTTTTTTTTCATTTGGAGGTTGGGAAAGATGATTTTATTTTTCTTATTGTTTTCTATAATATATTAAAATGGTCTCATAATGTGTATAAGAATTGCATAGTGTTTAAAGTTATGTTATTTTTATGAAATTAAGAAACAATATGTTAAAGCAAAACGGGATGTATTGTCAAGTTAATATGTTTGTATTTGCTTAAATGCTATATTACTCAGAATCACATAGAAATATTATTCAATATAATTTTATAGTTTTTTAATATAATAAGTTATTTTTTATTTTTCTTTAGTGAGCTTTTTCATTTATTTTTTCTTTTCAAATTTTGAAATGTCATGATGTTACATTGTTATTAGTTTCATTTGACAGTTCTTTAAGTTAATTAAAATTTATTATGAGAATTGTATATAAGTTTAATTGAGAATATTTTAATGATTATTTTTAGACGATAATAATATTTTAGAATAAATTTTATTTGTCACCCTTTAAGATATTAGAATATTTTCTTAATATATTAAAGGACGATAATTATAAAGTTATTGTTGTTAAAATTGTGTTATTAAAGTAAAATTAAGAAGAAATGACAAAAAATAAAAGAGAACAATATGGTTCTAAATATTATTGCGTTTGATTTCATTTTTCACTACTAATCAATATGGAAATATTTACTAACTTAAGTTAACATTGAAGAGTTAATATTGACTGTAGAATTGATTAAATCAAACTAACTTTACATAATTATTACACGTAAAAAATAATTATACTTATTATTAATTATTTATAGAATAAAACTATCACAAAATAAAATTTAACCAATTTTATTTTTTTAATAATCTAAATTTTATTTCTGGTCAAAATTTACGTATGCTTTCAAGTATCATATTTTAAAATGAACATGCTTAACATATTTGAATAAATTTTGTTATGAAAAAAAAATATGAATTCTCATTTCAACGACATGCTAAAGAGACTTTTTAAATGATGAATTATATTATTCTAAAATTATTATTTATATTATTGGTATTGGTTTATTACATAGATTTGCTTATGTATTAAATTTCAATTTAAATATAGACTATTTGTTTGTTGGTGGGAAAAAACAATAATACTTAAAATATTTGTTTTTCTTTCACATAGGTAAAAATAATACTTTTTTTTAGAAATATAATAATTGACTTCAAATTATATACATTAAGTCGTAAATATAAATCTATTAAAACTAAAATATTATTTCCATTATATATATACATATATTATTATGATTTAGTTGTTTAAGGTATATACCTAATACAATGATTATTTTTTACATTATCTTATAAATTATGTACACGATATTTAATTGCATAAGAAGACTGAATAATACATTTATTTTTTTAGTAAATTTTATCTCATTACCATAAACCAATTGTTAATGCATTTAATAAAAATATTTTTTTATTAAAAAAGTCAGTTTTTATTTATTATGTATTCTGAATATCTTTGTGGATAATACATTAATTCTGAATATTTATTATGTCTGAGAGTTTTTTTAGCATAAAAAAAAAAGAAAGATTTTGTTGGAGTGCTTGGATTTGACTCCACAATTAACACAATTGACCACTGCCCTCACTCTCCCATCATTGCCACATCCGTCACTCTCTCATTCGCGGATTCCAAACCCAATTTCATTCCTCTTCAATGTCCGAATCAACTCCAACCTAACCTGCTACCGGTTCAGCCCTTTCCTCTCTCCCTCCCTCTCTCTCCCACCTCCTCTTTCCCTCCCACCGACCCTCCCGGTTACCCGTTTCTTCTCTTTCCAGAGACTTCATTTGGACTTGCATTTCGCGTGCATTTCACCACCATTTCACTCTCCTCTCAGATAAATTCACCTTAATTTCCCCACATTTCATTTCCATTTCCATTTCTTCTCTATTCTCTTCTTTCTCGAATAGACGTTACCCTCTCTCTCTTTCTCTCTCTACATCTTCACACACACTTTCTCTCTCTCTCTCTTCATCTTCATGTTCCCTCAGTTTCATCGATGGAGAGTGAAGCCGCCTAAACACTTCTCCACTCTCTCAGATCTCGCCATTTCTTCACTCTTCGCTTTTTCTCGCTTCGCATTTCCTCATTCTTTCGCTTTCTAAACTTGATCGTCACGGTGAATTACTCTCTCTCTTCATCATTTTTCCTTTTATTTTCTCGCCATTTTATTTCTTTCTTAATCTGTTGATCTTTTCACCTTCGGTTATCAGCTGATGAATTTGGACGATCATATAGTTAAATGGAATGATTTTTGTTCATTTTTCCTTTTCTTTTTGCAGTTGTGTTGGTGTTAGGTTTTTATGTTTGCCTGAGATCTGTGTTGTTGTTGTGTTTCAAATTATACGTTTTTGTATTTTATTGTTATTTTCAGCAACTTGCTTGTTGTAAGAATATTTCAGTAGTTGTTAAGCTATTATCTGTGATTTGTTTTTATTATTTAAGTAATTTAATCGATTATGTATGTCTTCTAACAAATAATAAGCTTTTGTGTGAATTTTCTTATATGCTAAATTTGTTTTTTTTTTTGAATTTTTGATTTATTGATTTCTTTTGTGATTGTTGTTGTGACCAGTTAATTGAAGGCATGTGAAAGTGGTCCGGCGAATTCAAAATCTGCACTTCTTATTCTTCTTATTTTAGGTGTAAAAGACATACAACTAACGTCAGAGAAATGAAAACGCTAACAGTTAACACCGAAGATTCTTTTTCCAGTTTGCTAGAGCTTGCCTCTAACAATGATGTTGAAGGTTTCAAGGTTCTTTTAGAGAAGGATCCTTCTGCGATCAACGAGGTTGGGTTGTGGTACGGCCGGCAAAACGGATCGAAGCAAATTGTTCTTGAGCATCGAACCCCTTTGATGGTTGCTGCTACCTACGGTAGCAATGATGTTCTCAAGCTTATTCTGATGTGCCCTGAGGCGGACGTGAATTTTGCTTGTGGGGCGAATAAAACCACCGCCCTTCACTGTGCTACTTCTGGTGGATCTGCCAATGCTGTTGAAACTGTGAAGCTGCTTTTGTCCGCAGGTGCTGATGCGAGTTCCATGGATGCCTATGGGAATCGCCCTATAGACGTGATTGTTGTTCCTCCTAAGCTGCAAGAAATGAAACCTGTACTCGAGGAGCTTTTATCGGACAGTGCATCCGATGGGTCTATCGGTGGGTCCATTGGTGAATTCTCTGTTCCTGTGTCGGTTAATTCATCCAGCCCTGGTTCCCCAAATGGATTGCCATACTCTCCGTCTGACTCCCCACCGTCTCCGGTGGTGGCCAAGTTTGCTGAAGCAGCTATTGGCTCTTTGTCAGAGAAGAAGGAGTATCCCATTGATCCATCTCTGCCTGATATAAAGAACAGCATATACGCCACGGACGAGTTTCGGATGTTTTCCTTCAAGGTGAGGCCTTGTTCCCGGGCCTACTCCCATGATTGGACCGAGTGCCCTTTTGTTCACCCTGGAGAGAATGCAAGGAGGAGAGACCCTAGGAAGTTCCACTACAGCTGTGTGCCGTGCCCTGATTTTAGGAAAGGGGCTTGTAGGCGTGGAGACATGTGTGAATATGCTCATGGGGTGTTTGAATGCTGGCTTCACCCGGCTCAGTATCGGACACGGCTTTGCAAAGATGGTACTAGTTGTAACCGAAGGGTGTGTTTTTTTGCTCACGCTGCAGAGGAGCTGCGTCCACTGTATGTGTCCACTGGATCTGCCGTCCCTTCGCCACGATCATCGGCTTCGGCTCCTAATGTCATGGACATGGCTGCTGCGATGAGCCTTTTGCCGGGCTCGCCTTCGTCGGTCTCCTCCATGTCGCCATCCCACTTTGGGCAACCGATGTCCCCATCTGCAAATGGCATGTCACTTTCCTCTGGTGCTTGGGCACAGCCAAACGTGCCGGCTCTTCATTTACCGGGAAGCAATCTTCAATCTAGCCGATTGAGGTCTTCCCTCAGTGCACGAGACATTCCACCCGAAGACTTGAATGGAATGCTTGATCTTGATGGCCACCAGCACCCTTTGAATGACTTGAGCTGTTACTTACAGCCTCGCTCCGGTGCTGGTTCCGTGAGTCGATCTGGTCGGTCCAAGACCCTAACTCCAGCAAATCTGGAAGACCTCTTTTCTGCTGAGATTTCATCGTCTCCGCGGTATTCGGATCCAGCATCGGCGTCTGTGTTTTCCCCAACTCACAAATCAGCTGTTCTTAATCAGTTTCAACAGATGCAGAGCATGTTATCACCAATTAATACTAATTTGCTTTCTCCTAAGAGTGTTGACCATCCTCTTTTACAGGCCTCCTTTGGTGTCTCTCCTTCCGGAAGGATGTCACCAAGAAGTGTGGAACCTATATCACCGATGAGCACACGCATGTTAGCGTTTGCTCAGCGCGAGAAACAGCAGCAGCAGCAGCAACAACAGCTGCGAAGTGTCAGTTCAAGGGACCTTGGTGCCAACAGTCCTGCCTCTGTTGTTGGCTCCCCTGTAAGCGCTTGGTCCAAGTGGGGATCTCCTAACGGAAAAGTTGATTGGTCAGTAAATGGAGACGAGCTTGGTAGTCAGATGCGAAGATCATCCTCATTTGAGCTTAAGCACAACGGCGAAGAGCCTGATCTGTCATGGGTCCAGTCTCTAGTGAAGGAATCCCCACCTGAGATGATCAAAGAGAAGTTTGCTTTTCCTCTGCCCACAGCACCATCCACGGACGGACCAAATTCTAATTCCCAAATTGAATCCATTGATCATTCCGTTTTAGGAGCCTGGCTTGAGCAAATGCAACTGGATCAGCTTGTAGTCTAGTTAAATTGACCCTTTACATTATCTTGTTGAGATAGGTATTTAATTTTCGTAAGGTACATATTCTTTTGGTGAAATTTTTTGGGAAGAAGACAAGGAGAGGAGGAGGAATTGTAGTAACGGAGGTGGGTTGGCTGCAAAGTTACCTGAAGGATATTCTATTTTTTCTTTCATAATTGTCATTCATTATTTTACTACAGAGCCTCAGGGCTGAGCTGAAGAAGCTCTCTCTCTTGGGGTTTATATTCCACAGGAGACAAATCCTGTCGAGGTTATCTATTTTTCTTCCAAAACGGCCATTGTCACAGGATTCTGCCCTTTTCCATTTTACTCAAGTTCTGAGTTCACTATCTTGCAAGCTAGCTGGTTTATAATGCAACAAAAACCACTAGCATGCCATTGTTTAAAAGTTTTTTCTGAAAATTCACCAAGTTAAGCATGCTGTTGCCAAAGAACAAGTTGTTGGTCTGTAAGGGAATAATTAGAGATGATCTGCATTGTGGAATATTTACCTTGTACTACTGTTTATCATTTTATATTAAATTCAAATGCAATGTTTCCTTTATCTCATTTCTTATCATTAAATTTGTGCAACTACATGTGCTTTGATTTCATCCTCTTCTCTGCATCCATAGCTACGTGGAATGATTTTGTGGTCCTGCTCTGAAAGCTTGAGTTGAGATCATTAAGGAATATCTTTTTGGCTTTTATGGTTCTTTGAATGATACCATTCAAGATCTGGGAGTGGTGTCAATTATAATGCTGCAACAATGCAGAAAGTGGACTATACTGTGATGAAAATGGTAGTTGGGGTTTTTTATTGGGGGATTCTTCTGTGCCCCAACTGATAGAGTTGGTGTTTATGGTTGCACCTACTTCATGACCTGTCCTGACAAATACATACATATATTTAGTTTAGCAGACTTCATATACCAAATAGTTGAGTAAAAAACACTGAATCTTACACCTCTCCATTGAGCCACTCCCACGTATGCAGAGATTGTGCTACCCAATCTTCACTCACTGTAACTGAACCAACCACTCCATTTGAGTTAGCAATCCATCATTTTAAGGTTACTGTGTCACTTAATAAAAAGACAACAATACATGGTACATTATAACTGAAATTTATGTAAAATGTTTTGGAAAATATCACCAATTTTTAGGTCTTAAACAATTTGGAATCTAAAACAACTGTCTTAATTGGCTTTTGTTGCCTTGACCCGTAAGAATTTGGTGTTTGAATGTTATTATGGACTAAAATTTTGGGAAGAAAAATAGGATGATGAGTGAGGGCGAGGGTTGTTTAAAAATTCTCCACTTTTTTTCCAACTAAATTTCTTTTCTGCCGAATTTTCTTTTGTTATTGGTAATACAGTAAGGTTACATTGAGAGAGAAAAAAAAGGTTTTTAAAAAAATATAATTAGTGAAATTTTTAATTAATCCGTATATGTATTTATTCGGTTTGAAAATCCGTTGAAAGGATTAAAATTAGAGAAAAGTTAGATCGAGATTTTAGTAAGAGAAAAGAAAGATTTGTACGAGAGTAATGAGTGAGGTTCGAGGTTTTATAATGAATTTAACTACAAATAGTTCTCATCTTTAAAAATTATGTTATTAAGAAAAAGATTGGGATACTAACATTTTTTTTCATCTTCGAGGTGGAATCATTAGGTATGAACATAACACATTGACCATGTTTATTTTTCTATTATTTTAATTGAGAATCTAAAATTTTAATTGGACTTTCATTTATATAAATTGAATTTTTTAATTTTATAAATATAAAGTGTGCAGTCTTTATTAGCTTATCCATAATTAACTGTAACGTTTGTTGTACGTGGCAAATGGGTGATAAAATTTTCTTGAAAATACTATCATTCTGGAATGTCTAATTAGTTTAACAAATTCGAATTCTTTAACTACTCCACTCTATCTTTTTCTCTAAAAATTATAACAAGTATAACGTGATCTAAAAATACATAAACCTCTAAAATCAACTTTTAAAATTTTCAGTCAATTCCAACTCTCTAACTTCAGGATAAACATTTGAATCTTTTTCCTTACTCAAAATATTTGTAACTACATTTGTTTTCTAAAAATGGTACATCAAATAAAAATCGTAGTCTTTTAAAAGCTCCATCCATTTTTTTAAATAAATTGTGCTTTATTAATTAGTTGGCCTATTGTAATCAAGATCGCATTATTTTCTTTCACTGACCATAAAAAATAGGCATCCGGGTACATAAACTATTGTGACATTTTTCAAGTCTTTTTTGATGTTTTATTTGTTCTTTTAATAGTTAGACAAACAAAGACATACTAAGTCACATTTCTTTTTATATGAAACCATCAAAAGAACTCTTTCAAATACTAATACATCTTAGTTATATCTAATGCAAACTAAATTGTTCTTATAATTTTTATATTACATCATTTTCTCTAATTTTTAGTTTGTTGGTGCACAAATTCTATCATGAACCTCAGAATCCCATTTACTCTCATTATGAAATTCTTAATAATTTTATTATTAAACACAATTTATTTATGCTCTTGACCATTACATATAATATTTTAACTGTTTTCTTACTCCAGACATCTTCAATTAAATTTGTCTTCATCAAATGATACATAAACTTAAAATTATAATCCTTTAGAACTTGATCAATATCTTTTGTTATATGTTGAACTCTTTTTATTAAAACAAGTATTTCAAATTTTTATAACCGTCAAACATGTGAGATTGAACAACATAAGAATAGCTCATTCAAATCTTCAAGACAACACCACTTTCACCATCTCTAAATTACGAATAGGATAATTTTTCTTATAAATTTTCAGTTTCTTTCAAACATAATACCAATATCTTTTCTTATATCCAAACTCAACTCAACTTATAATGTGATATATTATACTTAATTTTCAAATATCAATAATTATCAATACTACTAAACTAATCAATTTTGATTGTAACTTTAAAAAACTCTTCTCTTATCTATCCTGATATAAAAATATAATTTATAATACATATAAAATATAACACTCAATATTTTATTTTAATATTATTATTTTTTTACATATAAAATAAAATTCAATACTATTATGAAGTAGATTTCAGGGTTATTTTAAAGTATTAATTATACGTATTCTTGTAATCATAATTTTTTTATTCAATAATTGTACTTTATTTTTTATAACAATCATCCTCTTATTTTAAAAGGTTAGATTCATTTTAAGCGAAAAAAAAGTATACCTAGCCTCTAAATTTTTAGGAAAACTTGACTTTGATCACTGTATTCTTGTTTTAGTTCCTATATTGTTCAAAATATGTGAACTTATCCTTGTTTATGTTTAAACTTGATATTTAGTGATATTGTTTATTACTATCCAAGTAAAAGTATGGACACATTTATACATTTAATGTTTTGTAATTCAAGTGATAGGATTCTGAAATCTAAATTTACATACCTCTTAAATTTTAATGAAATGAAAACATGAATATAAAATTTTGCATTAGAGCACTGCATCATCTAAGGCACTGACTTATATGTGTTAATTAATTCTAAGAAACATTGCTGAGCCACAAATATAGATAATGTGTTGCTTATTAATCAATAGTTGTTTATATAAACAGCTTTACTAACATGGGAAACTTACTTAGAGTAAAAATAAATAAATTATAATATATAAATAGACGTAAATATAAATTTAATTTTAAAAAATTGAAATAGGGATAAATTATTCGCTAATATTTTATAATAAATAATTTACTACGGAAAAGTTAAAAGAATGTTTATATTTTCCTATTAATTAGTGAAGTTGTTTTCAATATTTTTTTATTTCAATCCCCAACCATTATCTTAATTTGGGTTTGTAGAAAGTAAGTTTCTTAATCATCTCCTTCTGCTCCAAATGAAAAAAAACTCTTGATGAAATTTAAGGAAGGAAAAATATCTCTTGATACTACTCTTCATTAAATACATCTATTTTATATTTTTTTAATATAAATTTTATATATTTTTTAATAAAATATTATATTAATATAAGTGAATGTAGAAAAGGAACACTGGTATCAACTTATGATGGTTCTTTAGGAAAGTGTATGAAAAGGAAATGCAGCATGTGGACTTTTGGTAACACGTGCTTTTATTTTCAATTTCATGATAGCTGATATCATGTGCACTCTGCAACTTTATCCAACCAAATCTCATGCTTCTGACTTTTGAGGTCCAAAATAAAAAAGTGAAAAAATAAAATAAAATAAAAAAATATAACATCAACTTACACTTCATTACTCTACAAAACAAAGTATTGCACAGTGTGAACATTGCTTCACAATAATGGAAAATATTTGTGGTAGGAGTGACTTGGTGTTAGTAAATAATCTTATCTGTTAGTAAATTTATAAAATGTGAAATTTGAATTTGTTAAAAATCTTATAATAATAATTGACGTAATATGTAACTTGTTATAATATTTTTATTTATTTATATTATTTTTTATTTATTTAAATAATAAAGGTTTAAATATTTGATATACTAAGCGATTATTTAATTTTCTTTTTTAATTTTTTTATCAATTATCAACATTAACTAATATAAAATAGAGACTATATTACATTGTTGATACAATTAATATAACAAATGTCCGTATAATTATTTTTATAAATTATTTTCATGTATTTATATAAATTGTTAGTATAACTAATATAAAATGTGACTTTTTATTACAATTAAAATATAATCAATGCAATATATATATATATATATATATATTTATTTATTTATAACATTATCATCATATCTTTTTTATCGTATTTATTTTTTAATCGACCTATTTTTTTGTAAAATTGTAGTTTTTTTTTTCTATTGGTGACCTTTTATAGTTTATGCCTATTTTATAAAGAAAAATCTCACCACAAACAACCTTCATAATTTATTTTATTTCCATCTTTCTTCCCCTTATCACTATCTTTCTTTTCCATTATACATTTATTTATTAATTTTTCTTTCTTTTTTTTATCTATGTATTCTTTTCCTAAAATAAAAGCACACTTATAATTATCTTTTGGAAATTACAATAGCTTTTCTCAAAAAGTTTTTAATGCTATTGCAAGTAACTGACACAGTAATTTGAAAAGATAGAAACCACAAGTAATTTACTGGTGATTAGGTTAAGTGTCCAAAAGGCTTAAATTCTGTAAAGTTCTAAGTATTTAAAAGTTCTTTAAGAGCAATATTAAATTCTCATATAATATATTTTATAATTTTTCTGAGGCAATTTTTTTTCTAATCTTTTTACTTATTAAATATAAAATAGAATTAGTTACAATTTTCTTTTCCTATTTTCTCCAACCTCAATTTATGTTATTTATTTTAAAATAGAGACATTTAACATCATATTTTAGAAAATCCATAATTTTGCTCAAGTCTTTAATTGTATATATGTTTCATTTCTTTCATTTTGGTTCAATTAACACTATACCTAATATATTAATCTAGGGCATCATAACAAACAATTTAATTATTCAATTATAAAAAATAGTCAAAATTAAAGGTTAGACAAAAAAAAAAAAAAAAAAAAAAAATTAAAAATAAAAGTTAAAAAAAAAAAAAAAAAAATACCAGATCTTCTAAAGTAGGGGATCTGGTATATTTTTATAATCTAACATGAAATCAAAATTACTAATTGAGAAAAATAGGATGACCAACATTGTATTAAGTGTCTAAAATATTGCATCTTTCTTTTATATTTATAAGAAAATACATCTTATTCCATTTTTTTTTGTAAGAACTTGAAATCAAAGTCCCAAATGATAGAATGTGCAAACTCATTTCATAATGTCTTGCAAACTATAGGACAGACAAAGAACATCATCTCTTTGTGTTTCCAAATGTGGTGAAGGACAAAATGAGGCCACTTCCCACCATCAAATGTCCTTGTGAAATATGACAATAGAGATTTAGCAAAAGCTCTATGCCAAAGCTTGAACAATATGAATCAATCATGAGGCAATAACTCAACCATGGGGAATTTTCATTAGTGTTGATTGGAAAAATATGTAGTGGGCAATTGAAAATTCTTTGTCCTATTGATTGGCTTGTTACTTTGCATCAATTGAGAACATGCATAAAGTTTCTATGTTAATTAGGGTTTGGATAATAATTAGGGTTGATTTTGTGTGGCATGCCTATTGACTTCTTGAGATAAGGTGGGAGGATAATATGAGAAGATATGAGTGTTTTTATTATTGGAATTGAGTTGTATTAGTTTTAGGTTTTGGACAGGAAAGGTCGTTTTCTTTGTTAATGTGTCTATATGAATATTGTTCCTTTGGTGCAAGTTAAAAAAAAAAAAACTTGGTTCAATATTTTTTTTCACTAAATTATATATATATATATATATATATA
>Ga0209489_100608_pt1 | contig 69381 bp, 41 predicted proteins | sample SiratrowhiteBW_FD_187527 | JGI IMG/M metagenome (GOLD analysis project Ga0209489, IMG submission 187527) | Root nodule microbial communities of legume samples collected from California, USA - Siratro white BW (SPAdes) (version 2) | ecosystem: Host-associated > Plants > Roots > Nodule | place... | reverse complement strand
TATTTTTATTACCAATATTAATATTATTAATAATATAATAATATCAATAATATTACTAATTTTATTATATTATTAATAATATTAATATTGGTAATAAAAATAATAATAATAATAATATTAGTATTTATAATAATAATAATGTTAATATTAATTTTATTAATAATAATAATCATTATAATAATAATTAATATTATTAATATTCTCGACAATAATAATATTATTATATTAATAAAAATAATAATTATAAAAATATTATTAATAATATTATTAATGTTAAGAATAATAGAAATATAAATTTTTATTGCTATGTAACTTTTGTATGTAATTTAATTTTTTTAATGTGGGTTTTATAAATGCACTAAGAAAACGAGCAAGAATATCTTTCTCCGGAATAAAATTCTTAATCTTTCTCGTCGTTTATATTTCTAGAGGTAAAATGATATGAATAGAAATGCATATCATCATTACTATTATTAATATTAGTGGGAGAAGTAATGAAGTAGAATGTAGATGTCATTAAGGCAATACTAAATTGTTATGAATTAAAGTTATCACAAAAATAGATGTGAGGCTTTTGGGACCGAAGAAAGGGAAGTAAATGATATGACATACACACTGTCACTTGATATCTTTCCCTTTCAGCTACTTAGAATCGTTAATTCGAGATAAAATTAGGAAGGAAGAGCTATGGAAACCAATTGTAGATAATTTTACTAAGAAGTTAAGATCATGGGACATGTCCAATGCAGTGAATTTATGCACAATAAAAGTCATCTTAACATCTTTATCATTGTTAGATGTATCATCTTTTAGAATTCCTAAAATGGTTGCTAAGAAACTAACTCAATTACAAAGTGCTTTCTATGGGGTGTAGGAGAAGAGATTATGAAGATTCACTAAGAAAGGTTGGAAAAATATTTGTAGGACAAAGTATGATAGGTTAAGAATAAAAGAGCTATGCTGGTTTAACGGGGCATTCTTAATGGAGATGAGATATGCATCGAAAGGACCAATTCTGTGTTGTAATGGTATAAATATAAAGTCTAAGTATGGAGGGTGGGTAGCCATGAAGAGCAAGGAAGTACCTAAAAAGTCTACAAGATAATGGAGGAACATGAACAAGATGTGTGGGATAAGGAAATCAGAATTGATGATTTCGTAACATTAGGATGAAAGTAGGAGAAGAAACTAAAGTGAAATTCTAGATAAAAGTATGGATCGAGTACCAATAACAACATTTAAGTTCGTTCTTTATAATAGATTGTTCATGATAGATAGAACTAGAGAATAATAGGATGGAGTGTTGGTGAGAATAATAGGATGGAGTGTTGGTGATGGAAGCATTTCCAAAGCAGTAGAGGATTCAAAATTATTAAACTTTTCTAAGTTTGTAAGAAGAAACTCAATACTTAGTTACTCTTCTAAGAAAGAATCCTTAGTGAATAATCTAGAAAAATAATATCATTTTTGAGACTTTAGAAGAACGAAATGAAAGCATGATAACAATTTAATTCAAGTTCAATTTAAAGGTGAGTTTACAAGAGCCAAGGGACTCTATATATAGATGCTTAGCTCTCTTGCACTTTTTGTTATAAAAGATGCGGGACATAACAAACAAAAGTGCAGTTGCCCTAAGCTAAGTTTGGTGCATAAATGGTATGGAACTTTTACACTATGATCTCATTTCTCCTAGTGTTTGGCAAAAAATGGGTTTTCTCCTAGGGTTGGTCATAAGTGAGGGCCAAATAAAGTCCACACATGTCTCTACAACACACTGATAATATTTATTTTTAGTCAATTTTTATATTGAAATCAACTTTTAATTCTAAGCTTGGAATTTGTTTATTTGTTATTTTATTATGATTTTGTTAATAATTGATTACTGGAGTTTGAGAATGAAAAGTTACACTAACTTATCTTATTTTACCTAAAATGTTGAACAGGAAACATTAAATTCAAACAAATAGGATAGAAACCCTTGAAAGAGGATATAGAAGTGGAAGTTAACTCAGGACTGTTGAGCTCGTCCCCAAGAAATTGAGCCCATCCACACAAAAGTTAAGAGCAAATACGTTGAATTGCACTTGATGCCATAGGAGTTGAGTCGGGAGTAAGTTGGGCCGAGAGCCTCTGCAGTAAATTGAACCTATGCCAATAAAGTTGAGTCAGACGTGAACGTTGCTAAAGCCAATCTATTTAAAAGGGCTTTAGGCATTAAGGTTAGATATCTTCGGCCAAAGAAGAGCAAAAGTCATACTTGGATGATCATCTTTAGGGTTCCTTAGTGTAATAATCTTATTCAATTGTTCATTTTTAATGCTTGGTATTCTCATGCGTATGAGAAACCATGTTGGGATTAGATGTAACTGTTAGCACTGTTGCTATTGTGTGATTTGATGAAGTCAACACTGGATCGAGAAGGGCATGTGATGTGTGATTTGATGAAGTCAACTCTGGATCGAGAAGGGCGTGTGTTGAGGAAGCCTTTGTTGAACCAAGAATGTTTTTAGAGCCTTACTGGAACGAGAGGGTTGTGATTTGGTTAATGTCAACACTAAACCAAGTTCGTACGCTTGATGAAGTCCTTATAGAACCTAGAAGGATTTTGGATTGTTGAAGAAAACTTGGACCGAGAGTGGAGTTCAGTTGAAGTTATATTGGTCCCATGAAGACATGTTTGCGGTCTCCAAAACTTCACCTAAGGTACCCCCTATTAAAGAAGGGGTAACCTCTGTGGCTTTGGGCTCTCAATCAGTAATGTCTTCGGTTACCAAAACTTTACCTAAGGTAACCCTGTATTAAAGTAGGGGTAACCTCTGCGGTTTTGCAAGCTATACAAAAGTGACTCTTGTATCTAATGCAGATCATGCATAAGAAACATCTCAATCATCCAATGCGGTTTGAGAAGTTAATATTGTGTAACAGGTCATTACGACCTATGTTGTCAACACAATTATGTAGTCTTAGTGATACGGTTTCGGTCTTCGAAGATACATCAAATACGGATACACGTCTCGGGTTTAGGTGATGGAGATGCGGCCACATGTTGATTCGACCACATGGAGATACGACCACATGTAGATGTAGTCACAACCTTACGATGTTGTGGCACATGGAGATATAGTCATACTAAGACACGTCATAAGACGATGCGACGCAAGTAGATGTGGCCACTCAGAGACACAAATCTTGGTCATACACTGACATAGTTGCGGCCACTCACAAATACAATACTGAGTGATGCGATCATGCATAGATACGGCCACTCAAGGATATGACCTTTGAGATTGAGGTCATGCAAAAGCGGTGACTCACAGATATGGCTCACAGATGCGGTCTTCATGATACGACCATGCAAAGATAAGGCTTTGCTGACGTGGCTTGTTCTCATTGGTTTAGAGACGTTTTACGTGAGTTGTCCTTTAAAACATGAGCATGCACATTCTTAACCATGTGATGAGCTTCATAACTTCAAATGTTTTTTGAAAATGCTTTTACATAAAATACACATTATTTTTTCAAAATATAAACTTAGTAAAAAGTATGATTTGCGAAAATCTCAATCGATTGACTGTGGTTTTCAATCGATTGAATTGAGTCAGTTTATTCTATTTTTGCAACTGCTTTACTTATAAAATAATGCCATGCCTTTTGAAAATAGAGGACGATTACATAGTGATTTTTACATTGCGTTTGAGAGAGCTTTTATGTGAGAAGAGAGTTTTCTTAGTTTTTACAAATTTTTCATATAAAGAAAGATCAAGATCATTGTTCTTGAAACTCTCATTTGGTGAATATTGTGCTGCTCTATTTTTTGATTCATCAAAGATAATATTTTCTGCACTGGTTTCTTCTATGTGTATTGAACTTTAGTGTGCAAAACTGTGTTTCTTTTTCATTCTCTATTGTATTGGTGTTTGTGTAGACTACGAATTGTATAAGGTTTATGTTTGTAGTGGTGTAGTAGGTTTCTGCACTAGTTTGGATATCTCTGTAGGGTTCAGAGGTGTGTTTTTACTGCAGGGTGTAGTGGGATCTTGCGGGGAGCAAGTGTATTGAACTGTTCTTGGTTGAATTGAGAAAGAGTGAACCAACATAAATCTTGGTGTTCTTGCTCTCTCTCTTTTCTTTATCTTGCATGCGCTTATCTTTACATATTATTATTTATGCATGCATGGTGTAATTGTTTGATTCTACATTTTGGTTCATTGCTTTTGTGCTGACCATTTTGGATTCACGTAATTAATTGGGTTAATAAAGAACATTCATTCTTTAGTAAATTCTTTCCAAAAGTTTACGAAATTTTTTTAAAGGTTCAATTCACCCCCTCTTAAACTTGACCTAAATCATTTTCAATAACCTACTGAACTCTCATGTAATCAATATTGGTTTTATATGTATATCTTTCCTTTCAATATTAGTATTTTAATTCTACACTTAATGCTTGTTGTGGTAATCATTCATGGCTTGGATTCTTAGGATATTGGAAAATATCGTTTATAATATAGAACTGGATTGAAATACCTTATAGTGAAAACAAGTATTATTTATATAATTCATCATGGAATTGACGATTAATAGGTAAGCTTAGACTAGTTCACCTACGAAATTAGGGTTTGGCTATTATTTTCGGTTGACATTAACATTTGTTATGAAAGAAGGTAATTGTTTTTATTCATGATAGTGAGGTTTGGTGAAGTCTAACCCTAACAATTTCATTCCATTCATCTTTATCCTTTTTTCTATATTCAAAGTATTTGATAAAAATATGTAAAAGTATTTAATTATTTTTAAAAAATTTTATTTTCTTGCACACAAATCAAAATTATGGAATTATTCTTTAGTCTAATTTTGTTATGATTGTGAGTATTGTTATGTATTGCCCAAGTCCTTTGACAGATAACAATACTTAATTCTTGTTACATTTGTGACTTGTGCACTTGCCATTGGAAGCAAAATTATAGCTAACACATATTACAGAAGAAAACAAGATAAACTACTTCTATACAATATTTATTAGACTAAGAAGAAGGAAGAAAAATCCTATTATTCTACTCTTCACGTGTAAAGTTTTCCTCTATGAGGCTTTATCTTCTTTTTTCCTCTTACCCAAAGGTCATGTGAGTGAATGGCTTCTATCATTCACTCCCTCATAAGAAGGATATGCCATCATATTTGATTGATGTTCAATGATACTAATGATAACTTTTATTTTTATCATATTTTTGGGCTTATTTTTATAATAAAATCAACTCTTTCTAAGTTTAAAACCTACTTAATTCTCTATTTTATTATATTTCTATTAATAATTGATTATTATATTTTGAAAATTGACATTATTTTAAATTATTTATTTATTCCTAATAAATGAACAAGAAGCATTAGATTCAGAGGAGAAAAGGATTCAAGCCCATGAAGAAGGAAATAAAAGATAAAAGTTTACACAAATAAATTGTGCTCGGCACCACTTTAGCTGGGTCAGGCGCCAGTTAGGGCCTTGAGAAGTCATGGATTTGAAGTTACACCGGCACCACTTTAGTTGGGTCAAGTACAGACATCTTTAACCTAACACTTTTGTGTATTTAAAGAGGTCTCTACAATAGAGTGGAGCGCTCTGGAGACTCCACTCAACTCCACTCTATCTGGGAGTCAGGCTCCTCCTGACAGTTAGAAAAATATAGCTTTGGATGACGGCTAGGGTTTGTCGGATTTCATTTTCTCCTCTTTGTATGTCCATCTTCCTCCATTGTTCATTCTTCTCATCTTGTTGGCATTTGATGTAATTAATAGAATTCTCATGTAATCAATATTGGATTTATATATATGTCTTTCATTTCAGTGTTACTATTTTGTTTTTGTACTCATTGCATGTTGTGTTGATTAATTGCTTGATCATTGATTCTTAGGGCACTGGAAAATATCATTTGTAATCTAGAACTGAATGAAAATGATGAAAGCTTGTGTCTAGAAATAGAGCATGATTCCTTTGTTGTCTTAAGATTCTTGTGGCGATTGTAAGTTTTATTTATATAATTGATCAAGGAAATGACGGTTAATAGATAAGCTTATACGCATTCACCTAAGAAATTAGGGTTTGAGTATTATTGTGGATTGATATTGGCATTTGTTTGGAAAGAAGGTAAATGATTCTATGCATGAGAGTGAGGTTTTATAATGTTTAATACAAAAATATATTTTAATTATTTTTTTCATAAATTTTAATTTCTTGTTTATCAATTTAAATATTGAGGGGGGGTGAATTGAACTGTTAATTATTTTTGAATAACTTTTGGTAAGAATGTGATTTTTTATTAATCAATGCACAAGTATCATAATTCACACAAAACAGGCCAATTAAAATGACAAAACAATAAGCTAAAAAATAATTTTCACATGTGTCTAGAAAAGCAGTCGATTAAAATGAGAAAACAATTGATTAAAATTCCTTAGTAGTGATTGAATAGAATAATAACAGGTTAAAATACAATACAAAGATTGAAATTTAACCTACAGTACTTGAACAAAACTTAGTGGCAATGGCGTGAAAAAACAATTGATTAAAATTCCAATTCAATCGATTAAAATTTTCCAGTTACAATATTCCATAAAATTTAACAGTGATCTTGGTTAAAGGACTCTTCCAAAATTGTTTGTAATCAAGAAAGACCTAAAAAGATCTTTACAAAATTTTAGTCCAGAAAATTAACAGATTGAATTTGAAAACAATAGGTCAAAATTTATCAGAAATGTATCAAATAAATTTTAAAACAGTGAAGACAAAAATAGTGAGTTAATATGTTGTACCAGTTTTATAAAAAACCATAAATGAGAGTAAAAGAAATCTAATTATGATTAAATCAATTATACAAGGGTTTGTAAATCAAGAGACATGTAAAAATCAATTTTTATATGCAGTCCAGAAAATGAATTCGTTGACTCGCTTTTAATCGATTGTTTTTATTACCAGAGACAAATTCTTAAGTGTTGCCCAAAAAATCAATTGATTGTTTTCATATTTAATCAATTCTTTATACCAAAAAAACAATTTACAATGCAAATTTAACACGTGATTAATGAAAGGCACAAAAAATGAGGGGGCACACAAGTTTTTTATATCTAGTTCCTTTGCAACTCTGGCAAAGGTTCCACTAATCACAAGATTACAAACAAAACCAAGTCCAAGAACCAATCTTGAACCCTACAAGATTACTCAAGAACACCTATGTAGAATACTACTACATAGTTTGCAGAACCCTATTGCAAAAACAATATGGAAACACTATCCAAACAAAAATACAACTCGTAACACACTTAATTCTATCTAAGTGTATTACAACAACACAAATATCTGAAAATGAAGTACAATCTAAGAACAAAACCAATACATCAGCCAAAATGAACCAAGACACTAAAAGATGACTTCCCTGGACTCAAATTCTCCTGTAGGATGCTCCAATTAGTCAAATCTAAGCAATAACCCTTCCAAGATTGGGAATCTAGGTGAATCTTTGATAAATCTCTGATCAACCTCTCAAAACTCAGAAACTTGCTCTCAAAAGCTCTCTCTAATGAAAATGTTAAGCACCAGTACCAATGTAGTGCAGTAGCAAATTTAGTACAGTACAAAACCACATAAACCACATAGTCTCTCCCATTGAATTCACAAATGGGAAGAGATAAAAAACATCATAAAAGCAAAAAATGAAATGCATGAAAGTGGAATAAAATGGTCCAGTTTAGTGCTGTGATGTCACAAATATAAAGATGCAGAAGTGTCTAGTCCTCATTTCTAAAGTTCATGGAGTCTAGCTGGTCTTGCACATGCTCAATGTCACTGTGCAACAGTTGGAACCTTGCAGCACAATACTCATGGTGCATTTTTTGCTCTCCAAAAATGTGATCCAATCTTCCCAATACCATCTGTTCAAATCTGGAAAGGGGCTCTCCACGATCCATGGGTGGATTGTAAGGCACCATGGCAAAGTTCTCTACAGCAGCAGTGATATCCTCTCTTGTTGTACCACTCGGTCCAACTTCTCCAATACTGTCCCCTTCTGCCTTGCACACCCATGTGCCATTGCTGGACTTTTTCAATCCAATCTTGTGCAACATAATCTGGTTCACTTCACTAGTAGGCTTAACTATTTATGACAATTCATTTTCCAACTCTACTTCCAAGAATTCTAACAACCTTGAAATCAACACAACATATGGTAGCTTGTAATTTGGCAACCTCTTTAACTTGATGATGTGATCTTTCATGACATATACCCACTTCACCATCATTCTGTTGCTGCCCTTAGGAGTGAGTATCCACAAAATGATGAAGACTAGAATCCGAGGGTTCATGGCAAGCTTTTCCACACCAAAGCTCTTCACTTTGGCATTCGGGTTTCTGAAACAAGTCCTATAGGATTGGATCTTTTTGAACTCTTTAATTGATCCCTTTATGACCTTCAAGCCCTCGTATTTCAGGCCTACAACCGCATACCAAACAACTGGAGTTTTGACCATGTCAACCCCTTTGACATGGGTCCACATTTCCTCTCCATCAAGAGAGAGATTTGTGTAGAACACCTTGACAAGGTCTAGATAAACCGTTTCCAAAAGAGTCAAGAACTTTTTCAATTTTTGGAAGTTGACCAACCTCTTCACTTGATTGAGTTGCTCTTCCTTTAGTCAGTCGGATTTGATAACTTTTGGCCCTATGATTATGTTCCTGCTAAAATCATGGAGGTATGACAACATCTGATTTTGATCTCTAAAGACCACTTTTCTAGGTGGCCAAATTCTTCATCTTGTGAGGAAGAGTTGGCATAAGCTCTCTTGTTTATTAGCTTAGAACTATGTAGGAGGAGGAGCTAGATGCACAATGCTTATGAAAAAGACAAGTGGGGTGCAACACATGAAAATCGATTATGTTTCTAAATGCAAATGCAGTGTAAAATGCATGTGATATGCAACAAGTACCAATTCATTGCATTAATTCAAAAGTGCAATCAATTATTCATTGAAATAGCTAAGTAGTTTACGCAGTCAAAGCTTGAACAGTCACAAAATCAACCTGTTAATTGGACCAACCAAAGCAGCAAAACTGCCTTTTTGACCATGAGTCATCTAACTTATGCAATGAGGAACAAATCAGTGGTGCATTTGTTGGTTCAATGTGTTGTCACGAGTTTCAACCCATTGAAACATGTGGAAAATCGTTGGGTATCTCCTGCACACTTAATACACTATTTAGCTAATTAAATTCGCACAGAAAATATAAATTAGAGAAACTGTAAGTAAAATTAACCAGAATGCATCAGATTTTCAACTCGATATTTATGAAAATCAATCAATTAAATTTATCAGTACCAAATATTTTTAAATCTGCAGTTTTTGAAAAACACTCAACTGAAGATTATGAACACCAAATTTTCAACTCATTGTTTTTGAAAAAAAAATCATTTGAAAATATTTTATCAAATAACATTAGAGGCTGATTTAATGGAAGACATTTGAAGCATAAAAAATACCAAGTTTAGTTCCCAAAAAGTTAAATCTATCTCTTGCTAAGGGTTTCGTGAAAAAAAAATCAACAAGCTATTTTTCGGTTTCAACAAATTGAATTTCACAATCATCATTGCTCGCATGATCCTTTATGAAATAGTGGTGAATTTCAATATGTTTTGTATAAGAGTGTTGCAAAGGGTTTTTAGTCAAGTTAATGGCACTTGTATTATCACATTTGAAAGGAATTTATAAAGAGTAAGTCCGTAGTCACTTAGTTGTTGTTTCAACCATAGGATTTGAGCGGAATAGCTCCCTGCAACTATATATCCGACTTTAACAGTTGATAGGGCAACACATGCTTGCTTCTTGCTATGCTAAGATATTAAGCTAGATCCAAGTAGACGACATGTTCGACTTGTGCTTTATCTATCTAGGTTGCACCCATCAAATTCTGAATTTGAGTAGTCTTTATGGAACTCCTCTAGGATACCACAAGCCCACATTGATAGTTCCCTTAAAGTATTTTAGAATCCTCTTGGCAGCCTTGAAATGTGACTCCTTAGGATTTGATTGAAACCTAAACCATATGAAAACACTAAACATAATATCAGGTCTACGAGTAGTTAGATAAAATAATGATCCTATAAGACCTCTATATTTAGTTTGATCAACAAAAACCCCCATTTCATCTAAGTAATACCTGGTGGAGATAGGTGTTATTGCCTCTTTGCATTTATCCATCTTAAACTTCTTCAAGAGCTCTTTGCAATATTTTGATTGACATAGGAATGTCCCATCATGGACATGTCCCATTTTTCATTTGCTTCACTTGCAACCCAATGAAGAAATTCAATTCTCCCATCATGGACATGTCGAATTCACCCTGTATAGTTGACACAAAATCTTACAGAGACTCTCATTAGTAGAACCAAAGATAATATCATCCACATACACCTATACTAAAATGATATCATTATTAATTTTTCTAATGAAAATGGTCTTGTCAACTTTGCCTCTTTCATAGCCTTGAGAAGTGAGGGAGTTGCTCAACCTTTCATATTATTGCCTCGCGGCTGCTTCAAACCGAACATAGCTTTCTGCAGTTTGTATACATGTTTTGGATGCCTGTGATCCTTAAAGCCAGGTGGTTGAGAGACATAAACTTCTTCATTTATATAACCATTTAGAAAAGCACTTTTCACATCCATTTGAAATAGTTTAAAACCACACAACATGCATAGGCAAGCAGTAATCTAACAACTTCTAATCTAGCAACAAGAGAATAAGTTTCACCAAAATCAACACCTTCTTCTTAATTATGTCCCTTAGCTTCCAACCTAGCTTTGTTTTGAACTATTATGCCTTGCTCATCTAGTTTATTCCTAAACACCCACTTAGTTCCAATTACATGCATAACTTGCGTTATAGGAACCAAAACCCACACATTATTCTTGGAAAACTAATTTAATTCATCATGCATTGCTTCTATCGATTTGTCATTAGTCAAAGCATGATGTATAGAACTAGGCTCAATTTGAGAAACAAAAGGCATATTTTCACAGAAATGTTAAGAGTATGTCTAGTCGAAACTCCTTGTTCTATCTGACCGATGATGTTATCCAGAGAAAAGTCACGAGGAATTCTCCACTCTGTAGATAGGTCAACATTGCTCACAGGTGCAGGCAGTACTTCTTCATGAGTTGGAGCTTGTCATTTTGCTAAATCTACAGTTGGCTCTTCATCTGATAAATTCAATCGATTTAATTTCTGAATAAACGATTGTTTCCTTGCAACAAGTCACTACTATCTTCCCCATTTGCACTGTTTTTAGAAACATCTCGTAATTCAAGGTTAGCTTCATCAAATAAAATATGCATAAATTCTTCAGCAGTCATAGTCTTTTTATTATAAACTCCATATAAATAACTATGAGATGAGTAACCAAGAAAGATATCTACATAAACCTTTCCATCAAACTTTCCAAGATTATCTTTTCCATTATTCAATACAAAACATTTGCAACCAAAATATTTAAAACGACTTATATTTGGTTTTCTGCCCTTAAAAACTTCATAGGGAGTCTTTTTCAAAATGGGTCTGATTAAAACACAGTTTAAAACATAGCAAGCAGTATTAATAACATATGTCCAAAATTACTTTGGAAGTTTTGAGTCATTTAATAAAGTCCGTGCTAACTCGTCCAAAGATCGATATTTCCTCTCCACAACTCCATTTTGTCGGGGACTTCTTGGAGCAGGAAAATTATGTTGTATACCATGTTTATTGCAAAATCTCTCAAACCTATCATTCTGAAATTCTCTCCCATGATCATATTTGATTACAGAAATATTACAATTATTTTTGTTTTGCAAAACTTTGGCAAGCTGTTTAAAGGTTGTGAATGCATGATCCTTAGTTACAATGAATAATGTCCATGTGAATATAGAATAATCATCAACAACCACTAATCCATATTAGTTACCACCTATGTTCATAGTACGAGAAGGACCAAATAGATCCATGTGAAACAGTTCAAGGGGTCTAGTAGTGGAAAAAAAAAATTGATTTAAGAGTAGTCTTCCATTGTTTCCCCTTTTCACATGCATCACATACTCTATTTCTCTCGAACTTGAGTGCAGGTAGTCCATCTACTAGATTCCAAGAAACAAGTTTATTTAGATGGTGCATATGTATATGAGCAATCCTCCTATGCCAGAGCCATGAATCACCATTCTTCAAGAGTAAACAAGTCATATTAAATGCTATGTCACAGATATTCAACAAGTTGCATATAAAAATTCTCAACCACACAAATTTTTAAGATTAAGAGAATGTGGCCACGTGGACTTTGCCAACCAAACTTTTGTTTAATTCTCCAAGAAAATTGTTTATTCAACACCCAATTTGGCAACTATTACTTTAATTTAGCAACTTAGTGCTAAACACTATGCAATTTTTTCTCTCAAACAATTAGGTCATCTAGATCACTTTCTTGGTCTGGAAATCAAATATATGTTAGACCATCATTCCATTGTTATGACTCAAAGTAAATACATTCAGGACTTGCTTCACAAAACACATATTGTAGAAGCTCATTCCATTTCTTCCCTTATGGTTTATAATTGCAAATTATCTAAATTTGGGGTTGATCTCTTCTCAAATCCTACTCTATATTTCTCAGTGGTAGGTGCTCAGCAATATGCCACTCTCACGAGGCCAGAAGTTAGCTTTATTGTCAACATAGTCTGTCAATTTATGGCCAAACAAATGGAATCTCATTGGACTGTGGTTAAATGAATTCTAAGGTATCTTAAAGTACTTTGTCTCATGGACTAAATCTTCAGTCTACATCTCTTGCATGGCACTTAAAGACTTTTGTTATGCTTACTACTTAAGGAGCAACCATCTATCTTGGTTCCAATTTAATATCTTGGTTGTCCCATAGGTAGAAAGTTATTGCTCGCTCCAGTACTAAGGTTGAGTACAAAAGCTTGGCTCAAACTTCTACAGAACTAACATAGATTTCTACTTTGGCCACTAGTTCGAAAGTTCCATTCAGTATTCCAGCTTTTCCCTGTTATAATCAAAGTGTTGTTTCTATTGCTCATAATGTTGTGTTCCGTAGCCACACTAAACATATTGAGATTGATGTATTCTTTGTGCGAGAAAAGGTTGTGGCCTAACAGCTTTCTGTCTATCACGTTCCAGCCCTAAATCACTGGACAGATCTGTTGTCCAATCCACTTTCTTCTACTTGTTTTGTTTTCCTTAGAGGCATGCTCAATGTGAAGTGTTTTTCTTCTGAAAAATCTTCCCCTTGAGTTTGTCGGGTGTATGTAAATTAGTTGGAGTTGTTATTGCTAACAACTCTCTCTTGTATCAATTGAATAAAGTTGTTAGTCGCGGCTAACAACTATCTCCTCTGATGGAGCTTAGCTATAGATACTCTGGAACCTATTTCATTTTACGAGTTTACAACATGTATACAATTTAGTTTGTTAGCAAATTCTTTCTCATGTAGTTTCTTTTACAAGGAAAAACCAAATTAATCTGTGAAGAAGAACACAACCAAGACCATAATTATTTATTATTACGTTTTCTATCAGTATCCTACAAGACCATAAGAAACAAAATCACTCTTCAACACCTCCACAACATAACATAACTCTCATGCCAAAAATCTTTCAGTATATTCCTAAAAATTCTTATCCTATGCATAATTCTCTAGTTAAAGTATATAATACAAAAAGAGACTAATCAAAGAAACACAATTGATTTTATATCTTACAATTAAGATCAACCTAATAATTATTGCGGTAATTACATATAACTCCTATGATGTAGTCTAGTAAAAGTCTATTAAGTAATTTCTAAAACTTAAGTCAGAACATTGAATATTTTACCTTCATACTCTTGTATATTACTTAAAAGAAAATTTATTTGATTAACTACCCCTAAAAAAATCTTCCTGAGATATGGATCATCTCCTTACATTGTTCTATTTTCAACAAATCTCTTTACAATCCCTGAAGAACATGATATAAGGATCATAAAAAACATGTTTTAACAGTATTTTGGTGAGGTGCAGAAGTACCTTTGACAGAGTAATTGTATTCAGGGGAAGCAAAGAGAATGCTATCAGCTACAACAATCTTCTGGCGAAAAGCTTCAACTGTTGATGGGTAAGTGTCGTCTATCTCAAGATCCATGTTTAGAAAGTGCAAAGGCGAAATATCAACGTACTCGATCTAAAGTCCCACACTGCTTTCTTTGGTCAGTTCAATCGCTATCAAACTCAACCCAAAATAAATTAAAAATCATAACAAATGAATAAAGTTAGAGTGTGTGTTAGAAACCAACTGGCACGAACAAGGCCTCTGTTGTAAGACCCTTTCTGAAGAAACCAATCCTAAGGGACGAAGGAGGAACCACGCCACCACCACAACAACAACAAACTGTCAAGATCCGGACCTGAACAAACCTGAATACGTGGGTCCAAAGGGGTCGGGTTCGGGAATGAACCTTGCGGTGGCGCTGGCACCAGAGGGTCAATTGCGAGAATCTTGATGCGGCTGTTGGAGGAGATAAAGGGTTGTGGGGATGCAGCGGTGGGCAATGATTCAGTGTGCTTTAGGTTACTATTTGGGGAAGAAATTGAGAGAGTGTAATACCCTAAAAAATAGCTCTAGAATAAAAACTAACCTAGAATTTAGTTTTAGAGATAAATATGATAACACTTATTTCTCTTTTTACAAAAAAGTTGTTTAAGTAAATAAAAGTTAGTTATTTACTTTTTATTTTTATAATAACCACCAACTCTCTCTCTCTCTAAGAAGATATTATCTCTCTAAGAAGATACTCTGTTTTATTTTTATAAAAACCACCAACTATCTCTAAGAAGATATTTTATTTATAAAAACTACCAACTCTCTCAGTTCTTTAAGAAGATATACAGTTTCATTCTTATGAAAACCACTATCTCTCAAACAATTCTTCTTAAAGTTTCCTACCTTTTCTCTCTTGATTTGTGATCTTATAGGTTATCAGATTGACAATCAGAGGACACCTCTAGATTCCTAGCGTTGAGTAGATCAAGAGTGTTCGATCACATTCTTAAACAGAGTTAGGTTGTCGTGATTTTAGATTTTTTGAAGTTCTTTGAGTATCTCTACTCTATAGCGGTAAGGGAAGCTAGTTTGACTGTTTTTTATATATAATGTAATTATTTATTTTATTAAATATGAATTGAATGAATTTGAATTAAATGGAATGAATGTTTATGTATGGTATGATGTAGTATCAATGTTTGTGAATGATGTGGTGTGTGATCAAGACATAGTATCTTTAGGAAAGGAGATACCCGTGTTGAGATTATTAGGACGTGCATTGTTTGGAGATTCGATCTATCTAAGGAGGTATCCTGACTCTACTGGTACATTGGATTCATATAAATGAAGTTTACCAGTTAGTGAAGAGTAAAAGGAGGTTCATATTGCCATGTTTAAGGTTTGAAATATGAGCTGATCGGAATAGGACATATGGATTAACCCTGTGCATATGGGAATTGTACCTGAGGGTTGAAATAGGAACTGATCGGGACAGACTGTATCTGAGGTTTGAAATATGAGCTGATCAGGACAGATGGATGGTATATGACAGGTGCAAACCTCTGAGTCTAACTCAATGCACAAGTCTTCCGAAAGTATAGAGTCTAGTGTTTTTGTTTATGAGTCAATATATGTATGATGTGAGATGAATTATGAAAGTTTGAATTGTTGTTGTTTGGTTAAGATAGAAATCCAATTTATGAAAATATATTTTTTTAAAAAGATCTCTAGCTTACCCTTATTTTTGTGTGGTGTTTGTTTTGTTTTTAAATTTGCGATGATCGTGTATTACACGGGAGCAGAGGATTTGATAGAGCAGAGGATTTGACAGGTGGTGTAAGTGTCAAGTGCATTGTTGGAGACGCTTTATTTTAATTTATTTTATTTGTAATTTTATGAAGATATTTTTATTAAATCTTATTTGGAGAAGTATATTTTGAAATACATGATGAATGTATGAATTTTTATATTCAAGTTTATTATATATTTTAAAATTCTTATTGTATGAAAAATATGGGATGTTATAGAGAGTGTTGTGGAGAAGATGAGAGGGAACCTGGAAGTGGAAGGATCTTTGGAGGGAATGTTTAAGTGAGCTAAAACATTTTTTTTTATATTTTAATTATTTTAAATTTTTATTTTATCTACGGACTAAGTATGTTACCCACTACAACATATTTTTCCACCATCTAATATATGTATGTAATGTATTTCTTTTCTAATTTCTCTCTTTTTTAGGAGTAATGACATTACCCATGGAATTATCAGTAGATAACCTCAATTTACATACAGAAAAATGTTCGTGGGTAATTATCCGTGGGAAAAATGACTTTTTCTTGTAGTGGTTTCTTCATCCAAAATACTTTTACGAGTCCTTTGCACCCTTTTTGAGCCAAAAAAAAAATATTTCTTTCAAAATACCCTAAACAAGGATCATCAATATGTTGAAACTCGTTCCAAGGTTCCAATAGAAGAGATTCATCAAAGGAGTATGTTAAAAGCTCCTAAAACCATCAAATAAGGAATATGTTAAAAGCTTCTAAATCCATCAAAGAAGAAGTACATCAAAAGCTTCTAAAAAAAAGAGTAAAAAAGAAAACAATGATGGAAAGCTTATAGACAAAGACCTTGACTGTTTACAACATTTGATTGATGATCCTTGCTTTAAAATATAAAACCCAAAAATAATTGTTGAGCCTTTGTATCCTTTTCTTCACTAACATACCAAAATTGGGGCAATCCTGTTTCGTGAAAACACACGAACGATAACATATATGAGGATGTACATTCCTAGTATCTTTTCAAATGTCTCAAACTATCATTTACACACTTATCATTTGCCTACGGGTTGAAGCATGCATCAAAGCAGTGTTTCTAAACGAAAAGTTGATAACTACCCCATGTTGACATTAACTTCAAATTTATAATGTGCCTTGTTTTTTTTTTTTTAAAGAAAAGAAAGAAGTCAGTATCTAATGAATTCAACGATTACAAGGAACACCTAACTCTATACATTCCCTTTTTGAAAAATTTTGTACATACATTATTTTTTTGAAAAAAGAAACATGTGTACATACATTGTCATTAAAAATCGTTGAAATTTTTTAAAAAAATACATTCTCCTTTGAAACTTTATACATACATTATCTTTTTGAAAAAAATTGTACATACATTTTTTTTAAAATGAAAAACATTTTTACATACATTGTCATTGAAAATCATTGAATGTTTTTTGAAAAAATACATTCTCCTTTGAAAATTTGTACATATATTCTCTTTTTGAAAAATTTTGTACAAACATTACTTTGTTTTGAGAAAAAAAAAACACTTTTACAGATATTGTCATTGAAAATCATTGAAAAAAGCTTTCGAAAAAAATACATTTTGTACAAACATTTTCTTTTGAAAATTTGTACATACATTATTCTTTGAAAAAAAAAAACAGTTGTACATATATTGTCATTGAAAATTGTTGATTTTTTTAAAAAAATACATTTTGTACACACATTCTCTTTTGAAAATTTATACATAGATTTTGCTTTGAAAAAAAATATTGTACATATATTGTCATTGAAAATTGTTGAAAGAAAAAACATATTTTTTGTACATACATTCTGTGTTGAAAATTTGTACATACATCCTTTTTTGAATATTGGTACATATATTGTCATTGAGAAAAACTCATTGGAAAAAAATCCTTTGTTCACATTTTGAAAATCAATGAAAAAGAATTTATACATACATTTTCATGCATATTCATTTTAAAATTAAAATAATAATAATAATAATAAAAATAAAAAGCGAAATCTCATGCATTCGTTCAGACACTCTCATTCATCACAAGAATAGAAAAATATTGCATACATTCATGCATTCATCAACATAAAAAAACTTGTTTATCCAAAACTCATCTACTTGGATTTGTGACCCTCTCATCTCAGTCATCCAAAGCAAAATGTTTAATAAGATTACAAATAATAATAAAATGCAGATCATTCGTGTGTATCCTCCTTATATATTTTCTGTTGAACTTTTAATTTTCCTCAGTCTCGTTTTCCCATCCTTGTTCTTTATTGAGAATGTATTACCCTAACTCCATATTAACTTGATGAGTGGTTTTAAGTAAACATCAATGTCATTGCCTGCCATTTGTTTGCTATGAATTATCATGGATAGCAAAAAAGAGGTTTGCTTCATAAACTCCAAAGGAGGGCGATTGTATGGGATCAAGACGATTGGCCATATACTGTGGCTTGTACTCATGGTTCCAAAAGGGTTGAAACCATCAGTAGCTAAGCCAAGTCGTACATTTCGAGGATCATTTGCAAATTGGAGATGTAATTGATCAAAGGTTTTCCAAGCCTCGAAATCTCTAGGATGCCTCATCAACCTATCTTGGTTATCCTTTGACGCATGCCATGTCATAGAATCAACTGTCTTAGAACTCATAAACAATCTTTGCAATCTCAGCTTTAATGGAAAGTACACAATATTTTTGCGTATTGCTTCTTATCTTTATCTTTCAACTTAGATGTTTTGCACCATTTACATTCTTCCAAACCTTCATTATCTTCACCCCAATACAACATGTAGTCTTTTGGGCAAGCTGGTATTTTGACATAATTAAGACCAAGATTATTAATGACATTCTTGGCCTCATAGAATGACTTAAGAAACTTAGCATGTTCAAATGCCTTTTTGAGCAAGTCTAGAATCATGGTCATTGCTTTGTCACTCATCCTACACATACATTTTATGTGGTACAACTTCAACATGAAGGATAACTTTGAATACTTTCTACAACCTTCATATAATGATTCATTATTGTCCTTCAACAGCGCATCAAAGTTCATTGTGCCTTCATCTCGCCCAATATTATTTTGCAAACCACCATCTTGATCAAAATCATTGACATCATGCCCCGCAAACCCAAATGCATTGATCAATATGTCTTCCATTTCATTTTCAGGTTCTATTAAATCTTCAACCACATGTGCACTTGTACCATTCATAGACTCAGTTAGACATGGTCCTTCACCATGCAAATACCAAATTTTGTAGTTTTGAGGGAAAGGTCTACATGTTAAGTGTTCATGAACTACATCCCTTGTTTGCCACTTCTTGAAACCACACTTTGAACATGGCCACTTAATCACTAGACCATTGTCATGACCAAATGCAAATTCCAAAAACATATTCAACACATTTGAATATTCATTGTTGTATTGGGGACTAGAAATCCATGATTTATCTATTGGCATGATTACAAAACAAACACCAAGAGATAAAACTAATTATATACAAAGGTGATGATCCCAAGTTTAAAGAAACATGTTCTTTAATGTTAAACACTTCATTATGTTCATGGTTAACTATAAACATAGTTAACCAAAACCTAGAATAACCAAGCTGTTGTGCAAGAATGTGAACAATAAATAGAGAATTAATTTCTCTTTTTTTAAACTGGTAGTATGATGCTCAATTCAATCTAAGTTTCTATAATTTGATTTCCCAATTAAATCAAATTAATCTCAAATAAAGTTTGAGAACACTATTTAAAAAATCATAATTACAAGTTAGGTTTCATGAAACTAACTTTAAAACCATAAGCTCATCAAGAAAGAAAAACCAAGATGTTCACTCCATAACAAGAACAAATTTTGATAATCAAATGGCCATTAACAACACACACTCAAATGTTTGCATGAAAGGCTACTACAAATTATAATCATTATGCTATTCATCCCAATAACACATAACTCGAATCTTTTAATAAAAGTCTTGTAGATAGAATAAATGTTGGTGAGAAGACAGAAATCATCAACTTCATCACAAAGACGTAACACATGTTATGGTCATTAAAAAAGTCTTTTATTCCTTATGTTTGTTAATCAAAGAAAATGAAGTCTTCTGATTAGTTATTGTAGTATCAAAAAATGGATGATTGTATATATGCCAAGTTCACTGCTATAATTTGTAATGGTTGATGAACAGTTTTAGGTTGTGGTGATAACAACAAATATAGGGTGCAATGGGTGCAAAGGGAGAGTTTTCGGAGTTGTCTCAAACGTAACTTCTGTTTTGCCAAACATATATCAGACCATATTTTTCATACATATATAACTATGGTCAAACCATTTAGTTTTGTGGTACTAGTCTCGGAATCAGTCACTGGGAAAAAGAAAACTTTATTATTTTTCTACAAATCTTCACTATCACTAATGTTAATCTAACATAAGCCATTTCTTAGCTACAAATTATTAAATTATAAGGCTCACTCATAGCACAATGAACCAGAAGATGCCAAACCAAAGCATTATGCTACTTCATATTGCTAACAATTCATTCGTTTATTTTATTCAACAATTTAAACATTTTAGTGCACAAACAAAATACTTCAACTTATTATCCCTATAACCAAATGAAAAATTAAAATAACTTCAACATGGAAATTTCTTATATGTTTGAAGAACAACCATACACTTTTAACAAATTCAGAATCACAATCATACATTGGACCACCCTTTTCATTCAATAGCTTCATTAGTAAGAATCACACAAACTATATACAAGGTATTATGAACATACCTCTATTTTGTCCTCAAAAACCTTCAAAATCATTCAATTGCAAGAATCACATAACTTCTTCAACTTGTCCCCAAATATATGCAATCAAATTATACAAATTGGTTAGATGTAGTTCAAAAATCATGGATTTCGAACAAAATGGAAAATGAAAACAAAAAACCAGTAACAATAATAAAACTCTTACCTTTCGTCATCGTGAGGGAAATCGAAGGTCACCAAACAATCGCTCCAATACAAAATTTATGCCAATCGGTTAGGGTTTCATTGATTCTCTCCAATCGGTTAGGGATTGACCAATAGGAACTATAAATTGTTAGGGTTAGGGTTCGAACCAATAGGAACTTTCGATTGACTGTGACTTAGGCTTCAGAACCCATTCTGTGGACAAATTTGTAAATCGGAATGAAATGGGAAGCAAAGGTCTGGGAACGAAAGGTTTGGGGATTTTCAGTGTTTTGAGTGTTTCATTGTTTCATTGTTTCAGTGGAGGTAACGAGCAAACAAAAACGAGGGAAGAGAAGTGCTTCAGTTTCAGTTTATAGGAACCAAAACGAGGGAAGAATCAAAATGAGGGAGAGTGTTTAGGTTTCGAGGGTGTTTTCACTTTGGAGGGAGAGTGTGGAGGGAAAAGCCTTTTCATTAACATATGGGAATGCAACTGTGCGACTCAAAAAAGTGGTACCCTTTACAAAGCGGCGATTGTAAATGTCATTTTTTGAACTCAAAATGAGGCACTCATTAAAATGTCGACTTATACAATATAATATGATAATTTTTTTGAAATGCCATACTAAAAATGCCACCACATACAAGTTTTTTTGTAATGGAGGTATTGTGATTCAATATGAGGTCAATGACAAAGTTCTCAGAACTCTTCCTATGATGTGGAGAGCCCAAGAAACTGCTATCAGAGCTTCAAAAGATTTAGAGGCTATGCCCTTGGAGGAATTGGTAGGTGTTTTTATTATTCATGAACAAGTTTATTAGGGTGATGCTAATGTGGCGAAAGGTAAGAAGAATCTTGCCTTGAAAAATCCTAGAAAAGCATGAAGAATGGATCATCTAAAGCCTTTGAAGCAGTAGACAGTGCATTGGATAACTCAGGATCTGATGATGAGATTTCGTTTGTCATAAATAATATCAAGAGGATGTTCAAAGAGAGAGGAAACTCTGACAAAGGCAAAAAGTGCAAGCCTAAAGAGAGCAAGGAATATAAAGAGAAGGTAGTTTGCTATGGATGTAAAAAACCTGAGCATTTTATGTCAGAGTACTAAGTTATTTCAATTCCATAACTTCTTTGACTAAAAATGAAAGAAATTATAGAATTGAAATAAAAAATGAAAACATACGGGATACAATTAATACAATAAAAGAATACTAAAAAAATATTAAGAAAAAGAAAAGGGTATATTATGATAAACATCGGCTTACCTATAATTGGTAGACTTCCTATATACTGAGCATAAAGATATATGAATTGTTGTGATTATAGACTATCATTTTTAATAAAAAAAGAGAGTAAAAATAGAAAAAAAAAATATAGTATTTCAAGAGAAGGAGAGACAAAGAAAAAGTTCAATAAAAAGAAGAAAATTTTGATGTTAACCTGGGAGGATCTGAATTCTTCTAACTCTAAATCTAATGAAGAGGCTTATATAGGTCTCATGGTAGATATTTTTGAAACCGCAATGTCAAAATAATTTGATGAAGAGGTGGATATTTTTTTATCTTATATAGTTTATGTTTAGCATATCATGAAGCTATCTCTAAACAATACTAAAATCGCATTTGCACATATAACCATTGAACTAGTGTAACAAGAAAAATCAGCCTAAATGATCTCTCTGATAAAAATATAGAACTTGTTCAAATCAATGAGAGATTGTGTGGAGAAAACAGGGACTTTATGTGTGGAGAAAACAGAGAAATTGGAAAAAGAATTTCTTTTAGTCAAAGAGAAACTTGGTAAAAGACTTTATGAACTAACAAATGACATAACTCTAGATGGTTTAATAACTAAAAATTTTGCTTTAAAGAAAATTCTATCCCAATATGATATTAATGGGAAATCTTTGGATCTCTTGGTAAGAAGTTCAAAGAAAGCCTACGACAAAATAGGGATAAGATAAGAACAAGTAGAAATTAATAAATCTAGAGCATCTACTAATTCATCTACATCACATAATTTTGGAGCATCTTCTATTTCATATATTTTTCATTGTCTTAAAGAATCTACTAATTTATTTGTAGGAACAACTTCAAAAAATAAATTGAAAAAAATTATTGGTAGAAGACTAACCCATAATGACTCAAAGTTTTATGGGTACTTTAAAAAAATATGTCCTCTTGTAAATGTACTCAACTTAAGCATAAAGACACCTTTCATGGTACTTGGGTAGTGGCTGCTCACGACATATGAAAAGATAAAGGTATATATTCCTAGACCTCCAGATGAATAAGGGAGGAAAGGTAATTTTTGGTGGAAACCATCACAAAAGGGTGATTGGTTGTGGAAAGGTAAGTCTAAAACCTTCTATATGTATTAATGGTGTTTTTATTGTAAATGCTCTTAAACACAAGTTGTTTATCATAAGCCAATTATGTGACAATGAGAGTTTTGTTGTTTTTAACAAACCAATGTACAGTCAATAACAAAGATGGGATTGGATTGTTTGTAGCTAATAGACGATGTAACCTTTATAAAATCAATATGAACGAGTTGTTAGATCAAAAGGTTTCTTGTCTCATGACTCTAAAAGAATATCATTGGTTATGAGATAGGAAGTGTGGCCATGCTAGCTTGAAGTCACTCTGAAAGTTTCAGAAGTATAACCTTGTGAGAGGAATCATCAATATCATTAAAAAACAATCTTCTTTGTGAGTCATGTGTTAAGGTGAAACAAGTCAAAAGCTCTTTTAAGAGTAAAGCTAATATATTCATCCAACAACCTTTTGAACTGATACACTTGCATCTTCTTGGACCAACTACAACTGCGTTTATTAGTGACAAAAGATATAGTCTTTTAATTGTCGAGGACTATTACAGATGTACATGGGTTAAGTTTCTAAGCCTCAAGGATGAGACTTTCAAAGTTTTTCGTAAATTCTTGAAACAAGTTCAAAATGAAAAATGTGTACGAATTGTTACTACCAAAAGTGATTATAGTGAAGAATTTGAAAATGAAAACTTTCGATTAGTTTACAAAAACTATGGTGTTAACCACAACATTTCTACTCCCAAAAACACCACAACAAAATGGTGTTGTTCAGAGAAAGAATATATCTTTACAGTAAATGGCTCAAGGGATGCTTAGTGCAAGCTCCTCTGTCAAACACTTATGGGTAGAAGCAATTAATACAACCTATTATTGACAAAACAAAGTTTAAATTACACCCTTGACAAAAATACTCCATATGAATTGTGGAAAAACAAGAAACCCAACATTTCTTCCATCCTTTTGGAATTGAATGTTTCATTCTTAACAATACGGACATTTGGGAAAATTGGATTCTAAGAGTGACGTAGGAATCTTTCTTTGATATTCAATAATTATAGTGGAAGAATCTATCCATATGAGATTCAATGATTATAAGCCTGATAAGAAATCACCAATGCAAGAACATTTTCTTAGTTTTGATTTTGCAGGAACTACAAGTAAATGTACCAGCACTCAATAGTTAGGCATCAGAGGATTCATCCAACATGCTAAATGATCCAAAGAAAGCTTAAAGAGAGCCAACAGGAAGAAATTCCACATTACTCAAGGATCATCTAACTGATATTAACCAAAGGTCACCTTAAGGAAAGAGTGTCAACAAGTTCTAGGGAAAAAATAAAGTGGCAATAATCTCACAAGAGGAACCAAAAAATGTGAATGAAGCCTTTAAAGACAAAAGTTGTGTCAAGGTAATGTAGGAAGAATTTGATCAGTTTCAAAAAAATGAAGTATGGATGCTAACAACCCCACCCAAGGATAAACCTGTCATATGAGCCAAGTGGGTATTCATAAACAAGTTAGATGAACAATTCTTATTCAAAAGGAACCCAAATTCTTCCTTGGTCTTCAAATCAAACAAGTAGACGATTTGACATTCATCAACAAAAAAAGTATGTTAAAGAGCTTCTAAGGAGATTCAAGCTAAAAGAGGCAAATCTTGAGCACCTCTATGCATCTCAGAACATCTTTGGGACTATATAAACAGTCTAATATAGTGGATATCATTGAATATAGACAATTGAAATGGTCTCTGCTTTATCTTATAGCGTTTAGATCTGATATCATGTTCAACGTCTGCTTATCTGCTCGCTTTCAAGCTGACCCAAGGGAAGTTCAACTATCTACTGTTAAATGCATATTTAGATACATACAAGGAACAACTAACCTTTGGTATTTGCTATAAGCAAGAGAAGATTTTCATATGTAGGGATATAGTGATGCAGATTATGTAAGAGACAAAGTTGAAAGGAAGATCACTAGAGGAGGACGTCATTTTATCACTAATACAAAAATCGGATTCTACATCAGTTTTGGAAAGTTTTTTATTGATTCCACAACTGATGTTGAGGCGGGCGATGTAGAAAGTTCATGACTTTTTACATTGGTTCTTTAACTGATGTAAAATAGACTCATATTACATCGGTTACAAACACAACCAATATAAAGGAGCATTTAAAAAGAGTAAATAAAGTATACATATTACATCGGTTCCAGCTTACAATCGATGTAATATTTATATTTTTTTTTTAAAAAAGAGGTTGGTAAGATCTAATGGTTTTATAAATGTATAATTAATACAAGGAAACACCACACAATTTTTTAGAATTTTCTAATAAGTATATGTATGTGAAGTAAATGCGAAAAATATAAAAAAATACATCAAAAGCCCTAAAAAAGTAAAAAAGTAATAGTAAATAGTGGAATTTTGGAGTATGGAGACTATTCGTTATCTCATTTTGAGCAACTTTCATTTTTAACGCATCTCAATTCGAGTTCTCTATCAAAAGTTATGACTATTTGAAGTTTTTTCGTCCTAAATTTTGTCATTTCAAAATCTATAATAAATCTATGCATTGTAAAAACTCTACTTTCAAATAAAAACTAAAAGAAGTTACTGAGAGAAAAATTGGATAAAAAAATTCTAACTATTTGAAATCAATTTTACAAAATCGTTAATTTGTTGTAAAGAGAATCGACAAGGGTAGAGGTGGAACCAAGCATCGTTCACAATAGAGATTGGCTCTCGCATTAAGTAAGTCATTGCTATGACACCCTTAATAACCTACAACATCAACATGAAAATAAGTTAAACAAACTACGCACGTGGAAAATGCAAAACAGAGCAAAAGTAGACAAACACTACTACTGAAGGAATTGAATGTGGTTGAAAACAATAAGAAGCGAAGCAGGGACTCAACGGTGCGAGGGAAAGACGAATAGCAAAAGCAGTGAAAATATAAGGTTACATAATATATCTATTACATCGATTGCTAAAATAAATGATGTAATAGGATTATCTATTACATCAATTGTATAAACAACTTATGTAATAAGTCCATGCCAAAATATATTTTTTAATTGGAGGATGCAACACCACTTTCTACATCAGTTGGAAAGTCACAACTAATGTGGAAAGTAACTCCGTTACATCGGTTGGCGCAACAATTGATATCATAATTAGCACACGTAATTGTTCTTTCAATTTTTTTGTGGAATTTTCCTGGGCTATTTTCTACATCGGTTGTTTCTAGCAACTGATGTAGAATGAGTTCTATTATATTAGTTACCCCTTAACTGATATAATATGTTTTCATTTATTTACAAAATTGTCACCGCATTTTTATTTACAATTATTTCCTTTTAACCGACGTCATATCCTATCATAAAATGTCATTTTTCCACTAGAGCATGGGAGGTTACATAATCTCATGGATGAGTAAAAAGCAAGGCACGATTACCTCATCTATAGCAAAAGTTGAATATATATCTATTGCACATTGTTCCTCATAAATGCTTTGGATAAGAAATCAACTTGTGCATTATGGTCTTCACGAGATTAAAATTCCTATTTTTACTGACAATAGTGATGTAATTAGTTTATCCAAAAGTCCAATTTTGCAGTCATGTTTGATAGTGTTGATTTTTATGATATTTTTTGGTTTGTTTTATAACATAGTAAACTCTTTCTAAGCTTAGAATCTACTTAAGTCTCTATTTTATTAGGTTTTTGTTAATAATTTATTATTAGAATTTGAGAATGAATTTGTACATTAATCCCTATTATTTTTTCTAAAAAGTGAACAAGGAGTATTAAATTAGAAAAGTAAGATTGGAGCCATTGAAGATGAAAAAAATAAAAGGAACTTTAGCACAGGCAACTCAAGCCCAGTGCCAAAATTGGTGCCCAACACCAAAGATACTGAGAGTAAGACCCCTGAATTGAGTCCATTGAGACTAGGTCGGGTGCCAGTTGGGCCACGAGTCACTAGATTTGAATTGCGCTCAGTGTCCCTAAAGCTGAGCCGGGTGCGAGCATCACAAAAGTTAATATATTTAAAAGATTCTCTGCATTAGGGTTAGGCATCTTTGACCCGAGAGGGAAAAAGTCAAACTTGGATGTCAACTTTAGGGTTTCTTGGTATAATCATCTTCTTCCATTGTTCATTTTCTATGTTTGGTCTCTTCATGACTATGAGGAGCTAAACTCATTGTTGTTAGGGTTAGATGTAACCAAATGAATTTTCATGTAATCAATTTTAGTTTTCATATATATGTCTTTCCTTTCAGTGTCAGTATTTTGATTCTATGCTTAATGCCTATTGTGGTAATAATTCGTGGCTTGATATTTGATGTTTGGAGTATTGGGAAATATTACATGCAATCTGGAACTAAATTAAAATTCCTAATGAAAGCTTGTGTCTTGAAATAGAGCATGATTCATTTGCTGTCTTAAGACCCTTGTGACAAAGGCAAGTTTTCTTTTTGTAATTTATCAAGGAATTGACGATTAATAGGTAAACTTAGCCTCATTCACCTAAAGGATTAGGGTTTGCGTATCATTACGATTGACATTCAAATTTATTAGGAAAGATGGTAATTATTTTTATGTATGAGAGTGAAGTTTGGTGAAGTCTAACCCTAAAAATTTTATCCCATTGATCATTACCCTCTTTCTGAATTCCTAGTATTTGACAAAAATACGTATAATATTTAAGTTGTTTTTGCATAAACTTAATTTCTTGCACAACAGTTAAAAATATGGATTTAATCTTTAATCAAATTATGTTATAATTGTGACTATTATTGTGTATTACATAAGTCCTTTGGGAGAGCACAATATTTATTACTTGCTATATTTGCGATTGGTGCACTTGCCATTAAATGCAATTTTGTTAACACAAGCTAAACACATTGAAATCAAGCATCACTTTATATGAGATCATGTCCAAAAGGGAACTATATATTTGTAGTTTGTCCCAACAGATGATCAAATTGAAAATATCTTTAGAAAACCACTTGTTGAAGATAGATTTACTCATTTACAAACACTTTTAGATATTACCTTTATTGAAGGATAAGTAATAATAATTTGCCTAAGACTCGCTACATTAAAAATTGTTTTTCTTGCATTAGACGATGTGGTTTATCTATGCATTAAACAATCTAGAATATATGCGCATTAAATGATGTGGTTGATCTATGCATTAAACAATCTAAGATATATGTGAATTAGACAATTTAGGCTTTACATGCCTTAGATAGTCTCATATACACATGCATTAAACAATCTCTTAAGCACATGTATCAGACAGTCTCATGCACATATGTATTAGAAGATATATAACATTTTGAATCAAATTGTATATATTGTTTATTTTTTAGTCAAAATTTTTTCTGAAAACACAATATTTCCTTTTCAAAATCCTTTCGTTTAACGTTATTTTTTATGATATTTTTAGGTTAATTTTTATAATGGAACCAACTCTTCTAAAGATTGAAACCTGCTAAATTCTCTATTTTTATCTCTTTTTATAAATAATTTGTTTCTTGTTACAAATAATTGGTCACTTGAGTTTTTAATCAAATTTTTACTCTAAATCCCATTTGGGTCAAGAAGAGCAAGATTGGAATACACGAGGACCAAGTAAAGGAAAAGTTGGAATGTTAATGCTGACAGTTGGGCTGGGCTCAACACTTATTCATGGACATTCTTCCCCCACAAGTGGTGTGTTCTTCATTCTCTTCCTTAATCCATTTTTAGTTTCCTTTTTACTTTATTTTGTTGTTCTTTCTTTTACTTTGCACTTTGTCAAATGCTTATAATTGTCTTCTAACTCCATTGTTGGCCCAACTTGGTTTCTTTCTTTGATGGGTTGTGTTCTTCATCTTCAAACAAGTTGATCTAGATCTTAAACATCCCCTACAATCAAAAGATTCAAATAGAATAAAGAAATGTTTCATCGTCCAAAGGGCACCCAATGGTTTCAATAAAATAAAATTTTGGGCATGGGGTCTCCTCATTGTAGGAAGGAGTGAGCATGTTGACGATGCAGATGCTGGTGATGTAGAAGAAGAGGACTATATTCTATGATGATTAGGATTTGACCTTTGCGAAATTTTATTTTTTTCAGTTATTTATTTGATGCAATTCTAACTTCAATTGCATGCTTCAATGTGCTTCTTCTTGGAGATTTTAATTTTAATGTTAATTGGAGTAGATGCATCGGGAGAATTGTTGTTGTGGCCATATAAGATGGATTTGTAAGTGAAAGAGAGTGTGAGGTTAGGCCAACACACTTAGGAGGAAGCAAGAGTTTAGTATAGAAAGGAGACTACTCTTGGAGAGTTCTTGAACAAGTTGAAGAGGCAAAAATTGGCCAAAACTTTATTAGTCTTTCAAAACTAAATTTTTAATTGCAAGAGTCACCTATTTATAGGCTAAAAGATGACTTATCTTGCAAGCTTCTCAAATACTCTGAAATAGGAGGAGCTTCACAAGTGGCAAGCCGTGAGTGGAGAGGATTCCCTGCATTGGGAGAGTGTCATGTGTCCAACGTGGCTTGCATCCCGAGCTTCATATCCTCCCCAATGAGATGAGGACAACTGGCACAAAAAGCTTGGAAGTCAAGCTTCCATGTGACACTTACTTGTCTAAGATGTGGTGTCTTATTTAAGCTTGTTTAACACTTCTTGGACTTTTTACAAGCCTAAAAAAAAGGTGGACATCCTATGTAACTTTGTGTCACAACCTCAATCACGACGGTGGAAGGCGATCCAAAAAATCTGGAAAAAAATGAAAAAATGGGGTGAAAAGAAAGAGATGTAGACACCACCATAGTTTATTATGGAAAACCAAAAAAAAAAGAAAGAAATGGTCTATAAACCAGAGATGACCTCGAAAGTGAGGCATGGCGGTGTTAGGGTTATCTCTACCTCGCGGCAGCGAGGCTTATTGGACATGGCGGCAAAAGTCATTGGATCTCTCTTTTTTTGTTTTGTTCTCTTCCTTTATTCTCCCTTTGCAATTCATTTTTGTTTTAATTATAATTTTTTCTCGTATTGTGTTTTGCATTGTTATCATCGTGGTTTGGTGACTATTTGATTTTCTTTTGAGTTCTATTTGTAAGAATGGTATGATGGCAAACGGAGGTGTGGCGAAGTTTACGGTGGTGCAATTTTGGAATTGTGCTCGAGGAAGCAACTTCCAAAATTGTACACTCTAAATTATATGTATATGTTTAATTGCATTTTGAGAATTGTTTTGATACTAATGATTTACATTTTTTATGTTTAGTTTACTACAAAACGAATTAGAATTGGCATAATATAAGAACACTACGAAGTACAAAACAGAAGCAACAATCAATTGGAATCAAATTGAGCAAACACCAACATTCTAAAAGATAGATGCATATCAAATTTCATTTTACATACCTCTTGAAGTGTGTTTGTGACAATTTTTTATGTGTGTTGTCTCTACAAATGCTATCTGCCTTCGTATTTTCTTTCTTCCTCTTTCAATTTCCAAACTATCTGCTTGATGAATTCTAAAGTGTAAAAATGGAGTGTGAATTTTTAATTGTCGTCTCTCTTCTTTTGATTTCCTCTCCTTTTAAAGAGTTGAATCTGACGATTCTTGATGCAATGATCCTTCCTTTCTTCATCTTTTTTACGCTTCCGTTCACGAAGATTGCCCATCCCGTTTCAGTGCCAAACCGATTTCTCTTTTTTTTTTAAATTAATTAATTTTTTATTATTTAATATTATTTTATTTATATTTTTTATTATTATTAAAATTCTGTTTTTTCTTTTTAAAACTGACAAAGCAAAGAAAACGAATGAAATTTATTACAAATGGAAAACACTATGTGTGAGGAGGTAAGGAAAAAGAATTGAATCAGCCCATACAAGAAAGTAGGATTTGAACATTAAAAAGTAAGAAGTATATAAAAAAATGAATGAATGGGCCTAATCCAAACAAAAAATGATGAAAATAGAAAACTGTCCAAAACCAAATATGATTTAAATTGTGCAAATGATAAAAATTATTTTTTTTCTATTATTTTATTTTTCACGGCCAAAATTGGGTGTTGACACTTTGGTATAAGCCCTAAGGCTCAAAATACTATTTTATTAGGCCCATAAGCTATTTTACTTGCCCAAAAATACAAGGCCTAAAATAAACTCTTCACTACTCTATACAATTTTTACAAGTAGAGGTCTTGTAATCTAGAAGCTCCAATGTCTTTAGAGTGATCTTCTCCAAGGTAAAGCAAGACATGATATGAGAAAACTTCTCAAGATAAGTCTCAAAACAAGAGAAGAGGAATTCTCACTCAACTCTCTTAGTGAAACCTTTCAAGGTAAACATTAATTTTTATTTTTAGAGTGCACATGTTCAAGGTAACTCTCACGAATGGAAAAAGTTATTATTATTTTTTCTATTTTTTGGTGTTGACAGTTGTCTCTCTTTACTTAGATTTTACTAGATAATTTGAAAATTAAAATTTTCAGATTATCAAAGTAAAAGATAAGCAAAGACGAAAACAACTGATTTTGTTTGGGATGAAAAAGAAAAATATTTTCAAAATTGGGAGTCCAAATGAAAGAAAATGATGTCATAACCTTTTACCTTCTGAGGACGAGAGGGCTACGAGTCTTTGTTGCTAAAAGGTAAATCTACGACTGCAACCTTGACTTTTTGAGGACGAGAGGGGTATGAGTCCTTGCTGCTGAAAAGTAAATTTAAGACTGCAACCTTGACCTTTTGAGGACAAGAACGCTATGAGTCTGATATGTACTTATTTTAACCACTTTCCTAATGCATATTGATAAGAATAATGACAAGTTTTGGGCCATTTTACTGTATTTGGGCTTATTGATCTTTAATTGAAAGTTTGACTCAATTTGATGAAATTTTCCAAACATGAGCATATTTCGTATTTTGTCCATAACTTTTTCTACAGACCTCAAATTAACTTGATCTTTATGTTATTTTATAGATAACTCAAAGATCTACAAACATTGTGAGGCTCCAAGACCAAATTTGGATTCTAAAGTGGACAAAATCAGCCTCGAATTTGACATACGGAATCTGGACAACACTTTGAGCGGAAATATTCAATTGAGGATAACTTAGTCCTTTCACTCCTAAATTAGTTGGGTTCAAAACTGTGTGTTTTTGGTGTTTTAGGGCAACTTACAGGTGGGCCTGGGCCACTTTAGGTTAGGTTAAAACTCTGAATATTATGGTGAGCACAGTCTGATTGGAATATTATGATTGAATACAGTTTGATTGGAATGTATTGTGGAGTTCTCGAATAGGAATCAAATCGAATTGATGATGTTGCTCACCATGCGATTGCATTGGTTTGGCACACTGGGTGGTCGATAAAATGCTCCACGATTGTGGAGTGTTTAGGACGTTAGATAGACGCAGGGATTCTGATATGTTTAATCCACGAATGTAATTGGGATAATATTTAGGAACCAGTGAGGGATTAGGGAGAACCGAAGGGAGACCGGGTTGATTTGCATTACGTGAACTTCTCTATTTTGCTTGAATCGTTTTTCTTTATTTATTTTGTTTAAGTGTCGTACTTGCCAACTCCCCCCCACCATGCTACTGCTTTATATTTTTAGTAATTGAGAACGTTTGAATGGTCCTTGAAAGAATGACCTAGGTTCGCTATATTGCAAAATCTAGCCTCCTAGTTAATTTAGACGCGTTTGACCGCAAATCAAATTTTGGCGCCGTTGTCAAGGACCCCTATAAGGTTTATTGTTCATGTATGGATTTTAGGACTTACTATTTGATCATGGATCTCATTCTTCTCTCTTCTTGTCATGAGAGTTTCTCCAAAAAAAAAGAAAAAAAAAAGAAAAAAAGAAACTAAAATTGAGAAAAAGAGAAGAAAATGCTTGTATGACTTGTATTGGAGTAATTTGTGTAATTTTAATTCTTGGGTAACTTTCAGGAATACTTTCATTGATGTTGCAAAAAAAAAAAGAAAAAAGAAATCATGCTCTTGCTCTTTTAATAATCTTTGGATGTTACCTTAGTTGCTAAAAAATTATTCCTATCCATTACCTTAATAAAGTCCTCTTGAATAATGCAAACTTGTGTTTCAGAAGTGGAGAATTAGAATGCTTGCAAGCCTATGATAAGGCAATGTTCATTGAGATGGTTTGAGTGTTATACATTTACCCTAAACACATGAGAGTAAGAGAGATACACTATCTTCAAGGGCCAACATACATATCTGTCATTTCCATAATTGGTTGCACAAATTGATTAATCCAAAAAGAGAAATTCACACTTTTATTGAGAAACCTTTAAAAATAAATTTGATTTTGTCCTCCTTGCTCAAATACTTTGTGAGTGGTAGCTTGTTGAATGAATTGGGTTATAGTCTCAACCTTTAGCCTTCATTTTCTTTTATCTAGTTTAGATTTTGTCCAAGAGTGCAAAAGGATAAGTGTGGGGGAATTTGATAAGTCCTTATTTTAACCACTTTCCTAATGCATATTGATAAGATTAATGACAAGTTTTGGACCATTTTACTGTATCTGGGCTTATTGATCTTTAATTGAAAGTTTGACTCAATTTGATGAAATTTTTGGAAATTTATCAGACATGCATATTTCGTATTTTCTCCATAACATTTTCTACAGACCTTGGATTAACTTGATCTTTATATCGTTTTGTATATAACTCAAAGATCTACAAACGTTGTGAGAGGCTGCAAGACCAAATTCGGATTCTAAAGTGGACAAAATCAGCCTCGAAGTTGACATACGAAATCTGGACAGCACTTTGAGCGAAAATATTAAATTGAGGATAACTTAGTCATTTCACCCCCAAATTAGTTGGGATCAAAACTGTGTGTTTTTGGTGTTTTAGGGCAACTTACAGGTGTGTCTGGGCCACCTTAGGTTATGTTAAAACTCTGAATATTATGGTTCGCAAAGGGGAGCAGCCACTAACTAGGTTTTGTAGACGGATTTGAATTCAATTTCACTTGCTTGTTTCTTCTTCAATCATTCTTCACTTTTGCAGTTTTAATTTCGTCTTCATTTGCTTCTCCATTTCTATCTTTGGTTATTATTCATGTTCATTCCACGATGAGTGGCTAAATTTTTTACTCAATCCGGTCCCTAGAGGTTCTCCCGCTTCCGTTTATCCCTAGGTTCGTGTTTTGTATTGTTTTTCCGCAATTACCTACTCATTTTCTATTTTAATTCGATTGCTGAATTTAATGGTTGGATTGAATCTGTAAATGATTGAATACAGTCCGATTGGAATGTATTGTGGAGTTCTCGAATCGAAATCAAGTCGAACCGATGATGTTGCTCACCATGTGATTACATTGGGTTGGCACACTAGGTGTTCGATAAAATACTTCACGATTGTGGAGTGCTTGGGACGTTAGATAGACGCAGGGATTCTGGTCTATTTAACCAATGAATATATTTGGGATAATGATGGAGTACGCCCCAGCGACATTAATCAAAGAATAAAGAGGACAAAGAGCCAAAGGGAGAATGAAGAGCTTTCCAGAAGATTAGGCCCATCTCATCCTATTTAGGCTTTAAATCAGCAGCTCGGGCCCAAATATAAACGTGAAGAAATACCTTTGGAGAAAATAGAGTATTAAGGATAAGTCCTCTAATTTGTATAAATTGTTTAGAATAGTTTAGAATAATTTGGGCCTTGTATTTGGGCCAAGTAGAATAAATGCGGGCCTTGTATTTTTGGGCCATGTAGTATAAGTTTGGGCCTTGAGGTCCATAAATAATGTTGGGCTTGATCAAGGAGTCTAAGTAGCACAAGGAGCTCTCTCCTTGTGCCACTTGTTACCACCTTGTGAGAGCCTTAGAGTGCAAGCTAGGTTTGGGAAGCTTGTCATAGAAGCTAGGGTTAGAAGTTTGTCTTATAAGCTAGGGTTAGAAGCTTGTCTAATAACCTAGGGTTTCTAGACCTAGCTTCTCCCATACCATACCTAGATAGCTTTTATGGGAAGCTAAGTAGCTCATCCTTTCTTTTACAAATAAGAGGTTTAGGAACCTCTAATGTAAACTTGATTTGTGTAATGAAAAGCTGCCAAATATTTAGCACATTGCCTCAAGTTTCACATTGAGTTTCTTCTCATAGAAGCTAGAAGTTCTCTCTCTTGAAGGTTGGCCCAACCTCCTTCAAGGCTTTCACCATCTACTTCACCATCAACCTCCTTGCACGCTTCCTTCCTTGTATTTCCATGGCTTCCGCATCATGAGGAGTTTCATCCACTTCTTCTATTCGGTGCTTCAAGGTTTCATCATGCTCAACTTCCATTGAAGCTTGTGCAAGAAGCTAAGGCTCCTAGGAGCTCCTTCATCAGATGATATTTAGGAACTAGTGAGGGATTAGGGAGAATCGAAGGGAGACCGAGTTGATTTTCATTACGTGAACTTCTCTATTTTGCTTGACTCGTTTTTCTTTGTTTATTTTGTTTAAGTGTTGTAGTTGCCAACCCCCCCCCCTCCCCCCGGTCGTGCTACTGTTTTATATTTTTAGTAATTGAGAACGTTTGAGTGGTCCTTGGAAGAATGACCTAGGTCCGCTAAATTGCAAAATCCAGCCTCCTAGTTAATTCAAAACGTGCTCGACAGCGCGAATCAAGCATCCCCAATTTCACAGCTACTAGCTCCTTTAATCATCCCCATCCTTTCCTCTAAGACTTCCAACTTGTTCTTAAGTCTTGTCAGCATTAACAATCAAATTCTGTAACCCCTCATGTACAACAATATTTACTGGAGTCGCTTCACCAATTATGAATTGGAGAACCCTTGGTTGAGTAGTAGAAGGAACGTTATTAATTACCATCCTTTCAACATGACTAGCAGGTGGTACTTGAGTGGACTCAGGTTGACCTTTTGCACTAGCAGCATTAACAATTGATGGTATATTCTCTTGTTCAGCATAGTCCTCATAAGGCGACTCATAGGTTAGAGGTAGGCCATATGGAGGGAACTCCTAATTTGCTATATTCCCATGATTAGGATCTCGGGTTTATAATGTCCCTTGTTGAAAAACAGGAGGATGTAAAGACTGAATCTCTTCATTTCGAGCGGCAGCCGCATCTTTAAAGGCTACCATCATCTCATAGATTTAACCAACTTGATTCTTAAGTTGGTCAATATCATCATTCATGTTTTCTTGTATTTCACCCCAGACCTCCATTTTCTTGCTATTGGCACGAGTTCTATAGGGATGTCGTGGAATGTTTGCCATTATTACGTTTCTGTTAATTTATTTTAATGAATTAATCATATTAGAATGCAAAAAAAATAAATTATATGAAAAAAAATGAACGTAAATGCATGTAATTTAAGTAGTAATTATGAGAATTTTACACGTATTTCATGGAAATTCAACCCGTATTTGTATTAATGATAATCAAAATTGTTTGACATCATAGTACAATTGGTCATAACAATAGAATACTCCCTAGCTCCTAAAGACTCAACAGATTATTTTTCTATTGTTCGATCCTCAACTTTCGCTTCAGGTTAACAGATTCTGATTCCCTTTCAACTCCAAAATTAGATTTAATTTCCATGATCTAGTGTACAATTTTCAACCTCACCCTTTAAAATAAAATAATGATGCATGAGAGGTGAGGATCGTGGCTAGGCTCACGGTGGCCGTTGGTGACTCCAAAGCACGGTGAATCAAGAGTGGCGAGGTGCACTCAATGGCAACGGTGAGGTGGTGGTCGTGGCGGTGATGTTGAATTTGCAAGTGACAGCGACCACGGTGGTTAGTGGTGAGAGCTTTGAGGCACGAGTGCGGGTTTGAAGGTATCATGGTGGTGCTTACGGTGGCTGTTGGTGGCCTTGAGGCAGAGGCAACGGTGATAACGGTGAGGGGTAAGGTGTGGCAGTCACTAGCAGACTGGCTCTTTTTCTATTCCCTTTTATTTTTTGGCTGTTGGTGATGCCAACTTTGTTGTCGATAAGGATAAAGAAGTGAGGCGCGACAGTGTTAGGGTTATCTTTGCCTCGCAGCGGCGAGGCTTGTTGGAGACGGCGAAACAAGTCATCAGATCTCTCTTTTTTTGTTTTGTTCTCTTCCTCTGTTCTTTCTTTTCAATGCATTTTTGTTCTAACTATAATTCTTTTTGGTATTGTGTTTTGCATTGTTGTCGTCGTGGTTTGGTGAATGTTTAATTTCCTTTTGAGTTCTATTTGTAAGTATGGTATGATTAAACAGAGGTGTGGCGGAGTTTTTGGCGGTGGAATTTTGGAATTGTTCTCGAGGCAACCACTTCCAAAATTGTACGCTCTAAATTATATATATATGTTTAATTGCATTTTGAGAATTATTCTGATACTAATTGTTTATTGTTTTTATGTTTAGTTTACTGCAAACGAATTAGAATTGGCTTCGTATAAGAACACAACAAAGTACAAACAGAAGCAACAAACAATTGGAATAAAAAAGAGCTAACACCATCATTATAAAGAAAAATGCATATCAAATTTAATTTTACATACCTCTTGAAGTCTGTTTGTGACAGTATTTTGTGTGTTATCCCTACAAATGCTATCTGCCTTTGTATTTTCTATCTTCCTTTTTCAATTCCCAGACTCTCTACTTGATGAATTCTGAAGTGTAAAAATGGAGTGTGATTTTTTTTATTGCCCCCTCTCTTCTTTCGATTTCCTCTCCTTTTATAGAGTGGAATCTAACGATTCCTGATATAATGATCCTGCCTTTTTTCATTTTTTTGACGCTTCCATTCACAAAGATTGCCCATCCCATTTTAGTGCCAAACTGATTTCTCTCTCTTTCTTAAATTAATTAATTATTATTATTATTTTTTAATATTTAATACTATTTTTATTTTATTAAAATTCTGTTTTTTTATTTTAAAACTGACAAAGCAAAGAAAACAAATGAAGTTTATTACAAATGCAAAACACTATTTGTGAGGAGGTGAGAAATAAGAATTGTATCAGCCCATAAAAGAAAGTAGGATCTGAACATTAAAAAGTAGGAAGTATATAAAAAAAATGAATGAATGGGCTTGATCCAAACAAAAAATGATGAAAATAGAAAACTGGCCAAAACCCAATATGATTTAAATGGTGCAAATGGTAAAAAACATTATTTTTGTTATTATTTTTTTCTATTATTTTTTTCACTCAGACGAAATTGGGTGTTGACACTTTAGTACAAGGCCTAAGGCCCAAAATACTATTTTACTAAGCCCATTATCTTCTCCAAAGTCTATAGAATTTTCAAGGATAAGTGCAAAGCAAGCCACGATTTGAGAAAACATATCAAGATCAGACCCAAAACAAGAGAAGAGGAACTCTTACTCAACTCTCTCAATGAAACCTTTCAAGGTAACTCTAATTCTCATTCTTATCATCAACTATGATTTTACAAGAGTGGACACTCTTATTTATAAAGTATATTTTGTCCAAGGAGTTCCAAGAGTCATTAAAAAGAATTAACTATGATTAACTACACTAATTCCTTGAAATTAGGGAAATGCACATGGTAGTTATCTAGGTTCAATGAATGTAATGATTACAATGCATGTACATGAATGAATGACTAGGTGGTTACTAAAATATAAAGAATGTAATGATTGCAATGCATGTACTTCTAAAAGTCTATATATTTCATACCAAACCCTATTTCAAATTTAGTTGTTCGAACCTCCTTTGTTTGCCCCTATTTTTCTATCATTTTTCTGTTTTAAATCTTAAACCTTCATCAAATGGATTCTCCAACCCCTTCTGGCTTTATGAATTATTATCGACCAGCTAAGTCAAATGAATTTGTCATCTCACCTCTTTCTAAAAAAGTCATCATCCTCAGACTTTGTTCCTATGTATTTTGTGCAAAAGCTAATTCATGAAGTTGTTCATGATGAGAGCGAGGATGTTCATAAAGAGATGTAAAATATAGAAAGAAGATAGAACCACAAGTTTTCCAAGTTGAATAATAGACACTATTAGTTGGAGCTTTCTCTTACAAACTAAATTCAGAAATACGGAGCAAAGATTTTCAAATAGTTGAAATCCCCTTCATAACCAAGACTTCCTACCCATCATCTTCTTTTTGTTCCTCACAACAATGATGATTTCTTCAAAGAAACCTTTTTAATAATGTCAAAAAGGGGGAGAAATAGTTTTGAGTTTTTAGAATTTTTGAGAGAAATTATTTGTTTCGAGTTTAACTATTGAGTTCTATAGTGTTTTGAGTTTTAAGTTCTTTAGTGGTTTTAAGTTTTTGTTTTCAGTCCTTTCATTTACATTACATACAATGCATAAAAAATTATTCTTTCCTGCTGCTCAATTCTCTAACATTCTAGTATATGGTACAATTTGATATTTTTATATATGAAATCTTGATACAGTGCTTTCAGATTTGCTGATGTTTGGTTTGAAACTTTTAGTTATTTCCTCATCAAAAGGGGAGGGAGGACAATGTTAGACCAATGGATGGTCTATAACCCATTAGGCGGTCTAGTCACGTTAGATGATTTAAGACCCCATTAGACGATCTTTTGAACATAAGCGTCTATACAATTTTGGTGATAACAAATCCTTAGCATTTTTTCACTATAATGGCAAGTGTGTTAGTCACTTATATAGCAAGTAATAAATATATTGTTCTCTCCCAAGGGACTTGTGCAATACACGACAATAAGTGCAATTGGTAACAAATTTAGACTAAAAATTATTCCCAATATTTGAATTGATTAAAAAGAAAATAAAATTCTAAATCACAATGAAAATATTTTTTATTTTATTTTTAATGAGCACTTAGAAAGCAAAAAAAAAAAAAAAATAGACATGATATGGAATGCAATGGCTATGGTTAAATTTCACCAAACCTCCCTCTCATACATAAAAACGATTACCCTCTTCCCAAACTAATGTAAATTTCAACCCATAATAATACCCAAACCTTAATTCCTTAGATGAATGAGCCTAAACTTTCCTATTAACCGTCAATTCCTTGATCAATTATATAAAAAAAGACTTGTTTTTGCCACAAAGGGTCTTAAGGCAACAAATGAATCATGCTTTATTCCTAGATACAAGCTTTCATTTGGTATTTTGATTCATATCCATATTAAAAATGATATTTCCTCCTAAGAATCAATTATCAAGTCATAGATCAACACGACAGACAATGAGCACAAAAACAAAATACTAAGATCTTAATAAATAAACATATATATAACCCAAAATTGGTTATATGAGTGTTTAACTGGACACATCTAATCCCATCAAGATGAGAAGAATGGACAATAGAGGAAGATGCATATACAAAGAGGAGAAAAGAAACCTTCCAAACCCTTGTTGTTGTCACAAGGCTACATTTTTCTAACTCCTAGAGGTTGTGGAGTGTCTAACCATAACGCAGAAAGTCCTTTAAATAGATTATGATCAGCGAAATTTGCGCTTGCGCTTAACTCAACATTAGTGGAGTCGGGCTCAACTTTCCTGCAAAGCTCCATGGCCCAACTAGCCCTCGGCCCAAGTTCAATGGAACTGAACCTAGCTTCAATGGCATCCGACCCAACTTCATTGGCGTTGAGCGTAATTGCACAAGTTTTTCTCTCGAGTTGTAGCTCAACACAACTTCAATGGCTCCGAGCATCCTGGGCGCAACTCTCCTAGGTCATTTCTTTCTCTTTTATCTCATCCTTTATGGTCTCCAATCTTGCTCTTCTTTATCCAATGTTTCTTGTTCAATTATTTATAACAAGAAACAAATTATTTATAAAAAACAGATAAAAACAAGGAATTTAGCAAGTTCCAAACTTATAAAGAGTTGGCTTCGTTATGAAAATTGACTCCAAAATATGATTAAAATAAATGTTTTCAAACTCCCCCTAACTTAGCACTAATAGACAAATACTTAACAATGGTATAACAACCAAAAGGAAAGCTCACACAATCACTTCACATGTCAATCATGTATGCTCTCTCGAATAAAGCTTTTTGTTTTCTAGTCAAGACTCAACAGCTATGATGCTCTCAATTCAAATGTAACAAAGAAAATACGTGCAACCTTTCATATACAATTGAACAATCATAGCATAATGTTTCCATGGACAACTAATGGCACCATTGCTCTCCAGAAAAAGTGTTTCACTTAAGTACATTGGTGTCCAGATATCATTCTCTCACCTACCACTAATTCCACATAATTTAACTTTACCTTTCATTTAAAGAGCTAAAAATTTTCAAAAACATGCAACATCACAGGGGCTTTATTGGGTTATAACGTGGCTGGGCTAAGAAGAAAATTGGTTTTTCTAGTTAATCAAATGCACTTTAAGCAAAGAGAACAATTTGATCAACTCATGAATTCAACACATTCTACCCTCTTTTATTTATAATCCAAACTTAAACCAATATCAAAATTTCCCCCACGTTAGTTTATTTTTGAAAACATAAATGATTCTTTTCCCCTTTTTTTTTCTCTTTTTTTTCTTTTTATTTTTTTATATGTCTACAACTTGACCCAATACCTTTCTAAAATGCTTTTTATACTCCGCATAGAATACTTTTAATTTCTCTCAAACTTGAATCACACTAAGGACCATGATCTCCTTGCTCTCTCAACTCATAGTGAGGTAGTCAAGGTTAAAACATTTAAGGATTAAGGTTCAAGGATGAAGAAAAATTTCTTTCAAAACTCAATAAGGTGCACAAAGGTTTTATTTAGGAAAAAGAAAACAAGGTTGGCTATTTGGCTCAGGCTATAATGAAATAAAAACCAAATGACCTTGATCACATGTAAGGATGCAAATGAATAATTACTATAGAAACTTAAGCAAAGTCAATTATGAGTCAAAAGTGATAACACACAGTGAATTAAACTCTTAAGCTCAAAATCTCACATGGTTAAACTATTGGTACCTAAAGCTATCATATAATATGCCACAATTATTAATAAAAAATACAAATATGAATGCACTTCCAATCATAAGAACACAAGAGCAACCACAAACTTAAATTCAATAAAACAACTCATTTAATTCATAGTTGTTAATAGAGAGCAACACAATAAATTGTCATCAATAAAAAATTCTCATCATTGACATGTGAAACTCACTACAAGCCATATAACCAAATGCATCATATAGGTCACATTTGCTAGGTTACACAATTTATTTCCAAAAAATAAATAAAAACTGAAAAATAAAAAAAAATTGAAATTTAAAGAATAAAATAAAACTTCAAACATATAAAATAAAAAACTAAAATTTAAAGAACAAAATAAAATTAAATCTTTCAATGGTTTATTCTCTAGCAGATCCTAATAATCATAAAATGCAATCCTCTTCTTCCACATTATCACCATTTGCATCCTCAATAGAGTTACCCCCTCCAGCAAATGTGGCTAGACCCAAAGTCCAAAATTTCAATTTCTTTTACACGCTAGGGCAAGCACCATAATGTTGTGTTGGGTGCCAACTGAATTCTACAACTATAATTGAAAATTTCTGATATGGCACTGGGCACCACTCATGTTGCAACGAACACGACCGTCGAAAACTTTACACTAACCTCCATTCACGTTGAGTCGGGAACCATTTGGGCAATGCAACAATTTTTTGATGTCTTGTTCTTGACAGATGAACTAATAATGATAACAAGAATACATAAAGACTAGAGTAACAAGTTAGTCCAAAATTTCTTTATATATAAAATTTGAAAAGTATGAATAAAAAAAATTAAAAACAATCAAATATTTAACAAATATGCATTTCCTATTCATATAACAATTTATAATTATTCTTTTGTTCCTATTGCTCAACCCAGTTATATCCTTAATGAATGTTTTCTATTGAAAAACAATCAATCCATTCCTGGACTTGATGAGATTATCTATTGACATTGAGATCATCTTACTAGAAGCCAAACACTACACTCTATTCCTAGTGGTTACAAATCTTTGGTTGATCGAGTTTAGTTTTGAAAGTTGAGTATATTTCCCAATATCATTCAAGCATTAAGATCATGTATTAGTAGCAAAGGTCTACAATACAAGCATTGGCAATAAAACTCAACTAGATGAGAACAGGGTTAGGATGATTACAAAGATTCCTTTACTGTAAAGCATTATAGCCTAAAACTCAATAATTTCATGTATAAAGAAAAACTTAAAAAAGATTTATAAAAACGTGAAAAGTAAAAAATAAAAATAACAAAGATGAAGTCTAAAAGAGTTATAAATTCAAAATCACCTTGTATTAGAACACAGGTCCCCGACAACGAGGCCAAAAACTTGCTAGCGTTTGTTCACTATGATAGCAAGAGCATTAGTCACTTATGTAGCAAGTAATAAATATATCGTTCTCTCCCAAAGGACATGTGTCATACATGACAATAAATTTAATTGATAACAAATTTAGACTAAAAATTATTCTCAATATTAGAATTGATAAACAAGAAAATAAAATTCTAAAACACAATTGAAATATTTTTTTTTATATTTTAACGAGCACTTCGAATGCTAAAAAAGAATTGAGAAATTTCAAATTATGGTTTATTTAAAATAATTATCTAGTATCTATTTGTGTAGTAAATAAATACAATATAACCACCCTGAATGTTGTATCCTTTTTCTTATCCTCTGTTCTTAATGTATATGAATTTGGTACCTTTCAACCTAATTATACAAGTTATTTCTTTACATTTTAGAGAAATGGATAGTTTTGTTTCTTTAAATTTAATTAACATACATGCATCACATGTTTACGATAATAAAGAGGAATTTTTTCCTTTCAAATGAATAGGTTCAATACGATGAGTGATGCTTATAGATTCAAACATTTGAAAAGAAAGTTGTCAAACCAAGACGAATTAGTCATGCAATTACATTTTGTACATATCTTCTTAATCAAACAATATTCAAAATTAGATTCTTCATAAGCTTAATATTCCTACTCTACCATTATATATATTTGAAGTTTTCGATTAATCAATATTGACAAAGTATACAAACTATTAATACAAGTCATAATCCATTAACTAAATTGCGTTGCTAATTTATATTTAAATATTTATTGATCCTACATTAATGTAAATTTAGATTCTACTACCTATTTTAACAATTAGTCTAGATTTACCGTGGTGAAAAAAAGTGATGATAATTTTGTAAATAAATGTAATTTATTTTATAATGGTTGACCTAAAATTATTGTTAAAATTCAAATAATCGAATAACAACCACAATTTCATAGAATCACCATTGTTCTCCTTATTTTTATTCCTAAACCGATTATCGTGCTCTTGTTTCGTCATCTTGTGTGCATGCTGTCTTTGCTCACATCTCATGTCGTAACCCCTACTTTGACCCCTATGAACACACTTGCTACATCCAGTTCCACCTACTACCACCCTTACCATTGTCCTTCACGTCTACTGTCACTTAGGCTATCACCACGCTTTGTTCCTACATTTTGATCACCTCTATTGTAGTTTTTTTTACGACGATGACTTTACACCAACACGTCATTATTAAATGAAGTTACGGTGATAGTTGAAGATAAAAATTGTAGTCTTTTTTAATAATAATGAGTCTAACTATCATTGAACGATATAACTTTTAATGGCATTTTTATAAACAATGATATAAAATCTTTTTTAATAGTTGTTAAAAGTCATGTTTACCATGGTGTTATTTTGGAATTTAAATTTAAGTTTATCTGAACTTTATATATGGAGTTTTTAAGATAAAAATAATTCTTTTCTTTATATAAATTAAGATTATATGATGAATTATATGAGAATTTTTAACTATTAACATTATTTTTCCTAGTTGTAAGAGATACTCTCAATGTCACCATGCGTTGGAGAGTTTTAGATGATACAATTAAGAAATCCAACTAAGTATAAATGGTTGCACCTCCACGATTTCTTCCTACACCTCATACTTATGAGAATACCCTTCTAAATTTATTTATGGATTACGCAGTTTAAAATATAAAAATCTGTATTTTAGATTCCACAATCATAATAGAATTATATTTTGGATTACACAATTCAGAATTCAAAGATTGTATTCCAGATTTTTGTATTCCATATTATATAATCTGGAATACAATTTTTGTGTTTGGATTGCATTATAGATTATAAAATTTGAAATACAAAAATTGTATTATAAATTTTCATATTTCAAATTATAGAATCACGAATACAAAAATTATAGTTTAAACTTTATATTTCAGATCGTAAAATTCGAGATATAAAAATTGTATTTTAAATTTTTATATTCCAAATTACATAGAATAACCTTGAACAATAAACCTTGAATAATGAAAAGGAGTGTGAGAAGGTTTTTTATGAAGGGTAAAGTGGTAATTTTCCTTATGTGAGGAACAAGATGAAATCATGGAGGTGCACCAAGAAACGGCCTGGATTGTTGTGTAAAAGTTAGGCTGCATGGCACGAATAGGTGGGATAGCCGTAGAAAGGGGTACAGGGTAACCCTAATAACCATTATTAAAATGGTTCAATACTCAAACGTAAAAAAAAATTGTATGTGCCTTTATATATTGACTAGCCATCCTAGTCACTCAAAACTCAATTAAAACTTGATAGCACGCATGCGTGTGAGCTCCCTTAAATGTGATAATGTCAAGGGTAGAGTGTCACGATAATGACCCTAACAATTACTATATTCGTTAATCAAAATAAGAAATTAAAACCTTTGTATGTACAATGTACTATAGATACAAAACACCGAATATGAAATATCAATAATTTAGTCAAATGAAAAGTTGCATTTTGCTTTCCATTTTATATTAAGATAAACAGTTATATCAAAGGAAATAATTCCTCTACATCAAACACATTAACAAAAGTAAAATAACTTCAATATCAGCCTTTTTCTGTTTTTCTTTTTTTTTTTTGTTTTTTTTTTTGTGAAAAAAAGAAACAACAAGCCAAAGAATAGATGGTCATATTGAGAATATGCTTAAAAAATATTAACTAGCAATAGGCTTTCATATTAATATATGTATATATAACCTTACTTTATTTTGCTGACCATGTAGCCAACAATGATAAAGATGGGAAGCAATTATATCTACGCCAATTAACTTGATGATTTAAACTAAGCGAAGTGTGATGTAAACTAAACGATGGCCACTGATAAGACATGAAGTCACAATAATAATTAGGCACTAGATGATTGATAGAATTAAAAACACGAGGGTAACTTGTATTTTGGGACTATGTATGCATGTGTGTTTAAAAGGCGCCACTAGTTAATATAACCAATGATATAGTTTTACTTAAATAAATTGAATGTCTAAATTGTATAAATTTTTTTAACAATTAAAAATAAATAAAATTAAATGGAGCATTTTAAGGGTATTTCAACCTATTTACAAAATAAAACACCAATATACGAGTAATCAGTAACATGACAACATTATAAGGCCAGACCAATATAGACTAGGAAAGGGAAAGAAAACATCTATCATAATTCTACATGGCCCTTCGAGTAAACTCAACTGATAATAAAAAATATCTCGTACCCAACACCTCGTAAATGGTTTTCCATTCATTGTGGTCCGCTCTCCTGTGTATTTGCACCTGTAAAACAAGGAAATTCAAAATCTAAATTATATAAATGTGTGCAATCTTTTGAGTTTTAGTGATTAATAATTAATATGCTATATTAAATTTTAAAGGGTAAAGTAATATTTTGGAATGGAAAATCCCCACCTATTTTCTTTATCGACATTATTTAATTATATTAAATTAATTTTTAGACGTATAATTAAGTTAAATATTCAAATAAAGAGTTTTATTAAAAAAATGGTAAGGTGATGGATGAGAGATAGTTATATAGTAATTGTTTGCTAACAACTGAGATGGCAAATGTAACCTTACCCTTCACGTACCACTTTAATAATTGCATATAATAATTGCATGAGTGGCAACCATATTTCTTTAACTTGGTTGAAGAGGTCCAAAGATGAAAAAATTATTCTTGTATTTATTATTCAACCCAATTATTTATATATATAAATTCAGTTAAACTTTTCTTTTTTTCTAGGGAAGACAAATTCGATTCATGAATTTACTAAATTTAATGAATTTCTAAATTATAAACTATGGGAATTACTTTATTAAACCCTTTTCATGAAAGACTTGTCTTCGAATATTGTTTGTAACCTTGAGAGCGCATTTCTTACTACAGTACAACATTGATAATATCATTACCATTTGGGATGTGGAATATGTAGATGTATTTTTCAATTCCTTTCAAGTGTTTCACATCTGTTCCTTCAAATCTCAATTATTTCATCAGAATTAATACTTTAAGAGCAAGGGAAATATAGATTATGAAATAAAGTACACTAAGCTGTTCATTAAAAGATTCAATCATTGATATTATACATTTCAAACTTCATTATTTATATATATATATATATATATATATATATATATATATATATATCTTTTATTCATTTATATATAATTATTTATTATTAATTCCTATTACAAAAGAAGTATTTTGGGTCAGATTTAAAGTTAAATAACATCTCATAAAGGTTTAATGTTAATGAAAGAGAAGTAAGAACAAAGTCCATTTACGTCATACTTAAATAATTAGTATAAAAAAATTTATTAGATTACAACAATAAAATGCCAATTTTTACAGTGAATAGAGTAAAATTTAACATAAATTTACGTTAAGTATGGTGAAATTTGATATAAATTTATGTTGCTTAAAGGCGTAACTGCAGTAAAAATTTGTAGTTTGTTTTTTTTTTTTTTAATTTGGTTCGTTTTTTCGTAAATCTATAACCTACAATATAGAAAACACAACAAAAATATAAGAGTACAAATATAAAATATAAAATGAGACAACTGCCTAACATTTTAATGAAATTACGTAATTTTATCCTAATGACCTAAACAACATAATAAGACTAACTATATATTATTTATATGGGGGTTACTTATATTAGAGAAGATAGGTTGTCCACTGTTTTTTTACTTGATTTGTATTATTTTAGAACAATTCGAATTAATTTTGAAAGACTTGAAACTTTGACTCATGTTATTAAAAGAAAAGAAAAAAAAAACTGATATTTTGAAAGAGTCCATAATTGTTCTATTAGAAAAACTTTTCTATCATATTATAATTATTATTATATTTATAATTATAATTGTAGTTATTATAATATTATTATAATAATATTATTATTATCATTGACATTATTATTATATTATTATTATTAATATTATTATAATATTGTTATTCTTATTATTATTATTATTAATAGTATTATTATTATTATTTTATATTATTACTATTAGTACGCTTTTCTTGTAATCAATACTCATAAAAATAAATTAAATTTAGCCAAGTATTGAAATAAATTACTTTAGTCTAAAAATTAGTAATATTGACCTAACAGATGACTCTCATTTAATACATGAAATAATAGTCACATTCAAGTGTGTTTGCCTATTAAACTAAAATGAGAGACAAATGACATTATTATTTTCAAAGTTTATAAATAAAATAATTAGTGTATGTATTAAAAAGTTTTTTAACCTTAAGGTAAATAAATTGAGATGATGTTGTTTTACTTCTTAGACTTAAAATATTTGTTTCAGTCACAATTCTAATCAGAGAAAAGACAAATGTAAAGTGAATATATTATTAAACTTTAAAATGTAGTTAAAACCATTAAAGTTATCCTTGTACATAAGCTTTTCGTTGGTAAACTTTTGTTGTAACGAACAAAACTACACCACAATGTTATCCCTAGGTATGAAGACATTTAACTACCAATGAAACCTATATTCAATGATAAACAAATTATTTATATAATTAGAATAATTAAAAAAAAAACAAGTTAGAAAACTATAACTTAGCCAAGAATATATATATATTTGTGAGTCACTAATCCATAATTATGAGTATTTTGGATATATACCTTCATGCTCTTATACTATTGCTGGATATATACAAAATTATATTGTTCCACACTCAATTTTTTGATGTACCTGACACAATTACATTATTGATTAAATGTAATTATTATAGTGTTAAGAAATATAAATGAAAATACGACTTACATGGCGTAGAGTTGTATGATTGAAATGTTTAACATGGAGATTCCGTTGATAATCTTTAATGTATCTAGTAGGAAAATGTATAAAGGAAGAACATAAATGTCATTTCCAAACATATTATCCCATTATACTTGAGCCTCTACCATGTCGTTGTTTCATCATCATCATCATTAACAAGTTCTTTACTAACTTGTTTATCACAATCAACAAATTCAATAATCTTACATTTGCTCACAATCTTGTCAAGTAACTACCTCATGGATACAATTGTTTTTGAAAACCAAACTTCAAAGAATCATACACATGTGCTCTTCGAAAATGTTCTTCACTAACATCATGTATCATTTCCTCTAAATGCTCGTTTATCCCTTTTTCAAAATTGTCACTAGTAGAAAAAACACATTCCACGACAGGATATTATTGCAGTTAAGAGGGAACCACAATTATAAATAATGCGGTGGCATTTTTGAAATTAAGTGCAACCATACCACTGTGGTTATCCACAACAACCTCAATTGTATTAACGTTGCAGGAGATACCACCGCAGTTGGAGTGAAAACCGCGATGGTAAGACACACAAATATTTAAAATTGAAAAATTGTAGGGACATACAAGGGCGGTTATTTAAACAATCGCCTTTGTATCTCTCTGCAAAATATTTAATAATTTTAAATTATTTTGCAGGGAGATACAAGGCGGTTGTTTAAACAACCGCGGTGGTATGTGGGATACGAGCGCGGTTCCCACTAACAACCGCGCTCGTATCCTCTGTTTTAGGTTACCCGTGCATGCTCAAGCATCACTCTCGTTCTCTCTCTCTCTCTCGCGTTCGTATTCCCTCTGTCTCGCGCAACCTCACTGTCACCTCTCACCATCGTCCCTGGCCGTTTCTTGTCATCTCACCGTCGTCCGTTGCCGCCATCTCTCATGGCGTCCCTTTCTTTCTCTTCTGCTTTCTTCATCACCCCCACCACCACTAAGAAGCACCTTGGAGTACGTTCAACGCTTCTACTTCTCCACATTCTTCATTTGAGGTTCGTTGTTCTTCATTTCCATTTTGTTATTCATTCCTCTCTAAGAAGTCCATTGTTCTTCATTTTTAAGGTTTATATAGCTTGGTCCCTGAATTTTTTTCTTCCCGCTGTGACAGAAGAAGCTAGAGTGCATGGCTTTCTATTGATGGGCCTAGAGAGGGCAGAGGCTGATGAGGAGATAGTGAGGGCCAGCATGGTGTCGTCCACCTTCGGCGCCCTGGAACGGCCCGAGAGGAGGCGCGGCGGAGAGCTAAGGTTTTTTTTTTGCTGTTTCTGTTTATTTTTTACCGCGGTTCTTCTTAAGAACCGCGATGATATGTTACACTTTCTATCACGGTTATACAACCGCGGTGGTAGCTTCAATACTTTTTATCGCGGTTAGATCTACCGCGGTTCTAGAGCCGTGATTGTAAGTCTTGTAAAACCGCGGTTAAATGAGTTTTTTCTACTAGTGTGTTGACACAGTCGGAATGTTTAATATTTCTTTGTGTCATATTCATATTGTATATCTCTTGACAATACGAAAGATAAGTGATCACACGTCTCTCCAAGTTCATGACAAGTCTGATTTAGACAATGAATACATAAACAATAATAGGTCCCCTTTAAAGGTTTTCCATTTTGGAAAGCAAATTGCAATAACTCATCAACTCCCTTTCTATATTGTTCACTAGCACGTCGCACATTCACCCAACTTCGCTCTATAACTATGTAGGTTATAAACTCTATTGTCATGAATCATGCAAAGTGATTATGACTTTTGAAATTGAAGGTGAAGCCCTACCTGTGAAAATAAATGTCACTAGTCCAATAGGTGAAGTGGAGTATAACTAAAAGAAATATAAAAAAGACCTTCTCTACTATATTCTAAAATGAACTTGAACAAGAATCCTTGACTGCACCTTAATAAAATATGATAAAACGGTGTCAAGGTATAACAAATGTACTGTAGGGCCAAAAATCTATTAGATGATGTTTGATAGACGAAGCAGAGTAATTGATAGTAGAACATGGTATAAGAGTTAAGCAAATAGAACAATTTATAATAATAAACGAAAGGGTTACTCAATGATTAGACCAATTTATATGATATTGAACTAAATATCATTTATGAAATAAGACATAAAGAAATAATCCTTCAAATGATAATTAAAGGAAAGAATCAAATTGAACAATCTACGAAGTTAGACGATATATCTTTAAGGAAATGAAGTGTGAAAAATAGTCAATCAAGGGTATTAGATGAAAGATATTAGAAACAATCAAGATACATTAAACAATAAGAAACTTAGAATGGAATATCAAAGAGCTGGATAAACAAATAAAAGAGTATGTGATATTGATAGAGTTGATTTATATGATATTTTTGGATTAATTTTTTAAAACAAAATCAATTTTTCTCAAGTTTAACATTTGCTTATATTTCAATTTTAGTTAGTTTTTGTTAATAATTAATTATTACAATATGAAAATTGAATTTATGATGAATCTCTACTATTCTGAACCAAGAAGCATTAGATGAAGAGAAGAAGGAATTGAGCTCAGTGCACAGAACCTGAGCCTAGTGCAAATAAGATCTGAGAGCAATTTAATGAAATGCGTCTGGCACAGGAAATGCGAGTCTAGCATAAGTTGGGCTTCGAAAACACTAGAAATGGCAACAAAATCCAACTACGCCCAATGCACGACCTATATTTTAAGTATATATATATATATATATATATTAATTTTAGTCTTCTTAATATTATTTTAGAGATTTTATATGAATTACCCATTTATATGTTTTAGTATTTTCACAATAATTTCACTTTAATATATAATTATGCATTTTATTTAGATTTAAAATGTTATGATTAGCATAGTTACATTTAATAAAGGTAAATATTTCTTAAAAATGCAAACAGTGATATATGTTTTTAGAGCTTTATAAATAGGTAACAGTTGTTTTTTTATTATGATTATAAGAACACACTTTCTATTTCAAAAACACGTGAAAAATGAAATATTTCCTTAAATACTATTTATATTAACTTCTTATAATAATTAAAAATCTATTTTATGAAGTTTAAGTACGTTTATAAATAGAGTAATATCTGTTCATAGTCCCTAAAAGTTAATTGTCTCATTATGCTTCTATGTTTATGAAAACGTGCTATCTATGGTTTCTAAATGAGATACCAAAACAAAAACACTTTTTTTAGAAAAACAATGACAACTAGAAATAAGGATGATAATTTATTTCTCGAAGGACTACAATCAGAACCATGACAACTAAAATAAAATTAGTTTCTTCATAAATTAAGATTAATATATATATATATATATATATATATATATATATATTAATTTGTAAGAATTTTTACATTTTTTTGTCGGCAAATTTTTACATATAACTTTGTTAATTTTTTTTTTAACTTTTGCATAAAGTAAATATTTTATATTATAAAAGATTAAATTTATTCACTTTTATTGAAAAGTTACAAAAGCAATAGTGCAAATATCAACATGATATTAAATCCATTACCATTCGCATAGGAGTAATACAATTGAACCTTGCGTATTACGTGGTGGGTATATATATTGTAAGTTATTATTGAATTAAAGTACAAATTATTTGTTAGCATAACACGTGCACATTCTCTTAATTATTTAGAAGATATTAGATAAAAATAAATTAAGCATGAGACATTAATAATAGAGCGCAGTGATGTGTTAAGTAAGGAACAGTGCAGCACAGCAAAATTCACGTGCAATTGCTTGCAATCGGTGCAGCGAAGGCGACGGTGGTTGGGTGGTTGCGGAGCCACATTTTCAGGCGTCGCTCTCACACGTGCTTGCCACTGACGCGACAACACCACCCTCGACACATACACGTGTGGCACCCATTGACCACTATTATGCCTTCTTCATTCAATCTCACTTCCTTTAAAGCCCCCACCCACACCACACGTGACCATTTTGCCTTGTTTCCTTTGTCGGCCCCTCCACAACCCTCTCTGGCCCATTACCTTTCAACTCAAGAGTCAACAACCACCACTGCATTTGCTTTGCAGCAACTTTCCTTTCGATTTCTTAATATATATGTGCTTCTTTATTCTCTATCTTTTTCTTAAAGAAAATTGAATCTTCTGATTTTTTACCATATTGAAGAGACGAAACAGTTAAGATATCAATTAATTAGGTTTCTATATAACTAATAATTTTATCTCTTCACTTAATCATATACTACAAGAAAAAATTATTTAGACATCAATTTTAACTATCAAATAAAATAATTATTAATTGTGATCAAAATAATTATCAAATTAGGTTTTGATAATTAAATAACTACAAAATAAAAATAACGATTCAATTTTATTGATCAATTAAGTCAAAATAATTAGTATCTAATATTAGCTATCAAAGTTTTAATTACAGTCATTTTTAGTTATTTAACAACTAAATTCTAATTTGATGATTATTTTAATCATAATTAACAACAAAAGTTTTAGCCACTTATATCATTAAATTCTAAATTAGTTATTTTTAATTTATAGTTATTTAATAATTAAAACCTAATTTGATGTTTATTTTAGTTATAATTAACATCTATTTTATTTGGTAACTAAAAACTAGTATTTAAATAACTTTTTTTATAGTGATCCAATCACATACATTTCCATCTTTAAATATGCGTATATGAAAAACATGTATTAACAAAGTCACATAATTTAATAATCAAATTTCAAACCTATGAAGAAGTCCATATGTCAAAATAATACTTCAACTACAATGCATATAATATAAAACACTTAAAGTCAGAATAAAATTTGATGATTTGGAGGGAAGTTAATTTCTTAGATGAATCTCAATATTATAAAGGATTAATGAGTTGAGTTTCAAGGAAGATATTTGGATAGACATAAGGCATGATGCAATTATGGAAGAAACAAAGGATTATGAAATTGAAAGTTTCAGCAGAAAAAGGGTGCCCTTGATCCTGAACCAAACCCTAGTGTGCTAGTGGGATCAAGCAAGTTAAACTATGCCAACACATTAAACGTGTATTCTTTGAAAAAGGATTAAGGCATTAATTTAGTGATTACTTGATCCATGACAAACATTTTGTCTTTGGCTTTGGGGTTAGTTTTCTATGATTATGTTGACCAATCACAATTGGGTATTGTATTGTTCTAGTTTTTGAATGAATCTCATATTATTATATTATGCATGCCAAACTATGTATGACCAATTATTGAGTAGCACTATAATAGAAATCTTTCTTTAGGCTCTTAAGTTAACATAAAAGTGCGGATTATATGTTGCTACTAATCAAACTATCTAGAAGGCGTGGATTTGTATATAACCAATGTGGTGCCATGTTGCACCACTGCATTGCGCCGGTCCCCCATAGCAACTTAAATACAAGTGGTTGTTTTTCTCTTTCTCTTCTCTACCAAACCAAACGGTTTTGATTAGTATTATTTTATACAAGCCAGTGTGGTGCCATGTTTGATGAGCACAATACACTAACATTAATGTTATTATTAGCATGGTTTGGTCTTGATCTAAAAATATTATTAGTAGCAATAGTTTTTATTATCCTGTTGAGAGTATAAAGAAAAGGGAAGATTTGTGCCTAATGTTCTCCTAACATCTAGCACTGCTGATATCAACTGGACAGGGCTGCTTCTATTGCATATTGCACTGATAGCTACATAAATCTAACAGCAAATATAATAACCTAACTACTTGTTTGTAACCAATGAGATGTTGATGGTCAGAGAATATAATAAGCAAAAGTATTAACCAAATATACATGTTTATAGGGATAAGCCATAACCACCACTACCCTCACCACTCATTAGCCTCATATTACGCCCCTTTGTCTCCAATGTTTCTGGACCACTTGGCAACCATAACACAACATTTTTTCAAAAGCTTGGCTTTGAGCTCTCATCATGAATAACATATATTGCCTCATATAACTGTTTAACAAATAAGACTTGCAGGCCTTTGACAGGTATTCAAACTTACCCCACAGGCCAAGATGTTGATAATGATTCTGCATTAAAAGAAGGTTTGTTAGATAAAAATTATGGCATAGTGCATACATTTTCTTCCCTAGTGCTTATGTTCCTGTCAATACAGCTGAAGTATAGTAGCCTGAAAATGATGGAAACATAAAAGTTTATCTGGGTTTGGGGCGACCTTTCTATTTTATTGCAACCTTCAAAGGTTCCACCTAACCTTACCCTCAATTTATATTTGTTAAGGATAAAGCAATGGCACCAAACACTAGCCCGGTGTCAATTCTCTGATCCATCTGAAGTGGTAGCTTTTAGGACCAGTTCATCATAAATGCAAAGGGCTTAAAAATATTGTTCTTTTATTAAAATTATTAATCCCATAATTTCTTTTGGTCTTGTAGCCTTTTTTGATAAATATGTTATTTTATATCTATGATAAATTACTTGAGTATCTATTATTAGAGTGATAAATTATATTTTTAGTGATAAAATTATATGAGTGTCTATTATCAGTGAAGTCTTTTTTATCATTTACATTATTGAGACTGACATATAGTTTTTTAATATTGTTGTCCATTTCATTAAATTTTGTGCCACCCTCTGAATGCCACTGCACTAGATAAACAAAGTTTTCCAAGTTACTCAATTGAAAATGTCTTCGGACTTATCTATGCATGGTCTTAATATAGGCCTCTCTGTTTTAAATTTTTTTAAAAACTTAGCCATTTACTTTTCTTCCTCTCTTTGCTTCTCCCCCTAGTCAATAATGATATGTGCTAGACAAAGTACGTGCTTAGGCATATGCTAATTGAATAATAAGCAATGAGAGTGTGACAGAGATTTCTATGATTTATGTTTCTTCCTTGGATTTCCTTCAACTAATTTGAGTTTATTTATTAATTGGGGTGCTTTCAATGTGTCATAACCACTGGTAATTGCGGAAAATGCATGACTCAACTTCTGTTTGTTGTTGAGGCATGGTGTAGTGTATACATCAACCACCCCAATATTAGATTGGATTGTTAAATCTAAATTTCGTTGAAATTTGATTTTTTAAACCCTTCAGAGGGTACAAAATTTCTCATAAACATACTTGTGCTCACAATTGTTTTGTTTGGTAGTTGAAAAGTTTACATCAATCCTCTTTAATTAAAGAGAGCTTATGTATGTCAAAGTCTTCCAATAACTAAAATGCAAAAAATGTCAACCAAACCAATTACTTCACGCTAAGAGTAGCGTCTTCTAAAGGAAAAAATCAATAATAAATTACCCTATATTGTAATGCTTAAGATAAAGCATAATACTAAAACATAAATACAAAATTTTAGTCAACTATCTCATGTAGAACTTCTATTCAATACCTACCAGAGTGATGCCTCTTACAGTTTAATTTTAACCATATTTATCCAATTATGTTTTTAGCTAATAAGGCATTCCCCTATAGGCAATGGAGTCAATATGTCAATTAGGATAATATTTTATAGCTTGAGTCTTCTTTTCGTTAGTCTTCCTTAGATCTTTTTTTTTTTTTTTTTTTTTTTTTTTTTTTTTTTTTTTTTTTTTTTTTTTTTTTTTTTTTAATATTTTTTTTTTTTTTTTTTTTTTGTGTTTTTGTTTGTAGTCGTGCTCATGTTCTCTTTCTTCAAAAATAAAAAATAAAATATTCTTCATTCTTATTTTATATAAACTAATAAGCCATTGCACTATTGGTTATGGAGTCAATATATCAATTATGGTTCTACTCCAACACGTTTTAATAGAAATAGTTAGAGAATAAAAACTAGAAATAATTTCTTTTATAAATTAAACATAACTCAAAGTTAATTTTTCTGTTTCTCCAAGAAGTATACTTTTAAGTATAGATTGCTTATACTTTATGACAAATTAAATCATTTTATTTGTATAATAAAACACAGGGGTTTACGGCAACTTACAAACCCTCGCATATTTCCCCACTGCTAAACTTCTTGGACGTTTTTTTTTTTTTTTTTTTTTTTTTTTTTCACTTTCTCCTTTAGTAAGTTTTTATGAAAAAAATCCATCTAAACATGACCTAATTCAGTTATTTTTTCTCATAACTTTTGGATCTCATTTTTCGGTAATTAGTAAGCTATTCGTATTCTGGTTGTACTAGCAATAAATATGCAATTTATATTGGGTTTTTAATGTTGATACAATTGTCTTTCAAAACCTTCCGGTGGGTGTTGAGTCATTTTTTATATATTTTCTAAGAACGAAACCTTTGTTGGATTGAAATGTATGTTAAGTGGAGAAAAACTTGGCATATGAGAGTATTTGAAACATAAGAATGCAGAAGGTTGCACATATAACTAAGACGGTTCTTCAAATACAAGACATGGGCTAGATTAAGGCCTAACTAGACATATATGATGGCTTCTTCTTGTACCTTCATATCTTCTTCCTGCACCTTTATAGATTTTATAATTCCAAAATTGACCTTGAGTAAAGTGTGCAATGTTTGATTTGCATGCAACCCTACACCTCCATATCTTCATTTCACCCCACACCTCCATCACATGGTGAGCCGCCCATTGTGAAGGAAGAACCTCCATTCCGTGAAGAGTTGTTGTTGCGTCCACCATGTCCACCGTTCACATCACCGTCTGTGAAGGTACCATATTATTGTTAGTGAAAAGGGAAAGGGGAGGGGAGGGGAGGGGAAGAAGAGGGGGGAGGGGGGGAAGGGGGCCTGGATCGTGTTGCATCGCGAGACGCTAGGATTGGAGTTGTGATTTTCGTTTTGTATGTCTTCCAGATTGCTCATTCGGAAATAACTTTTAGATTGACCAATCAAGAAAATATAAGAAACGAAAATTGTCTTTTGGATTGGTCAATCTATAAGCTATTTTTGGATCTAGAAACAATTTTCGGATTGAGCAATTTGAAAGGTGTTTTGCATTTCGTATGTCTTGTGAATTTCTCAATCCGAAAGTTATTTTCGGATCTGGAAACAACTTTCGAATTGGTCAATCTGAAAGACATACGAAACGCTAAACGTCTTTCGGATTACTCAATCCGGAAGACGTTTAGAATTTCATTTAATAATTTGTTTATTGTTTTTCATTTGTATGTATTGGATTAATGTAAATAACTTGTTTGTGATAGATTAATGGCTAGAGCTAGAGGTGGTAGTTCTCAAGTAGAGGGTAGAGAGAGGCCTATGGCATTGATACATAGAGGGGATCGTCGAGGAGGTTGTGAAGATGTTGTTGTTGAAGTATTTCCTGGAAGACCTAATACTAACGGTTCTTTATTAGTGACTTATCGTGACCGTGTTGCTTTTTAAATTGTGGGAGGGTGAGGTAAGCATTTTTTACCTATACGTATTACTTTTATGTAAGTTTTGGTTTTAGTTGGTTACAAAATATTTATGTTGTGGTTTAGGATCGAGGAGAACTAAAATTGGTCTCCCATGGTAGAAAAATTAGTAAGTTTGAGTTGCCTTATGTTGAAGTTGAGACATTTATTCAAAATTTTGGGTTGTTACCACTGTGCCACATTTGATATTAAGTAGCTGATAAAGGATTACTTTCTAGCTTCGTGAAGAGGTGGCATAGGGATACAAACACCTTCCATTTTCCTGTTAGCGAGATGACCATCACATTAGATGACATGTCGTGCATTCTCCATATCCTATAGTTGGTCAGTTTCAGACTTATATCACTTTAAAGGTTGTCGAAGCTACTGATTTGTTGGTTGAGTTTTTAGGGGTCAATTCAGGCGATGCAAAGGCAGAAATGCAAAAGTGTCGAGGCACACACGTACGACATAGCTGGCTCAAAGAAATTTATGAGGAGTGTTGTGTGCGATGTATGTGGGAGTTTGCTGCGAGGGTGTACTTATTACATCTAGTTGGAAGCACAATATTTGCTGAGAAGAGTGCAACCCTCTATATTTGTTTCATACCTCACTTTGTTCAGGGACCTTCATATGTGTGGAGGTTATTGTTGGCGAGCTACTTGCCTTGCATACATGTATGAGAGTAGCTAGGGGATGATTGTCTTTTCCATACACGATAATTGGGTGGTTACACTATATTGATGGAGGTAGTTGGTACACAATTGTTAAAAAATGCATAATTTTATTGTGATAGAAGACATTGATAAATAACTGTTGTAAGTTATTGTTGTACTTGTTATAGAGTTGGATTTATGAACATTTTCCTAACGTGAGAAAGAGATTCAAATGTCATGTATGAGGTGAGTCTGCCTAGAGCATCACTATATATCATTAGTTGACATATTTGCACACTCCTAGATGTGCGGTTGCAATTGGACCGTTTGATGACTACTGAGGTCGCATGGGATCCATATTAGGACCACAGAGCATACATCCCATTCCAGTCCATATGTTTATTTTCTAACTATCATTACCTTGGTGTTATAATGTAGAAACATCTACTGGAACATGTCTTACGTCAATTTGGATTCATACACTCTATTCCTACACCTCATATTCCCTATGACAGAGGAGTATTAGCCACCATTGATGATTTATGGTTACATTTTGGCGATCATCTGATCACAAGGGTGACCCGTGCGTCTCAATCAAATTCTTGTTTGGCAAATTACATGTGATGGTTTAGACGTGTGTCACATTCATACCTTATTCGTGGCTCTGAGGTAGAGGTGTAAAATGTTGCTGCTTGTCATTGACGTCGTAGTCCTATTGATAGAGTATCACCACCACGACCACCATCACAATAGGAGCATGCCTGCCCTATAAGGTATTTTATAATTTTAATAAAATTAGTTATTATAATATATTGAATAATGTTGAATTTACATTTCTGATTCGTGCAGGGTATATTTAGGTGCATTGCCACTATTTTGCAAAGAATGATTGATTATGGGCATGTTAATGAAGGCACTTTAGCCTTTGATGACACCTAGCCAGTGCCAGTGGTGGCGTTAGCATGAGGAGTTACTAATAAGAGGGTCGTTTATACTATACGTTCTCGTTCTGTTTGTTACAGGGGCCCAACTCGTAGTTCATATGCATATGATGTATTCATGAATTGATTATTTGTTATGTACTTTATGCTTTTTGAACTTTGATAGTAATAATCACTTTTTTTAATATATGTTATGTTGACATTGATTTATATTAGTCGAATGATTGATTTAGAATGCATGATTAATTAAATAATTGGAAGAATTGATGAACAACACATGGCATAATAATTTAATTCATACAACATTTTACACGAAGTCCGTTAACTATGAAAATAGAAGTACATCAATCGTCCCTAAAATTAACATGTGTAGAATTAACTCTTATGAGCTGTGAAAATGTTTGCATTCTACTAACATAATATGATGACCACAATTTTGTCTCAGGGTAGGCATATGTCGACCATGCAAGGTCAGCGGTTGGTAATAGACATTCATCCCTCAATTTGACCTGGAATAGTTTGAAAATATAGAAAAATATTTAAAACATTATAATGTAAATAAAAATAATTTTTATGACATGAAAAAGATTGTTAACTAGATAAAGTAGGAACCATGAACAAGACCTATACATATTATTCGGTGTGAACTAACATCAACAAGAGGTTTTGCTCTCAATGAAAATATCATAATATTTTGCTTCAATGATAGGCACACTAAAACAACAATATATATACTAGTTGTTAGGTATCCCATATCTGGAATAGTCATCCACTTATTCATACTAGCCTTAATAAAACATAAATCAATGTTAAATAAGATAAAGATGTATGTCAGAAAGTAATTTTATCATGTACAAAACATCTTATCGTTGAAATGCCATCCACCAGTAACAACCTTTCTAGGGTTTCTACTTATTCATATGCACCTAATATTGTCTCATATTCATCATGCCATTGAGATATTTCTTTAAACAAGCGACCATCAGTCCTCACCCATCCCAACAATACCACAATGACCATAAGCCTTTACATCAGTGACATCCATTATGCATGGGTGACAAGTAGGATGAAATTGATCCAGTACCGAGATCACACTGGTCTTAATATGAAATTATGGTGGATTCATGTCTCTGTGTGCCTTCAATGAAGAACAACTATGCTATATGGAAGGAATCTTGTCAACTTGCTCAAAATATGACGGGTCACACTTAGTTGACTTCGCTAACCGATTTTCTCTACCCTTTTGGGACCCTTTAGTTTTCACTTTATCAACTGGGGATACATAAATGACATATCAGAGTAAGCAATTTCATCTAACTTACTTTTAATCATCACCTTGCCGACTATATTAACTTGTTTGAAACAATTTAATGTGACATCAAATTCCTATTGAATAGATAATTCTAAGGATGAATCTCTAGATGACATATTAAAGAAACTGAGTCTTATCCACATAACATGAACTTCTTTAAGAGGTATCACACCCAAGTGATATGTAGCTAATTCGTATGCATATGGTAGATCGTGAGTACGCCTCAACACACATCCACAACGTTCACTATCAAAACCAATATGTTTCACTCTATCAAAATCTTCAGCAATATGCATCCAAGTATACTTGGATACAAATCCCACCAGACGTTTATACAAGGTCATGTTGAAAGTGTGACCAACAACATGCAGACTCTTCTCAAACGATGCCTTAACTTCATTATGTTGGAGCACAATTACATTGTTCAAGACATTCCAGCATGTGCACGTATCTCCCATACTATTTCGCAATATTTGCTTTAGGTTTCAATAAGCTTGTTCAATCTTGTATAACCCAAAGACAAACCAAAGACAAATTAGAAAATCAATACCAATACAAGTACACCAACACTTAACAAAATACAAACTTACCTATTTGAAGTGATATTCCCCAAATGCATGACCTTGTCTGTCCATGTCTTCATGAATTTCTCTTTATGTGGAATCACCCATGTCTTATTCACGTATTCAACAAATAATGGCCATGGGGCACATACACATTCAAAACATTTAAGACACCCCTCAATCGAAGAAACACCTACATAATCAATGACACTTCCCCATGCCTCCATAATAACTTGCTAAATGTCTCTAGAATTAACTAGCATTTTACACTTTGCATCACATTCTTATTGATGTGGAACCGGCATAACAAGTTAGCAGTTTTAGGAAAATAATGTTAATTGCATTCATCAAAGCAAGTTCTCTATCACAAACAATCACTTGAGGGTGTACATCACCCCTTAGAAACAACCCTCTCAGTTTTTCCAAAGCCTATATAAAGTTGTTTTCACGTTCACTGGATCACGACACAAAGGCAGTCGAGAAAGTCAATCCAGTAAATGTGACACCAACTATTTCAAGCAACGACAACCTATATTTATTTGTTTTATAGGTGCTATCCATCAACAAAACAATCTAAAATGCATTCAATAATTTCATTGAATTAGGGTGTGTCCAAAAAACATCACTGACAACCTCAGAAGACTTATGACACCTACTCCAATGAATGTATTGATCACACTTAAGTAACATCATAAGTTGTTGCATCCCACTTGGTCCTCTAAGTGATCTCTTATAAGTATATCTGGCATTGTACAATTTCTTGATTGTGGTCACATTATCCACATTATTCTCTTTTAAGGTTAGGAAGATGTTTGTCAGCATAACTTGACTCATTCGTCATGTCTATGATAAGCATTGATTTTTAGTTGATTTTGTGCAGATTTTGTGATTGATTTTGTTAGTAATTAGGTTGATTTTGTTATTAATTTGGTTTAGATTTGATTTTATTATTGATTTTTCAATTTAATGCATTTTATTGTGGAAAGAGAAAAATTGTTGAGAATTAGGTTAAATCCAAAGAGAGAACAAGAATAGAGGCGCCGAAATTGAGGAAAGTGAGCAGAAAAAGAGCATAAGTGACTTTTCGCTTAAGCTAAACGTACAGCCTGGGCTAAAGCTCACTTAAAGTCCATCATGCACGAAAACCTAAATTGGAGATGTCAACGTTACTGAAGGTGTGACATATGAAATAATGGTTGCACTTTGACCTAATTCAATGGGCGAAAGTTATAAAAGGGAGGTTAGGGTCAAACGTGATGGATACTTCTCATTCACCACCTCTCATTCGTGAGACTCTTTGGAGGCCGCCGCCATCATCAAGCTCCATTCTTTTCTTTTTCTTTTGTAATTTCATGGCTACCATGCGTAGCTAATTCTCTTACTCTTGGGATTGGATGTAATTTCTCAACTTCAAATGCATTCTTAATCTTAGTTTGATTTCATTTAATTCAATTACCTTTGTTTTACGTTTCATTTCTATTTTGATCCATTTTAGATTTCTTATTGTGACTGGAAAACACTTTTCGAAATCAGAACTAAACATAAATGCATTACATGTATAAATTCAGGAATGGATTATAGTGTAATGACTGCTTATAACAACTTATCTTAATGCTGATTAAATTATTCTAGTAACTAGGGATAGAAGCTAGGTAATTTAGTTTATGAAATTCAATGCTAGAGGAATCAGGTTGAAAAGGCTTTCATTTGTGCAAATTGGTAATTGGAAGAAATGATATTGAATTAGGTTAAGAGTGTATGCGAAGGAGAGTGTTATAATTCAATCCCAAGGCCTTTTATCATTATTGAACTTGCGTTTTTGTTATTCGTTGCTTTGTTCTCAATTCATCCAATTATTAATCAATTGTTTATTTGTTTATAATATAATTTGGTATAATTCAATTTACAATTCCTGTTCCCTGTGGATACGATACTTTTCTTACTACTATATTACTTGTGGACTCAATACACTTGCTGCAAATTCGTTAACAGTCTACAAGTAACGCATGTTCATCACTTTTTAATCTCTTTACATAAAGGTGACCAACTAATATCTCATATAATGCATGAATACGCAAACCGTATATGACCTTTAACACCCACCCTTCTTCATTTGAAACAGGTCTACCCCTCAATTTGAAATGACAACCACACTTCCTTGAACCAATTCTATTGACATCTACTTCATGCTCGTATTTGATATAGTGACCACTCTGTTCATGACCTAATAACACAAATATTTTCCTTCCTTGTTGTTTGTTTGCTTTGTCTGATCTAAGTATCACAATTACAAAACCAAGCCCAAACGAAACTCCATGAATCCATTCAAGTAAAGCATCTCATGTTCGAAATACCTACAACAAAATACATTACATGGCCATCACATGTGGTATCCAAATTCTTACACAAATTACACATAATCAATTTGCCTCATCTATTGTCAAATGACTAACCAAATCACCATCATCAGAGTTAACTAATTCTAATTGTTCCATATCTAACGTTGTATCGACTTCATTAGATATTCTTGTCCAAGCATGCTCACTACAAAAAATCGTGTATGTGGTGACATTTTTTTTGTATACAGCATCGATTAGAAATGTCGCTTTATACATGTGTGCCGTTTCTGCGTACCGCCATAGATCTGGTCACGACAATATATAAAATGATGGTTTTACGCGAAACGTTGCAACATCCGCTATATGATGACTTTTATAAAGTGGCATTTTTTTACATGTAAATAATTATAATTGAATTGTCATAATTATTTTTATTGGCAACAACCAAAAATGATACCTTTAAATGCCATTATGAACGTTTTAATACGATGCTTTTTATGACCATATTATAATAAATGGTGAATGATAATATGTTAGTTCAAACTGTCGTAATTATAATATTAAATAAAAAAATATATCCAGTATTTTATAACTATATCTAGTAGTTATATCCAGTAGTATTTTATACTTTATCAGATTTCATAGTTATATATGTTACATACATATCCGATAGAACAAAACTAAAATAATACAAATTTTGTAATAACAAAATATCACATTATAATTCATTGTGCAACATATTATGTTCTAACACAGTTGACAAAATATTATGTTCCAAGACTAATACAATTACAACTTTTCAAATTGTTCAAAACTAGTTCCCTTGTAACATAATAAAAAAAATAACAACATATATATTTAATCTGTCTTGTTGCCTCCATTGATCCTATAATGTGATTTAGGGATGGAGCACCGCTTGCAACATCTGATGCCTGAAATATTGACAACAAAGAAAATTAATTACTGCAGCAGAATGTACATGTTAATAATATAGCAGAATGTATTTGAGGCACTTACCAAACTAGGTATCATGGCAGCAACATGTTCAGGAACATCTGATCTTGTAGCAATATAGGCAAGTAAGGAATTAATTTGTTCTTTAATTTCTTTAAAGAACAAATGTATCTAACTAATCCAGTCTGTCGATTCACTACTACGATGCCATATAGTATGATAGAAAACTGCAACATTTTTAGTATTTATACATGATGGCATATAGTATGATAGAAAATTGCAACATTTTTAGTATTTTCATTTTATATGTAGTGACAAATTATTTGTATCTTTATCAATGAAGAAAATGGTTACCAAACAATTAGAGAAGAAGAGAAGATACCTGAAAACTTAAAGTTGAGATTAAATTGCAGTTGTGTTTGGTGTTGCTTTAAAAAAAAATAGAGTAAGAAATAAAGAGGGAACAATTTTTATCTCAGTTAGATAGGAGCAGCCAAATAGGAGCAGAATGATATCTTACATTTATTGATTATAAATGTATACTACTAATCTCATATACGTGCTTAATAGCCAGAATCTAATTTGTAGACTTAGTTCTTAGTTCATGTAAGAATCTTGTCACCATCTACACTGTTGCTTCATTTCTATTTGATTGGTTTGAGGAAACTAAACCCCATCCACCAGATGCATCTCTTCGACTATGAAGCATAATTTAACAAATGAAAACTAAATATGAAAGGGTCAACGACAGTGTGAAACACGAGGAAGGAAATAGTAGAGATGATACCTTTTGCCAATTTGTCTTTGGAACTATAGTGTCATTGTTCATTATTCCCACCAATTCATCAAACTGAAATTTTTTATATATAACGTAAGATCCATAATAGTAAAATGTGATGAATTGTGCATCAAACTTTAACATGACATACCTATTTTACTATGGTTTCATATTTCCTTACACGTTCATATAATCTTATTTCATCTCTAACTTCATCCGATATTAGCAATGTAATAAAAACCTACAATAAGGAAGTTGTTGTGCAAGAATGTGAACAATAAATAGAGTATTAATTCCTCTTTTTTTAAACTAGTAGTATGGGCTCAATTCAATCCAACTTTCTATAATCTGATTTCTCAATTAAATCAGATTAATCTCAAATAAAATAATAGCATGAGTGAATAATGAATATCACACACGCTCACTCCCTCACTCATTGTCAATCTTTTGTGCCTTGACAAGTCAGGTGCACGAGCACTCCCGACATCTAATGATATGTAGTGGTAAGGATCTCTACTCTCTTATCAATCAATAATTTTTTCAAATATTTATATAAACACATAATTTAAAATAACTTCAACATGGAAATTTCTTATATGTTTGAAGAAAAACCATACACTTTTAACAAATTCAGAATCACAATCATACATTGGACCACCCTTTTCATACAACAACTTCAATAGTAAGAATCACACAAACTATATACAAGGCGTTATGAACATTCCTCTATTTTGTCCCCAAAAACCTTCAAATTTTTTCAATAGCAAGAGTCACGTAACTTCTTGAACTTGTCCCAAAATATATGCAATCAAATTATACAAATTGGTTACATGCAGTCCAAGAATCATGGATTTCGAACAAAATCGAAAACAAAAATGAAAAACCAGTAACAATAATAAAACTCTTACCTTTTGTCATCGTTAGGGTGATCGAAGGTCACCAAACAATCGCTCCAATATAGAATTTATGCCAATCAGTTAGGGTTCATTCATTCTCTCCAATCGGTTAGGGATTGACCAATACGACCTATAAATTGTGAGGGTTAGGGTTTGGGAACAAAAGGTTTGGGGATTTTCAGTGTTTCATTGTTTCAGTTTATGGGGACGAAAACGAAAATGAGGGAGAGTGTGGAGGGAGAGTGTTTCAGTTTCAGTTTATGGAAAGGAAAATGAAAATGAGGGAGAGTGTTTCAGTTTCGAGTGTTTTAGGGAGGGTGTTTTCACTTTGGAGGGAGAGTGTGGAGGGAAAAACCTTTTCATTAACATATAGGAATGAATTTGCGCTACGAAAAAAAGTTGTACCCTTTACAAAGTGGCGGTTGTAAATGTCATTTTTTGAACTCAAAACGTGACACTCATTAAAGTGTCGAGTTATACAATATAATATGACGTTTTATTTTTAAATGTCATACTAAAAATGCCACCACATACACATTTTTTTGTAGTGGCTCTTCCATCCTCACATTTAACAATCACCTACATTTACCAAAATGCAATGAACAACTAATTGAAATATTCATCAAAAACCGCAATGCCAAAATTAACCTTTCGAAATAGCCTAATCCGAAAGTTAAAATTAAGCTTCCGAAATAGCCTAATCCGAAAGCCGAAATTAAATTCCCGGAATTGGCTATTCCAGAATAGAACTTTAGCTTTCGGAATAGCCTGTTCTAGAAGTTAAATTTCTATTCCGGATCAGCCTAATGGAAAGTTTAATTTTGACTTTTGGATAAGGCTATTCTAGAATAGAAATTTACCTTTTGGGATAGGCTATTCCGAAAGCTAAAGTTCTATTTCAGAACAACCTAATGTGGAAGCTTAATTTTGGCTTTCGGATTAGGCTATTCCGGAATAAAATTGTAGCTTATGGAATACAATGCAAGAGGTGTGTTCTATAATGCATTTTGTACTTTGGGATTGGCCTATTTCGAAAGCTAACTTCCTATTTTGGATTACCCAAATCTAGTGATTTATCGGATTACAAATTCCGAAATACAAATTCACAACTCACCCCATCAAAAATTACCTCCGACGAAAACCTTTTACAAACACCTTCCCACCACGACAAACGGTAACCAACAATAACCAACCTTTCAGCCACAACTGCTACCACCATTATCAAACTACACCGAAAAAATGTAGCACCAACTTCATGCATGCACCTCCATTTTTTCCTTCTAAAATCTATATATCATTCTTCTTAAGGAGAATTTAGTCTTTTTAAATGGGTAGTTTGGAAAATTCAAAATATAAGGAGGTGTAGGAAGAAGGTATGGAGGTGCTAGAAGAAGTCGTCCACATACCTGAATGCATTTTTTTTCTACGAAAGTAATTATTTCCAACCTTTGCATTAACTTCAGCAGCCCATTACTGTCACACAAACTGTGTTCCTTTTAAAGTGTTTACTTTTTCTTAACATAGTTTGGATATTTCGGAAATTCGGTAGTAAGAATTCTTAACTTCTTTTAGGTTTTTTTGGATTTGAGGAGGTGGATTTGAGTTTATTTAAGAAGAAAGTGTGTGGAAAGTTGGATTGTTTAGATTAAGGAAAAGATAGTAAGATTTTAGTGGAAAGTTTGTAAAAATTTATAAATGATATGATAGATAAGATAAATATTTTAATATTTTTTAATATATAAAATTATATACAAACTTATCCTTATAATTAAAAATAAAATATAATTTATTTATTTTATGTAATTGATAATTTATTTCAAAAAGTTTATAAAAATATTAAAATAGGTATTTATTTATAAATTAAAATTTAATTTTATAATAAAACATAATTAATTTATAAAACATAATTAATTTTTAAAACATGAAATTATAAAATTAGAATTTTTTAAAATAATTTCTATATTAAATTTAAGTAATATTATTATTTTATAATAAAAAAATTAATACTAAATAATTCTTTTCATTTTTGTTAAACTAAAATATATTTATATTATTAATAATTACTAATATTTATTTTATCAACAATATTATTTAATATTTTTATTATAAAATTTAAATAATATTTATTATTTTTATTTTTTAATATTAGTTATTATATATATATATATATATATATATATATATATATATATAATCAATTACGTAAAACTGTAATCGATTATACTGTTATTTACGCATTCGATTATATATATATATATATATA